>Ga0180220_1000402_pt1 | contig 50887 bp, 43 predicted proteins | sample eDN5th37CBELigBY_FD_151335 | JGI IMG/M metagenome (GOLD analysis project Ga0180220, IMG submission 151335) | Enriched backyard soil microbial communities from Emeryville, California, USA - eDNA 5th pass 37_C BE-Lig BY (version 2) (version 2) | ecosystem: Environmental > Terrestrial > Soil >...
TCGACCGCGGAAGTATAATGGTTGGCTGAGATTTCCTCGCTAGAGCGAAAAAATGATTTATCCGGAAGAATTCGATGTGATTGTAGTTGGCGGTGGGCACGCCGGTACTGAGGCGGCATTGGCCGCTGCCCGTACCGGCGCGTCGACGCTATTGCTCACACACAATATGGAAACCTTGGGTCAAATGTCCTGCAACCCCTCCATCGGAGGCATAGGCAAGGGTCATTTGGTCAAGGAAATAGATGCCTTGGGCGGAGCCATGGCTTTGGCGACTGACCAGGCCGGCATCCAGTTTCGCGTTCTGAATCGCTCCAAAGGCCCCGCGGTGCGTGCCACCCGCGCGCAGGCGGATCGGTCGATATATAGGAAGGCTATACGTACTGTCCTACAGAATCAGCCCGGGTTGATGATATTTCAGCAGGCAGTGGAAGATCTGATGCTGGAAGGCGACAGAGTCGTCGGGGCGACTACGCAGATAGGATTGCAATTCCGGGGGCGAGCTGTAGTATTAACGGCAGGGACGTTTCTTAATGGCTTGATCCACGTAGGGCTGGATCACTATTCAGGCGGGCGCGCCGGGGATCCGCCCTCGATCACTCTGGGTCAACGGCTGAAGGAATTGAAGCTTCCCCAAGGACGATTGAAAACCGGAACGCCTCCCAGGATCGATGCGCGCAGCATAGACTTCAGTAAGACCGAAGTGCAGCCTGGAGACAGCGATCCGGTGCCGGTCTTTTCCTATCTTGGGCATGCGGATATGCATCCGGAACAATTGCCTTGCTGGATCACGAATACCAACGAAAAGACGCACGACATCATACGGTCCGGGCTGGATCGTTCGCCCATGTACAGCGACAGCGGCACGATAGAAGGGATAGGGCCACGATATTGCCCTTCCATTGAAGACAAGATCCATCGTTTCGCCGATAAGCCCAGCCATCAGATTTTCCTGGAGCCGGAAGGTCTTAGCACGCGTGAAATCTATCCCAACGGGGTTTCCACCAGCCTGCCCTTCGACATCCAGCTAGCCTTGGTCCGCAGCCTGCCGGGACTGGAAAATGCCGTTATCATGCGCCCCGGCTATGCCATAGAGTACGATTATTTTGATCCACGTGAATTGCGGCCTACACTGGAAACGCGTGCCATCCGAGGCCTGTTCTTTGCCGGCCAGATCAACGGCACGACGGGCTATGAAGAGGCGGCCGCCCAAGGCCTGCTGGCCGGCCTGAATGCCGCGCGGCAAGCCCAGGGACTGGAACCTTGGTGGCCCACCAGAAGCCAGGCCTACCTGGGCGTGCTGGTCGATGATTTGATCACGCGCGGCGTGACCGAGCCCTATCGCATGTTTACGTCTCGCGCCGAATACAGGCTCAGCTTGCGCGAAGACAATGCCGACATGCGCTTGACCGAAGAAGGGCGCAAGATGGGTCTGGTGGACGATAAGCGCTGGGATGCTTTCAACCGCAAGCGCGACGCCGTGACCAACGAAATAGAGCGGCTGAAGAATTCATGGATCAATCCCAAGACGCTGGCCGCCCATACGGCGGAATCCTTGCTGGGAAAGCAGGTGGAACGGGAATACTCCCTAAAAGACCTGTTAAAGCGCCCACAAGTCAGCTATCAAGCGCTCATGGCCTTGGAGACCGCCGATGGGGATTTGCTGGCCGGTCCGGGCCTGGCCGACCCTGTGGCGGCGGAGCAGGTGGAAATACAAGTCAAGTATGAAGGCTATGTCAGCAAGCAGCAGGAAGAGGTCGAAAAGCTGCAGGCTCAGGAATCGCTGCCCATACCGCAGGACATCGACTACGATGCTCTGACGAGTTTGTCCATGGAAGTGCGCCAGCGGCTCAAGGCCAGCCGCCCGGAAACCGTAGGGCAGGCCAGCCGTATTTCCGGGGTTACTCCCGCTGCGATTTCATTGTTGCTGATTCACATTAAACGTATGCAATACCGGAAGAAAGCAGCGTAATGGCGCCGGGGGATGATTTCAAGCTGCGCCTGCAAGCGGCCGCCCAAGCGCTGGGCGTCGGTATGGACGATGCCAAAGCCGAAAGTTTGCTGGCTTACCTGGGCCAACTGCAGCGCTGGAATAAAACCTATAATCTGACGGCGTTGCGCACCCTGGAACAAATGCTGGTGCAACATGTGATGGACAGCCTGTCCGTGTTGGGGCCGATAGAAAATATACTGTATAAAAATACAGTAGAACATCCGCTAGTCATGGATGTCGGTTCCGGGGCTGGCCTGCCCGGCCTAGTCATGGCTATCATGCATCCCGAATGGCAGGTGTGTTGCGTTGATGCGGTGGAAAAGAAAATGGCCTTTGTACGGCAGGCTGCGGCGGTATTGCGGCTCGCCAATGTGCGGGCGGTGCATCACAGGGTCGAAAGTCTGGCGCCGTATGGGGCGGATATCGTCGTATCGCGGGCTTTTGCATCCTTGGTGGACTTCGCGCGCCTGGCTGGCAGGCATGTCAAGCCGGGCGGTTTTCTGCTGGCTATGAAGGGGCGCGAACCCCAAGAAGAAATACAGGCGCTGCAGCAGGAAACGGAATGGCGCGTCAGCCATATACAGCCGCTGTCGGTGCCGGAACTGAATGCCCAGCGTTGCCTGGTTTGGATGAGTCGTCAAGGAAACCCATGAATCATAATATGTCCGGCGCAAAAATATTCTGCATCGCAAACCAGAAAGGCGGGGTAGGCAAGACCACCACGGCCATCAATCTCGCGGCGGCTCTGGCGGCGTTGCGCAAGCGCGTCCTGCTGATCGATCTGGACCCGCAGGGCAATGCCACCATGGGCAGCGGCGTGGACAAGAACAAGGTCGAAAACAACCTGTATCAGGTCCTGATAGGGGAAGCGACCGTCGCGTCCGCCCGGGTGAAATCGGAAGCCGGCGGCTACGATGTCCTGCCCGCCAACCGCGAGCTTTCGGGCGCCGAGATCGACCTGATCCAGATGGAAGACCGCGAGCGGCAACTGAAGCAGGCGATAGCGCTGGTTGTGGATGACTACGACTTCATACTGATAGACTGTCCCCCGACCTTGTCGCTGCTTACCTTGAACGGCTTGGCCAGCGCGCATGGGGTCATCATTCCCATGCAGTGCGAATATTTTGCGCTGGAAGGGCTGTCCGACCTGGTCAACACGATCAAACGCGTGCATCGCAACATCAATCCCGAACTGCAAATGATAGGGCTGCTGCGGGTCATGTTCGACGCGCGTGTAACGCTGCAGCAGCAGGTCTCGGCCCAGATAGAGGCGCACTTCGGCGACAAGGTGTTCGAATCGGTGGTTCCGCGCAATGTGCGCCTGGCTGAAGCGCCCAGCCACGGCTTGCCGGGCATAATCTATGACAAGGATTCGCGCGGGGCCAAGGCGTACATCGCGTTCGGGGACGAGCTTATAAAACGCGTCAAGAAGGAAGCGTTGCGGCAGCAAGCCCGTCCGCGCAGCTAAACCAATCGGTAAAGGAATATAGAAATGGCTACAAAGAAACCCAAGGGCCTGGGGCGCGGCCTGGACGCCTTGCTGGGCGAAGATGCGCCTCTCGTGGGCAGCCTGGGGCAACCACAAGAATCCGGCAAGCCGCCATCCAGCCTCAAGATCGCCGATCTGCGCGCCGGCAAATACCAGCCGCGAACCCGTATGGATGAAGGCGCCTTGAATGAACTTGCGGATTCCATCCGCACGCAAGGCATCATGCAGCCTATCCTGGTCCGCCCCCTGGCCGGAAAGGATGCGGGCGCCTACGAAATCATCGCCGGCGAGCGCCGGTTCCGCGCGGCCAAGTTGGCAGGGCTGAAGGAAGTGCCCGTGCTCGTGCGCGAAGTGCCGGATGAAAGCGCGGCCGTCATGGCCTTGATCGAGAACATCCAGCGCGAAGACTTGAATCCCCTGGAAGAGGCGCAAGGCGTGCGCCGCCTGCTGGACGAGTTCGGACTGACCCACGAACAGGCCGCGGCGGCGATAGGCCGTTCCCGCTCGGCCACCAGCAACCTGCTGCGTTTGTTGAATCTGAGCGCGCCGGTGCAGACCATGCTGCTGGCGGGCGATATCGATATGGGGCACGCCCGGGCGCTGCTCGCGGCCGATGCCGCCACGCAGATCCTGCTGGCCAACGAAATCATCGCTAAAGGCTTGTCCGTACGCGAGACGGAAAAGCTGGTCGCGCGCACCCTGCGGGAAGCCGAAGAACCGGGCATCAAGCCGCTGCGCAGATCCGCGGCCCAGTCGGGAGACGTGAAAAGGCTGGAAGACGCCCTGTCCGACCACTTGGGCACACGGGTGGCGCTCAAGATAGGCGCCAAGAACAAAGGCCATCTGCAGATCGAGTTCCACGGCTGGGACCACCTGAACGCCTTGCTGGAAAAACAAGGGTGGTCAGGGTTGCTCGACGCCTAGCCCTGCGCGGCAGGCGCCGCCCCTGGTTTGACACGTACAAAAAAAAACTGCATAATTCGGAGTTCGCTTTTGGTGGGATGCCCGAGTGGTTAAAGGGGGCAGACTGTAAATCTGTTGGCCTTGCGCCTACGTTGGTTCGAATCCAACTCCCACCACCAGCACAGCATTTGATAGCCGTTTTTTCTCGAACCTTCATATGGCTGTGGATCTATCCGGCCGGGGTCTGCGTTTGAAAGCGGTACGGGTGAGGAATCTTACGCGGGTGTAGCTCAATGGTAGAGCAACAGCCTTCCAAGCTGATGACGAGGGTTCGATTCCCTTCACCCGCTCCAGCGAAGTTTTTCGAATTCCGCCTCAACAGCGGGAAGCAACGAAGCAGTTGCCCATGTGGCTCAGTGGTAGAGCACTCCCTTGGTAAGGGAGAGGTCACGCGTTCGATCCGCGTCATGGGCACCAAACATTTTTATTTATAGCTCTATTCCATCGTCAGGAGTCTGCCATGGCAAAAGGTAAGTTTGAACGGACCAAACCGCACGTAAACGTAGGTACGATCGGGCACGTTGACCACGGCAAGACGACGTTGACGGCGGCGATCACGACGGTGCTGGCCAAGGCGTTCGGCGCGGGCGAGGCCAAGGGCTACGACCAGATCGATGCGGCGCCCGAAGAGAAGGCGCGCGGCATCACGATCAACACCTCGCACGTGGAGTACGAGACCAAGGCGCGCCACTACGCGCACGTGGACTGCCCGGGTCACGCGGACTATGTGAAGAACATGATCACGGGCGCGGCGCAGATGGACGGGGCGATCCTGGTGGTCTCGGCCGCCGACGGCCCGATGCCGCAGACGCGCGAGCACATTCTGCTGTCGCGCCAGGTGGGCGTGCCGTACATCATCGTGTTCCTGAACAAGGCGGACATGGTCGATGACGAGGAGCTGCTCGAACTGGTGGAAATGGAAGTGCGCGAGCTGCTGTCCAAGTACGATTTCCCGGGCGACGACACGCCGATCATCAAGGGCTCGGCCAAGCTGGCTCTGGAAGGCGACGAAGGACCGCTGGGCAAGGAAGCGATCCTGAAGCTGGCCGAGGCGCTGGACACCTACATTCCCACGCCCGAGCGGGCGGTGGACGGCACGTTCCTGATGCCGGTGGAAGACGTGTTCTCGATCTCGGGCCGCGGCACGGTGGTGACGGGCCGTATCGAGCGCGGCGTGATCAAGGTGGGCGAGGAAATCGAGATCGTGGGGATCAAGGACACGGTCAAGACCACGTGCACGGGTGTGGAAATGTTCCGCAAGCTGCTCGATCAGGGCGAGGCGGGTGACAACGTGGGTATTCTGCTGCGCGGCACCAAGCGCGAGGACGTCGAGCGTGGCCAGGTGCTGGCCAAGCCCGGTTCGATCAAGCCGCACACGGACTTCTCGGCCGAGGTGTACATTCTGTCCAAGGACGAGGGCGGTCGCCACACGCCGTTCTTCCAGGGCTACCGTCCGCAGTTTTACTTCCGCACGACGGACGTGACGGGCACGATCGAGCTGCCGGCGGACAAGGAAATGGTGCTGCCTGGCGATAACGTGTCGATGAAGGTGAGCCTGATCGCGCCGATCGCCATGGAAGAGGGTCTGCGCTTTGCGATCCGCGAAGGCGGGCGTACCGTGGGCGCCGGCGTCGTCGCCAGTATCATCAAGTAATATACTAGTAGTATGGCGGCCGGCGCCACAGCGCCGTTCCGCCGCGTTGCAAGGGCGCCGGGCCGTGGCAGGCCCGCCGCGCTTCAGGTCTAGGGGTATAGCTCAATTGGCAGAGCGTCGGTCTCCAAAACCGAAGGTTGTAGGTTCGATTCCTACTGCCCCTGCCACATAGCCTTTACATCGTCGCACAAGCGGCGGAACATGCCGGAATATGTCGAACAGCAACATAGAAACCGTTAGCAGCAGCGCAGATCGCATCAAGCTGGGTCTGGCGGTGCTGGTTATCCTGGCCGGCATAGTCGGCTATTCGGTGCTCGAAGGGCAGCCGGCCTACATACGCATCGGCGCGTTCGTGGCCGGTCTGGTCATCGCGGCGCTCATTGCCTGGTTCAGCGAACCCGGCCGCCGCACTCTCAGCTTCGGACGCGATTCCTACAACGAAGTCAAACGGGTGGTTTGGCCGACGCGCAAGGAATCGACACAAATGACCGGCATCGTATTTGTGTTCGTCGCGGCAATGGGGCTGTTTTTGTGGCTCGTGGATAAAGGCCTTGAGTGGATCATCTATGGTCTGTTGCTCGGCTGGAAATAAAGGGCACACATGAGCAAACGTTGGTACGTCGTTCACGTTTATTCCGGTATGGAAAAAAGCGTGCACAAGGCGCTTCTGGAGCGCATCGAACGTGCGGGGCTGCAGAATTCATTCGGACGCATACTCGTCCCTTCCGAAGAAGTGCTGGAGGTCAAGGGCGGCAAGAAGTCCATCACGGAAAGGCGTATTTTCCCGGGCTATGTCCTGGTGGAAATGGAGCTCACGGACGAAACCTGGCATTTGGTAAAGAACACCAACCGGGTAACCGGCTTCCTGGGCGGCTCCGGCAATCGTCCGGCGCCCATCTCTGAACGCGAAGTCGAGAAGATCCTTTCGCAAATGGAAGAGGGTGTCGAAAAGCCCAAGCCCAAGATTCTTTTCGAAGTGGGCGAGATGGTCCGCGTCAAGGAAGGCCCTTTCGCCGATTTCAACGGCAATGTAGAAGACGTGAACTACGAAAAGAGCAAGGTGCGCGTTTCCGTCACTATTTTCGGGCGTGCCACGCCCGTCGAACTCGATTTTGGCCAGGTCGAAAAGACCTGAATATTTCAACCCCGGGGAGCCGTCCAGCCCAGGCTGAACGGCGCTTGAACCCGCAAGGAGCATAGCATGGCGAAGAAAATCGTCGGCTTTATCAAGCTGCAAGTGCCGGCTGGTAAGGCTAATCCATCACCCCCCATTGGTCCGGCGCTGGGCCAGCGCGGCCTGAACATCATGGAATTCTGCAAGGCGTTCAACGCCAAGACGCAGGGCATGGAGCCCGGTCTGCCGATTCCGGTGGTGATCACCGCCTACGCGGACAAGAGCTTCACCTTCATCATGAAGACCCCGCCCGCCACGGTCCTGATCAAGAAGGCCAGCGGCGTGCAAAAGGGTTCGGCCCGTCCTCACCTGGACAAGGTGGGCACGCTGACGCGCGCCCAGGCTGAAGAAATCGCCAAGACCAAGCAGCCCGATCTGACGGCAGCCGACCTGGACGCCGCCGTACGCACGGTGGCAGGCAGCGCCCGCAGCATGGGCATCACGGTTGAAGGGGTGTAAACATGGCCAAGATATCCAAGCGCGCGGCCGCCATTGCCGCCAAGATCGACCGCAACAAGTTTTACCCCGTCGCCGACGCCCTGGCGCTGGTCAAGGAAACCGCTACCGCCAAGTTCGACGAATCCATCGACGTGGCGGTGCAATTGGGCATCGATCCCAAAAAATCCGATCAGCTCGTGCGTGGTTCGGTGGTATTGCCCGCGGGCACCGGCAAGTCGGTGCGCGTGGCGGTGTTCGCCCAGGGCGAAAAGGCCGAGGCCGCCAAAGCGGCCGGCGCCGACATCGTCGGCCTGGAAGACCTGGCTGAAAGCATCAAGGGCGGCCAGATCGACTTCGACGTCGTGATCGCTTCGCCCGACACCATGCGTATCGTGGGCGCACTGGGTCAAGTGCTGGGCCCTCGCGGCTTGATGCCCAACCCCAAGGTGGGCACGGTGACCCCCGATGTGGCCACCGCCGTGAAGAACGCCAAGGCGGGCCAGGTGCAATACCGGACCGACAAGGCCGGCATCATCCATGCCACGATCGGCCGCGCGTCCTTCGGCGTCGAGCAGCTGCAGTCCAACCTGGCCGCACTGATCGACGCCCTGAACAAGGCCCGCCCCGCCGCGGCCAAAGGCGTATACCTGCGCAAGCTCGCCGTTTCATCGACGATGGGCGGCGGCGCGCGGGTGGAAATAGCTTCCCTGACGGTCTAAGTTCCACGTCGGGAAAAAGAACTTTGGGCTGTGCCTGGAACCCCCAGGCATTGCTGTCAAAGACCGCTGGAGCAGTCGACAGGCAAGCAGTACGCCTGCAGGCCGCTTAATTCCAGGCTGGCGACAGCCTGGGTCCAGCGCAGACGGCGCCCATGGAAGAATTCTTGCTGCATGAAGAACTCGACCAGGTGCGCCGCATTCGGTTGACGCAAGAGACCCTCTCCTGCGTCGTTTATGGAGTGTTCAAACCGTGAGTCTCAATCGTCAAGAGAAAGCGGTAGTCATCGAGGAAGTCGCGGCGGAAGTCGCCAAGGCCCAATCGATCATTATCGCCGAGTACCGTGGTCTGGACGTCGCCTCTGTAACCGTATTGCGCAAAACTGCGCGTGAGTCGGGCGTGTATCTGCGTGTTCTGAAGAATACGCTGGTTCGCCGCGCTGTAGCCGGGACTCCCTACGAGGAGCTCACTGCTCAGCTGACCGGTCCGCTGATCTATGGAATCAGCACCGACCCGGTCGCGGCGGCCAAAGTACTCGACGGCTTCGCAAAGACCAACGACAAGCTGGTGATCAAGGGTGGGGCATTGCCCAACAGCCTCTTGACCCAGGACGGCGTGAAGGCCCTGGCCACCATGCCTTCCCGCGAAGAGTTGCTTTCGAAGCTGCTGGGTACGATGCAAGCACCCATTGCGCAATTTGTGCGTACGCTCAACGAAGTTCCCACCAAGTTCGTCCGCGGCCTGGCTGCCGTGCGCGATCAAAAGGAAGCTGCCTGAGCAGCGTCCGCGGATGTGGATTTCGTCGTATAGAGCGATACCCAACCCTGGCATTTATACATATTTGGAGTTCTTAAAATGGCATTAAGCAAAGCAGAGATACTGGACGCCATCGCCGGCATGACCGTGCTGGAATTGTCCGAGCTGATCAAGGAAATGGAAGACAAATTCGGCGTGTCGGCCGCTGCGGCCGCCGTGGCTGTGGCTGCTCCCGCCGCCGGCGCCGCTCCTGGCGCGGCTGCTGAAGAGCAGACCGAGTTCACCGTGGTGCTGGCCGAAATCGGCGCCAACAAGGTCAGCGTCATCAAGGCCGTGCGTGAAATCACCGGCCTGGGCCTGAAGGAAGCCAAGGACCTGGTCGACGGCGCTCCCAAGCCCGTCAAGGAAGGCCTGGCCAAAGCGGATGCTGAAGCTGCTCAGAAGAAGCTTGAAGAAGCTGGCGCGAAAGTCGAACTCAAGTAAGACTGTTTTCGCCTGCCCGGGGAGCGCCACGGCCTTCCCGGGCTTTTGCGTTTCCAGAAAACCCGCTATTTCGGCCGTGCGGTCGCCGGAGTCGGGTTTTCTGAAGTCGTAAACCAGGGCCGTGGTTGACGGCCCATGTAACCCCTCGAGTCGGAGTGCTCATGCCTTATTCGTATACCGAAAAAAAGCGCATACGCAAGAGCTTCGCTAAGCGTGAGGACGTGCAGAACGTTCCTTACCTGCTGGCGACTCAACTGCAATCATTCAAAACATTTCTGCAGGCGGATATTACACCCTCCAAACGCAAAGATGAAGGCCTGCAAGCGGCTTTCACCTCGATATTCCCCATCGTCAGCCACAATCAGATGGCTCGCCTGGAGTTCGTCAGCTATGTGCTGGGCGAGCCCGTATTCGATGTCAAGGAATGCCAGCTGCGCGGCCTGACCTATGCGTCGCCGCTGCGCGCCAAAGTGCGCCTGGTCCTGATGGACCGCGAAGTTAGCAAGCCCACGGTCAAGGAAGTCAAAGAGCAGGAAGTATACATGGGCGAAATCCCGCTCATGACCAACACCGGCTCGTTCGTCATCAATGGTACCGAGCGTGTCATCGTTTCCCAGCTGCACCGTTCCCCGGGCGTGTTCTTCGAGCACGATCGCGGCAAGACCCATAGCTCCGGCAAGCTGCTGTTCTCGGCGCGCGTGATTCCCTACCGCGGCTCCTGGCTGGACTTCGAATTCGACCCCAAGGACATCCTGTTCTTCCGCGTCGATCGCCGCCGCAAGATGCCCGTCACCATTCTGCTCAAGGCCATCGGCATGACGCCCGAGGCCATTCTGGCCTATTTTTCGGACTTCGACCATTTCGAGCTGCATAACGAGGGGGGCATGCTCGAATTCGTTCCGGAGCGCTGGAAGGGCGAAGTGGCGCATTTCGATATCGCCGACCGCGAAGGCAACGTCATCGTCGAAAAAGACAAGCGCATCAACGCCAAGCATCTGCGCGATCTGGCCGCGGCCAAGGTCGAATACGTGTCCGTACCCGAAGACTTCCTGGTGGGGCGCGTCCTGGCCAAGGGCGTGGTCAACCCGGACACCGGCGAAGTCATCGCCAACGCTAACGACGAAATCACCGAGACCATGCTGGCTGAAATGCGCGGCGCGGGCATACGTGAAATCCAGACGCTGTACATCAACGAGCTGGATCGCGGCGGCTACATCTCGCAAACCCTGCGCACCGATGAAACCGCCGACCAGATGGCGGCGCGCGTGGCGATCTACCGCATGATGCGCCCGGGCGAGCCGCCTACCGAAGAGGCGGTCGAGGCACTGTTCCAGCGCTTGTTCTACAGCGAGGAAACCTACGATCTTTCGCGCGTCGGCCGCATGAAGGTCAACAGCCGTCTTGGCCGTGGCGACGACATCACCGGCCCCATGACGCTGACCAACGAAGACATACTGGAAACCATCCGGGTGTTGGTGGAGTTGCGCAACGGCCGCGGCCAGATCGACGATATCGATCACCTGGGCAATCGCCGCGTGCGCTGTGTCGGCGAACTGGCCGAGAACCAGTTCCGCGCCGGCCTGGTGCGTGTCGAGCGCGCCGTCAAGGAACGCCTCGGCCAGGCCGAGACCGAAAACCTGATGCCGCACGACTTGATCAACTCCAAGCCCATTTCCGCGGCCATCAAGGAATTCTTCGGTTCCAGCCAGTTGTCGCAGTTCATGGATCAGACCAATCCCTTGTCCGAAATCACGCACAAGCGGCGTGTCTCGGCCCTGGGTCCTGGCGGTCTGACGCGCGAGCGCGCGGGCTTCGAAGTGCGCGACGTGCACCCCACCCACTATGGGCGGGTGTGTCCCATCGAGACGCCGGAAGGCCCGAACATCGGCCTGATCAACTCCATGGCGCTGTATGCCCGCCTGAACGAATACGGCTTCCTGGAAACGCCTTATCGCAAGATCATCGACGGCAAGGTCAGCGAGCAGATCGACTATCTGTCGGCCATCGAGGAAAGCAACTACGTCATCGCTCAGGCCAACGCCGAGCTGGACGAGGAAGGCCGCTTCGTCGATGACCTGGTCGCCTGCCGCCAATCGGGCGAAACCATGCTGACGGCGCCGTCCAACGTGCATTACATGGACGTGGCACCGTCGCAGATCGTGTCGGTCGCGGCGTCGCTGATCCCCTTCCTGGAACACGACGACGCCAACCGCGCGCTGATGGGCGCCAACATGCAAAGACAGGCCGTGCCCTGCCTGCGGCCGGAAAAGCCGCTGGTCGGCACAGGCATCGAACGCACCGTGGCCGTCGACTCGGGCACGACCGTGCAAGCGCTGCGCGGCGGCGTGGTCGATCACGTCGACGCCGAGCGTGTGGTGATCCGCGTCAATGACGACGAAAACGTCGCCGGCGAAGTCGGCGTGGACATCTACAACCTGATCAAGTACACGCGTTCGAACCAGAACACCAACATCAACCAGCGCCCCATCGTCAAGCGCGGCGACCGTGTCGCGCGCGGCGACGTGCTGGCCGATGGCGCATCCACCGATCTGGGCGAACTGGCGCTGGGCCAGAACATGCTCATCGCGTTCATGCCCTGGAACGGCTACAACTTCGAGGATTCGATCCTGATTTCCGAGAAGATCGTGGCCGACGACCGCTATACCTCGATCCACATCGAGGAACTGACCGTCGTCGCCCGCGACACCAAGCTGGGCGCCGAAGAGATCACCCGCGACATCAGCAACCTGGCCGAAACGCAGCTGAACCGCTTGGACGATTCCGGCATCGTGTACATCGGCGCCGAAGTGCGCGCCGACGACGTGCTGGTCGGCAAGGTCACGCCCAAGGGCGAAACCCAGCTCACCCCGGAAGAAAAGCTGCTGCGCGCCATCTTCGGCGAGAAGGCCTCCGACGTCAAGGACACATCGCTGCGCGTGCCTTCGGGCATGGTCGGCACCGTCATCGACGTGCAGGTCTTCACGCGTGAAGGCATCGAACGCGACAAGCGCGCCCAGTCCATCATCGATGATGAATTGCGCCGCTATCGTCAGGACCTGAACGATCAGCTGCGCATCGTCGAGGGCGACACCTTCGACCGTATCGGCAAATTCCTGGTCGGCAAGGTCGTGAACGGCGGCCCGCGCAAGCTGGCCAAGGGTTCGGCCATTACGCAGGAATACCTGGCCGACCTGGATCGCTGGCAGTGGTTCGACATCCGCCTGGCCGATGAAGCGCACGCCGTGGTGCTGGAGCAGGCCAAGGAATCCCTGGAGCACAAGCGCCATCAGTTCGACCTGGCCTTCGAGGAAAAACGCAAGAAGCTGACGCAAGGCGACGAGCTGCCGCCGGGCGTTCTGAAGATGATCAAGGTCTACCTGGCCGTCAAGCGCCGCCTGCAGCCGGGCGACAAGATGGCCGGCCGCCACGGCAACAAGGGCGTCGTGTCGCGCATCACGCCGGTCGAGGACATGCCTCATATGGCCGACGGTACGCCCGCCGACATCGTGCTGAATCCGCTGGGCGTGCCTTCGCGGATGAACGTGGGCCAGGTGCTGGAAGTGCACCTGGGCTGGGCGGCCAAGGGCATAGGCCACCGCATCGCCGAAATGCTGGAAGACGAAAAGAACATTCAGGTCAAGGCCATCCGCAGTTACCTGGAGAAGGTCTACAACGCCTCCGGCGCCGGCGCCCGCATCGGCGATCTCACGGATGACGAGGTCATCGAAATGGCGCGCAATCTGCAAAACGGCGTGCCTCTGGCGACGCCGGTGTTCGATGGCGCCACGGAAGAAGAAATCGGCAAGATGCTGGAGCTGGCTTATCCCGACGAAATTGCCGAACGCCTGAAGCTGACGCCCAATCGCACGCAGGCCTGGCTGTTCGATGGCCGCACCGGCGAACAATTCGAACGGCCCGTGACGATAGGCTATATGCACTATCTGAAACTGCACCACTTGGTCGACGACAAGATGCACGCGCGGTCCACAGGTCCCTACTCGCTGGTTACGCAGCAGCCGCTGGGCGGTAAGGCCCAGTTCGGCGGCCAGCGTTTCGGCGAGATGGAAGTGTGGGCGCTGGAAGCCTACGGCGCTGCGTATACCCTGCAGGAAATGCTCACCGTCAAGTCCGACGACATTTCCGGCCGCACCAAGGTGTACGAGAACATCGTCAAGGGCGACCACGTCATCGATGCGGGCATGCCCGAGTCGTTCAACGTCCTGGTCAAAGAAATTAGGTCCTTGTCCCTGGACATGGACTTGGAGCGTAAATAATGAAAGCGCTACTCGATCTATTCAAGCAAGTCTCGCAAGACGAGCAATTCGATGCCATCAAGATCGGCATCGCCTCGCCCGAAAAAGTGCGGTCATGGTCCTACGGCGAAGTACGCAAGCCGGAAACCATCAACTACCGCACCTTCAAGCCCGAGCGCGATGGCCTGTTCTGCGCCAAGATATTCGGTCCCATCAAGGACTATGAATGCCTTTGCGGCAAGTACAAGCGCTTGAAGCATCGCGGCGTCATCTGCGAAAAATGCGGCGTGGAAGTCACCGTCGCCAAGGTGCGCCGCGAGCGCATGGGCCACATCGAGCTGGCCAGCCCCGTGGCGCATATCTGGTTCTTGAAGAGCCTGCCCTCGCGCCTGGGCATGGTGCTGGACATGACGCTGCGCGACATCGAACGCGTGCTGTACTTCGAAGCCTGGTGCGTTATCGAACCGGGCATGACGCCGCTCAAGCGCGGCCAGATCATGTCCGACGACGACTTCCTGGCCAAGACCGAAGAATACGGCGACGATTTCCACGCCCTGATGGGCGCGGAAGCCGTGCGTGAACTGCTGCGCACCATCGACATCGACCGCGATGTCGAAACCCTGCGCGCCGAACTCAAGGCCACGTCGTCCGACGCCAAGATCAAGAAGATCTCCAAGCGCCTGAAGGTGCTGGAAGGCTTCCAGAAATCGGGTATCAAGCCCGAGTGGATGGTCATGGAAGTGCTGCCCGTGCTGCCGCCGGACCTGCGTCCGCTGGTGCCGCTGGATGGCGGCCGTTTCGCCACGTCCGACCTGAACGACCTGTACCGCCGCGTCATCAACCGCAACAACCGCTTGAAGCGCCTGCTGGAACTGAAGGCGCCGGACATCATCCTGCGCAACGAAAAGCGCATGCTGCAGGAATCAGTGGATTCGCTGCTGGACAACGGCCGCCGCGGCAAGGCCATGACGGGCGCCAACAAGCGCCAGCTCAAGTCGCTGGCCGATATGATCAAGGGCAAGAGCGGCCGCTTCCGCCAGAACCTGCTGGGCAAGCGCGTCGACTACTCCGGCCGTTCGGTCATCGTGGTGGGCCCGCAGCTCAAGCTGCATCAGTGCGGCCTGCCCAAGCTGATGGCGCTCGAACTGTTCAAGCCCTTCATTTTCAATCGCCTGGAAATGATGGGCCTGGCCACGACCATCAAGGCCGCGAAGAAGCTGGTGGAAAGCCAGGAGCCCGTGGTTTGGGACATCCTGGAAGAAGTCATCCGCGAGCACCCCGTCATGCTCAACCGGGCGCCCACGCTACACCGTCTGGGCATCCAGGCTTTCGAGCCGGTGCTGATCGAAGGCAAGGCCATCCAGCTGCATCCGCTGGTCTGCGCCGCGTTCAACGCCGACTTCGACGGCGACCAGATGGCTGTGCACGTGCCGCTGTCGCTGGAAGCGCAGCTCGAAGCTCGCACCTTGATGCTGGCTTCCAACAACGTGCTGTTCCCCGCCAACGGCGATCCTTCCATCGTGCCTTCGCAGGACATCGTGCTGGGCCTGTACTACACGACTCGCGAGCGCATCAATGGCAAGGGCGAGGGCATGTTCTTCACGGATCTGTCCGAGGTCCAGCGCGCTTATGACAATCACGAGGTGGAGCTGCAAAGCCGCGTCACGGTGCGTCTGAACGAATACGAGAAGGACGCCGAAGGCGCATGGAAGCCCGTGCTCAAGCGCTTCGAAACCACGGTCGGCCGCGCGCTGCTGTCGGAAATCCTGCCTCACGGCCTGCCGTTCTCGGTATTGAACCGGCCGCTGAAGAAGAAGGAAATCTCGCGCCTGATCAACCAGTCCTTCCGCCGCTGCGGTTTGCGGGCGACGGTGATCTTCGCCGACAAGCTGATGCAGGCCGGCTTCCGCCTCGCGACGCGCGGTGGCATTTCCATCGCCATGAGCGACATGCTGGTCCCTTCCGTGAAGGAAGACATCCTCGCGCAGGCCAGCAAGGAAGTGAAGGAAATCGACAAGCAGTACTCGTCGGGTCTGGTCACCGCCCAGGAACGCTACAACAACGTGGTGGACATCTGGGGGAAGGCCGGCGACAAGGTCGGCAAGGCCATGATGGAGCAGCTCGCCACCGAGCCGATCATCAACCGCCATGGCGAAGAAGTGCGCCAGGAATCGTTCAACTCCATCTACATGATGGCCGACTCCGGCGCCCGGGGCTCCGCGGCGCAGATCCGCCAGCTCGCCGGCATGCGCGGCCTGATGGCCAAGCCTGACGGCTCCATTATCGAGACGCCCATTACCGCGAACTTCCGCGAAGGGCTAAACGTGTTGCAGTACTTCATTTCGACCCACGGGGCGCGTAAAGGCCTGGCCGATACCGCCTTGAAGACGGCCAACTCCGGCTACCTGACGCGCCGCCTGGTGGACGTGACCCAGGATCTGGTCATCACCGAATCCGATTGCGGCACGACGCGCGGCTATTCCATGAAGGCCCTGGTCGAAGGCGGCGAAGTCATCGAGCCCTTGCGCGATCGCATTCTGGGCCGTGTGGCCGCGGTCGATATCGTCAATCCCGACACGCAGGAAACCGCCGTCGCGGCGGGTACCCTGCTGGATGAGGATCTGGTGGACTTCATCGACTCCATAGGCGTGGACGAAGTCAAGGTCCGCACGCCGCTGACTTGCGAAACGCGCCACGGCCTGTGCGCGCACTGCTACGGGCGCGACCTGGGCCGCGGCATGCTGGTCAACCAAGGCGAGGCGGTCGGCGTCATCGCCGCGCAGTCCATCGGCGAACCGGGCACGCAGCTGACGATGCGGACCTTCCACATCGGGGGCGCGGCGTCCCGCGCGGCCATGGCCAGCTCGGTGGAAACCAAGTCGGCCGGTACCATAGGCTTTGCCATCGGCCTGCGCTATGTCACCAACGCCAAGGGCGAACGTGTGGCCATTTCGCGGTCCGGTGAAATCGTCATCTTCGACGACAACCGTCGCGAGCGCGAGCGCCACAAAGTGCCTTACGGCGCCACCATCGCGGTGGGCGACGGCGAGGCCGTCAAGGCCGGCCAGCGCCTGGCGTCCTGGGATCCGCTGACCCGCCCCATCGTGTCGGAATACGCCGGCGTGGTCCGCTTCGAGAATATCGAAGAGGGCGTCACGGTCGCCAGGCAACTGGATGAAGTCACCGGCCTGTCGACGCTGGTGGTCATCACGCCCAAGACCCGCAGCGGCAAGGCCATGATGCGCCCGCAGATCAAGCTGATCAACGAAGCCGGCCAGGAAGTGAAGATCGCCGGCACGGATCATTCGGTGAACATATCCTTCCCCATCGGCGCGCTGATCACCGTGCGCGATGGCCAGCAGGTCAACGTGGGCGAAGTCCTGGCGCGTATCCCGCAGGAATCGCAGAAGACCCGCGACATCACCGGCGGTCTGCCGCGCGTGGCCGAACTGTTCGAAGCCCGTTCGCCCAAGGACGCCGGCATGCTGGCCGACGTGACCGGCACGGTGTCTTTCGGCAAGGACACCAAGGGCAAGCAGCGCCTGGTCATCACCGACCTGGAAGGCGTCAGCCACGAATTCCTGATTCCCAAGGAAAAACAGGTGCTGGTGCACGACGGCCAAGTGGTGAACAAGGGCGAAATGATCGTCGACGGTCCGGCCGATCCGCACGACATCCTGCGGCTGCAGGGCATCGAACGCCTGGCGAGCTATATCGTCAACGAAGTGCAGGACGTCTACCGCCTGCAGGGCGTGAAGATCAACGACAAGCACATCGAGGTCATCGTCCGCCAGATGCTGCGCCGCGTGAACATCGTCGATCCCGGCGACACCAGCTTCATCACCGGCGAGCAGGTCGAGCGTTCGGAACTGCTCAACGAGAACGACCGCATGGATGCCGAGGGCAAAATCCCGGCTACCTATGAAAACGTTCTGCTGGGCATTACCAAGGCTTCGCTGTCCACGGACTCCTTCATCTCGGCGGCCTCCTTCCAGGAAACCACCCGGGTGCTGACCGAAGCGGCCATCATGGGCAAGCGGGACGAACTGCGCGGCCTGAAGGAAAACGTCATCGTCGGACGCCTGATACCCGCGGGAACCGGCATGTCGTATCACATGGCCCGCAAGGACAAGGAAGCCCACGAGGCGGCCGAACGCCAGGCGGCGCGCGCCATGGCCAATCCGTTCGAGGACAGCCCCGCCGTAACGGTGGAGACCCACGAAACCCCGGAGCACGGCCAGGGCACGGACTCGGCCGACGAATAAGTTCGCGCTTGTTGTAGTGTCACGGAAAAACGCCAGGCGGTGGCAAGCCTGGCGTTTTTCAATTATTCCCCGCTATTGCGGCTTTGATTACGACGGAAGCTTTCATGGGCACGGCATCGCTGGACACCTTGACGCAGGAATGGAGCGAGTTGTTGCACTCCATTCGGGTGGACATCATGGACAAGGTCAGCGCCTTGGTCGAAACGCACCAGGATGCGCTGGCCACATACTTCTACGAGCAGATGCTCGATGATCCCGTGGCATCGCAGTTCCTCAGCCACGAGCAGGTCAAGACGCGTCTGCATGGGTCCATGAAGCGCTGGGTGGTCGGGCTGTTCTCGTTGCGGGCGGGGCATGACATGCAGCAGCTCGTCGCCTTTCAGACGCATATCGGCGAAGTGCATGCGCGCGTGGAAGTGCCGGTGTACGTAGTCCTGCGGGGCGCGCGCGCCTTGAAGCGCAAGACCCAGAGCCTGCTGGACGAGGACGCATCCTTCGATGAGACCCAGCGCCTGCTGGCGACCCAGTATGTTTCCATGTCCATAGATCTGGCCATGGAGGTCATGAGCAACGCCTATTCATCGTCGCATGACCGCAATGCCCGCGCGGAGGAGTCGTACCGGCTTTTCTCCGTGGCTCAAAACCTGACGGCGGAGAAAGAGCGCCAGCGGGCGGCCCTGCTGGATTGGGAAAACCAGCTGATGTTCAACCGCGCCATAGGCATGGATGCTGCCAATTTGCCGCGCATAGGCGCCGCCGAATTCGGCCTGTGGTTTCGCCACAAGGGCGCGCACGCCTTTCAGAATGCGCAGGAAACCGAGCAGATATTGCAGGCCATGCGCTACATCGACGAGGTGCTGTTGCCCATGGCGGATGCGCGGGCCGGGGACAATGCGCAAAGAGTGCAGCAATTGCGCGACCTGCGCGAGCACACCAAGAGCATAAGCTATCACCTGGAACGGCTGTTCGAGCAGCATAACGAAATGGAATCGGGCCGCGATGCGCTGACGCGCCTGCTGAGCCGCAAGTTCCTGCCCGTGGTGCTCAGCAAAGAGGTCAACTACGCGCGCACGACGGGCACCACATTCGCCTTGCTGGCCATGGATCTGGATCATTTCAAGGATATCAATGACCGCTACGGCCACGAGGCGGGCGATATGGTGCTGCAGCAGTTCGCCATGCTGGTGAACAATAGCACGCGCGGCGGCGATTACGCCTTCCGGCTCGGGGGCGAAGAATTCCTGCTGCTGTTGGTCGATATCGGCCCGCAGGGCGCTATGCGCGTCGCCAACACGCTGCGTGACCTGACGGAGTCCGAGTCCTTCCGCCTGCCGCAGAATCAAAGCGTCAGGATGACGGTCAGCATAGGGCTGGCCATGCATGACGGCCACCCCGATTATCTGCGCACCATGCGCCGGGCCGATGCGGCCCTGTACGAAGCCAAGCGCAAAGGCCGCAACAGGGTCGAAGGGGCGCAATAGGCGGAAGCGGCGCGGCGCCCGGCGCTTGTCCCACAGGCTTTAATCCGGAGCCGGGACCGCCGGCAGGCGTATGAAGAAGGTCGTGCCCCGGTTTTCCTCGCTTTCCAGCTCTATCGAGCCGCCATGCCGGTTTATCACCGTTTTGACGAAGGCCAGGCCCAGCCCCGCTCCGGAGGGATGGCCCTGGCCTTCGTCCCGTATCCTGGAGAAGGGGCGAAACAGTTCATGCTGATTCCGGCTTGCGATGCCGCGCCCCTGGTCGGTGATCGCCGCCAGCCAGAACGGGCCGTCGCGTTGCACCCGGCAGGTCACCGTCGTGTGCGGAGCGCTGTATTTGATGGCGTTGTCCAGCAGGTTGCACCAGGCGCGCCGCAGCATCGCGGGGTCGCCTTCGGTCCAGGCCTGGTCGGGATGTTCGTCGAACACCACCGTGATGTCGCTCTGGGCAGCCTGCGCCCAGAGATCGTCGCAGCTTTGCGTGATGAGATCTACCAAGTCCAGGCGCCGGCGGTTTATTTTCGCCGCTTCGGCGCGCGTCAATTGAACGAAACTATCCACCAGGTCGAGCGTCCTGTGGGCATGCTGGTTTATGCGTTCCAGCAGTTCATCCTGGCTTAGTGCATGGTCGCGGGATTGCAATTGCGTCAGCGCGAGAATGGAGCTTTGCGGCGCGCGCATGTCGTGCGAAAGGAAGCGCAGCGTATCTTCGCGCCTGCCGTGGGCATGGCGCAGCAGCGCGATGGTGTTCTGCAACTGCGTGATGCGGGCCGGCAGCGAGTCATCGTTGACGGCATGCGCCACCGCGGATATGTCGTCGCCCAGCGCCAGGCGCTCGCGGTTGAGGCTGTCCAGTTCGCGGTCGATGTGCTGCAGGGCGGCTTCCTGGCTGCGCCAGCTCCATAGCGGGTAGGCCAGCGCCACGCCTATGATGGACGCGGTAATCGGCATCCAGGCCTGCGCGTAGCGCATGAGCAGCCAGCTTGCCGCCGCTATCAGCAGCAGCACTCCCAGGGTCGCCAGAAACGAACGGCGCGGCGACAGGCGCCGCAAGGCGATGCAGGCCAGCAGTACCGGCAGGCAGGCCAACGCCGCGGCTTGCCAGCGGGAAGGCGTGACTATCCATTGCCCCAGCAAGGCGCTGTGCAAGCCGTTGGCCAGTATTTCCACCCCGGCCATGGCCTCGCCCTGGCGGGACAGGGGGGTGGGAAAGGCATCGCCCAGGCCCGACGCCCACGAGCCCACCAGCACGTATTTATCCTTGAAGGCGGATGCGGGAACGGCGCCGTCCAGCACTTGCTTGTAGGGGTAGGAGACGAAAGGCGAGGAGGGATGGGCGTACGGTATCAGCAACGGCTTTTCAGGCGGCGCCGGTGTCGCCTCCCCGGCGGTGGCCAGCATGGCGACGATGAAATGGTCCACGTCGCGGCCGGATGTCAGATGCTGACGCAAAACCAGGGAACGGATCACCCCGTCGCCGTCGGGATAGATATTGATGAAGCCCAGCGCGGCGGCGGCCCTGGCCAGGGGCGGCTGCGGGGGCAACGCCTGCCGCCGTTCGTTGTCCACGACCAGGGGCAGCACGACCTTGCCGTGTTGCGCAATGGCGCGGGCCAGCAGCGCATCGTCCTGCGGATAGGCCGGATTCAGATCGCTGAGCACGAGGTCGAATCCCACCACGCGCGCTTGGCCGAGCCGTTCCAGCAAGCGGGCGTGCAGGGCGCGGCGCCATGGCCAGTAGCCGATCTGTTCGATGCTGTTGTCGTCTATGGCAATGACGACGATGTCGTCCCGCTGCCGCTGGGGCGCCGCCGAGGCCAGCGTCTGGTCATAGAACGCGTAGTCCAGCCGGGTCAGGCCCATGGGTGCGCTGAAATAGCTCAGCCCCATGGTCAGCATCAGCATGGCGGCGGTCGCCGCCAGCCACTCGATATTGATGCGCCGCTCGAGGTTGCCCCAGAAGTCCGTAGCGGCTCTGGGGGCGGGACTGGCCATGCGAGCCTCCTTCAGCGGCTATCGGCCGTCTAGTAGCTGAGCAACACGAACTGCCCGAAGCCCGTGGATACCGCCCCGCCGTCGGAGGTTTTGAGCACCGCCCTGCCTTCGAAGGACATGACGGCGTCCGCCCCGGCGACGCCATCGGCATCGATGGCGCGCACCAGCAAGTAGTGTGTGCCGGGGCCCGGCGCACTGTATTGTACGGTGGGGGCGCTGAACTGCCGGCTGGAAAACAGGCGCGCGCCGGCGGGGTCGGCCGCCACCCTGACCAGGTAGGCGTGCGCGCCCGGCACCGGGGGGAAGGACAGGGCATTCCCGTTCTGGCCGGGCGCCGATTGGGGCAGGAGCGGAGCGGGCAGCAGGGGCCGCACGCCCAGCAGTTTGCCGCTTGGATCGACCGCCGCGCCTTGCCCCTGCCGCAGCGTGGCGCCTTGGCCGGCGCCCGCGCCCAGGCGGGCGGAGCCGGAAAGCACCTCGCTTTGGGCGCCATTTTCGCGCGCATGCACGCGCAGCCGCGTACCGCGCACGCCGGTAATGCTGACAGGAGTGCGCACTTCGAAGCGGCCGACCCCCGTGTCCGCGGGCGCGACCTCGGATTCCAGCGAGCCGCGTTCCATGACGAAGATGGTGTCGGTCAGGCCGGTGCCTTTGAATACGCGCAAGCGTTCGATGCTCAGGGAAGACTGCGCGGGGATGGTCAGGGTGCTGTCGTCGGCCAGCATCAGCGTGGCGAAGCCGTCGGCGCCGCTGGTGACGACATCGTTTTCCCCCGCTTGGTCGTTGATTTGCAGGGGCTTGCCGTTCAGGTCCACCTTCCCCGCTACGTGCGTGACTCGGGCTTGCGACGGCACTTCCGGAATCAGCGAGAACGGTATCCTGAGCACCCGGCCTATCGGCAGCAGCGCCGGATCGGCGACGGCATTGAGCGACTGCAGCGTCGGCCAATTATGAGGGCCGTCCGTGTAGCGTTGAGACAGATCGATGAGGGTGTCGCCTGCGACGACCCGGTACAGGAAGTCATCGCCGTCCGCGCCCGCGGGCTGCGACCAGCCCGGGGAAGCGATGAAGCCCTGGCAGGCCAGTGCCGCCAGGATGAGCAAGCGTCGAAAAAAGCAAAAGCGTGAAATCATCAGGTGTCGGAGGCAGGGGAGGTGTTGGTCAGCTCGAGCCGGTAGCCCAGCGCGTAGGATGCATTCAGGCGCACGCCATGTTCCGGCCGCAACTGCAGCTTGCGCCGGATATTGGAGAGGTGGGTGTCGATCGTGCGCGAGGTGGGCGGGATGTCCCGATTCCATACGCTGCTGCTGAGCACGTCGCGGGAAAACAGGCGGCCCGGATTGCGGAACAGTAAAAGCGCCAGTTCATATTCTTTAGGCGCGAGTTCCGCTTTCCGCCCGTTCAGCAGTATGGCATTGGCGCTGGGGTCTATGTGGTAAGCGCCGCAATCGAAGGGCGGCTCGTGCTGCGCAGCGGGCTTGAGGCGGCGCAGCATGGCTTCGCTGCGCGCGATGAGCTCGCCGGCGCGGATGGGCTTGGATATATAGTCGTCGGCGCCGGCCTGCAGTCCGGCCACCAGGTCTTCCTCCAGGGTCCGGCTGGTCAGGAAGATGACGGGCAAGGTATAGCCCAGATTGGCGCGTATCCACCTGACGACATCCAGGCCGCTGATGTCGGGCAATTCCCAGTCGACCAGGACCATGTCGAAGGCGTGATCGCGCGGCAGGCGGGAAAGCAGTTCCTTGCCTGTGGCGAATAGGGTGCAGTCGTGGCCGGCTTGCTCGAGTATCTGTTTGATGAGCCGAGCCTGATCCAGGTCGTCTTCGACGGATGCGATGTTCATAGGGGAAAATGTAAACGGCGCCGCCCCGGGTAAATATAACCATAACGGCGCGTATCAGCGGTGAGCCAATGTTACGATAATGAGGCCGGGTCTCCAAATCGCCGTGGTCAATTTGCCTCATGGCGCCTTTCCGATCCCGGATATGGGCTCGGCGGCCGGCTAATGCCTTGACCCAAACGCAGAAGGCATGCTACGATGGCAAGCTTGCTTATAGGTGGGTTTTGCCAACCACGCCTATCGGCAACCCCAGGCGGCACAGAAGTTTTTTGCGGTGGGACGGATTTAACCCCAGCCCCAGTAACCCGTAGCAGCTTTGTTTAGCCAGCAAGACCCGCTCTTTTACGTTATTTCGTGTCAGGCGGATATTGCGCAAGCCGCCTTGAACCAATCAGTACGCAAGTACACGTAATTCGTAAAACAGGATGCGTAAAGGTCATGCCAACCATTAGCCAACTCGTGCGCAAGCCGCGCGAAGTCAGTCGCGCAAGCAGCAAGAGCCCCGCGCTCGAAAATTGCCCCCAGCGCCGCGGTGTCTGCACTCGTGTGTACACCACCACCCCCAAGAAGCCGAACTCGGCCTTGCGTAAAGTCGCCAAAGTGCGCCTCACCAACGGTTTCGAAGTCATTTCGTACATCGGCGGCGAAGGCCACAACCTGCAAGAGCACTCCGTAGTGCTGGTGCGCGGCGGCCGTGTCAAGGATTTGCCGGGTGTGCGCTATCACATCGTGCGCGGTTCTCTCGACCTGCAAGGCGTCAAGGATCGCAAGCAGTCGCGCTCCAAGTACGGCGCCAAGCGTCCCAAGAAAGCCTAAGTTGTTCCCCGGCGTCCAGCAAGCCTGGTCGCATTAGTGCAGCCATGGGCTCCGCCCATAGCATGTAAGTGGCCATTTCGATGAATGGTCGTGACCGCAATAGCGGTTCAACTGAACTGTCACAAGGAAGTAAAAATGCCTCGTCGTCGCGAAGTTCCCAAGCGTGAAATTCTCCCCGATCCCAAGTTTGGCAGCGTAGAGCTCGCCAAATTCATGAACGTTGTTATGTTGTCTGGCAAGAAAGCCGTTGCCGAACGTATTGTTTACGGCGCTTTCGACCAGATTCAGGCTAAAACTGGCAAAGAGCCCATCGAAGTGTTCAACACTGCGATCAACAACGTCAAGCCTGTCGTCGAAGTGAAAAGCCGCCGTGTAGGTGGCGCGAACTATCAAGTGCCGGTTGAAGTGCGCCCCGTGCGCCGCCTGGCCCTGGCCATGCGCTGGCTGCGTGAAGCAGCCAAGAAGCGTGGCGAGAAATCGATGGATCTGCGCCTGGCCGGCGAACTGCTGGACGCCTCCGAGGGCCGTGGCGGGGCGATGAAGAAGCGTGAGGACACTCACAAGATGGCGGAGGCCAACAAGGCATTCAGCCATTTCCGTTGGTAATCTAAGGACACTATTATCATGGCCCGCAAAACCCCAATCGAGCGCTATCGCAATATTGGTATTTCCGCGCATATCGATGCAGGGAAAACCACCACGACCGAGCGCATTCTGTTCTATACCGGCGTCAACCACAAGATTGGCGAAACCCATGAAGGCTCGGCCACCATGGACTGGATGGAGCAGGAGCAAGAACGCGGCATTACCATCACATCGGCTGCCACGACGGCGTTCTGGCGCGGCATGGCGGGCGATCGCCCCGAGCACCGCATCAACATCATCGACACTCCGGGACACGTGGACTTCACCATCGAAGTCGAACGTTCCATGCGTGTGCTGGATGGCGCCTGCATGGTGTATTGCGCCGTGGGCGGCGTGCAGCCCCAGTCGGAAACGGTATGGCGCCAGGCCAACAAGTATGGCGTGCCCCGTCTTGCGTTCATCAACAAGATGGACCGTACCGGCGCCAACTTCTTCAAGGTCTATGACCAGCTCAAGGCGCGCCTGAAGGCCAACCCCGTGCCCATCGTCATCCCCATCGGCGCCGAAGACAGCTTTACCGGCGTCGTCGACCTGATCCGCATGAAGGGCATCATCTGGGACGAAGCCAGCCAGGGCACCAAGTTCGAATACGTCGACGTGCCGGCCGAGCTGCAAGACCAGGCCAACGAATGGCGCGAAAAGCTGGTTGAATCGGCGGCCGAGGCCAACGAAGAGCTCATGAACAAATACCTGGAAACGGGCGAGCTCTCCGAGGACGAGATCAATCAGGGCCTGCGCCTGCGCACCATCGCCGGCGAGATCCAGCCCATGCTGTGCGGCACCGCCTTCAAGAACAAGGGCGTGCAGCGCATGCTGGACGCGGTTCTCGATTACCTGCCTTCGCCGGTGGACATTCCTCCCGTGCAGGGCGTGGACGACGACGGCAATGCGATCAGCCTGCCCGCCTCGGATGACGCCAAGTTCTCGGCGCTGGCGTTCAAGCTGATGAGCGACCCCTTCGTGGGCCAGCTGACTTTCGTGCGTGTCTACTCGGGTGTGCTGCATTCGGGCGAAACCGTCTACAACCCCGTCAAGGGCAAGAAGGAACGCATCGGCCGCATCCTGCAGATGCACGCCAACAACCGTTCCGAAATCAAGGAAGTTCTGGCGGGCGACATCGCCGCCGTGGTGGGCCTGAAAGACGTCACCACCGGCGAGACCCTGTGCGATGTCGGCCAGCACATTCTGCTGGAGCGTATGGAGTTCCCCGAGCCGGTGATTTCCCAGGCCGTCGAGCCCAAGACCAAGGCCGACCAGGAAAAAATGGGTGTGGCCCTGTCGCGCCTGGCGCAAGAAGACCCTTCCTTCCGCGTGCGCAGCGACGAAGAGTCCGGCCAGACCATTATTTCCGGCATGGGCGAGCTGCACCTGGAAGTGCTGGTCGACCGCATGCGCCGCGAGTTCGGCGTCGAAGCCAACGTCGGCAAGCCGCAAGTGGCCTACCGTGAAACCATACGCAAGACCTGCGAAGAAGTCGAAGGCAAGTTCGTCAAGCAGTCCGGCGGCCGCGGCCAGTACGGCCACGTCGTCCTCAAGCTCGAGCCCCTCGAGCCGGGCGGCGGCTACGAGTTCGTCGACGCGATCAAGGGCGGCGTGGTGCCGCGCGAATACATCCCCGCGGTCGACAAGGGCATCCAGGAAACCCTGCCCGCGGGCGTGGTGGCCGGATACCCGGTGGTGGACGTCAAGGTCACGCTGTTCTTCGGTTCCTACCACGATGTGGACTCGAACGAAAACGCGTTCCGCATGGCGGCTTCCATGGCCTTCAAGGACGGCATGCGCAAGGCCAGCCCTGTGCTGCTCGAGCCCATGATGGCGGTCGAGGTCGAAACGCCCGAAGACTACGCCGGTACCGTGATGGGCGACTTGTCCTCGCGTCGCGGCATGGTTCAGGGCATGGACGACATCCCCGGCGGCGGCAAGATCATCAAGGCGGAAGTACCCTTGGCCGAGATGTTCGGTTACTCGACCAGCCTGCGTTCGCAAACGCAGGGTCGCGCAACCTACACCATGGAGTTCAAGCACTACGCCGAAGCTCCGAAGAACGTCGCTGATGAGGTCATCAGCGCGCGCGCTAAGTAGTCAACCAACAGTACCTGCCCGTTTCTTTGATTAATACGGGCAGGGCATTTTTTTGCCGCCGGGCCGCCCCAAGGCAAAAGCGCCCCCTCGGGGGGCAGCAAGCCGAAGGCGCAGCGTGGGGGCATTTATTGTTTCCTTGAAAACATTGATGGGATAAATCATGGCAAAAGGTAAGTTTGAACGGACCAAACCGCACGTAAACGTAGGTACGATCGGGCACGTTGACCACGGCAAGACGACGTTGACGGCGGCGATCACGACGGTGCTGGCCAAGGCGTTCGGCGCGGGCGAGGCCAAGGGCTACGACCAGATCGATGCGGCGCCCGAAGAGAAGGCGCGCGGCATCACGATCAACACCTCGCACGTGGAGTACGAGACCAAGGCGCGCCACTACGCGCACGTGGACTGCCCGGGTCACGCGGACTATGTGAAGAACATGATCACGGGCGCGGCGCAGATGGACGGGGCGATCCTGGTGGTCTCGGCCGCCGACGGCCCGATGCCGCAGACGCGCGAGCACATTCTGCTGTCGCGCCAGGTGGGCGTGCCGTACATCATCGTGTTCCTGAACAAGGCGGACATGGTCGATGACGAGGAGCTGCTCGAACTGGTGGAAATGGAAGTGCGCGAGCTGCTGTCCAAGTACGATTTCCCGGGCGACGACACGCCGATCATCAAGGGCTCGGCCAAGCTGGCTCTGGAAGGCGACGAAGGACCGCTGGGCAAGGAAGCGATCCTGAAGCTGGCCGAGGCGCTGGACACCTACATTCCCACGCCCGAGCGGGCGGTGGACGGCACGTTCCTGATGCCGGTGGAAGACGTGTTCTCGATCTCGGGCCGCGGCACGGTGGTGACGGGCCGTATCGAGCGCGGCGTGATCAAGGTGGGCGAGGAAATCGAGATCGTGGGGATCAAGGACACGGTCAAGACCACGTGCACGGGTGTGGAAATGTTCCGCAAGCTGCTCGATCAGGGCGAGGCGGGTGACAACGTGGGTATTCTGCTGCGCGGCACCAAGCGCGAGGACGTCGAGCGTGGCCAGGTGCTGGCCAAGCCCGGTTCGATCAAGCCGCACACGGACTTCTCGGCCGAGGTGTACATTCTGTCCAAGGACGAGGGCGGTCGCCACACGCCGTTCTTCCAGGGCTACCGTCCGCAGTTTTACTTCCGCACGACGGACGTGACGGGCACGATCGAGCTGCCGGCGGACAAGGAAATGGTGCTGCCTGGCGATAACGTGTCGATGAAGGTGAGCCTGATCGCGCCGATCGCCATGGAAGAGGGTCTGCGCTTTGCGATCCGCGAAGGCGGGCGTACCGTGGGCGCCGGCGTCGTCGCCAGCATCATCAAGTAAATCGGCGCTTGCCAAGACAGGGGCGATCTTGCCCCTGTCCAATTCGTTCTTTAGGAATACCCATGAAAAACCAGAAAATCCGCATCCGTCTGAAGGCGTTCGACTACAAGCTGATCGACCAATCGGCTGCCGAGATCGTGGAGACAGCCAAGCGTACGGGCGCGGTAGTGCGCGGCCCGGTGCCGCTGCCGACGCGTATCCGTCGCTACGATGTGCTGCGTTCGCCGCACGTCAACAAGACGTCGCGTGATCAATTCGAAATGCGTACGCATCAGCGCCTGATGGACATCGTGGATCCCACCGACAAGACGGTGGATGCATTGATGCGCCTCGATCTGCCCGCGGGTGTGGACGTCGAAATCGCATTGCAGTAAGCTGTTTCTTGAGCGCCTTGGGCGCAACAAGATAAAACGCCATGCTCATAGCATGGCGTTTTGCATTCTGGGTACCGGCTTGCAAGGCTCGCGCAGTCGGCCATTCATAGAAAGACAAGGGGCCGGTTTCATGAATAAAGCACGGGTTTTCCTTGGCGCGGCGATGCTGACCGCGGCCTATCTTTGCCTGGGCGTCGCCGCCGCCCAGCCGGCCGCATGTAACGAAGGAAAGCCCGTCAAGCTGGCCGATCAGACCTGGGAAAGCGCAAACTTCACCACCCACGTCATCAAGGGTTTGCTCGAGGCGGCTTTCGGCTGCAAGACGGAAGTGGTTCCGGGCACCCCCGCGGCGATCGAATCCGCCCTGGCGCAGGACGACCTGCAAATCATTGCGGAACAATGGTCGGGCCGTTCCCCCATTATTGAAAAGGCCGTGAAGACGGGCGCTGTCGAAGTCGTGGGCGACACCCTGGCGGGAGGCGCACAGCAAGGCTGGTATGTGCCCGATTATGTCGTGCATGGCGATGCGGCCCGCGGTATCGAACCCATGGCGCCGGATTTGCAGACCTGGCAGGATCTGCCGCGCTATAAATCATTGTTCCGGGACCCGGAAGTGCCCTCCAAAGGGCGCTTTCTAAATTGCCCGTCGGGCTGGGTCTGCGAAAAAACCAATAGCCGGCTGCTACAGGTGCATGGCCTGGAAGCCGATTACAACAACTTCCGCGCCGGCACGGGGGCGGCGCTGGATGCGGCCATCAGTTCCGCCTACGATCGCGGGCAGCCGATACTGTTTTATTACTGGCAGCCTGCGGGCTTGATGGTCAAATACAAGTTTGCCAAGGTCCGGCAAGATCCCTTCAACAAGCGGTGCTGGGACACGATAGTCAGCGGCGAAGGCGAACTATGTTCCTCCGATTTCCTGGTAGCCCATCTGGGCGTTGCGGTATCATCCCCGTTTGCGCGGAGCAACCCCGAACTCATTGCATTCTTCGAGCGCTTGCAGTTCGAACCAGGCCTGCTGAATCGCATGATTCTGGACATGACGGAATCCCGCAGCAGCGGTGAAGCCATGGCTGCGAAATTCCTGCGTGAGCATCCGGAGGTCTGGCACGCCTGGCTGCAGGCCGATGCGGCCGCCAGGGCCGACGCCGCGTTGGGCCTGGCGCGGGATGGCGCGGCGCCGTCCATGGGCCAGCCCGATGCCGGGCAAAGCGGAACGCCGCCGCGATCCGCGGAACGGGCCGCGGCAGCGCAGGGCGGCGGTAAAGCGGACGGCGGCTCCGGCGCGCATGCCGACGATGCCGCCGCGGCGGCGCCGGGCTCCGCCATCATGGGGCATGGCATATTCCCCGACTGGTCGGCGGCGGACTTCGTCAATCAGCGCTTGATGGCCATCGTCAAGACCTATGGCGATACCTTCAGAAAGTACAGCGACTTCATGCTGGTCGCCGTCCTGCTGCCTGTCGAGCAATTGATGGAAGCCATCCCGCCCTGGCTGTTCCTGGCCCTGGTCGCGGTCTTGTCCTGGCATGCGAGCCGCAAGTGGCTGACCGCGGCGCTCTATGTCGTCTGCCTGTATGCCATCGGCGCGGTCGGCCTGTGGGACAAGCTGATGCAGACTTTTGCGCTGGTCCTGGTGTCCACCGTCATTTCCATTATTATCGGCGTGCCCGTCGGCATATTGGCCGCGGGCAGCCGCCCGCTGCGCCGCGTGCTGACTCCCATCCTCGATGTCATGCAAACGCTGCCCAGTTTCGTGTATCTGATTCCCGTGCTCATGCTGTTCGGCCTGGGCAAGGTGCCCGCGCTTTTCGCCACCGTGGTTTATGCGGTCCCTCCGCTCATCCGCCTGACGGTGCTCGGCCTGCGGCAGGTGGATCGCAATGTGATGGAGGCGGCGCAGTCCTTCGGTGTGACGCGCTGGCAGATGCTGACCAAAGTGACGCTGCCGCTGGCCCGCCCCAGCATCATGGCCGGGGTGAACCAGACCACCATGATGGCCCTGGCCATGGTCGTGGTGGCATCCATGATAGGCGCGCGCGGGCTGGGTGAGGACGTGCTCGCCGGCATCCAGACGCTGGACGTGGGCAGGGGCCTGCAGGCCGGCATAGCCATCGTCATCCTGGCCATCATCATCGACCGCAATACCCAAGCCTACGGGCGGCCGCGCAGGCGCAGGCGGGCCATGCTGCAACACGAGGACGCGCGATGACCACGGCGGACACGGAGGCCGGCATGGCGGCGGACGACAGCCTGCGGGCGGATGGCGGCGCCCGGCATGGGCTTGGCGAGCACGGCGCCCACCGTCCTGATGAAGGCGTCAAAATACAGATACGGGGCGTCTACAAGGTATTCGGCCGGCGCCAGGCCGATGCGCTGGCCATGCTGCGCCAAGGCATGGACAAATCATCCGTCCAGGCGGAAACGGGCGCCAGCGTGGGCCTGGCGGGCATCGACGCCGACATACCCACCGGCCGCATCACCTGCATCATGGGGCTGTCCGGCTCGGGCAAGTCCACGCTGGTGCGGCACCTGAACCGCCTGATCGATCCTTCCGCGGGCGAGATACTGGTAGACGGCGAAAATATCCTGGCGCTGAGCCTGGCGGAACTGCGCGAATTGCGCCGCCACAAAATCAGCATGGTATTTCAGAGCTTCGGCCTGCTGCCGCATATCAATGTCTTGGACAACGTGGCTTTCGGCTTGAGCGTGCGCGGCGAAAGCCGCCAGCAGGCCAGGCAGACCGCGCGCCTTTGGCTGGAGCGGGTGGGGCTGGCGGAATACGAAAAAAACTATCCGGATGAGCTTTCGGGGGGCATGCGGCAGCGCGTGGGCCTTGCGCGCGCGCTGGCCATCGATGCGCAGATACTATTGATGGACGAGGCCTTCTCCGCCCTGGATCCGCTGATCCGCTACGATATGCAGGACCAGCTGCTGGCCTTGCAGCAGCGGCTGCAAAAAACCATCGTTTTCATTACGCATGATATCGAAGAGGCCTTGCGCCTTGGGCAGCACGTCATTATTCTGCGCGATGGCAAGGTCGAGCAGATCGGCACCCCCGACGATATCCGCAACCATCCCGTCAACGAATATGTGGAACGTTTCGTTGTCAGGCGGGTGTAGGCCGGATGGTAAGCGGCGAGTCCGCCTTATCCGCCCAGCGCCTGCGCCGCTGTGGAGCAGCAACCCAGGCTGTTCAGATAAGGCAGCCCCGCGTCGAATTCATTCACCGCGCAGGCTTGCATCAGGCTGATCAGCCGGTTGGTGATTTCAGGCCGTTTGTGCACGCTGCGTTCGGCGATGCCGATTTCACGGAACAGGGTGTCCGGCCCCATGGACAGCACGCGGACCTGGTCCGAGAAGGGCATGTAGGCCGAAGTTGCGGGCACGATGGCCGCCCCCGTGCCTTTTTCCACGGCGCGTATCAGGCCGCCGACTTCGTCCAGCTCCAGGGCGTCGCGCACCATCAGCTGGCGCTTGCGCAGGAACAGGTCGATGGCCCGGCCCCCAAAGGATGAGCGGTCGTAGCGGATGAAGGGCAATCGAGTGACGGCCTGCTTCCAGTCTTCGCCTTCATAGGCGGCGGGAACCAGCACCAGAAAGGGTTCGCGCAATAGCGCATGCCAATGCACTTCCGGCGGCAGCACATAGGGCGGGCGTATCATTACCGCCATATCGATTTCGCCCGAATCCACCTGGCCGAGGATGTTGAGCGAAGCACCGGGCAGGACGCGGACGGTGATGCCGGGAAATTCCTGGCGGAACAGGCACAGCGCGTCCATCAGCCAGGCATGCTGCGCCGACGTGATGGCGCCGATGACCAGCGTGCCGCGGGTGTCTTCAGTGTGCGGCAGTTCGCCCAACTGAGTGATGGCGGCCAGGATATCTTCGGCGCGCGCGTGCACTTCCCGCCCCATGGTCGTCAGGACGGCCCGGCGGCCCGTGCGGTCGAACAGCGCGACGCCGATTTGCTCTTCCAGGCGCTGGATCTGGCCGCTTACGGCGCCTTGGGTCAGGCCGATGTGTTCTCCGGCGCGCGCAAAGCTGCCATATCGGACCACGGCGATGAAAGTGCGAAGTTCGGTCAGCATGATTGATCAGATTATATGATGGTTGGCATAAGAAATTATGGCTTTTTATCAATCCGCGCTAATGAGACACTTGAGGCTTGCCGCGCCCTGAACGCATGAAGCGCATCATCGACACCTTTGAAGACGAGGAACAGCATGACTTTGGATCCGAAAGCGATTGAAGTTCTCAGTGGCGTCACCACGGCCACGATTACGACTGTGTTGCTTAAAAAAGGCTTGCGTCATACCTGGCTGCGCGGCGCCCAGCCTTTGGCGCCCGGGCTGCCGCGCATCGTGGGCCCGGCCTTTACCCTGCGCTTCATTCCCGCCCGGGAAGACCTGGCTACGCCCGCGTCCTGGAGTTCACCGACTTCAACTCGCGCCGCCATCGAATCCATGCCCGAGGGCGCCGTCGCCGTGGTCGACGCGTTCGGTACGACCGATGCCGGCGTGTGGGGCGACATCCTCTGCGAACGCATGGTTCAACGCAAGGTCAAGGCGCTGGTTACAGACGGCGTGGTGCGCGATGCGGCCGGTGTCATTGCCTCAGGCTTGCCGGTATGGTCGCGCGGCCAGGCCGCGGCCCCCTCCGTGGCGAGCCTGACCTTTGTCGGATGGGGGGAACCCATAGGCTGCGGCGGCGTGGCGGTTTTCCCCGGCGACGTCATCGTGGCGGATCAGGACGGCGTGGTATCCATACCGGCGTCTTTCCTCAATGACGTCGTCGAACTGGCGCAGGAGCAGGAAAGGCTGGAGGCATGGACCATAGACCAGGTACGGGCGGGCCATGCGCTGCCGGGCTTGTATCCGGCCAATGCGGAAAACCTGGCCCGCTACGAGGCTTTCAAGCGCGGACAGCAAGGCTGAGCGCCACTTTTATCAAGGAAGGAATATGGACACATTGACGACGATGAATATATTGGACGAGAAATTCAGGAAACTGGGCACCGACAACGCCCCGGGCCAGGAAGTACGGCAACAGAAGGCCGCGCTGGCGCTGAAGGGCGACAACATTCCCGGGCGCCCGGTGGACTTCTCCCATGGCGATGTCGACGCCTTCACTCCGATACCCGGTTCGTTCGAGACCTTTTCCGCGGGCGTCGCGGCCGGCGGCAAGCAGGCCTACACCGAATATCGCGGCAGCCTGGAAATCCGCCAGGGCCTGGCGCGGAAGCTGGCGGCATTCACCGGCAAGCCGATACAGGGCGACGACGATCTGATCATCACATCGGGAACCCAGGGTGCTCTGTTCCTGGCCATTGCCTGCACGGTGGCGCGCGGCACCAAAGTGGCCATCGTGCAGCCCGATTATTTCGCCAATCGCAAGCTGGTGGAATTTTTCGACGGCGAGATGGTGCCGGTGCAGATGGATTATCTGGATGCCGGCGGGCGGTCCGGCCTGGATCTGGCCCAGCTGGAAGACGCTTTCAAGTCGGGCGTCAAGGTGTTCCTGTTCTCAAACCCCAACAACCCTGCAGGCGTCATCTATTCGGCCGATGAAATCCGCAGCATCGCGGAACTGGCGTCGCGCTATGGGGTTACGGTCATCGTCGACCAGTTGTATTCCCGCCTGCTGTACACAGGCAATGACTATACGCATCTGCGTGCGCAGGACATCGACCAGGACAAGGTCATCACCATCATAGGCCCGTCCAAGACGGAGTCCATGAGCGGCTACCGCGTGGGCGTGGCTTTCGGCTCGCCGGCCATCATCGATCGGATGGAGAAGCTGCAAGCCATCGTTTCGCTGCGCGCGGCCGGCTATAACCAGGCTGTGCTGAAGAACTGGTTCTCGGAGCCCGCGGGCTGGATGGACGAAAGAATAGCCTTGCATCAGGCCATACGCGACGATCTGCTGGCCACGTTGCGTACGGTCGAAGGGCTGAAAGCCAGGACGCCGGAGGCGGGCAGTTATCTTTTCCCAATGCTGCCGGCCTTGTCCATCCCGCCCGGGGATTTCGTGCGCGCCTTGCGCCTGCAGGCCGGCGTCACGGTTACGCCGGGCACGGAATTCAGTCCGCATGCGGCGCAAAGCATACGCTTCAATTTTTCGCAGGATCACCAGGCCGCTGTGCACGCAGTCGAAAGAACGGTCCAGATGATCGCGCGCTACCGTAAATAAGGGGTTGGCCCATGCCGCAATCACCCAAGCCGCAAGGGCGCTATCTGCCCGCCACCCGCGATGGCGATCTTGTCTTTACCGCGGGCATGACGCCGCGCGAGAATGGCGTGATGATTCTGCGGGGCAAGGTCAAGGCGGACGAGCCGCTCGAAACCTACAAGCCCGCTGTGGAGCTGGCGGCGGCCAATGCTTTGCGCGCCGCGCGCGACGTGCTGGCCGCTGGCGAGCGCATCATCAAAGTCGTCAACATGACGGTGTATATCGCGGCGCAAGAGCCGTTCGAGGCGCACGCGAAAATCGCCGATTTCGCCTCGGGCTATCTGTACGATGCCCTGGGCGAGCCCGGCATAGGCAGCCGCACGGCCATCGGCGTGCAGTCCCTGCCGGGCAGCGCCCCGGTGGAGATCGCGCTGGTCGTGTCCGTCGGCACGGAATGATCCGGCGCACACCATCCGCAAGGCGGCGCAGGATATAGGCCATCAGATTCAGGCCTTTGCCTGATCCGGCGCCCATATGCCGGCGGCGGTGGCGCCAAGCCTTCACTGGGCCCCGATTCCCGTTTCTTTGACGATCTGGGCGTACTTGGTCATTTCGTCCGAAATAAAGGCGGCGAACTTGGCCGGGTCCATGGGCGTGGGCGTCAGCCCTTTGCTTTCCAGTTCCTTCCGGAACCGCGGGTCTTGCATGATGGCGCCGACGTCCGCGCTGATTTTCCGGGCGAGGTCCTGGGAGAGGCCCTTGGGAGCGAACAGGCCGAACCAGTTGGTCAGCTGCAGGCGCGGCATGCCCAGCTCCACGGCGGTGGGCACATCGGGAAGCAAGGCTTCGCGCTTGTCGCCCGCGACCAGCAGCGGATGCAGCTTGCCCGCCTGGATATTGCCGAGCAAAGGCGGTGTGGTCGCGAAGAAGAGGTCGATCTGGCCGCCGACCAGGTCGGTGACGGCGAGTGATGTGCCGCGGTAGGGGACGTGAGTCAATGGCAGCCCCGTCAGATTCTTCAGAAGCTCGCCCGCCATATGCTGCTGCCCGCCCACGCCGGGCGAGCCGTAGGTCAGGTGCGCGTGAGCGGCCTTGTCGGACAGCAGCTTGTCCATGGACTTGACGCCGACGCTGGGGCCGGCCGCGAGCACCAGAGGCGCGGAAGCGATCAGATTCAGCGGCGTCAGGTCAGTGGCGGGATCGTAGCGCATGTCCTTGAACACCAGCTTGTTGATCGAGACTTCGGGCGTGTAGGCCAACTGGAGCGTATAGCCGTCCGGCGCCGACCTGACCACCTGCTCGGTGCCTATCATGCCGCTGGCCCCGGCCTTGTTTTCGACGACGATGGACTGGCCCCATTTCTCGCCCAGGGCGTTGGCGAGCAGCCGCGCGACGATATCGGTGGATCCGCCCGGAGCATAGGCTACGACCAGCTTGACGGGTTTTTCAGGATAGGCGGCATGGGCGGCGGGCGCCATGCAGAGTGCGGCCGATAAGGCCAAAAGGCTGAGGGTGCGCAGGGGCATGGCGATCTCCTTGCAGGATCAATGGCTGCGTTGTTGAACCGTTGCCAGGATCACCTGCAACGGAGGGGTATCGGTCTGGGGAGTGGTCCGCCACAAGTCCAGCTGTTCCCGGCAACTGCGCCGCTCCCCCGACAGGAGGTCGATGACCGGCGCGTCCGGCGCCAGTCGGCTCAGCGTCGATCCAGCCTGCTCGGCCGGCAGGCACAGGAGCTGATAATCATTCTGCGCCGTGGTGAAGGACAGCAGGCCCGCGTCCCGCGCCAGGCCGTCCGTGCAGCGCAGGCTGCCCGCTTCGCCGAAGAGGGCGGCCAGCATGGCGAACGTCCGCGCCATGGGGCGGGGATTGAACCGCCGGTCGATGAAAGCGTGCCGCGGGAAATAGCCGCGGTCGACATCCATGAAGGTGTCGTAGATGTAGCGGATGCCTGAATAATGGCGCGCAAGGATGCTGACCTTGGCCAGATGGGCCACGTTTCCCACGTCGTCGGTGTGCTCGGACGCGATGCCGGGCCCGGCCATTTTCAGCGATGCAATGATCCGGGCGCCGGTCTGCTTGCCGAACGCCTCCAGGCGCCTGGAGGCCGCCATCACGTCGTCCTGCGGAGCGATCCGCACGGTGATGCCGTCGATGGCTTCCTCCTGCACGGCCCGCCGGATTTCCTCCTCGTGGGCCTCCAGTTCTTCCAGCCGGAAGCCGGCGTGAACCACATGGCTGAATTGCTGGCCGTCATATTGGGACGGGTCGACCGTCAGCAGCTTGGAATAGAAAACAGATACGCCCTTCTCGCGCCGGATGTCCCGCAGGCGCGAGCGGCCCTTGGCAAAGGCGGTTTTGGTCAGATTGGCCTCGAAGCCGATGACGCCCAGGCGCTGCAAATCGTGCGCCAGCAGCGCCGGCTTGGGCATGCCGAGCGTGGTGACGAGGTACTGGTGGCCGATGGGAGCGAGGATCTCCATCCGGGAGCGGGGTTCGTCCTCGGCCAGATCGATCTCCGGAATCTTGGCCAGGCGGACGCCCATTTCCCATAGGGCTTGCAGGGGGTAATCGTTGCGCGCCCACTTGCGGCCGAATTCCTGCACGCCGCCGGTGGCGGTGATCTGCATGCTTTCGGACCAGGGGTGCCGAAGCTCCACGCCCAGCGTGTCCAGCGCGGACACCTTGGGATGCGCGAGGTAGCGGGCCCTGGCCGGGACCGACGCGGCGCCGGGAGCGGCGTGCTCGCCCAGTGTGCGCAGCGAATACGCCACGTGGCCGCTTTCGTAGAGGTCGACGATGAAGTAGCCGAACTTATGGACGTCGCCCCGCCCGAATTCGCTGCCCGGCGCGACATGGTAGAACTCCGTGAAATCATGCCGCAGGAAAGCCGTGGAGGGCAGCATGTAGAGCTCCGCGCCGCCGACGCGGTCGTACCAGAAGTTATGCACATGGCCCGCGAAGGCAGCCTCCACATTGGGCCGCTCCATGAGGGATAGCAGCCAGCTGCGGCCTGGTTCATCCAGGTTGTCGTAATTGCTTCTTTCGTTGCGCGCGTAGATGTAGGGCGGGTAGTGCATGAATAGAAACACGCGTTGGCCGGCCGCCTGCTCCAGCTCGGCCTCCAGCCAGGCCTTTTGCCGCGCCTCGTCCTGCAGCCTGGAGTTGAGCAGCAGCGAGTTGATCAGAATGAAGCGCGTATTGCCTTCCACGAAGGAAAAATAGTCCGGGCCGAAGGTGCGCCGGTAGGTATCGATGAAGTCGTCGCATACCTGCTCGGCGGGCATCCATTCGATGCGTTTGTCTCCGACGTCGTGGTTGCCGGGAAGCACGTGCACCGGAACCCGGACGGGTTTGATGATATCTTTGAAGTGATCGGCCGCCTGGGCGAAGGTGGGTAGGGACGGGACCGGATTGACGATGTCTCCCAGATGAATCACGAAGCGGGGCTGCGGGTCCATGGCCGCAATGTCCAGAAAGACATGGCGCGCCCGGGCGTTGGCCAGCTTGTTGGTCTGGTAGGGAGAACTGGAGACGTCTTCTTCCTGGTTGATATGGGTGTCGGCGACGACGACGAATGAAAAAAGCTTTTTTCCTTGCGGCCGTAGATGACGAGGTACAGCGGTGGAAGGCACGGCGCTCTCCTGATAATTCAAATAAATGGAATTAATGTATAATAATTGGAATTGATTGTTGATTATTGGTTTTTGAGTACGGGGCTGTCAAGTAAGGGCAGACCCTAGGTCTTTTTGACATCGGATTTATGCGACCAGATAAAAACGCTGAAGGCGCCGACACGCTGGACTTGGCCGAGCTTCAACAACATCCTCAATATGCTTCGACGCTGGCGAATGGCTTGGCTGTTCTGGGTTGCTTCGCTGGGAGCTCCCTGGCCGGGGGCGCCGTGGCTCTGGGCAACAAAGACATTGCGGAACAGCTCGGCATGGCGCGTCCCACCGTGTCGCGCCTGACCTTCACGCTGGTCGGGCTGGGTTACCTGCGGCGAGACCCCAATACGAGCAAGTATTCTTTGGGGCCCGCGGTGCTGTCGCTGGGTTACCCCTTGCTTTCGCAACTGATGATCCGGCAGGTCGGCGCGGCGCAGATCCTGAAATTGGCGGAATATGCGCAAGGGCCGGTATCGGTCGGCACGCGGGACCGCATGCAGGTCGTCTATGTGGAAACCATACATAGCCGGGAGTCCAATGAAACGCGTCCGGGCATAGGGTCCACCCGGCCGCTGCTGCGCACGGCCATGGGGCGCGCCATTCTGTACGGGCTGCCGGCCGCGGAACGGGAAATGGTCCTGAAACGGCTGCAGCGCAGCCAGCCCGAGGACTGGGACCAGTACAAAGACGGCGTGGAATCGGCGTTCGCCGAGATAAAACAGAACGGCTTTTGCGTCGTCAGAGGCGAATGGCGCTCCACGCTCGCCGCGGTCGCCGTCCCCATGGCCAGGCCGGTCAGCGGCATGCATCTGGCCTTCAACCTGACCGTGCCGAGCTTTTCAACCACGGACGACGTATTGCGGCTCGATCTGGGTCCGCGCTTGCTGGGCCTGGTCCACAACATCGAGGACATGCTGGGCCGTGCATGACGGCCGCGCAGCCGCGCCCGCAGGATGGCTGCCATTGCAGCGTTGCGCTTGCAGCTGTTGCAATTGCAACTGTCCAGAGCGGCTATCGATAGTCGCTGTTGGCAGCAGCTTGCAGCACCTGGCTTTTACATGCTAATATCGCTAGCTTGACCAAAAACCCTTTTTTGGTCTAGATAAAGTCGTGTATGCGTTTGCCGCCCCGGCAGTTTTTCAAGGGGCGAAGCGCATACGGTAATTAGCCCCGACCAATCGCAGTCGGGAATGGAGAAAACGATGTCGAACTCGACACCTACGCCTGCCGCTTACCGGCTGGGACTCGTGGGGCGCAAGGTCGGCATGACCCGTATTTTCACCGAGGAAGGCGAGTCCATCCCGGTGACAGTGCTGGACGTGTCGAACAACCGCATCACCCAAGTCAAGTCGCCGGAAACCGATGGCTATGCGGCTGTGCAAGTTACCTACGGCACCCGTCGCGCTTCTCGCGTGACCAAGCCTCAGGCAGGGCACTACGCCAAGGCCGGCACTGAAGCCGGCAGCATCCTGAAAGAATTCCGTCTCGACCCCGTCAAAGCCGCCGAATTTTCGCCCGGTTCCGTCGTGGCCGTTGAAAGCGTATTCGAAGCGGGACAAAAGGTTGATGTCACGGGCACCACGATAGGTAAAGGCTTTGCCGGCACCATCAAGCGCCACCACTTCGCCAGCCAGCGCACTTCGCACGGCAACTCGGTTTCCCACCGTGTGCCTGGCTCCATCGGCATGGCGCAGGATCCGGGCCGCGTGTTTCCGGGCAAGAAGATGTCCGGCCACCTGGGCGATGTCACCCGTACCGTTCAAAACCTCGACATCGTGCGTGTCGACGCGGAACGCGGTCTGCTTTTGGTCAAGGGCGCCGTCCCCGGCCACAAGAATTCCGATGTCATCGTGCGTCCCGCCATCAAGATGTCGACCAAGAAAGGAGCCTAATTATGGAACTCAAGCTCCTGAATGACCAGGGTCAATCCGCTTCCACCTTCGCCGTCCCCGAAACGGTTTTCGGCCGCGACTTCAACGAAGCGCTCGTGCACCAGATCGTGGTGGCTTTCCAGGCCAACGCCCGCAGCGGCAATCGCGCGCAGAAAGGCCGCGATACCGTCAAGCACAGCACCAAGAAGCCATGGCGCCAGAAAGGCACCGGCCGTGCGCGCTCGGGCATGACGTCCTCGCCCATCTGGCGTGGGGGCGGCCGCGCTTTCCCGAATTCGCCCGACGAGAATTTTTCGCAGAAGGTCAACAAGAAGATGTACCGCGCCGGCATCCGCGCGATCCTCTCCCAGTTGGCTCGTGAAGACCGCATCGCCGTGGTCGACTCGTTTTCCCTCGACGCTCCCAAGACCAAACTTGCCGCCGACAAGCTCAAGAACATGGGTCTGGAGTCGGTGCTCATCATTACCGACGTGCTCGACGAAAACGTTTATCTCGCCACGCGCAATCTGCCGCATGTTGCCGTGGTCGAACCGCGCTATGCCGATCCGCTGTCGCTGATCCACTACAAGAAAGTGCTGATCACCAAGCCGGCTATCGCTCAACTCGAGGAGATGTTGGGATGAACGCCGAACGTTTAATGCAAGTAATCCTGGCGCCGGTCGTGACTGAAAAAGCCACGTTCGTTGCCGAAAAAAATCAGCAAATCGCTTTCCGCGTCATCGGCGATGCCACCAAGCCTGAAATCAAGGCCGCAGTCGAACTGCTGTTCAAGGTGGAAGTCGAATCCGTGCAGGTTCTGAACCGCAAGGGCAAGGAAAAGCGCTTTGGCCGTTTCATGGGTCGCCGCCGTAACGAGCGCAAGGCATATGTCTCGCTCAAGGACGGTCAGGAAATCGACTTTACGGAGGTGAACTAAATGGCACTCGTAAAAGTCAAGCCGACTTCGGCCGGTCGCCGCGGCATGCTCAAGGTGGTAAGCCCTGATCTGCACAAAGGCGCGCCGTTCGCAGCTCTGCTCGAAAAGAAAACGCGCGGCTCGGGCCGCAACAACAACGGCCACATCACTGTGCGCCATCGTGGCGGCGGTCACAAGCAGCACTACCGCATCGTCGACTTCCGTCGCAACAAGGACGGCATTCCCGCCAAGGTCGAGCGTCTGGAATACGACCCGAACCGTACGGCGCATATCGCCTTGCTGTGTTACGCCGACGGCGAGCGCCGCTACATTATCGCTCCGCGCGGCCTGGAAGTGGGCGCCACGCTGGTGTCGGGCGCGGAAGCGCCGATCCGTGTCGGCAACACCCTGCCCATCCGCAGCATTCCCGTGGGTGCCACCATCCACTGCATCGAAATGCTGCCCGGCAAGGGCGCGCAAATGGCCCGTTCCGCCGGTGCGTCGGCTGTCCTGCTGGCCCGCGAAGGTACTTATGCCCAGGTGCGTCTGCGCTCCGGCGAAGTCCGCCGCGTCCATATCGACTGCCGCGCAACCATAGGCGAAGTCGGCAATGAAGAAAACAGCTTGCGTCAAATCGGCAAGGCCGGTGCGGTGCGCTGGCGCGGTGTGCGTCCCACGGTTCGCGGCGTTGCCATGAACCCGATCGACCACCCGCACGGTGGTGGTGAAGGACGTACCGGCGAAGGCCGCGAACCGGTCAGCCCATGGGGCACGCCGGCCAAGGGCTACCGGACCCGTCGTAACAAGCGCACGGACAATATGATTGTCTCGCGTCGCAAGCGCAAGTAAGGGGCGAACAACATGTCACGTTCGATCAAAAAAGGCCCATTCGTCGATGCGCATCTGATCAAGAAGGTCGATGCGGCCGTCGAAGGCAAAGAGAAAAAGCCGATCAAAACCTGGTCGCGCCGTTCCACCATCCTGCCCGAGTTCATTGGGCTGACGATTGCTGTGCACAATGGCCGCCAGCACGTTCCCGTTTACATCAACGAGAACATGGTCGGCCACAAGCTCGGCGAGTTCGCGCTGACCCGTACGTTCAAGGGGCATGCCGCGGACAAAAAGTCCAAGAGGTAAGCGATGGAAACTACAGCTATTATCCGTGGGGTGCATATTTCGGCCCAGAAGACGCGTCTTGTAGCGGATCTCATCCGCGGCAAGTCCGTCGCCCAGGCGCTGAATATCCTGACTTTCACCCCCAAGAAAGCCGCAGGCATACTCAAGAAAGCGCTTGAGTCCGCCATCGCCAACGCCGAGCACAATGACGGCGCCGACATCGACGAACTCAAGGTCACCACGATCTACGTGGACAAGGGCCAGTCGATGAAGCGCTTCTCCGCCCGTGCGAAAGGCCGCGGTAACCGTATCGAGAAGCAGACCTGCCACATCGTGGTCAAGGTCGGAGCTTAAGGAGTCACAATGGGACAGAAAATTCACCCGATTGGGTTCCGCCTCTCGGTCAACCGCAACTGGAGTTCCCGCTGGTACGCCGACGACAAGAACTTCGGCGGCATGCTGGCCGAAGATATCCGCGTGCGCGAATATCTGAAGAAGAAGCTGAAAAGCGCTTCCGTCGGCCGCGTCGTCATCGAGCGTCCTGCCAAGAATGCCCGCATCACCGTGTACTCGGCTCGCCCGGGCGTGGTGATCGGCAAGCGCGGCGAAGACATCGAAAGCCTGAAGTCCGACCTGCAGCGCCTGATGGGCGTGCCCGTGCACGTCAACATCGAGGAAATCCGCAAGCCTGAAACCGACGCTCAACTGATCGCCGATTCCATTGCCCAGCAACTGGAAAAGCGCATCATGTTCCGCCGCGCCATGAAGCGCGCCATGCAGAACGCCATGCGTCTGGGCGCCCAGGGCATCAAGATCATGAGCTCGGGTCGTTTGAACGGCATCGAAATTGCCCGTACCGAATGGTACCGCGAAGGCCGCGTGCCCCTGCACACCCTGCGCGCGAACATCGATTACGGCACATCCGAAGCCCAAACCACCTACGGCATCATTGGCATCAAAGTATGGGTCTACAAGGGCGATATGCTGCCTAACGGCGAAATGCCCCCCGAGACCGCCGCTCCTCGCGATGAAGAGCGCCGTCCGCGTCGCGCGCCCCGTGGCGAGCGCCCCGACGGCCGTCGTCCGGGTGGCCGTGGCCGTGGCCCTCGTAAAGACGCAGCGTCCGCCCCATCGGCGGCGCCGGCGTCCGAAGGAGAATAAAACATGCTGCAACCGTCACGCAGGAAATACCGCAAAGAGCACAAGGGCCGCAATACCGGCCTGGCGACTCGCGGTGCACAGGTTTCGTTCGGCGAGTTCGGTTTGAAGGCCACGGGTCGTGGCCGCCTGACCGCGCGCCAGATCGAAGCCGCTCGCCGTGCGATCAACCGCCACATCAAACGCGGCGGCCGGATCTGGATCCGCATCTTCCCGGACAAGCCGATTTCGCAGAAGCCTGCCGAAGTCCGCATGGGTAACGGGAAGGGCAATCCTGAATTCTGGGTCGCAGAAATTCAACCCGGCAAGGTGCTGTATGAAATGGAAGGTGTGAGCGAAGAGCTCGCACGTGAAGCTTTCCGCCTGGCCGCCGCTAAGTTGCCGATCTCGACGACCTTCGTGTCGCGCCACATCGGTGCTTAAGGAGACCTCATGAAAGCCAGCGAACTCCGTTCCAAAGACGCCACCGAGCTCAGCAAAGAGCTCGAGAGCCTGCTGAAGGCACAATTCAACCTGCGCATGCAGCGTGCCACCCAGCAGCTTTCCAATACCAGCCAGATCGGCAAAGTCCGCCGCGATATCGCGCGCGTCCGTACCATCATGGCTGAGAACGCAGGAAAGTAACATGAGTGAAACTCAAAACACCCAGCCCGCAAAGCGCCAGCGTACCCTCGTCGGCCAGGTTGTGAGCAACAAGATGGACAAGACTGTCGTCGTGCGCGTAGAGCGCCGCGTCAAGCACCCCGTCTTCGGCAAGATCATCGTGCGCTCCAACAAGTACAAGGCGCATGACGAAAACAATCAGTACAACGAAGGCGATACGGTCGAAATCGCGGAAGGTCGTCCGATCTCCCGCGACAAGTCGTGGACCGTCGTCCGCCTGGTCGAAGCCGCGCGCGTCATCTGACTGATGTGGCGGGGCGGCGTCGCCGCCCCGTCGCATGCATCATTGCAGCGGTATGTAAAGCCCCGGAACTTATTGTCTCCGGGGTTTTTTGCGTGTGGGCCCAGGGATGCATGGTTTTCGATGGGGCCGCGGCTTGCAGCAATGATCCGGCCGGGGCTCGGGCCCCGGGGCTTTGGCAGCGCATGCCTGGTCTCCTGGCCTGGATGCATCGAATAAGGCTCGGGCCATGGCCACGCATGGCCATGGCGCTATGGGTGCGCCGCCGTTTCCTCCTTCAACTTGCGCCGCAGGATTTTGCCCACGTTGCTGCGTGGCAGGTCTTCGCGGAACTCGACGTACTTGGGGGCTTTATAGCCCGTCAGCTTGCTGCGGCAGTGCTTGATCAGCGCTTCTTCGGTCAGCGAGGGATTCTTGCGGATGACGAACAGCTTCACCACTTCCCCGGAATGCTCGTCCGGCACGCCGATGGCTGCGGCTTCTTTTACGTCGGGGTGCTCCATGGCGACGGCTTCGACTTCGTTGGGATAGACGTTGAAGCCGGACACGAGGATCATGTCTTTCTTGCGGTCCAGGATATATACATAGCCTTCTTTGTCGACATAGCCGATATCGCCCGTCATCAGGAAGCCGTCGGGGTGAAACACCTGCTTTGTTTCCTCGGGGCGGTTCCAATAGCCCGGCGTGACTTGCGGGCCGCGCACGCATATTTCGCCGCTTTCCCCCTGGGGCACGTCTTTGCCGTCGGCATCGCGGATGGCGATCTCGGTGGACGGTACGGGCAGGCCGATGGAGCCGGTGAATTCGGTCTTGTCCAGCGGATTGATGGTGACGGCGGGCGAGGTTTCAGTCAGACCGTACGCCTGGGCCAGGGGCTTGCCGGTCAGCTTGAGCCAGCGCTGCGCGACGACTTCTTGAACCGCCATGCCGCCGCCCAGGGTAAGCGTCAGCGCGCTGAAGTCCAGTTTGGCGAAGCCGGGATGGTTCAGCAGGGCATTGAACAGCGTGTTGACCCCGGTGATCGCCGTGAAGCGGTGCCGCGACAGGGTTTTGACGAAGTCGGGAATGTCCCGCGGGTTGACGATCAGCAGGTTGCTGGCGCCCAGCTTGACGAAGGTCAGGCAGTTGGCCGTCAGCGCGAAGATATGGTAGAGGGGCAGCGCCGTGACGATGCATTCCTTGCCGGCCTGCAGATACGGCTGCACCCAGGCATGCGCCTGGCACACATTGGCGACCATATTGCCGTGGGTCAGCATGCAGCCCTTGGCCACGCCCGTGGTGCCGCCTGTGTATTGCAGCAAGGCAAGATCCTTGTGGGACAGCCTGGGAGGCTTGAAATCGGCTCTTCGGCCCTGGGCCAGCACCGACTTCAAGCATTTGGCGTCTGGCAGGCGGTATGCCGGCACCTTCCGCTTTACATGGCGCACCACCAGATCGACCAGCCTGCCTTTCAAGGGGCCCAGCATATCGCCCAGCGAGGTCAGGACGATATGTTTGACGGGAGTATGCGGCAGTACTTGCTGCAAAGTATGGGCGAAGTTCTCGGCGATCACGATCACCGTCGCTCCCGAATCGCTCAACTGGTGCTGGAGCTCGGTCGGCGTATAGAGCGGGTTGGTATTCACCACGACCGCGCCGGCGCGCAGCGCGCCGAAGAGGCAGACGGGATATTGAAGCAGATTGGGCATCATCAGCGCGACGCGGTCGCCTTTCTTGACGCCCATGGACTGCAGCCAGGCCGCGAAGTCGCGCGCCTGTTCATCGAGCCGTGCATAAGTCAGCGTTACGCCCATGCTGATGTAGGCGGTGTTGCGCTTGTGACTGCTGCAGCTTTCCTCGAATATCGCCGATAGGGAATCGTAGCGCGCGGCCACGTCGTCGATATCGGCGGGTATGCCGGCGGGGTAATGCTCCAGCCAGATACGTTCCATGTTGTGTCCTCTTATATTTATAGAAGCGCCGCCGCGCCAGGGCCGGCCCTTGCCGGAGGCGGCCCAGCGCCGCCTGCCCGGCAGAACTATCGTATCACCTGCCGGTCTCTTGCCGGGCATGGCGCGGCATGATGCGATCATGGTACCGCGCGGCGCTAGAAGCGATGCGATATTTGTATGCCCAGCAAGTTGGCGTTGGATTTATAGTCGCCGCGTACCGTGCCCTTGTTTGCGGCCGTATCATTATCGATGGAAGCGTTCTTGAGGAACAGATGGGCATAGCCTATGTCCACCTTGGTTTTGTCACTGAAGTTGTACTGCGCTCCTATCGATACCCAGTAGCGGTCGCTGTCGGGAAGAGACGTGGGGCGGTAGCGCGCCTCGTGGACCGGGGACTGGTCCCAGGCCAGGCCGCCTTTCAAGGTCCAGCGCTGATTGACCTTGTAATTGGCGCCCAGCGCAACGCGCCATGTGTCCCGGAATCGCAGGTCCAGCTTGTCGTTCAGGGCCGGGTTGCCGTTGTCGATATCCAGCGCCTGGATGCTGCTCCAGCCCGTCCAGGACACGTCGGCGAGAAGCTGCCAGCGCGGGTTCAGATCATGCACGATACTCAGTACGGCGGTGTCGGGAAGCTCGACCGAAGTGCTGGCATGCACGGGCCCCGGTACGGGAACCGGAACGGTGGCCGGGATGCTTGCGTCGCGGCCGAATCGCGCCGTGCCATCCGCATCGATCTTCACCCTGGAGCGATAGGACAGGCCGATACGCGTCGAGGGCGTGACCTGATAAAGCAGGCCGAGGTTCCAGCCCCAGGCGTCACCCTTTAAATTGAGCTTGGCGTTGATATCGCCCAGATACTGTCCGCCCATGGCCGGAGGCAGCACCACCGGCGCCGCGGCGCGTCGATACTGCGCATCCAGTTGCATCCAGTTCAGGCCCGCGCCTATCGACAGCCGTTCGTTGACTTTGTAGGCGATGGAGGGATTGACGTTGATGCTTTCTATGCTGAATTCCTGGGAATGATAGCGCCCTATCCAATCGTCTTCATATTCCGTCATCAACCCGAAGGGCGCGCCCAGGCCCAGCCCTATGTACCAATCAGGGTTCAATTCCCAGGAAATATAGGCATTGGGGGCAAAGCCGACGGATCCGGCGTCGCCGCCCTGATTGCCACCCAGCGGCAGCCCGCCGGGGCCCGTGCTGCCATGGTCGTGAAACTTGAACGAGGGGCGAATGGCGGTGACGCCCCCGGATACGTTAACCCCGGGCAAGCGGGCCATGCCGGCCGGATTGAAGAAGATCGTGCTTGCGTTGTCCGCCACAGCCGCCGATCCGGCATAGGCGTTGCCGATGCCGCTGGCATTCTGCTCCAGCAGCTGGAAGCCGGCCGCCTGGACGCCCGTCCCGCACAGACCCAGGGCAATCGCCGGAATCGCCCGCATTAGGTTCGCTGCTTTCATAGGCCACCTCCTGGATATGCCGTCCTTGTTCGTCGGTCAAGGGCTCCGGCCAGGACATCGGCGCAGTGGAAGCTCCAAGCTGGAAGCCGGCGTCAGCCTCCTATGTGGAAGGGGCGGTGGAGTCCAAGGGTCCCGAGAGTGTCCGGCGAGATCTTTGATAGTGCAAAGGCCCTCCGGTAAAAGGAGCAAAACCCGTGCCGAAGACGATGCCGGCGTCGACCAGGTCCGCGTCGGCGACCACGCCGCTGTCCAACCGCTCTTGCGCCTTGTCCAGCAGAGGACGGATAAGGCGATGGGCCAGCCCCGGCGGCGCGGGCGGAAAAGAAGAGCGTTTGACCGGCTTGCCGTCCTTCCACACATAGAAGCCGCGCCCGGTTTTCCGCCCCAGCTCATTGCCGGCCAGATGCGCTTGCAAGCGTGTGGGAACTCCGGCCTGGCCGGCAAGCCGGCGGCCCGCATCGCGCACGATGTCCAGCCCTACGGTATCGGCGAGCTCTATCGGCCCCATGGGCATGCCGAAGGCGAGCATGGCCTCGTCCACCGTTTCGGGCGCCATGCCTTCGTCGATGCAACGCATGGCTTCGAGCAGATAGGGCGCAAGCACTGCATTGACGAGAAAGCCCGGGCTGCTTTGCACGGGCAAAGGCAGCTTGTCTATGCGCCCGGCAAAGGCCAGGCCCACGGCGAAGGCGTCTTCGTCCACCCCTTCCGCGCTTACGACTTCCAGCAAAGGCATGCGGTCCACCGGATTGAAAAAATGCAAGCCTATCAATCGGCCGGGCCGCGGCAGGCCGCTGCGCAGCGCTTCCAGGGGCAGGCTGGACGTGTTGGTGGCCAGGACGGCGGCGGCTTTCATGCGCGGCGCGATCTGCGCATAGAGCGCACGCTTGGCGTCCAGGTCTTCGTAGATGGCTTCAATGACGAGATCGGCCCGGCGCACGCCATGGCCTTGCGGATCGGGCAGCAGGCGGTCCGCCGCGGCGCGAGCCATGTGTGAAGATTTCATCTTTCGTGCAAACAGCGCGTGGGCGCGGCCTTGCGCTTGGGCGATGCGTGCGCGATCCTGGTCCTGCAGAGTGACGGTCATGCCTTTCAAGGCGCACCAGGCGGCGATATCGCCGCCCATGACGCCCGCTCCCACGACATGCACATGCCGCAGTTGCTGGCGGCGCCCGGCCTTGCCGAAAGCCTTCAGGCGCTCGCGCAGATGGAACAGGCGCACCAGATTGCTTGCGGTGTCCGAGCGGATCAGGCTGTCGACCAGGTCGGGCGCTTCCAGGGCATTGCCCTTATGCCGGCTCCAGATCTCCAGTATGGCGCGAGGCGCCGGATAGTGACGGTATGGGTCGCGCGCGGCGATTTTCCTGCCCGCCACCCGGGCGACCAAAGGGCGCAAGGCTTGCAGATTCAGCAACCGCTGCATGCCGGCCGGCCGGCGCTGGGGCCGGCGGCTGGCGACCAGCATCGCGGCGGCCCGGTCCATCAGGCGCGGTGCCACCAGGCCGTCGGCCAGGCCCAGCCGCTGGGCGCGGTGCGCATCGACCGCGCGGCCCGTCAGCATCATATCTAGCGCGGCCATGGGGCCTATCAGAGCAGGCAGCCGCAGCATGCCTCCCCACGCCGGCACGATGCCCAGCATGACTTCCGGCAAAGCCAACGATGTACCCGGCCTGTCCACGACCAGGCGGTAGCGGCATGCCAGCGCCAGTTCCAGCCCGCCGCCCAGGCAATGACCATGGATCAGGGCCAAGGTCGGATACGGCAGCCTGGCAAGCCGGTTGAACAGTTTCCAGCCACGCGCAACCAGGGCCATGGCCTGGTCGGCCGTGACCAGGCCGGCGAACTCATCGATGTCGGCCCCGGCGATGAAGCCATTGTCCTTGCCGGAGCGGATGATCAAGCCCACGGGCGGTTTTTGACCGAATTCGTCCAACACCCGGCTGAATTCCTGCAGGACCTCGCCGGACAAGCGGTTTACGGCGCTGTCAGCGCAATCCAGGGTAAGCCAGGCGATGCCCTGGGCATCGATCTCGCAGCGGAAATGCCGATACCCGGCTGAGCTATGGGTTTCAATCATGGCCGGCCTCGCTGTCGCAGGTTTCTATGAGCATCGCGCCGCCTTGCCCGCCGCCTATGCACAGCGTCGCCATGCCGCGGCGCAGGCCCCTGGAACGCAGCGCCTCGAGCAGATGCAAGACCAGGCGCGCGCCCGTGGCGCCGACGGGATGGCCCAGCGCAATGGCGCCACCGTCCACGTTCAGGCGCTGCATGTCCAGCGCGCCCAGCGCCTCGCGGCCCAAATGGCGGCGGCACCAGTCCGGGTCCCGCCATGCCGCCAGGCAGGCCAGGATCTGTGCGGCAAAGGCCTCGTTGATTTCCCACAGATCCAGGTCGTTCAGGCCCAAGCCATGCCGGTCCAGGATGGGGGTGGATGCGTGCACGGGCCCCAGCCCCATGACAGCCGGGTCCAGTCCGGCCCACTGCGTATCCAGGATGCGCCCCAGCGGCCGCAGCCCCCAGCGATCCACGGCCGCCGCGGATGCCAGCAGCAACAGCGCCGCGCCGTCGGTGACCTGCGAACTGTTGCCCGCGGTGATATTGCCCCACGGCGGGTCGAAGACCGGCTTGAGGGCCGCCAGCTTTTCAAGGCTGGTATCGGCGCGTACGCCGTCGTCCTGCTCGTACAGGCGGCCGTTTTCATCGGCAAGCGGCACGATTTCGTTGTAGTGGCCCGCTTCGCGGGCGGCCAGCGCGCGACGATGGCTTTGAACCGCATAGCCGTCCATATCGCTGCGGCTGATGGAAAAATCATGCGCCAGATTTTCGGCGGTCTGGCCCATGGAAAGGCCGGCGACCGGATCGGTAAGGCCTTTGAGCAGGCCAATGACGGGCGCAAGATGGCGCGGGCGCAGCCCCTTGAGCGACA
>Ga0180220_1000403_pt1 | contig 50724 bp, 49 predicted proteins | sample eDN5th37CBELigBY_FD_151335 | JGI IMG/M metagenome (GOLD analysis project Ga0180220, IMG submission 151335) | Enriched backyard soil microbial communities from Emeryville, California, USA - eDNA 5th pass 37_C BE-Lig BY (version 2) (version 2) | ecosystem: Environmental > Terrestrial > Soil >...
GACCGTGGACGTCGGCGCCGCGCTGGCCCGCGCGCGGCGCGCGCTCTCGCCCATCCGCGACCTGCGGCCCGACGTGTACGCGCCGGCCACCCCGCTCGCCCATGCCTGAGGTCCGCTTCACGCTGCGCTGGCCCGACGGCACGACGCAGCTCTGCGTCTCCCCGTCGCGCGCGATCCGCGACCACCTCGACGAGGGCGAGGCGTACCCGGTCGACGAGCTCGTGCGCCGGGCGGCGTCGGGCCTCGACGCCGCGAGCGAGCGCGTGCGCGAGGTCTACGGGTTCGCGTGCACCGCCGCGGCCGCGCAGCGGGCGGCGATCGAGCGGCGGGCCGCCGCGTCGCCGCCCGGCGAGGTCGTCGTCGAGGCGATGGCATGACGCGCCACGAGGTCGTGGTCGTCGGCGGCGGGCAGGCCGGCCTGTCGGTGAGCTGGTGGCTCACGCGCCACGGGATCGAGCACGTCGTCCTCGAGCGCTCCCGCGTCGCGTCGGCCTGGCGCGCCGAGCGCTGGGACTCGTTCTGCCTCGTCACGCCGAACTGGCAGTGCCGCCTGCCCGGCTGGCCGTACGCGGGCCCCGACCCGGACGGGTTCATGGGCCGCGACGAGATCGTCGCCTACGTCGAGGGCTTCGCGGCGTCGTTCGGCGCGCCGGTGCGGGAGGGCGTCGAGGTGACGTCGGTGCGGCCGGCGGCCGCCGGCTTCGAGGTCGCGACCTCCGCCGGCGACCTCGCGGCCGGGAGCGTCGTGCTCGCCGTCGGCGGCTACCACCGCCCGGCCGTTCCGCGCCTGGCGTCGGCCATCGACCCCGACGTCCTGCAGGTGCACTCCGCGCAGTACCGCCGGCCGGCCGACCTGCCCGCCGGCGACGTGCTCGTCGTCGGCAGCGGCCAGTCGGGCGCGCAGATCGCCGAGGACCTGCACCGCGCAGGGCGGCGCGTGCACCTGGCGGTCGGCAACGCGCCGCGATGCGCGCGGACCCACCGCGGACGCGACGTCGTCGCCTGGCTGGAGGACATGGGCCACTACGACGTCCCCATCGACCGGCATCCCGAGGGGCTCGCCGCCCGCCACGAGGCCAACCACTACGTCACCGGCCGCGACGGCGGGCACGACATCGACCTGCGCGCGTTCGCGCTGGAGGGGATGGTCCTCCACGGCCGCCTCACCGGGGTCGAGCGCGGCGCGCTCCGGTTCGCCGGCGACCTGGCCGCCAACCTCGACGCCGCCGACGCGACCTACGACCGCATCAACGCGTCGATCGACGCCTGGATCGAGCGCACCGGCGCCGACGCGCCGCCGCCCGCGCCGCCCTACGAGCCGGTCTGGCGGCCGGCGCGGTCCGGCCCGTCGTCGCTGCCGGTCGCCGACGTCGGCGCGATCGTGTGGTGCACGGGATTTCGCACCGACTGGTCGTGGGTGGAGGTCCCCGCGTTCGACGGCGCCGGGTACCCGGTGCACCACCGCGGCGTCACCACGGTCCCGGGCCTGTACGTCGTCGGGCTGCCGTGGCTGCACACGTGGGGCAGCGGGCGCTTCGCCGGCGTCGCCCGCGACGCCGAGCACCTCGCCGCGCACATCGCCGCGCGGGCGCCGCTGGCCCGCGCGGCCTGACGCGCTCAGGCCTCCAGCGCCGGGCGGAACGATCCGTAGCGGCCGTTGAAGAAGACGAGCGGCTCGATCTCGCCGACCGTCGTCGCCTCGATCGCCACCACGTCGGCCACCACGATCGTGTGGTCGCCCGCGTCGTGCTCGTCGCGCAGGCGGCACTCGATCCAGGCGACGGCGTCGGTGAGCGCCGGCCCGGTCTCGCGGTGCGTGCAGTCGACGCCGGCGAAGCGGTCGGCCTCCCGCGCGGCGAACCGGCGCGTGACCTCCTCGTGGTGGCCGGCCATGACGTTGATGCAGAACGCGCCGGCCTCGCGCAGCTTGGGCCACGTCGTCGAGGACTTGCCCGGGCAGAACAGCACCATCGGCGGGTCCAGCGACACGGACGTCACCGAGTTGGCCGCCATCCCGGCCGGTCCGTCGGCGCCGTGGGCGGTGATCACCGTGACGCCGGTCGGCAGGTGGCCGAGGACGTCGCGGAAGTGGCGCGGATCGATGTCGACGGTCGTGCTCATGCGTCGGCCCCCGCGCGGATGCGGCTGGTGAGGTTCGCCTCGGCCCACGCGTCGACGACCTCCTGGAGCTGGCCCATCTGCGACATCTCGAAGAACAGCCCGCGGGTGGGGACCGACGCGCCCAGCTCGACGAGCACCGGCCGAAGCTGCGTGTCGACGGCCATCGCGTGCACGAGCGAGGCGCCGGTCATCACCGGGAACGCGGTCACCCCGTCGAGGCCGTTGTTGGGGTAGCGGTCGAGGAAGGCCTTCAGCATGCCGGTGTACGCGGCCTTGTAGGTGGGGGTGGCGACGACGAGGTAGTCGCTCGCGGCGACGGCGTCGTTCAGCGCGGCCAGCCCCTCGTGCGGCCACGCGAACAGGTCGGCGGCGTGATCCGCCAGATCGACGGTGCGGGCGACGGTCGCGCCCGTGGCGTCGGCGACCCGCTCGGCCACCGCCTCCGCGATCTGCAGCGTGCGTGACCGAGGCTTGGGATTCCCGACGACGATCGACAGCTCCATGGTCAGCTCCGAGTCCGTTGACAGCTGCGCAGGCTCTGGTCGAGCCGATCGGACTACGGTCTTTTGTCGTAGCGCGCCGGCGGCGTCTTACGCCAACCGAGGTGCATCGTAACGGTCCCGCGGGAAGGCGGGCGACGAGGAGAGGCGACGACGTGCAGTTCTACCGAGACGGGTATCGACCGGGCGACCCGGACCTCCGGCCGGCCGCGCCGGAGGCGCTCGCGCGCCCGGACGACCTGGCCGGCGAGGTCGACGTCCTCATCGTCGGCTCGGGCCCGGCCGGCTGCGTGCTGGCCGCGCAGCTCGCGGAGTTCCCCGCCATCCACACGCGCCTGATCGAGCGGCGCGACGGGCCGCTGGAGGTGGGCCAGGCCGACGGCGTCGCCTGCCGGACCGTCGAGATGTTCAACGCGTTCGGCCTGGCCGAGGCGCTCGTCCGCGAGGCCTACTGGGTCAACGAGGTGCGCTTCTGGGGCCCGTCCGCTCAGGACCGCGACCGCATCGAGCGCACCGGCTGGGTCGAGGACACACCGGAGGGGCTCAGCGAGTTCCCGCACGTGATCGTCAACCAGGCGCGCATGCAGCAGTACCTGCTCGACCACATGGCGAGATCGCCGAGCCGGCTGCGCCCCGACTACGGCATCGAGCTCGTCACGCTCGAGGTCGGCGAGGGCGAGCGCCCGGTGTCCGCGACGCTGCGGCGGGTCGAGACGGGCGAGGAGCTGACGGTGCGCGCGCGCTACGTCGTCGGCTGCGACGGCGCGCGATCGAGCGTCCGCCGCGCGATCGGGCTGGAGATGCGCGGCGACGCCGCCAACCACGCCTGGGGCGTCGTCGACGTGCTCGCGATCACGGACTTCCCCGACTGGCGCACGAAGAACGTCGTGCAGTCGGCCGGCAAGGGCACGCTCATGATGATCCCCCGCGAGGGCGGCAGCATGGTCCGCTGCTACGTCGACCTCGGCGAGATCCCGGCCGGCGACCGGTCCATCCGCGAGTCCACGCCGGAGCAGATCGTCGCGGTCGCCAACCGGATCCTCGCGCCGTACTCGATCGACGTGCGATCGGTCGCCTGGTCGAGCGTGTACGACGTCGGCCAGCGGCTCACCGACCGCTTCGACGACGTCCCCGCGGGCGCGGCCGACACGCGGCTGCCGCGCGTCTTCATCGCCGGCGACGCCTGCCACACCCACTCGGCGAAGGCCGGCCAGGGCATGAACGTCTCGATGCAGGACGGCTTCAACCTCGGGTGGAAGCTCGCGGCGGTGCTCGAGGGGCGCGCCGACCCGAAGCTGCTGCGCACGTACTCGGCCGAGCGCCACGCGGTCGCGCAGGAGCTGATCGACTTCGACCGCGTGTGGGCCGCGTTCGTGGCCCAGCCTGTGCTCGACCCCGAGCACCCGGAGCGCGGCGGCGTCGCGCCGGACGAGATGCGCGAGGCGTTCGCCCGTCAGGGCCGATACACCGCGGGAGTGGCGACGAGGTACGAGCCCTCCGCGATCGTCGCCGCGGACGCGCACCAGGACCTGGCGACCGGCTTCGAGATCGGCACGCGCTTCCACTCGTCGCCGGTGATCCGGGTGGCCGACGCCAAGCGCGTCGAGCTGGGCCACACGCACCGCGCCGACGGCCGCTGGCGGATCTACGCGTTCGGCGACGCCGGCGGCGCGGGGCTGCTCGACCTCGCGCGCTGGCTCGGCGACGACCCCGGTTCGGCGGTGCGGCGCTTCACGCCCGACGGTGCCGACCTCGACGCCGTCCTCGACGTGCACGGGATCTTCCAGGGCGACCACCATGACGCGCCGGACGTCACGACGCTGCCCGAGATCCTCGTGCCGCGGACCGGCCGGCTCGGGCTGCAGGACTGGGAGAAGGCGTGGGCCTGCGATCCGGCGCGCGACATCTTCGACGCGCGCGGCGTCAGCCGCGACGGCGCGATCGTCGTCGTGCGGCCGGACCAGTACGTTGCGCACGTGCTGCCGCTGAACGCCCGAGACGAGCTCACCGCGTTCTTCGCCGGGATCCTCGTCGCGCCGCGCGTCGGCGCGGCGCGGTGACCGACGTCGAGCGCACCGGGCCGGAGCGCTACACCGGCTACCTGATCCGCCGCGCCCAGCAGCGCCACGTCGCCGCCTGGTCGCGCCTGGTCTCCACCGAGACCAGCAGCGTGCAGTTCGCGGTCATGGCCGTGCTCGAGCGGGAGGGCGAGTGCAGCCAGCAGCAGCTCTGCGAGGCGGTCGACCTCGACCGCTCCACGATCGCCGACCTCGTCGCGCGCATGGAGCGCCGGGGGTTGCTCAGCCGCCGCCGCGCGGCCGAGGACCGCCGCCGCAACGTCACCGTCCTCACGCCGGCGGGGCGCGCCGAGCTCGAGCGGCTGCGCCCGGGCGTCGACGCGGTCGAGCGCGAGCTCACCGGCGGCCTCGAGCCGGGCGAGCGCGACGCGCTGCGGGCCGCGCTGCGGCGGCTGCTCGGCGGGTCGTGAACGGCGGCGCCCCGCGTCAGCCGCCGACGAGCCCCGGCGGGATCTGGCTGGCGATCCACGGGGCGAGCGTCTCGGCGTAGGTCGCGCTCAGGTGGTAGCCGTTGCGGTAGACGATCACGTCGCCGGCGACCATCGGGCAGCGCCCGTCGGGGCAGAGGACGGGGAGCGGGTCGGCGAGCGTGACGCCGTCGACGCGCTCGGCCGCGCGGGCGTCGAAGGCGAGGCTCTCCGGGCGCGTGGCGCGGAACGCGCAGCGGTCCACGGCGTCGCGGTGGCGGCGCAGGCAGGCGCCGGTGTCGTAGGACGGCGCCTTGGCCATGTCGCGGATGACGACGACGGCGGCGCCGGTGGCGCGCATGCGGCGCAGGCTGCGGGCCAGGCCGGCCTCGAGCTTGGGCTGGCTGGCGCGGCGGCTCAGGCGCCGGCCGTCGGAGAGCCGCACCCGGTAGCGGTCGCCGAGCATCCCGTTGCTGACGACGACGAGGTCGGGGCGCTCGCGCACCAGGCGGCGCAGGGCGTCGCGGCGCCACGGGTTGCAGCGGTCGTTCTGGTCGACGTCGGCGATCGTGCAGCCGGCGCGCGTGAGGTTGACGAGGCGCCAGCCGTGCTGGCGGGCGAGGGCGATCATCGCGGGCGCGTACATGAGCGCGTGCGAGTCGCCGATGTTGACGACGGTGACGGGGGAGTCCTTCGCGCCGAAGACGCAGCGCGCGCCGGGCGAGCGGGTGCGGCCCGACGTCTTCAGGTGGCAGCCGCTGGTGTGGGCCTCGCCGCGGTCGTCCTCGAGACGCCGCAGCGGCGGGCGCAGCGCGGACTGCGCCGCATCGGCGGTCTCGGCGGTCTCGGCGGTCGCGGCGGGCGGCGGCGCGGCGGCGGGAGCGGGGGTGGAGCTGTCGCCGCAGGCGGCGAGGGCCAGGGCGGCGGCGGCCGCGGCGAGGACGGCGATGAGGAGGCGCACCATCCCGTGCTACCCCGCCGGGCGCGGATAGCCGTCGAACACGTCGGCGGCCGCGCGGTGGAACCCGTCCGGCTGCCCGGCCGCCTCGAAGGTCGCCGCGATCTCGCGCATCTCGCCGACCCACCGCCAGCCCTTCGACGCCGCCGACTCGCCGGCCGCCGCCAGCCGCGCCTCGAGCTGCGGCTGCGAGATGCCCCACTCCTCGTGCAGCGCGTCGGCGACGCCGAGCGCGCCCGCGGCGCGCTGCGTGGCCAGCAGGAGCGCGGCCGAGCCCTTCGTCCACGCCGCGTAGGCCATCTTCAGCGCCGACGCCGCCGTCGCGCCGTGGCCGTCGAGCACGCGCGCCTCCAGGGCGGTGCCGGCGAACAGCGCGGCGACCGCGCGCGCGGGCCCGGGGTCCCCGGACAGGTACAGGCGCGTGGTGCCGGCTCGCAGCGGCGGCGGGCCGACGATGCCGCCGTCGACGTAGGCGGGCCCGACGCGCTGGGCGATCGCCGCCGCGCGCTGGGGCGAGATCGCGTTGGCGTCGACGTAGATGCCGTCGAACCCGGCGACCTCCGCGGCCACGGCGGCGGCCGCGTCGGGCGGGCAGATCGACAGCACGACCGCGCTGCGCGACAGCAGCTCGTCGAGCGTCCCGGCGTCGGCGAGGCCCGAGGCCTCGGCGCGGCGCGCGGTCGCCGCGGAGCGCCCGGCGGCCACCCACAGGACCTCGTGGCCGGCCCCGGCCAGCGCGCCTCCGACCGCCGCGCCCATCGACCCCGGATGCAGGACGCCGATCGTCGCCATGGCCCGGCACGGTAGCGGCCGGAAGGGGAGATTCCTCCGGTCGCCGGGGATCTCCGTGCAGTGGGGAGAGGCCTCCGGATCCGCGGGGGAGAAAACCGCCGGTATGAGACGGTTACGTCTCGGTAATAACAAGAATCGTCAGATGGTCGACCCCCTTAGTGTCAAATCGCCGACACAACGATGGGGCAGATCTCCCCAGAATGGCGGAACCAGGACCTGGCCGGATGTCGGGTCCGAGTCAGGAGCAGAGACGAGGCTCACACGCATGGCTCACGCAGTGAACGATGATGCGACGACCAGGATCCGGGTGGTGCTCGCCGACGGCGATCGCCTGACCCGCCTGGCCGTCAAGGAGACGCTCCGCCGCCACGGTGCGTTCGTCATCGCGGCCGAGGCAGCCGACGGCGACGACGCCGTCCGCCTGGCATGTCACTACCGCCCCGATCTGCTGGTGACCGAGGCGGTCCTGACGCGACTGAACGGACTCGAGGTGGTCGAGCGCGTGGCACGGCAGGCGCCGGAGGTGCGGTCCGTGCTGATGGTGCGCGACGACGACGAGGAGCTCGGGCTGGCCGCGCTGCGGCGCGGCGCCAGCGGCGTCGTCTGCAAGGCCGATCCGCCGTCGCGGATCGTCGACGAGCTGCTCGCGGTCCACGCGGGCGGCGCGGCGATCCCGCCGCGGCTGACGACGGCCGTGATCGGCGAGCTGCGCCGGCTCCCGGAGCCTGGCAGCGGGCTGCGGCCCGTGCGCAGCGTGCTCACCGATCGCGAGTGGGAGGTCCTGGACCTCATGCTCGCGGGCGAGAGCACCGCGGAGATCGCCGAGCGCCTGGTGCTGACGCGCGACACCGTCGCCAGCCACGTCAAGAACATCATGCGCAAGCTCGGGGTGCACTCGCGCGACGCGCTGCTGGAGGCGGGCCGCCGCATGCTGGAACCGGCGGCCGCCTGACGGGCTGGCCCACGCGGCCCGCGCTCGGTCGGCTGGTAGGTTGCGGAGATGGCCAACGCCGTGACCTCCGCCGATCTGGCGCCGTCGCTCGTGTACGTCGTCGGGCGCGTGAACCAGGGCGTGCGGCGTGAGCTGCGCAAGGCGCTGGCCCCGCTGGGCCTCAGCGTGCCGGAGCTCACGGCGCTGTCGGTGCTGCGCACCCGGCCCGGGCTCTCCAACGCGCAGCTCGCCCGCCGCTCGCTGACGACGCCGCAGTCGATGAACGAGGTCGTCGCCTCGCTCGAGGCGCGGGGCCTGGTCGCCCGCACGGTCGACCCGTCGCACGGACGCATCCTGCGCACCGAGCTGACCCCCGAGGGCGAGCGCCTGCTCGAGGCCGTCGACCCCGTCGTCGATTCGCTGCAGGACGAGATGCTCGCGGCCGTGCCGCCCGAGCACCGCGAGATCGTGCTCGGCGGGCTCATCGCCTGCATGCGCTCCCTGCGCGAGCGCTGACGCGGCGCGGCGCCCTACGCCGCCGACACGAACACGGACTTCAGCTCCGTGTACGCGGTCAGGGCGTGCGCGCCCAGCTCGCGCCCCAGCCCGGACTCGCCGAACCCGCCGAACGGGACCTCCGGGCGGATCGAGCCGTACGCGTTCACCCACACCGTCCCGGCGCGGATCGCGCGCGCCATCCGCACGGCGCGGGCGACGCCGCCGGTCCACACGCCGGCCGACAGCCCGTAGCGCGTATCGTTGGCCAGCGCGACCGCCTCCTCCTCGCCGTCGAACGGCGTGACGGTGACGACCGGGCCGAACACCTCGTCGCGGAAGATCGCCATCGACGGGTCGACCGCGTCGAGCACCGTCGGCCGCGCGAAGTGGCCGGGGACGTCGAGCGCCGGCTCGGCGGTGACGCGCCGCGCGCCCGCCGCCTCGGCGGCCTCCACGTGCCCGAGCACGCGCGCCCGCTGCTCGGCCGACACGAGCGGCCCCACGTGCACGCCGTCCTCCCAGCCCGGCCCGACGACGAGCGCGTCGGCGCGCTCGCGCAGCCGCTCGACGAGCTCGCCGCACACGGCCCGCTCGGCCAGCAGCCGGCTGCCGGCGATGCACGCCTGGCCGCCGTTCTCGAACGCGCCGGCCAGCGCGCCCTCGACGGCCGCGTCGAGATCGGCGTCGGCGAAGACGACGTTGGGGTTCTTGCCGCCCAGCTCCAGCGTGACCCGCTTGACGGTCGGCGCCGCGGCGCCCATGACCGCGCGCCCGACCTCGGTCGAGCCGGTGAACGCGACCTTGTGGACGTCGGGGTGGGCGGCCAGCGCGGCGCCGGTGCGCCCGTCGCCGGTGACGACCTGCACGACGCCCTCGGGCACCCCGGCCTCGACGCACAGCTCGGCCAGGCGCAGCGCCGACAGCGGCGTCTGCTCGGCCGGCTTGAGCACGACGGCGTTGCCGGCGGCCAGCGCGGGCCCGAGCTTCCACGAGCACATCAGCAGCGGGTAGTTCCACGGGACGATCTGGCCGCACACGCCGACCGGCTCGGCCACCGAGAACGCCAGGAAGCGGCGGTCGGTGCTGTGCACGTCGCCGCGCAGCTTCGTCGGCCAGCCCGCGTAGTAGCTCAGCACCGCGGCGGTGCCGGCGACGTCGCCGCGCGCCTCGGCCAGCGGCTTGCCGTTGTCGAGCGTCTCCAGCCAGGCGAGCTCCTCGGCATGCGCCTCGATCAGCGCGACCAGGCGGCGCATGACCGCCTCCTGCTCGGCGGGCTGGCGGCGCGCCCAGCGCCCGTCGGCGAACGCGCGCGCGGCGCCGCGCACGGCGCGGTCGACCGCGTCGGCGTCGGCGGCCGGCACCTCGGCCAGCGGCTCCCCGGTCGCCGGGTTCTCGACCGTGAGGCGCTGCGCGCCCGGCAGCGGGTCGAAGGCCCCGTCGACGAACGCGCCGTGCGAGCGGCCCGCGAAGCGGCGGGCGGCGGCCTCGCTCACTGCGCGCGCTCCCGCTCGGGCTCCCAGTGCTGCAGCGCGTCGCGCACGTGGCTCTCCATCAGCGCGGCGGCGCGGTCGCCGTCGCGCGCGGCGATCGCGGCCAGGATCGCACGGTGCTCGGCGACGTCGCCGTCCTGCCAGTGGGGGGCGGCCCGGCGCTGGGCGAGCAGGCGCCGGCCGACCTCGATCAGCCACAGGTTCTCCAGCGCCATCACGAGCTCGCGGTTGTGCGACGCGCGCGCGACGCCGATGTGGAACTCGCGCGACGCGTCGTGGACGGCGACGGCGGTGCGGGCGGCGACCTCGCGCTCGACGCTCGCCTCCAGCTCGGCCAGGTCGGCCTCGGTCGCGCGCTCGGCGGCCAGGCGCGCCGCGCCGGGCTCGAGCAGGAGCCGGACCTCGAGGCGCTGGAGCACGTCCTCCAGGCGGAGCTGGGCGACGCGGAAGCCGCGGTTGTCCTGGAACTCGACGAGGCCCTCGCCGGTCAGCCTGCGCAGCGCCTCGCGAACCGGGGTACGGGAGATGCCGAGGCGCTCCGCGAGCTCGACCTGGCCGAGGCGCGTGCCGGCCGGCACCTCGCCGTTGAGGATGAGCGTGCGGATGCGCTCGTAGGCCAGCGAGACGACGGACGCCGCCTGGATCGGCTGCATCTGCAGGTCGGCGTCGAGCTCGGTCATCGGCGGCGATCCTACCGGTTTGACATGGACGCTGTCGAATGGATACATTCGCCGGTATGAACCACGCCGGCCCGGCCGTGCGGGTGCTGCGCGACGGCGAGCCCACGTGGGCCCGCCTCGCGGAAGGGGAGGTCGTGTTCGACGACGGCGCGCGCGCCGTCGAGACCGACGTGCCGTTCCTCGCGCCCGTCCAGCCCTCGAAGATCCTCGCCGTCCACCTGACGTACCGCAGCCGCGTCGAGGAGTACGCGGCGCGCACGCCGCCGGAGCCGTCGTACTTCCTCAAGCCGCCGACCACGCTGAACGGCCACCGCGGCGTGCTGCGCCGCCCGCGCGGCGCCCGCTTCCTCAACTACGAGGGCGAGCTGGCCGTCGTCATCGGCAAGCGCATGAAGGGCGTCCCCGAGTCCGAGGCGCTCGACTTCGTCGCCGGGTACGCGCCGGCCAACGACGTCGGCCTGCACGACTTCCGCCACGCCGACCGCGGCTCGATGCTGCGCGTCAAGGGCCAGGACGGGTTCCTGCCGATCGGCCCCGCGCTGACGCCGGCCGACCGGTTCGACCCCACCGACTTCACGCTGCGCACGATCCTCAACGGCGAGGTCGTGCAGGAGGCGACCGCCGACGACCTCCTGTTCCCGGTCGCCTACCAGCTCGCCGACGTGTGCCGGCTCATCACGCTCGAGCCCGGCGACGTGCTGCTGACGGGCACGCCCGCCAACTCGCGCCCGATGGCGCCGGGCGACGTCGTCGAGGTCGAGATCAGCGGCCTCGGCCGGCTCACGAACACGGTGGTCGACTGGGACGTCGACCTGGCCGGCCCGGGCGAGCAGCTCGAGGTCTCCCCTAACACGTTGCACGTCGCGCTCGCGATCCCGGAGGAGGAAGCGGAGCGCATGGTCCACGAGGAGCGGGTCCCATGATCAAGGTCATCGTCGACATGAACCTGTGCCAGAGCCACGGCGAGTGCGTCTACGCGGCGCCCGGCGTGTTCGAGCTCGGCGACGACGACGTGCTGCGCTGGCAGGAGGAGGTCGACGAGTCCCGCCGCGAGGAGCTGGAGGAGGCCGTGAACGTCTGCCCGATGATGGCGATCCGCCTGGAGGGCTGACGGGTGCGGCTGGTCGTCGTCGGCGCGTCGCTGGCCGGCCTGCGGGCCGCCCAGGCCGCCCGCGCCGCCGGGCACGACGGCGAGCTGGTGGTCGTCGGGGAGGAGCGCCACCTCCCGTACACGCGCCCGCCGCTGTCCAAGGAGCTGCTCCAGGGCGCGCACGAGGCGGACGGCTGCGCGTTCCCGTGCGACGACCTGGACGTCGCCTGGCGCCTCGGCGAGGCCGCGACGGGGCTCGACCCGGCCGCGCGCGAGGTCGCGCTCGCCGGCGGCGAGCGCCTTCCGTTCGACGCGCTCGTGATCGCCACGGGCTGCCGCGCGCGCCCGTGGACCGGGCCCGGCGCCGAGCTCGACGGCGTCCACACGATCCGCCACCTCGACGACGCGATCGCCCTGCGGGCCGCGCTCACGACCCGGCCGGCGCCCCGCCTCGCGATCGTCGGCGCCGGCTTCATCGGCTGCGAGGTGGCCGCCTCCGTCCGCGGCCTCGGCGTCGACGTCACGCTGATCGACGTCGCGCCGCTGCCGATGCCCGCGCTCGGCCCGCTCCTCGGCGAGCACTGCGCGCGCATGCACCGCGAGCACGGGGTCGACCTGCGCCTCGGCGCCGGGATCGCCGCCCTGCGCGGCGACGGCCGCGTGGAGGCCGTCGAGCTCGAGGACGGCACGCGCGTCGACGCCGACGTCGTGGTCGTCGCGCTCGGCGCGATCCCCAACACCGAGTGGCTGGCCGGCAGCGGGCTGACGCTCGACCCGGGCGTCGCCTGCGACGCGCACCTCGCCGCCGTCGGCACGACCGGCGTGTACGCGGCCGGCGACGTCGCCTCCTGGCCGCACCCGCTCGCCGGCGGCGCGCGCATCCGCGTCGAGCACTGGACCAACGCCGCCGAGCAGGGCACGATCGCCGGCCGCCACGCCGTCGCCGGCGAGGACGGCGAGCGCGCGCCGCACGTCGCGGTGCCCTCGTTCTGGTCCGATCAGTACGACGCCAAGATCCAGGCGATCGGCCTGCCGCGGCTGGCCCGTCACGTCGAGGTCGTCGAGGCGGCGCCGGAGGGCGACCGCTTCGTCGCCGTCGGCGAGCGCGACGGGCGCGTCGTCGCCGCGCTGGCGGTCAACGGCGCGCGGCGCCTGCCCTGGTACCGCCGCCGCGTCGCCGACGGGGTCACGCTCGACGCGCTGCGCGCCGAGCTCGCCGACGACCCCAAGGCGTTCGGCCCGCCCGCGGCCCGGGAGGTCGTGGGGTGAGCACGGCGGCGCCCGCGCTCGTCCTCCAGTTCGGCCCGCTGGGCCCGCCCGGCGTGCTCGCCGACTGGCTGGCCGCGCGCGGCATCCCGATGGCGCTGCACCAGGTCGAGGAGGGGCCGGCGCCCGATCCGCGCGGCCACGCGTTCGTCGCGGTCCTCGGCGCGCGCTGGTCGCCCGTCGAGGACGCCGACCAGCCGGCCGTGCGCGCCGCGCGGGCGACCGTCGAGCAGGCGCTCGAGCAGGACGTCCCCGTGCTCGGCCTCTGCTTCGGCGGCCAGCTCCTGGCCTCCGTGCTCGGCGGCGACGTCGAGCCCGCGCCGGCGCCCGAGCTCGGCTGGCACGAGATCGACACCGACGACCCGCAGCTCGTCCCGGCCGGCCCGTGGCTGCAGTGGCACTTCCACCGCTTCACCACGCCGCCCGGCGCGACGGAGATCGCGCGGACCGAGACCGGGACGCAGGCGTTCGTCCACGGCCGCCACCTCGGCGTGCAGTTCCACCCCGAGTCGACGATCGAGATCGTCACGCGCTGGGCCCAGTCGGAGCCCGAGCGCATCGCGCCGTACGGCGTGACCGACGGCGTCGCGCTGCTCGAGCAGGGGCGCGCGAACGCCGCGACGGCGGTCGACCAGGCCCACCGCCTGTTCGACGCCTTCTGGCAGCACACCCGCAACGGGAGGAGACCCATGGCGCACACCGAGGCGCAGCACCGCACCACGAGCGTCGGCGTCGAGGCCGAGGGGATCACCACGGTCCGGGTCCTGTACTCGGACCTGCACGGCGTCGCGCGCGGCAAGGACGTGCCGCTGCCGGAGTTGGAGCGCGTCATGCGCCAGGGGCTGTGCTTCTGCTCGGCCGTGATGGCGACCGACCTGCGCCACACGCCGGTGCTGGGCGCCGAGGAGGGCTACCCGGACATGCACGCGGTGCCCGACCTCGACACGCTGGTGCCGCTGCCGTGGGAGCCCGGCGTCGCCGCCTGCCTGGCCGACCTGCACCCGGTCCCCAACGGCCCGCCGATCGCCGACCCGCGCGGCGCGGTGCGCCGGGCGATCGCCGGCCTGCAGGAGCTGGGCTTCACGCCGCAGGTCGGCCCCGAGCTGGAGTTCTTCCTGCTCGAGCGCGACGCGTCGGAGCGGGGCGGCGTGCGCCGGCGCGTCGACCAGCTCTCGATGGTCTACACGGCCGGGCCGCAGGTCGACCCGGACGGGTTCGTGCGCCGGCTCACCGAGCAGCTCGGCGAGATGGGGCTGGGCGCGTACGCGTGCAACCACGAGTACATGAACAGCCAGTACGAGATCAACCTCCACCACGGGGAGGCGCTCGACGCGGCCGACCGCGCGTTCCGGCTGAAGACCGCGGTCAAGGACGTGGCCGCGATGGCCGGCCTGGTGGCGACGTTCATCGGCAAGCCGTTCAACGACCAGGGCGGGTCGGGGCTGCACCTGCACATCTCGCTGGACCGCGACGGGCGCAACGCGTTCGACGCGCCGGCCAAGCCCAACGGCCTGGCCGACGAGGCGCGCTGGTTCCTGGCCGGCGTGCTGCACCACGCGCCGGCGCTGATGGCGTTCCTGAACCCCACGATCAACGCCTACCGGCGGCTTGTGCCCGACTCGCTGGCCCCGACCCACGCCAACTGGGGCTGGGACAACCGCAGCGCGTTCGTGCGCGTGCCGCCCGAGCGCGGCGCCGCCGCGCGCCTGGAGCTGCGCGTCGGCGACGGCTCCGCCAACCCGTACCTGGCGACCGCGGTGGTGCTCCAGGCCGGCCTGCACGGCCTGCGCGAGCGCATGGAGCCGCCCCCGCCGGTCGCCGGCGACGCCTACCGGGCCGAGGATGGCGGCCCGGCGCTGCCGACCTCGCTGGACGCGGCCGTCGCCGCGCTGGAGGCCGACGAGGCCATCCAGGCGGCGCTCGGCCCCGAGATCGTCACGCCGTTCCTCGCGATGAAGCAGTTCGAGATCGAGCGCCACCGCGCGTGGGTCTCGGACTGGGAGCTGGACGAGTACCTCCACCACCTCTAGAGGCCGACCGATGACCAACGCCACCCTCACCCTCGAAGACATCGACCTGTCCGATCACGACGCGTTCGTCGAGCGCGTCCCGTACGAGTGGTTCGCGCTGCTGCGGCGCGAGGACCCCGTGCACTTCAACCGCGAGCCCGACGGCCCGGGCTTCTGGGCGGTCACCCGCTATCACGACATCCGCACGGTGCACCGCAACGTCGCCGTCTTCTCGTCGGAGGTCGGCGGCACCTCGCTGGAGGACCTCGAGCCCGAGCACGTCGAGGCGCGCAAGTCGATGATCGACATGGACCCGCCGCGCCACGACGAGCTGCGGGCGATCGTCAACCGCCGGTTCACCCCGCGCGCCGTCCAGGTGTGGGAGGACCAGGTGCGCCGGGTCGCCAACGAGGTCCTCGACGCCGCCCTCCCGCTCGGCGAGTTCGACTTCGTCGAGCAGATCGCCTCGGAGATCCCGATGCAGGTGTTCGCCGAGATCATGGGCATCCCGCAGGAGGAGCGGCGCACGATCATCGACCTCGGCGACCGGCTGCTGGGCAACCAGGACCCGGAGTTCGCCGTCGAGCCCGACGAGGCCCACCGCCACCTGCCGTTCTCCAGCCCCGTGGCGCTGGAGATGTTCGAGTTCGGCCGGCGCCTGGCCGAGCAGCGCCGCCGCGAGCCGAAGGACGACATCATCACCCAGCTCGCGTTCGAGGGCCTGACCCAGCGCGAGTACGACGTCTACTTCGTGCTGCTGGCGACCGCCGGCAACGAGACGACGCGCCACACGATCACCCACGGGCTGCTGGCGCTGCTGGAGCACCCCGACCAGCTCGAGACGCTGCGCGCCGACCCGTCGCTGGGCAAGACCGCGGCCGAGGAGATGCTGCGCTGGGCCACGCCGGTGCACCACTTCCGGCGCACGGCGACCGAGGACGTCGAGCTCGGCGGCGCGCAGATCCGCGCCGGCGACAAGGTCACGACCTGGTTCGTGTCGGGCAACCGCGACGAGGAGGTCTTCCCGGACCCCGACCGCTTCGACATCACCCGCCACCCGAACAAGCACATGGCGTTCGGGCCGGGCGGCATCCACCACTGCCTCGGCGCCCACCTGGCGCGCATGGAGGTGCGGATCGCCTTCGAGGAGCTGCTCAAGCGGCCGGTCGAGATCGAGCTCGCCGGACCGCCCGAGCGCCTGCGGTCCAACTTCTTCAACGGGATCAAGCGCCTGCCGGTGCGGGTGAGCGGATGATCGCGCTGCGCCGCCTGCATCACGTCGCGCTCGCGGTCGCCGACCTCGACGAGGCGGCGACGCGCTGGGCGCTGCAGTTCGGGCTGACCGAGCGGTTCCGCGACGCGCAGCGCGTCGCCCTGTCCTGCGACGACGAGGCGATCGCGCTGGAGCTGGTGGCCGGCACCGACCAGGAGCCCGGCTTCCACCACGTCGCCTGGGAGCTGTCGCGCGACTGCTCGATCGACGACGCGGCCGCGCACCTGCGCGCCCACGACGTCGACGCCGAGCTCGTCGACGGCCACCTGGAGCTGGAGGACGTCGAGGGCAACGCGATCCACCTGATGCCCTACGAGCCGCCGGCGTCGCTGCTGGTCCCGCACGCGCGGCCGATCAGTGGGCCGATGCCGGTCGGTCACCCGCGCAAGCTCGGCCACGTCAACTTCCTCACGGGCCGCATCCACGAGCAGTTCGCCTTCTACCGCGACGTGCTCGGCATGCGCCTCACCGACTGGCTGGGCGAGGGCGGCGTGTGGCTGCACTGCAACCGCGACCACCACGGCATGGCGCTGGTGGACAAGGGCTACGCGCACTTCCACCACCTCGCCTTCGACGTGATCGACATCGGCCAGATGCGCGCCGCGCTCGACCACCTCGCCCGCCACGGCCGCTGGCTGGGGTGGGGCCCGACGCGCCACGGGGTCGGCGGGAACATCGCCTCGTACGTGCGGATCGTCGAGGAGGCGTGCTTCGTGGAGCTGTACTGCGACATGGAGCAGCTCGAGGCCGACCACGAGCCGCGCGTGTGGCCCGACGACCGCTACTCGTCCAACACGTGGGGCCCGCTGCCCCCGCGGTCGTACTTCCGCTTCGACGAGGAGGCGATCGCCAGCGAGCGCGAGTCGCTGGAGACGCTGGGGGTGCCGCTCGCATGACGCTGCAGGGCTACACGATCCCGCGCACGCCGCAGGGGCAGGCGAGCCTCGTGCCCGCGCCGCCGTGGCACTACGTGGGCGACTTCCTCGTGGTGGACTACTGGGCCGACCCGGAGCTGGCCGCCTCGGTGCTGCCCGAGGGCCTGGAGCCGCACCCGGACGCCGGGCGCTGCGCGGCGGTGTTCGCCGACTGGCAGTCGTGCAGCGAGCAGGGCGACGAGCTCGTCGACCCGGTCCGCTCGCACTACCGCGAGTGCTACCTGGTGGTCAACGCGCTGCTGGACGGCGAGCCGGTCACCACGTGCCCGTTCATCTGGGTCGACCAGGACTTCGCGCTCGCGCGCGGGTGGATCCAGGGCTTCCCGAAGAAGCTCGGCGAGGTGTGGATGACGCGCGCGTACGCGCTCCAGTGCCGCGCGGCGCCGGGCGTGCGCGAGGGCTCGCGCTTCGGCGGCACGTGCTCGGCGCGCGGGCGGCGCGTCGTCGAGGCGCAGGTGACGCTGGAGAGGCCCAGCGAGACCGGCTCGGTCCACACCGACCCGCCGATCGTCAACGTGCGCCACTTCCCGCGCCTGGCCGCCGGCCGCCACGACGACCCGCAGGTCCACGAGCTCGTGATGGCCGTCAGCCGCGACCGCGCGGTGTCGGACGTGTGGGAGGGCGCCGCGGACCTGACCCTGCTGGAGGCGCCCGGCGAGGAGCACACGCTGCTGCGTCCGGTGAAGATCGGGCGCGGCTACCGCTTCACGTTCGCCTACACCGTCGACGACCTGCGCACGGTCAAGGAGCTCGGCTCGTGAGCGTCGCGCTGGTCGCGGGCGTCGAGGTGCCGACCGGGCACTGGATCGGCGGCGAGCGCGTGGAGAGCGCGCGGACGTTCACGACGGTCTCGCCGATCGACCAGGCCGAGCTCGCGCAGGTCGCGCGCGCCGGCGAGGCGGAGGTCGACCGCGCCGTGCGCGCCGCGCACGAGGCGTTCCCGGCCTGGGCCGCGCTCGGCCCCGCCGGGCGGGCGCCGTACCTGCATCGCCTCGCCGACCTCATCGACGAGAACGTCGAGCGCCTGGCCGCCGTCGAGTGCGCCGACATGGCGATGCTGCTGCGCTCGCTGCGCGCCCGCGTCATCGCCCGCGGCGCGCGCAACTACCGCGCCTACGCCGACCTGGCCGCCGCCTACGAGGAGCGCGACTGGCGCTCGAACGGCACCTGGAACCGGGTCCAGCGGATGCCGTCGGGGCCCGCCGCGGTCATCACGCCGTGGAACGCGCCGTTCATGCTGTCGACGTGGAAGACCGCGCCGGCGCTCGCCGCCGGCTGCACGGTCGTCCTCAAGCCGGCCGAGTGGTCGCCGCTGTCGTGCTCGCTGCTGGCCGAGCTGACCGCGCAGGCCGGCTTGCCGCCCGGCGTCTTCAACGTCGTGCAGGGCATCGGCGAGGAGGCCGGCGCCGCGCTCGTCGCCCACCCGCTCGTGCGGCGCGTGTCGTTCACCGGCTCGCCGGAGACCGGCCGTCTCATCGGGCAGGCCGCGGCCGCGAACCTGGCGCCGTTCACCGCCGAGCTCGGCGGCAAGAACCCGTTCGTCGTCTTCGCCGACGCGGACCTCGACGCGGCCGCGCGCAAGGCCGCCGGCCAGTACGACGACTCCGGGCAGGTGTGCCTGTCGGGGACGCGGCTGCTCGTCGAGGCGAGCGTCCGCGACGCGTTCCTGGAGCGCTTCGACGCGGCGCTCGCCGAGCACGTGCTCGGCGACCCGCGCGAGGAGGCGACGACGATCTCGCCGATGATCCACCCCGACCACGTCGATCGCGTGGAGGGGTTCGTCGCGCGCGCGAGAGAGGAGGGCCACGAGATCCTGCGCGGCGGCCGCCGCCTCGACGGCCTGTTCTTCGAGCCGACGCTGATCGTCCCGCGCTCCAACGACGCCGAGATCGTGCAGCGCGAGGTCTTCGGGCCGGTGCTGACGCTGCAGACGTTCGAGACCGAGGACGAGGCGATCGCGCTGGCCAACTCGACCGAGTACGGCCTGTCGGGCCTGGTCTACACGGGGTCGATGGGGCGCGCCGAGCGCGTCGGCCGCGCGATCCGCGGCGGGACCGTGTGGGTCAACACGTTCCTGGTGCGCGACCTGACCGCGCCGTTCGGCGGCATGGGCATCTCCGGAATCGGCCGCGAGGGCGGCGACTACGCGCTCGACTTCTACTCGGACCTCAAGACCCTGCAGATCCTCGAGGGCTCGGTGGCGTGACCGACGAGCAGGTGCTCGAGGCGGTCGCCGCGCAGGCGCCCTGGATGGAGGCGCTCCTGGCCGACCTCGTGCGCGCGCCGACGGTGCTCGGCGACGAGGACGCGGGGCAGGCGGTGATGGCGCGGGCCTTCGCCGACTGCGGGCTGGAGCCCGTCGACGTGCCGCTGCGCGCGGACGCGCTGCGCGGCGCCGAGGGCGCGTCGCCGTTCTCGTGGGACGTCGCCGGCAAGCGCAACGTCGTCGCCACCTGGGCGGCCGACGCGCCGACCGACGGCGCCCGCTCGCTGATCCTCAACGGCCACGTCGACGTCGTCCCGCCCGCCGCCGAGCACCTGTGGACGCACGCGCCCTACGGCGCCGAGCGCGAGGGCGACTGGCTCTACGGGCGCGGGGCCGGCGACATGAAGGCCGGCCTGGCCGCGATGGTCGGCGCCGTGCGCGCGCTGCGCGCGCTGGGCCTGCCGCTCGGCGCGCCGGTGCAGCTCCAGTCGGTGGTCGAGGAGGAGTGCACCGGCCACGGCGCGCTGCAGTGCCTGCTCGACGGCCACCGCGCGGACGCGTGCGTCATCACCGAGCCGCATCCCGACCACCTCACGGTCGCCCAGGTCGGCGTGCTGTGGTTCCACGTCGACGTCGACGGCGAGCCCGCCCACGCCGCGCGCGCCGACCGCCTGGGCTTCAACGCGATCGAGGCGGCCGGCGCCGTGCTCGAGGCGCTGCGCGCGCTCGAGGCCGAGCTGAACGTCGATCCGCCGCCGCCCTACGACGCGTTCGCGCACCCGATCAACCTCAACCCCGGGATCGTGGCGGGCGGCGACTGGACCTCGACCGTCGCCGCGTCGTGCACGCTGTCGTGCCGGCTGGCCTGCTACCCGGGGGAGTCGCCCGACGCGCTCGCCGCCCGGGTCGAGGCGACCGTCGCGCGAGCGGCGGCCGAGGACCCGCGGGTGGCCGGCGGGCGCGTGCGGGTGCGCTACGACGGCTTCCGCTGCGAGGGCTGCACGGTCGCCGGGGACGAGCCGCTCGTGCGCGCCCTCGGCGACGCCTACGCGACGCGCCACGGGGCGCGTCCCGAGCTCGTCGCCACGACGGCGACGACGGACGCGCGCCACTTCGTGCGCGCGGGGATCCCGGCCGTGTGCTTCGGCCCGCGCGCCGAGCGGATCCACGGCATCGACGAGCGCGTGTCGCTCTCGTCGATGGTCGAGACCGCCCAGGTCCTGGCGCTGTTCGTCCGGGACTGGAGCGGAGCAATCAGGACGGGGCCGGGGGGTCCCGCCGGGAGCAAGGAGGAGGAGGACCATGTCGTCCACGATCGAGGGCCCGCCGGTCGGCGCGTCCGCGCCTGAGGGCGGCGGCGGCCTGCACCGCCGCGCCCTGGGCACCAGCCATCTCGTCTTCTTCATCGTCGCGGCGTCCGCGCCGCTGACGGCGGTGGCCGGCGGCCAGGCGGCGACCTACCTGGTGACCGGGAACCGGGGCATCCCGTTCCTGTTCATCCCGCTGGGGATCATGCTGGCGCTGTTCTCGGTCGGCTACGCCGCGATGAGCCGCCACATCACGAACGCGGGCGCGTTCTACGCGTACGTGGCGCGTGGTCTGGGCCGCATCCCGGCGGTGGGCACGGCGTTCGTGGCGCTCGTCGCCTACAACGCGATGCAGATCGGCATCTTCGGCCTGTTCGGCGTCGCGATGGGCGCGTTCGCATCCGACAAGCTCGGCATCGACTTCGCGTGGTACACGTGGTGCTTCATCGCGATGGGCGTGATCGCGATCCTCGGCGTCCTGCGCATCGACCTCAACGCGCGCGTGCTCGCGGTGCTGCTGATCCTCGAGGTCCTGGTCGTCGCGCTGTTCGACCTCGCGATCCTGGCCGACCCCGGGCCGCAGGGCATCACGGCGACCGGCTTCAGCCCGGCCGTGGCGACCGAGACGGCGCTGGGCGCCGCGCTCGTCTTCTGCGTCGCGTCGTTCGTGGGCTTCGAGTCGGCGGCGATCTACGGCGAGGAGTGCCGCGACCCGCGCAAGACCGTCGCCCGCGCGACGTTCATCGCGATCGGACTGATCGCCGCCTTCTACGCGTTCTCGAGCTGGCTGCTGGGCATCTCGGTCGGCCCCGACACGATGGTCGACCCGGAGGCGCTCGTGGCGGGCGGGTTCACCGACCCGTCCGGGACCGCGCCCGACCCGACGACCGTGCTGTTCATCGCCGGCGGCGACCGGCTCGGCGCGTTCTGGGCCGACTCGGCCTCGCTGCTGTTCGCCACGAGCCTGTTCGCGGCGCTGCTGTCGTTCCACAACGCGATCGCGCGCTACTTCTTCGCGCTCGGCCGCGAGGGCGTCCTGCCGGCGGCGTTCGGCCGCGTCAACGGCCGCACCGGCGCGCCGATCGTCGGCTCGCTCGTGCAGACCGCGCTGGCCGTCGTGATCGTGGCGATCTTCGCCATCCAGGAGCAGGACCCGATCCTGACGCTGTTCACCTGGCTGACGAACCTCGGCGCGCTCGGCGTCCTGCTGCTGATGACGCTGACGACGTGGGCGGTGGTCGCGTTCTTCCGGCGCAAGCCCGACCGCACCGAGAGCACGTGGGCGACGGCGATCGCGCCGGCGATCGCGGGCATCCTGCTGGTGATCGTGTTCGTGCTGGGCGTCCTGAACTTCAACGTCCTCATCACGGGCGCCACCGACGCGCCGCTCGACGACAAGGCGGTCATCCTGCCGGCGCTGCTGGCGGTCGCCGCCGTGCTGGGCATGGCGCTGGCGTGGGCGCTGCGGCGCGGCCGCCCGCAGGTGTACGAGCGCATCGGCGAGGGAGGGGGCCCGGCCGGTCTCTGACGACCGGCCGCCGTCGCGAGGCCGGGCCCGCGGGATCGCCCGCGGCGCCCGGCCTCGGCGCCCGGTCAGCTCAGCGCGTCGACCCAGGTCAGCGCGCGGCGGCTCTCGCCCTGGAGGATCGGGACCGGCCGGTAGCGGCGGCGCGTGACCGTGCGGTGCTGCTCGCTGAGGCGCACCGCGTCGGCCACGCGCTCGAGCGTCTCGCGGTCGGGCGCCTCGGGCAGCCGGACCGCGACGCCGTCGGTGACGCGGATCGCGGTGTCGTAGCGGGCCTGCGGGCTGGGGCCGCGCAGCTCGGTCTCGAACCCGCGGCGCTGCAGCTCGCGCGTGATCTCGGCGGCGAACGGCGCGTCGGCGCCGGTGCTGTTGTCGACGATCACCCGGGTCATGCCGTGGATGGTCGCTACCCCGGCGGGCGGGCCCTCATCCACGATCGCGCGGCCGGGCCGCGCGGGGCGCACGACGCTGGCGCGATGGCCGAGCACGACATCGCGTTCGCGACCGTCCGCCGCGACGGCGGCGAGCGCTTCCAGTCGCTGCGCCGGGAGCTCGGGGTGAGCACGTTCGGCATGAACGTCATCACGCTCGAGCCGGGGCAGCGCGGGCGCATCCACGCCCACGAGCGCCAGGAGGAGGTCTACCTCGTGCTCGAGGGCGAGCTGACGCTCGTCGTCGAGGGCGAGGAGCACGTGGTCGCGCGCGACGGCGCCGTGCGGGTCGGCCCGTCCGTGCGCCGCCAGCTCGTCAACGCCGGGCCCGACCGGCTCGTGCTGCTGGCGCTCGGCGGCGCGGGCGAGCACGCCGGGCGCGACGGGCGGGCGTGGACGTCGTGGGACGAGGGCGGGCCGGGCCGCCCGCCGCAGGAGACGCCGCTGCCCGAGGACCTGCCCCGCTAGACCGCTCGCGGGCGGGCGCCGAGGCGGGCCAGCAGCGCGTCCCAGTCCCCGGCCGGGCCGGGGCTGGTCGCGGGGACGCCGGGCGGCACCGGCGGATCGATCGAGACCGGCTCGCCCGCGCCCGGCACCGCGGCGAGCGCGGCGGCGGCGTCGGCCGGGGTCGCGGCCGCGCCGCGGGCCGGGGCGAGGACGAGGACGAGCACGCCGCGCGAGGCCAGCAGCGCCGCCGCGACCGTCGCGACCGCGAGCGCGTCGTCGCCGGCGGAGGCGTCGACGAGCACGGTGGCCGCGGGGTCCCCGGCGGGCCGGTGGAGCGTGGCCGCGAACGGCTCGCGCCAGCGCCGCACGCGCACGCCCTCGCCGACCAGGCGCCGCCGCACCGTCCGCGTCGCGGTGCGGCCGTCGTCGGCCTCGACGCGCACCTCGATCGCCACCGGGCGCAGGGACCGCAGCGCCGCGATCGGCCCGGTCGGCGCCGCCTTCGCGGGTGCCCAGGCAACGGCGAGGTCCTCGGCGCGCGCGGCCTCGGCCCGCCACACGCGGTGGTCGTCGTCGCGCAGCCGGGCCCGCCAGCGCAGCGCCGCGCCGGGTCCGGCGCCGCGGGCGCGCAGCGCCAGCGGGTCGTCGAGCAGCCCGTCGGCGGGCCCGCGGATCTCCAGCGCGCCGGCCATGTCAGGCGCCGACGCCCGACCACGCGGCCTCGAAGGCGTGGCCGGAGACCGCCTGCACGTGCGCCTCGGGCACGTGGCCGTCGGCGAGCGCCGCGAGCGCCGGCAGCGTCGAGAAGATCACGCCCGCGGCCAGCACGGTCGCGCAGACCGGGGCCGGCACGTCGCCGCGCACCTCGCCGCGCTGCTGGCCGTCGGCCATCAGCCCCGTCAGCACCGCGATCAGCGGCATCTCGCCGTCCTCCAGGATCGCGGCGAAGCGGATCGGGAAGCGGGCGACCTCGCGCAGCATCTCCGCGTGCAGGCGCGGCGAGCGCTCCGGCTCCAGGAGCGCGCCGAACGCGTCCCGCGCGACCTCGCGCCGCGGCCGGCCGGGGTCGGCCAGGCCGGCGTCGATGACGGGGCGCACGCGCTCGCGGAAGTGGCGCGCGCCCGCGACCAGCAGCACGTCCTCCTTGCGCGGGAAGTAGCGGAAGAACGTCCCCCAGCTCGTGCCGACGCGCTCGACGATCCGCTCCACGCGCGACGCCGCGACGCCGTGGTCGTCGAACTCGTCCAGGGCGGCGGCCAGCAGCCGCTCGCGCATCTCGATCCCGCGCCGGCGGGTCGGCACGACCCCGAGCCCGACGCCGTCGACGGCGGCCGGGTCGGCGTCGAGGCTGGCGGGGACGGGTCCGGGACGAGGCGGCACGAACGACGGAGTATCGCGTGAACGGCGCGGCGTGCGGTCGCGCACAGAAAAATGATACGCGTCAGTTATCTCTGCTACCTTGGCGGCCATGCGCAAGCTGACAGGAAGTCATCAACGCGTGGCGGCGTCCCTCGTCGCCGCCGCCGGCCTCGCGCTCGCCGCGCTGCCGGCCACTGCGGCGCAGGCCGCGACGGAGTGCCCCACCTCGCCGTGGAACGAGCTCTCGGTGGCTCACGAGATCATCGACACCGGCACCGTGGTCAAGGACCCGCGGGCCCCGCTGGCGACCTACAAGGGCGCGGGCGACAACCCGATCCCCGACGGCGTCTGGAACGCGGGCTACGAGCCGCCGTCGCCGTACATCGCCAACACGACCCGCAACCTGCAGTTCAACGAGTCGCAGTTCATCGCCTCGCCGGGCGAGCCGGTCTGCTCGACCGCCTACGTCACCACGTCGGACGGCTACACGTGGGCGGCCATGTCGATGGCGATCAACGCGATGTGGCCCTACGACGCGTCGGCCTACCAGGGCCTGCCGTCGCGCAACGCCTTCTACGCCGGCAACCTCGTCGAGACGCCGCCTCCCGGCGTCGTGAAGGTCACTGCCAACTTCAAGGCGCAGAACATGCGCTTCTGGGCCAACGAGAACGGCGTCGCCCCCGGCACGCCCGGCGCGGTGCCGCTGACGCGCTACTTCGTCACCGACGAGTGGGGCAACGAGTACATCATGCACGCTTCCGGCAAGGACACGCCCGAGGAGGTCGCCCAGGCCTTCGAGGCCGCCGTCCTGCCGCTCGGCTGGACCAAGCGGGCGCGCACGCTGAAGGAGGACCTGGTCCTGCGGCCCGCCGAGGGCTCCGACGGGTCCTTCCACTACCTCGTCATCCGGGACAGCGCCGACAACACCTACCACCAGCTCGGGTGGTCGGACCGGGGCTCGCTGCAGGGCCAGGTCTCCGACGGCATGCCGATCTGGGGCGGCCAGGACGCCAACGTCCTGCGCGGGACCGACGGCGCGGACGTGATCCACGGCGCCGCCGGCAACGACACGCTCCGCCCGCTCCGCGGCCGCGACGAGGTGTGGGGCGACGCCGGCAAGGACACCGTCGTGCTGCCCGGCACGGTGCGCGACTACCACGTCCACTCGGCCAGCAAGGACCGCACCGAGGTCGTCCTCGCCAGCCGCAAGCACGGACGCAAGACCCTGCGCCACGTCGAGAACGTGAAGATCGGCGGGCGCACGCTGAAGGTGGCCGGGCTGACGCCCCATCGCCCGCTGTAGGCCGAACGTCTAAGGTCGGGGCCGTGGCCGGCCCCGACCTGACGCTCGCCGAGCAGGTCCTGCTCGTCGCCCTCGACGACGAGAAGGGCCGCGACGTGACGCAGTGGGGCAGCGACGCCGGCCTCGCCGCCGCGCTGCTGCTCGACCTCGCCCGGCTCGAGCTCGTGGAGATCGACGCCGACGGCAAGGTCGCCGCCCTGGAGGGGCCCGAGCCACCGCACGAGCTGCTGCGCGCCGCCCACGCGGCGATCGGCGGCTCGGCGCGGCGGCGCGACGCGAAGGGCTGGGTCTCGCGGCTGCCGCGCGAGCTCAAGCCGCTGCGCGAGCGGATCGCCCGCGGGCTCGTCGAGCGCGGGATCCTCGCCGAGCAGCACCGCAGGCTCCTCGGCCTCGTGCCGGTCAGGCGCTGGCCGGCGGTCGACGCCGGGCCCGAGCAGGAGCTGCGCGCACGGCTGCGCGCCGTCCTCGTCGGCGGTGACGATCCCACCCCGCAGGAGGCGCTGCTGCTCGGCCTGCTCGAGCCCCTGGGCCTCGTCGACGGGCTGGTGGAGCGCGGCGAGCGCCGCGACGCCCGCCGGCGCGCGAAGGCCGTGGCCGAGCAGGGCATCGCCGGCACCGCGGTGCGCGACTCGGTGCGGGCCGTGCAGGCCGCGGTCACGGCGGCGGTCGTGACGGCCGCGGTCACGACGACGACCTCCTCGAGCTGACCGCGCATCTCCCCGCAAAGGGGGGATGGAGGCGGGACCGGCCCGCGGCCAGGATGCCGCCCCGTGCCGCGTCTCGCGATCGTCCCGGCGCTGATCGCCGCCTCCCTGCTCGTGCTCGCCGGCGCGCCGGCCGCCGACGCCGACGCGCCTCGGATCGGCCGTTGGGTCGGCGAGGGCCCGCACCGGCTGCGCGTGTCGTTCACGGTCCATCCCGGCCCGGACGGGCGGCGCCACCTCGGCCAGCTCGTGACGATCTGCGGCGCCGAGATGACGGGCAGCGAGGGCGACGAGATCCTCGGGTCGGCGTCGCCCGCGTGGCCGATCGACCGTGCCGGGCGGGCGTACGAGGACAACCCGGTCACGACCAGGCGCACGATCATCGCGCGCCTCGGCGCCGAGCGCGGGACGCTCGACCGCTACTCGCTGGCCGCCGGCGAGGGCAGCCCGTGCGTGAACGGGCTCACGGGCATGCGCGGCCTGGGCCCCGTCGACGTGCGCTGGGTCGGCCCGCAGCAGGTGCCCAGCGGCCGCTGGCACCTCGAGGGCGACTCCGGCTCCCACGTGCCCTCGTCCGTCGACCTCACCGTGTACGGCGGCGCGCTGGTGGCCGAGGTGGCGGGCTCGATGAACGCGCCGCTCGCCCGGCCGCGCCCGTACTTCCAGCACTGCAGCGTGAGCGGCCTGTTCCTGGACGGCTGGATCGAGCCCGACGGCAGCTTCACCACGCAGAGCACGCTCACCGGCGATCGCGTCACCGGCCGCTTCGACGGCGAGACGGTCAGCGGGACGCTCACGGTCCAGTCGTCGGGCCCGCTGGCGTGCGCGACGGACACCGTCCCCGTCTCGGGGCGTCTCGTCACGCCGCAGGTGCCGCCGACCTCCGGCGGCGTGCGGCTCGGTCCCGCGACCGGAGGCGACGCGCCGCCGCCCGACCCGGGCGCCTGCCCGGCGCCGCAGACCGTCAAGGTCGATCCCGTCGAGGCGATGTCGTGCTTCCGCGACCGGCGCGGCCTGAAGGTCTCGACGACCACCGTCCGCGTCAACGGGATCGACGTCGTCCCCGCCCGCGGCAGCGCGGTGCGGCTCGACCCGCGCACCGCCCGGCTCACGACGACGGGCCGGGCCGCGGTGCGCCTGCCGATCGGCCCCTACGGCACGCGCCGGGGCGTCCGCGTCTGGCGGGGCGAGCGCCTGGACTGGGCGCTGCGTGCCGTGCGGCCGTTCAAGATCCGCTCGACCGGCCAGGACACGGGGCCCGGGAGCCAGCCCGGCTTCGGCGAGCAGGTGATCGGCGGCCTGCCGCTGAAGGGCACCGCGGAGCTCGCGTTCGAGCCGGGGTCGGCGCGCGGGAAGCTGGGGGTCGAGATGCCCAGGTCGCCGTTCAAGGGCGTCGTGGGCGACGTCGCCGTCAAGACCAGCAACCCGCGCGGCCTGCTCCTCGACGAGGTCAAGGTCACGATCCCGCGCGCCTCGTCGAAGCGCCTCGGCGTGGACCTCAACGCGGCGACGCTCGCGCTCAGCCGCGCCAAGGACGGGGCCTTCCACTGGGACGGCACCGCGACCGTCGAGCTGCAGGGCGACCGCGGCAAGGACCTCGCGCTCGACCACAAGACGCTCGAGCTGAAGGTCGAGGTCGGGTACGGCCCCGGCGACGGCTACTTCCGTCTGGCCGGCGGGCTCGACGGCCTCAACCGGCCCATCTACCGGGGCGTCCATCTCCAGCGCATCGGCCTGGGCGCGCAGGTGCGCCCGCTGAAGCTCACAGGGAGCATCGGCTTCAGCGCCGGGCCCCAGATCGACGTGCACGGCCAGGGCAAGCTCGAGGCCGTCAGCCTCGACGGCGCCTTCGAGTACGAGGGCGAGCCGCCCTGCTTCCAGACGAAGGTGGCCGGCAAGATCATGTCCGTCGAGCTGGCCAACGGCCGCGCGAAGCTGTGCGCCGACGGGCTCGTGGAGGGCGAGTTCATGGCGCGGACCTCGCCGATCCGGCAGATCGCGCTCGAGGGCCGGCTCAGCGGCTGGGTCGTCCAGGACAAGGCGTTCTCCTTCGAGGGGACCGCCGGCCTGCAGCTCGGCCCGCTGCCGGCGGCCCGAGCCGATGCGGTCGTCTCGAGCGTCGGCATGGCGGCCTGCCTGCGCACCGGCCCCGCCGTCGGGTTCAGCTACCGCTGGCGCGACCAGCGTCCGATGCTGCTGGCCAGCGGCTGCGGCATCGGACCGTGGCGCGCGGCCAAGCCGGAGGCGAAGGCGCGCCGCGCTCAGGCCGGCCCGCCCTCGGCGACGTTCGCCGTGCGCCGCGGCCAGCGGGTCGCCGCGTTCTCGGCCGTCGGCGACACGGCGCCGCCGCTGGTCGCCCTCGTCGGCCCGCGCGGCGAGCGCGTCGTCGTCGGGCCCGACGCCCGGCTCGACGGGCGCGTGCTCGCCTTCCAGGATCCCGACGCGCGCGTGTCCTACGTCGCGGTCGCGCGCCCCGCGCCCGGGCGCTGGCGCCTGGAGGCCCAGCCCGGGTCGGCGCTCGTCACCGCGCTGCGCGGCGCGTCGCCGCGGGCGCGCGTGCGGGTCCGCGCGCGGGTCGTGCGCGCCGGCGCCGGCCCGGCGCGCCGCCTGCGCTACCGCATCGCCGGCGGCGCGGGCGCGCGGGTGCGGTTCGTCGAGAGCGGCCGCGGGGTCCGCCGCGTGGTGGGCCGGGCGACCGGCCGCCGCGGCACGCTGCGGTTCCGCCCCGCGCCCGGGCGCGGCGCGCGCCGCATCGTCGCGCTCGTCGAGCGCGACGGCGCGCCCGAGCCGGCGCGCCGCGTCGCGCGCTACCGCGCCTAGCGCAGGCCCAGCAGCTTCGCCGCGTTCTCCTTGAGGACGAGCGGCTTGACCTCGTCCTTGATCGGCAGCTTGTCGAACTCCGACAGCCACCGCTCCGGCGTCAGCAGCGGGAAGTCCGAGCCGAAGAGCATCTTGCGCTTCAGCGGCCCGTTGATGTAGCGGACGAGGATCTCCGGGAAGTACTTCGGCGCCCAGCCGGACAGGTCGATGTAGACGTTCGGCTTGTGGGTGGCGACGGAGAGCGCCTCCTCCTGCCACGGGAACGACGGGTGGGCGAGGATGATGTCGAGCTCGGGGAAGTCCGCGGCCACGTCGTCGACGGCCATCGGGTTGGAGTACTTCAGCCTGATCCCGCCGCCGCCCGGCATCCCGGCGCCGATGCCGGTCTGGCCGGTGTGGAACAGCGCGATCAGCCCGGCCTCGGCGATCACCTCGTACAGCGGGTAGAACGCGCGGTCGTTGGGCCAGAACGCCTGCGTGTTGGGGTGGAACTTGAACCCCTTCACGCCCTGCTCGATGTACTCGCGCGCCTCGCGCACGCCCGCCTTGCCCTTGTGCGGGTCCACCGACGCGAACGGGATGAGCACGTCCGGGTTGGCGGCCGCGACCTCGATCACCTCCGAGGTCGGCACGGTCCGCTCCCCGGTCCCGAACGTCGAGTCGACCGTGAACACGACCGCCGCCATCTTGCGCTCGCGGTAGTACTCGGCGACCTCCTGCGTGGTCGGCTGGGGCGGCGCGCCGCCGAAGTACTTCTCGGCGGCGTCCAGGAACTCGGCCGTGACCTCGTCGGGCGGCCGGTGGTCCATGTGCGCGTGCGTGTGCGTGTGCACGTCGATGGCGACGAGCTGGTCGACGTCGATGGCCATGTGAGAGCCAGGCCTCCTACTGCTCGAGATCCAGCGGGGGGAAGGACACGCCGTAGCGCTGCTGCTCGGGGCCGAGCGTCGTCGGCCAGGCCTCGGCGATCGCCTCGGCCGTCCAGCCGCCGTCCTGGAAGGCGGCCGCCACGTCGACCGGGCTCGCGTACATCGTGAGCTTGTCGCCGCCGATGCCGATCGCCTGCCCGGTCACGCCGGCGGCCGCGTCGGACGCCAGGAACACGACGAGCGGCGCGCAGTCCTCGGGCATGCCGAGCGCGTGCGCCTGGCGCACCTGGCGCGGCAGGCCCTGGCCGGCCTGGACGCGCTCGACGAGCGGCGCGTACACCGGGATCGTCGCGGTCATCTCGGTCCACGCGGTCGGGACGATCGCGTTCACGGTGATCTCCGCGCGTGCGAGCTCCATCGCCCAGGTGCGCGCGAACGCGGCGATGCCGGCCTTGGCGGCCGAGTAGTTCGTCTGGCCGAAGTTGCCGTACTGGCCGGCGGGCGAGCCGACGAGGATCAGGCGGCCGCCCTGGCCCTGCTCGCGCATGTGGCGGGCGGCGGCGCGCGCGCACGTGAACGTGCCGCGCAGGTGCGTCTCGACGACCGCGTCGAACTGCTCGTCGGTCATCTTCCACAGCACCGCGTCGCGCAGGATGCCCGCGTTGGTGACCATGACGTCCAGCCGGTCGTACTCGCTCACCGCGCGCGCGACGAGCGCGTCGGCGGTGTCGGCCGGGCCGACCGGGCCGACCTCGGCCACCGCGCGGCCGCCCGCGCCGGTGATCGCGTCGACGGTCGCCGCGGCGGAGTCGGCGTCGACGTCGTTGACGACGACCGCCGCGCCCGCGGCGGCCAGCGCCTGCGCGTAGGCGCGGCCGAGACCGCGGCCCGCGCCGGTGACGACCGCCACCTTGCCGTTCAGATCCACGCCGCTCATGCGTAGAACCGCAGCAGGGACTCGGCGACGACGGCGGGCTTCTCGGAGCCCTCGATCTCGATCGTCACGACGACCTTGGCCTGCACGCCGCCCTTGATCTCGGTGACCTCGGCGAGCTGCGCGCTGCCGCGGAAGCGGGCGCCGACCGGCACCGGGGCGGGGAAGCGCACCTTGTCGAGGCCGTAGTTGACGCCCATGCCGAGGTCGGTGACCGTGATCAGCTCCTGCGTCACGGGGGCGACCATCGACAGGGTCAGGAACCCGTGGGCGATCGTGCCGCCGAACGGGGTCTTGGCCGCCGCGTCCGGGTCGACGTGGATGAAGTTGTGGTCGTCGGTGAGATCGGCGAAGCGGTTCACCTCGTCCTGCGTGAAGGTGCGCCACGCGGTGGTCCCAAGCTGCTCGCCGACGTGGTCGGCGAGCCCGGCGATCGTGGTGACCAGCCCGCCCGCCGTCGAGGTCTCGGAGGTGCTCATGACCGTCGAATATACGGGAACCTGAGAATCCGCGCGCGCCCAGGCGTCGCGCCGGGGCCGCTGGTACAGTGCCTGGCGCAGTGGTCCTACCACTGGACGTCCAGCCTGTGAGCGCCGCCGAGACCCTCCACCGCACGCCGCTGTACGACGCCCACGTCGCCGCCGGTGCCCGCCTCGTCCCGTTCGCGGGGTGGGAGATGCCGGTCCAGTACACGGGCGTGCGCGAGGAGCACGTGGCCGTGCGCAGGGGCGCGGGGATGTTCGACGTCTCGCACATGGGCCAGATCGAGACGTCCGGCCCGCAGGCGACCGCGTTCCTGCAGCGCCTCGTCAGCAACGACGTCGAGCGGGTGGCCGTCGGCGGCGCGCAGTACGCGCTGCTGTGCCGCGAGGACGGCGGCGTGCTCGACGACCTGTTCTCCTACCGGCTCGGCGACGACCGCTGGCTCACGGTCACCAACGCCGCCAACCACGCCAAGGACCTGGCCTGGTTCCGGGCGCACGCCGGCGACTTCGACGTGACGGTGCGCGACCGCGCCGCCGACTACGCGATGCTCGCCGTCCAGGGGCCCACCGCCCGCGAGCTGGTCGGCGGGGACCTGCCGCCGCGGATGACCGCCGCCCCCGGCACGGTCCTCGGCGTCGACGCGCTCGTGTGCGGCACCGGCTACACGGGCGAGGACGGCGTCGAGATCCTCTGCGCTCCCGCCGACGCGGTCGCGCTGTGGGACGCGCTGCTGGCGCGCGGCGTCGTGCCCGCCGGGCTGGCCGCCCGCGACACGCTGCGCCTCGAGGCCGGCTTCCACCTGTACGGCAACGACCTGATGGAGTCGCGCGACCCGATCTCCGGCGGCCTGGGCTGGGCGGTCAAGGAGGACACCGGCTTCATCGGCGCCGGCGCCTGCCGCGCCGTTCGCGAGGCGGGCCCGGCCGAGCGGTTCGTCGGCTTCGTCATGCGCGAGGGCATCGCCCGCCAGGGCAACCCGATCGCCGGCGGCGGCGTGGTGACCAGCGGGACGATGTCGCCGTGCCGGGGCGTCGGCATCGGCATGGGGTACGTGCCCGCCGCGCAGGCCGAGCCCGGGACCGAGCTGGAGATCGACGTGCGCGGGAGGCGGCGCACGGCGACCGTCGTCAAGCGACCCATCTACACGAAGGACGCGGAGTGAGCAGATACACCGCCATCACCGACGCCGACCGCGAGGCGATGCTCGCGGCCATCGGCGTCGACTCGGTCGAGGACCTCTTCGCCGCGATTCCCGCCGACCTGCGCCTCGACCGGCCGCTGGACCTGCCCGACGGGCAGCCCGAGCAGGCCGTCTACGCGCACCTGCGCGACCTCGCCGCGCGCAACGTCAGCGCCGAGGACGAGATCACGTTCCTGGGCGGCGGCATGTACGACCACTACGTGCCCGCGCTCATCGACATGCTGATGTCGCGCTCGGAGTTCCTGACGCCGTACACGCCCTACCAGCCCGAGGTCTCCCAGGGCGGGCTGCAGGTGATGTTCGAGTACCAGACCGCGATCAGCGAGCTGACCGCGCTGCCGGTCGCCAACGCCTCGGTCTACGAGGGCCCCAGCGCGCTCGCCTCCGCCGGCTACCTGGCCAAGCTCGCGCACCCGGGCAAGGGCCGGTTCGTCGTCTCCGCGGGCGTGCACCCGCACGCGCGCGAGACGCTGCGCACGTACGCGCACGGGTTCGGCGTCGAGGTCGTCGAGGTGCCGCTGCGCGACGGCGTCACCGACCCCGACGCGTGGGCGGCGGCCATCGACGACGACACCGCCGCGGTGTTCGTCGCCAACCCGAACTTCTACGGCGCCGTCGAGGACGTCGCCGCGCTCACCGCGGCCAAGGGCGGCGCGGTGGCGGTCGCCTCCTACGACCCGATCGCGCTGGGCATCCTGGTGCCGCCGGGCGAGTGCGGCGTCGACGTGTGCGTCGGCGAGGGCCAGCCGCTGGGCAACCGCCTGGACTTCGGCGGCCCGTCGTTCGGCTTCTTCGCGGCGACCGAGGCCTACCTGCGCCGGATGCCCGGCCGGATCGCCGGGGAGACCGTCGACGTCGAGGGCCGGCGCGGCTTCGTGCTCACCCTGCAGACGCGCGAGCAGCACATCCGCCGCGAGAAGGCGACGTCGAACATCTGCACCGCGCAGGCGCTCAACGCGCTGGGCGGGGTCGTGTACCTGGCCTGGCTGGGGCGGCGCGGGATCGTCGAGCTCGGCGAGCTGCTGCTGCAGCGCACGCACTACGCGCGCGAGGCGCTGTGCGCGATCGACGGCGTCGAGCCCTGGCACACGCAGCCGGTGATCCGCGAGTTCGCGGTGACGCTGCCCGCGCCGGTCGAGGAGGTGGTCGAGCGCTGCGCGGCCGAGGGCGTCAACCCGGGGCTGGCGCTGCCCGAGGAGAACGCGCTGCTGGTTGCGATCACCGAGCAGCGGTCGCGCGCGGACATCGACCGGCTGGCCGACGTGCTGTCGCGCGCGGTCGTGCGCGAGGCGGTGACGGCATGAGCGCGGACACGCTGACGATCTTCGAGAAGGGCGCGCCCGGCCGGCGCGCGTTCGCCTGCCCCGAGCTCGACGTGCCGCAGGTCGACGGGCTGCTGCCCGACCGGTTCCGTCGCGCCGAGGGGCCGCGCCTGCCCGAGGTCTCCGAGCCCGAGATCGTGCGCCACTACGTGCGCCTGTCCAAGCGCAACTTCGACCTCGACTCCGGCTTCTACCCGCTCGGCTCGTGCACGATGAAGCACAACCCGCGCCTGCACGAGCGGGTCGCCGCGCTGCCCGGCCACGCGCGGCTGCACCCCTTCCAGCACCCGCGGCGGGCGCAGGGCGCGCTGGAGCTGATGTGGAACCTGGAGCGCGCGCTGGGCGAGATCAGCGGCCTGCCGCACGTGTCGCTGCAGCCGAGCGCCGGGTCGCACGGCGAGCTGGCCGGCGTGCTGCTGGCCCGCGCCTACCACGAGGACCGCGGCCAGACCCGCACGAAGGTCCTCACGCCCGACACCGCGCACGGCACCAACCCGGCGACGGTGACGATGGCCGGCCTGGAGGTCGTCAAGGTGGCCACGCGCGGCGACGGCGGGGTCGACCTCGACGACCTGCGCGCGAAGGCGACCGACGACGTCGCCTGCCTCATGCTCACCAACCCCAACACGCTGGGCGTGTTCGACTCGGAGATCGCGCAGATCGCCGAGATCGTCCACGACGCGGGGGCGATCCTCTACTACGACGGCGCGAACCTGAACGCGATCATGGGCATCACCCGCCCGGGCGACATGGGCTTCGACATCGTGCACTTCAACCTGCACAAGTCGTTCACCCAGCCCCATGGCGGCGGCGGGCCCGGCTCGGGGCCGATCGCGGTGTCCGACCGCATGTCCCCGTACCTGATGAACCCCCGCATCGTGCGGCGCGACGACGGCACGTTCGACCTCGACGAGCACGGCTACGAGAAGTCGATCGGCCGGCTGCGCGGGTTCCAGGGCAACTACGGCTGCTTCGTGCGCGCGTACGCCTACATCCGCTCGCTCGGCGCGGCCGGCCTGCGCGACGCGTCGGAGACCGCGGTCCTCAACGCCAACTACCTGCTGGCGCGCCTGGGCGACGTCGCCGAGCACCTGCCGCTCGCGTTCGGGCGCCTGTGCATGCACGAGTTCGTGCTGTCCGGGGCGCCGATGAAGCGCGAGCTGGGGATCCGGACGCTCGACCTGGCCAAGCGGCTGCTCGACCACGGCTACCACCCGCCGACCGTCTACTTCCCGCTGCTCGTCGACGAGGCGCTGCTGATCGAGCCGACCGAGACCGAGACGCGCGAGACGCTCGACGCGTTCGCCGACGCCGTCAAGGCGATCCTCGAGGAGGCCCGCGCGGATCCGGAGGTCGCGCGCACCGCCCCGCACACCACCCCGGTGCGCCGCCTCGACGAGGCGGGCGCGGCCAAGCACCCGGTCATCCGCCAGGCGCTCGACTAGCGTCTCGGCCTCCACCATGGCCTCCAGCGACGCCCTCCAGCCGATCCAGCGGTCGCCGCTCTACGAGCAGGTCGTCGAGCGGCTGCGCGAGTTCATCGACGTCGAGGAGCTCAAGCCCGGCGACCGGCTCATGTCCGAGCGCGAGCTGGCCGAGCGGCTGGGCGTGTCGCGCACGTCGGTGCGCCAGGCGCTGACCGTGCTGCGCGTCCAGGGACTCGTCGAGATCCGCCACGGCGACGGCGTCTACCTCGTCAACCCGCCCGGCGACGTCATCGGCTCGCTCGCGCTCGAGGTCGCCAACAGCGAGGTCGACCACCCGATGATCTGGGAGGTGCGCGAGGGGATCGAGGTGCAGGCCGCGCGCCTGGCGGCGCGGCGGCGCACCGACGACGACCTGCGCCACATGGCCGACGCGCTGGCGGCGATGGCGGCCTCGATCGAGGAGGGCGGCGACGGCATCATCGGCGACCGCCACTTCCACCGCGCGCTGGCCGAGGCGTCGCACAACCCGATGCTCGCGCAGCTCCACGAGCAGATGCGCGACGTCATCGACCGCACGTCGGAGGCGTCGCTGACGCGGCCCGGCCGCCCGCCGGTGTCGCTGCACGAGCACGAGGCCATCTACGAGGCGATCGAGCGCGGCGACGAGGACGCCGCCGCCGCGCGGATGCGCGAGCACATCGTCCTCTCGGGGGAGCGGCTGCTCGGCGGCGGGTAGCGTTCGGAGCATGCGCGCTCCGATCGAGCTGGACCTGCACCTGCCGAACTTCAACCACCCGGGCGTCGGGCCGGACGCGATCTTCGAGAAGCTCGTCGAGATCGCCACGACGGCGGAGCGCTCCGGCTTCACCGCGGTGACGGTGATGGACCACTACCACCAGATCCCGCCGGTCGGCCCGCCGGAGCGGTGGATGTTCGAGGGCAACACGATCCTCGCCGGGCTGGCGGCGCGCACGTCGACGATCAACCTGGGCCTGCTCGTCGGCGGCGTCACGTACCGCAACCCGGCGCAGCACGCGAAGATCACGACGACGCTCGACGTCATCTCGGGCGGCCGCGCCTTCCACGGCATCGGCGCCGGCTGGTTCGAGGACGAGCACGTCGCCTACGGCTACGACTTCCCGCCGCTGAAGGAGCGCTTCGAGCGCCTCGAGGACCACCTGCGGATCGCCCGCGCGATGTTCACCGAGGAGCAGGCGACGGTCGCGGGCACGCACCACTCCGTCGCCGGGGCGTTCAACAACCCCAAGCCGCTGCGCGGCGACATCCCGATCCTCGTCGGCGGCAGCGGCGAGCGCAAGACGCTGCGCCTCGTCGCCCAGTACGCCGACGGCTGCAACCTGTTCGGCGACGCCGACCGGGCCCGCCACCTCCTCGGCGTGCTCGAGCGCCACTGCGACGACGTCGGCCGCGACCCGGCCGAGATCACGAAGACGTCCATGTGGACGCTGGCGATCGCCGAGACCGAGGCCGGCGTGCGCGCCAAGCTCGACGTGATGCGCCAGGCCGGCTGGCCCGAGGAGCGGATCGCGGCGGTGACGGCGGGGACGCCCGATCAGATCGCCGAGCGGGCGGCCGCCTTCCGCGAGGCCGGGATCGAGGGGCTGACGTTCGTGATGCCCGACGTCCACGACCCCGAGGCGGTCGAGCTGGCCGGGCGGACGCTGGCGCCGGTGTTCGTCTCGGGCGCGTAGCCGGCGAGCCCGATCAGGCACACGAGGTCCATGAGGCCCGCGAACGTGCGCGGGTCCAGCCCCGTGCGCTCGCGGATGCGCCGCAGCCGGTAGCGCAGCGTGTTGGGGTGGACGTGCAGGGCGTCGGCCGCGTGCGTGAGGTTCAGGTCCGCCTCGGCCAGCGCCCGCAGCGTCTCCCGCACCATCGGCAGCTCGCGCTCGCTCAGGTCGAGCTCGTGCGCCCGCATCTCCAGCAGCGTGCGGATCGTGCTGGTGGCGCCGAGCATGAGGCTCTGCACGACCGGCAGCTCCGAGAGCGCGACGACCGGCTGCTCGACCGAGGCCCGCGACACCGCGAGCGCCGCCTGGTCGAACGCGACGGGGACGCCGGCGAGGCTGGCGCTCGGCGTGCCCAGGCCGAAGAACAGCTCGGTCCCCTGCGCGAGCATCCGGTCGTGCAGCGCGGTCAGGCGCTCGACGACCGCGGGCCCGTCCAGCGCCGGCGCGATCGCGACGACCGCGCCGTTGCGGACGGCGATGAGCGGTGAGGCGCGGCCGGTGGACAGCGCGCGGGCGATCGGCTGGGAGGCGAGGTCGAGCGCGTCGCCCGGCGACGTCGTCGTGGACGCCACCCGGGCGAGGACGACGAGCAGGCGCTCGTGGAGGTCCAGGCCGGGGGCGACGCGCCTGGACTTCAGCGTGTCGGCATCGGCCTCCCCCCGCAGCAGCAGCTCGAGCAGGTCGCGCGCCTCCTGCTCGCTGACCGCGCGCAGGCGCGACTCCTCGCGCACGTACGTCTCGGCGGCGTGCGTGGTCAGGTCGTCGGAGAGCTCCGAGGTGCGGCGTGCCAGCGCGAGCGCGGCGTCGCGCGAGAAGCCCAGCGCGATCGCCTCGGACATGACCTCCTCCCAGAAGGCGGTGAGCCCGACCCGGTAGGCGTGGAGCATCGCCTCCAGGCTGACGCCGCGGCGGACGCGCTCGCGCGCGTGCTCGGCCACGTAGCGCAGGTCGTCGCGGTCCAGGCGGGCGCCGGTGCGCAGCGCCTCGGTGAGCGTGCGGCAGTTGCGCGCGGCGAGGCGCTCGACGTTGGCCAGCCCGTCGGGCGGCAGCCGCCGGTAGATCGGGACCTCGTCGAGGATCCGCGCGACCATCGCCACGGCCACGTCGTCGAGGCGGCCGGCCAGCCGGTGCGCGGCGTGGGCGATCTGCGGCCCGGGGACGCTCTGCGGTGGGGCGCTGCGGTCTCGGATTGTGCGAACCCTACAACTCCTGGGCGCCGAAGTTCGTATCCGCCCGCCGATGACAGCCGAAACGCTGCACGCGAGGCTTCCCTTCGAGTGAGGAGACGCGGCCGCTGGGCGGCCGCGGGGTCCCAAAGGAGGAGAGCCATGTCGGGTACCAGCCGGCCGTCCCCGGAGGACGGTCCGCGCCGCCGCACGCTGCGGCGGCTGGCCGTCGTCGGAGCGATCGCGATCGCCGCCTCGGGAGTCGCCGCGTGCGGCTCGTCGGACGACGACGACGCGTCGACGGGCGCCGCCACCGCGGCGGCGACCAGCGAGGGCGCCGCCACCGAGGCGTCGACCTCGATCGAGGGCAAGCGGATCGCGGTCGTCAGCCTCACCGACGCCAACCCGTGGGCGGCGGTCTTCAACCGGACCGTCAAGGCCAACCTCGAGGCCGAGGGCGCCGAGGTCACGGTGACGGGCGCCACCGATCCGGCGGGCCAGCCGCAGCTCATCAACCAGGCCGCCGCCGAGAAGCCGGACCTGATCATCCTCGAGGCGCTCGACAGCAAGGCCGTCGCGCCCGCCATCGCCAAGGCCCGCGCGCAGGGCATCCCGGTCCTCAACGCCGACGGCAAGGCCGACCCCTCGGTCGCCGACGACATCAACCAGGTCCTGTCCGACAACGTCGCGCTGGGCGAGTTCGCCGCGCAGAACATCGTCGAGGGCCTGCAGAAGCAGGGCAAGGAGACCGGGAAGATCGGCGTCATCACCGGCACCGAGGCGATGCTCCTCACCCAGGAGCGGATGGAGGGCTTCAACCGCGTCCTCGCCGAGAACCCGGGCTACGAGATCGTCTTCCAGGAGGACGGCAACTGGGACCCGGTGAAGTCCGGCCAGATCGCCACGCAGATGTTCGCCAAGCTCGGCAAGGACGGCATCGACGCCGCCTACGGCATGGCCGACTACATGGCGGTCCCGATCGTCACCGCGGCCAAGCAGGCGGGCATCCCGGTCGGCCTGGAGAACGACGGGCTGATCATCACCGGCGGCAACTGCTTCAAGGTCGGCATCGAGGCCATCGACAAGGGCGAGCTGTACGGGACCGCCACCGAGGATCCCGGCACGCTCGCCAACGAGGTCTCCGCCTACGCGACGAAGATGCTCGCCGGCGAGGACGTGCCCAAGACCGTGACGGTCGAGGAGGCACGCGTCACCAAGGACACGATCGAGCAGTACCGCGAGCAGTGCACGCAGGCCTAGCGCCGAGGCCATGACGACCCGCGAGCACACGGAGGAGCCGCCGCCCGGCCTGGGCGGCGGCAACCTCGCCCGCACCCTGGCGGCCGCCGCCGCCGCGTGGCCGGGGCGCGTCGCCCTGACCCACGGCGGCGCGGCCAGCACGTTCGCCGACCTCGACCGCCGCAGCGCGCAGGCGGCGGCGATGCTGGCGGCGCGCGGCGTGGCGCCGGGCGACCGGGTGGCGCTGCAGCTCCCCAACGTGCCCGCGTTCGTCGACCTGTACTTCGGCGTGCTGCGGCTGGGCGCGACCGTCGTGCCGATGAACCCGCTGCTGCGCGGGCACGAGAGCGGCCAGGCCGTGTCGGACTCGCAGGCCCGGCTGGTCGTGGCCTGGCACGAGGCCGAGGCGCCCGCCGGCGCCGACGTGATCGCGGTCGAGGACCGCCACGGCGCCGGGCTGTACGACGGCCTCGACCCGGCGGCGGGGGCCGGCGTCGCCGACGTCGACCCCGACCAGACCGCGGTGATCCTCTACACGTCCGGGACCACCGGGCGGCCCAAGGGCGCCGAGCTCACGCACCGCAACCTCGGGCTCAACACGCGCGAGGTGATCCGCACCTATGCGATCGTCGCGTCCGACGTGTTCCTCGGCGTGCTGCCGCTGTACCACTCGTTCGGGCAGACGCTCACGCTCAACGCCGCCGTCGCGATGGGCGCGCGGCTGGCGCTGCTGACCCGCTTCGAGGCGCAGGCCGCCGCCGAGCTCGTCGAGCGCGAGCGCGTGACGATCCTCATGGGCGTCCCCACGATGCTCGCCGGGATCGCGGCCGTCGCGCGGGAGCCCGCCGCGTTCGCGTCGGTGCGCATCTGCGTGTCGGGCGGCGCGCCGCTGCCGCGCGAGCAGATGGACGACTTCGAGCAGGCCACCGGCGCGGTGGTGCTCGAGAGCTACGGGCTGTCGGAGACGTCGCCGGCGGCGACGCTCAACGGGCCGGGCGCCCGCCGGGTCGGGTCCGTCGGCCGGCCGATCGACGGCGTCGAGGTGCGCATCCTCGACGAGCACGGCCAGGTCGTGCCCCCCGACGAGACCGGCCAGATCGCGATCCGCGGCCACAACGTGATGAAGGGCTACTGGCGCCGGCCGGATGCGACCGCCGAGGCGATCACCGCCGACGGCTGGTTCCTCACCGGCGACCTCGGCCGCATCGACGAGGACGGGTTCGTCTACGTCGTCGGGCGGCTGAAGGACCTGATCATCCGCGGCGGCCTGAACGTGTACCCGCGCGAGGTCGAGGAGGTGCTGCACCGCCACCCCGACGTCGTGGAGGCCGCCGTCGTCGGCGTGCCCGACGCGCGCCTGGGCGAGGAGGTCGGCGCCGCGGTGGTCCTGCGCGACGGCGCCACCACCGACCTGGCCGAGCTGCGCGAGTGGGTCCGCGCCCGCGTGGCGCCCTACAAGTACCCGCGGCGGCTGTGGCGCCTGGACGAGCTGCCCAAGGGGCCGACCGGCAAGATCCTCAAGCGCGCGATCCAGACTCCGGCGAAGGAGGTGGCGTCCTGAGCGCTCCGAGACTGTCGCTGTCGGGGCTGTCGCACCGCTTCGGCGCGGTCCAGGCCGTGCGCGGCGTGTCGATGGAGATCGGCGCCGGCGAGATCCGCGGGCTGTGCGGCCACAACGGCGCCGGCAAGAGCACGCTCATCAAGATGCTGGCCGGGATCGTCGCGCCCGACGAGGGCGAGATCCGCGTCGACGGCCGGGTCCTGGACCTCCACGGCCCGCGCGACGCCCAGCACGCCGGCATCGCCTGCGTCGACCAGGAGCTGAGCCTCGTCCCGGCGCTGACGATCGCCGAGAACATCGCGCTCGGCGACGTGTCCGGCGGCTTCGTGCGCCGGCCGGGGCGCGAGCGCGCCGTCGCCCGCGAGCTGCTCGCCCAGGTGGGCATGGCCGACCTCGACCCCGACCGCCGGGTCGCCGACCTCGGCATCGGCCAGCGCCAGCTCGTCGAGATCGCGCGGGCGCTCGGCCGCGACGCGCGCATCCTCATCCTCGACGAGCCGACGGCGACGCTCAGCGACGTCGAGATCGAGCAGGTCTTCGTCGCCGTGCGGGGCGTCGCCGCCCGCGGGTGCGCGGTCATCTTCGTGTCGCACCGGCTCGGCGAGGTGATCGAGCTGTGCGACCGGGTCACGGTCATGCGCGACGGCGTCGCCGTGCTGGAGGCCGACGTCGCCGACGTCGACGCCGGCCGGCTGGTGGAGGCGATCCTCGGCGAGTCGCTGCACCCGGCCTCCCAGCGGCCGCGCTCGGCGCGCGACCACGCCACCACGCTCGGCGTCGAGGGCCTCTCGATCCCGGGCCGTCTCGACGGCCTCACCGGCGAGTTCCGGGGCGGGCGCATCTACGGGCTCGCCGGCCAGGTCGGCGCCGGCGCCTCCGACGCCCTGCGCGCCCTCGCCGGGCTCGTGCCGGCCGCCACCGGCCGCGCGCGGCTGGACGGGCGCGACCTGCCGCTGGGCAACCCGGCCGCGATCGCGCGCCGCGGCGTCGGGTTCGTCTCCGGCGACCGCAAGGCCGAGGGCCTGTTCCTGACGCGCAGCATCGCCGAGAACCTGACCGTCGCGCAGCTCGAGCGGATCGCCCGCGGCGGCCGGCTGGGCGCGCGCGACGAGCGGCGGCGCGCCCGCGAGCTGGCCGAGGCGGCGGGCGTGTCGGTCGCGCGGCTGCCCGAGCCGGTGGGCGTGCTGTCGGGCGGCAACCAGCAGAAGACGCTGCTGGGCCGCCATCTCCTCGACTCCGGCGTCTCGGTCCTGCTCGTGGACGAGCCGACGCGCGGCGTCGACGTCGGCGGGCGCGCGGCGATCCACGACCTGCTGCGCGAGGCGGCCCACCAGGGGCAGGCGATCCTGTTCGCCTCCAGCGAGCTCGACGAGCTGCTCGAGCTCGCCGAGACGATCATCACGATGCGGGCCGGGCGGGTGATCGCCACCTACGCGGACGGCGCCACCCGCGAGGACCTGCTGTCCGACCTGACGCACCGCAGCGAGGCGGCCGCATGAGGACGGCGGTCGCGCGCGTGGAGGCGATGCGGGGCCGGGCGGCGGTGCCGGGCCTGCTGCCCGCCCTGACGGCGCTGGGCGTGCTCGTGCTCGCCGTGTTCGCGCTGACGACGGACCGCTTCTTCACGGTCGACAACGTCAAGGCGATCCTCACCTCGGCGTCGATCGTCGGGATCATGGCGCTCGGGCTCACGTTCGTGACGCTCGTCGGCTCGCTCGTGTCGCTCGCGGTGGGCGCCACCGCGGTGATGGGCGCGATGGTGTTCCTCGACCAGCTCCATCTCGGGCTGGTCCCGGCGCTCGCGCTGGCGATCGCGGCGGGCGCGGCGGTCACCGCGCTGCAGGGCGCGATCATCGGCGGCTGGGGCGCCAACCCGGTGATCCTCACGATCGGCGCCGGCTTCCTGCTGAGCGGCGTGACGTCGAAGCTCAGCGACGGCGTGATCGTGCAGCCGGCCGGCGACGGGTACACGACGCTGAACGCGACGCCGCTCGGGGTCCCGGTCGGCGTCTACGTGATGATCGTCCTGGCGGTCGTGCTGCAGGTGCTCCTGCGGCGCACGGTCTTCGGCCGCCACGTCCTGCTCGTGGGCGAGAACCGCGACGCCGCCCGCGCCGCCGGCATCCGCATCACCCGCACGACCGCGCTCGCGTTCGCGATCGCCGGCGCCGCGTTCGCGATCGGCGGCGCCTTCCTGGGCGCGTTCAACCGCGGCGCGTCGGCCCAGCTCGAGGGGACGCTGACGTTCGACGTGATCGCGGCGGTGCTGGTCGGCGGGACGCTGATCTCGGGCGGGCGCGGCTCGCCGCTGCGCACGCTGGCCGGCGCGATCGCGATCGCCACGATCTCCGACGTCCTGCTGCTGCGCGGCTTCGAGACCGGCGAGCAGACGCTGCTGAAGGGCGTGCTCGTCGTCGGCGTCGTGCTGGCGCTGCATCTCGCCGGCCGCGGACGGGAGGCCGGCACATGAGGGTCCGCCGCCTCGGCGCCGACACGGTCGTGCCCGTCGTCGCCTTCGGGCTGGTGCTCGTCGCCTACCTGCTGACGCCGGTCTACGACGGGCACTCGCTCGTCTCGTTCGACGCGTACAACACGCTGCAGGGGTTCGCGTCGGTGGGGCTGATCGCCCTGGCGCTCGGGCTGACGATCGTCGCCGGCGAGTTCGACCTGTCGGTGCTGGGCATGCAGGCGTTCGGCGGCGTGCTCGCGATCAAGGCGGGCGCCGACCACGGCCTGCTCGGCGTGGCGGCGGCGGTCGGCGCGTGCGTGGCGCTGGGCGCGATCCAGGGGACGGTCATCGCCCGCACCGGGATCGGCTCGATGGCGATCACGCTGGGCACGTACATCGCGCTGCTGGGCCTCACGAACGTCGTCGCCGGCAACCAGACGCTCACGTACGCGAACGCCGACGTCGCGATCTGGGTCGACCAGACGATCCTGTCGTGGTTCTCGCCGCGCAGCCTGGTGGCGCTGGGCGCGTTCGCGGTCGCGTTCGTGCTGTTCACGCGCACGCGCCTGGGGCCCGAGCTGAAGGCGCTCGGCGGCGACCGGCGCGCGGCCCGCGTCGTCGGCGTCCCGGTGCGCCGCCACCTGGCGGTGCTGTTCGCGGTGTCGGGCGGCCTGTGCGGGTGCGCCGGCGCGCTGCTGGCCTACTCGAACGCGAGCGCCCAGCTCAACCCCGGGCTGGAGCCGCTCGTGCTGGCCGCGGCGGCGGCGGTGCTCGGCGGCGTGTCGCTGCGCGGCGGGCGCGGCACGATCTGGGGCCTGCTGCTCGGCGCGCTGGCGGTCGCCCTGCTGCAGCAGGTCTTCGCGATCACGAAGCTGCCGACGTCGAGCATCCAGATCGTCTTCGGCGCCCTGCTGCTGATCGTCGTCGTCGTGGACGCGCCCGACCTGCGCTCGGTCGTCGCCCGAGCGCGCGCCCGCCGCGCGTCGCACCGATCCGCTCCCGTTGCCCACCCCGAGTCGTAGGAGGCCCGACCCATGACCCTTGCTTCGGACGTCGTCGTCGACGGACTGCACTTCGCGGAGTGCCTGCGCTGGCGCGACGGGGCGCTGTGGTTCTCCGACATGTACGGCGACAGCGTGCAGCGCCTCGACCCGGAGACCGGCGAGCGGCGGATCGTCGCGCGCGTGTTCCACCCGGGCGGGATCGGCTGGCTGCCCGACGGCCGGCTGCTGGCGATCGCCAGCGAGGACCGGCGGATCTTCGCGGCGGGCGAGTCCGGCAACACGCCGTACGCCGACCTGTCGGAGGTCGCGCCCGGCTGGACGAACGACATGCTCGTCGACGGCCACGGCCGCGCGTACGTGGGCAACTTCGGCTACGACCTGTTCTCCGAGGAGCCGCGCGCGACGCGGATCATCCTCGTCGACGCCGACGGGTCGGTCTCCACCCAGCCGGGCGACCTCGTGTTCCCCAACGGCATGGTGCGCAGGTCCGACGGCTCGCTGGTCGTCGCCGAGACGTTCGCGCACCGGCTGGCGACGTTCGCGGTCGCCGGCGACGGGTCGCTGACGCCGACCGGCACGATCCCGCTCGACGAGGACCTCACCCCCGACGGGATGTGCGTCGACGCCGAGGACGGGATCTGGTTCGCCTCGGTCTTCACGCGCGAGGTCGTGCGCGTCGACGCCGACGGGAGCGCCGAGCGCATCCCGGTCTCGCAGAACGCGTACGCGTGCATGCTGGGCGGCGAGGACCGCCGCACGCTGTTCGTCGCGACCGCGCCCGACCACGAGCCGGCGAACCGCCGCGCCCGGACCGAGGGCCGCATCGAGGCCCTGCGCGTCGACGTGCCCGGCGCGGGCCGCGACGGCGTGGGCGGGTAGCGCGTCCGCTCCGCTCGACGTATGGCACCTGGCATCGGACAGGTGGATGCCATGTGCCACGCATGGCGCGGCGTTGCCTGCCGACGCGGCGGCTTAGAACGCATCGTCGAGTTAGAACGCATCGTCGAGTACGGCGCGCCCCAGTGACTGTGGCGGCGCGCATGATCGATGGCTGCCTGACCGACCCACAGACTGTTCGCAACGCAACTGGGCCGCTTCTGTGAAGAAGCGGCCCAGGTTCGAATCCGTCGTTCGTGTCAGAGGTAGGTGCCGTCGCTGAAGGCGTTGGCGGCCTCTTGGACCTTGTCGAAGTGCCCAGCGCGTAGGGCGTCGATTGGCCGCTGTCCGCCGAGGTATCGGTTGCGGGACCGAAGCCACTGCTGGATGCCCTTGGCAGTGAGGGTGTCCTCGAGGATCTCCACGATGGCGCGCAGATCATCGATGCGCGGCTGGTACCGCGCCTGGGGCGTCGTCCGTGCGTGTGCCCAGCGGCGCACAGTGCGGGGGCTGGCGCCCGTTCCGTCCGCGAGGTCGGTCTCGGTGAGACCGGCGTGGCGGCGCAGATAACGGACGCTTTCGGTCGCGTCCGTGACAGTCATGGGGGTGATGCTCCTCTCGTGTTGTGGCCGTGCCCGCATGGGCCGGCGGGTTCGCCGGCTCCCCTCCCCGGGCTCCGGCAGGAACCTTCGTTGGTGCTGTAGTTCTATATGTCCTAGGTAATGTCCTGTTCAATGTCTTCGGCGAATCGCCGAATAAGTTGAGTCTCTCCAGGAGGATCTATGGACGGGTTGCCCGTTGTCAAGGGTAGTTAACCGGCTCTGACGGCAGGAGCAAGCAGTTCGTGACCCCTGTCACGATGGCCGGTAGAATGTCCGGCAGTGCATCGCGAAGAGGATGACACACACGCGGGAGCAGAGCAGCGCCGGGCGAACCGCCCGGCGCCGGCGCTCCGCGCGTCCTCGATCGCCGGTGTCGAGCCCGGGAGCCTGCCCGTGCGAGCCGTGTCGGGGACCTTCTGGCGGCAGTGCGGACCGCGGTACGGGGCGCTAGAGACTCCGCCCGTCGCGCTCGGAAGCGGGCGCTATCACCGCAAAGATGAGCAGCCTTGCGTCTACGCGTCGTCGACGCGCGAGGCGGCGTGGGGCGAGCTCTTCCGCCACGTCTACTCGGGCGTGTCGCCGTTCGAGGTCAAGCGCCGCGTAGCGGAGCTACAGGTCACCAACCTCCCAGTGCTCGACCTGACTGACAGCTCAGTCCTCGCGCGGTTGGGAGTGCAGCGACGGCAGCTCGTCGCCAACAACTACGCAATCTGCCAACAGATCGCAGACCTTGCTCGCGAGGGTTCGGACCAATTCGGCGGACTGCTAGCGCCGGCGGCCGATCCCAGGGCCCAGACGCTCGTCGTGTTTCCCGAGTGGCGCGAGCGCGTGCGTGTGCGCCGGTCGCGCGTCGGCCGCGCACCGATGCGTCTCGTCGGCCTGTTTGAGCAGATCGTCGGGACGCTGCCTGTCGCCGCCCAGGACGAGGCCTATGCGCTGTTGAACCAGGCGCGACGCGAGCTTCATCGCATTCGTCGTCGAGTGACAGGAAGGAGGTGAGAGCATGTCGAGCAAGAGGAAGCCGGTTCACACGGTGCCGTACCAGGGCCAGTGGGCGAATCGCACGGAGGGCGCGAAGCGCGTCTTCGGCGTGGCGCCGACGAAGGCCGACGCCGAGGCGCGCGGACGCCAGACGGCGCAGGAGCGCCGGACCGAGCACATAAGCCATCGTCGTGATGGCACGATCGGTGAGCGCCGCAGCTACGGCCGTGACCCGTTCCCGCCGCGCGGGTGAGGATCGGAGGTGGCCTCGACGCCGGTCGCGGCCAAACGAGTCAGCGCCGAGCCCACCGATCCGATACGGCACGCCGCTGGGCTGCAAACTTGCAGCCCAGCGGCGGCCGCGTGTCGCGCACCCTAACGTGCGCGGAGCGAGGTAGCGACCGCTGATCGCCTGTGCGTCGGCGCTTGGCGTCGGTTTCGCCCGCCATCGGACACGACGACCTCGGTTCAAGGAGGTCGTCGACTGAGTCGACGCGCACGATGCGACGGAGTCGACGTGCACGGTGGGCGGCCGAGCGTCCGCCAACGTCCCCGGTCGTGCTCCGATGACGACCGCGTGCGCGCCCGGTAGCGTAGGTGCATGGCGGTGGCAAGGGACGAGTTCGCGCTCCTGCGCGATGCGGCGCCGGCGGAGGTCGACGAGCTGCTGGCGCGCGCGCGGAGGCGGCGCTTCGCGGCCGGCGAGGTGGTCTTCCACGCGGGCGATCCGGCCGACACGCTGCACCTCGTGCGCCGCGGTCGCTTCGCGGTGCGGGTCACGACGGAGTTCGGGGACGTCGCCACGATCAACGTGCTCGGCCAGGGCGAGGCGTTCGGCGAGCTGGCGCTGCTGACGCCGGGCGCGCCGCGCAGCGCGACGGTCGCCGCGCTCGAGGACGCCGAGACGCTGTCGATCCACGAGATCGAGTTCACGGCCATGCGCGACCGCGCGCCGCAGATCGACCGGCTGCTCATCAGCCTGCTCGCCTTCCGGGTGCGGCGCCTGTCCGAGCAGCTCGTCGAGGCGCTCTACCTGCCGGCCGACACGCGCGTGCGCCGGCGGCTGCTGGACGCGGTCGCCGCCTACGGGCCGGTCGAGCGCGGCACGGCCGTGCCGCTCACCCAGGAGGAGCTGGCCAGCCTCGCCGGCACCTCGCGCGCGACCGTCAACAAGGTGCTGCGCGAGGAGCAGGCGGCGGGCACCGTCGAGCTGTCGCGCGGACGCACGACGCTGCTCGACCCGCCCGCGCTGGAGCGCAAGGCGCGCCCGTTCGGGTGACCGCGCCGGCGCGGGACGGCCGCGCCGTGCGGCTGCGCCGGCCGGCGGGGCTCAGCCGCCGCGGCTGACCCGCTGGCGCGCCACGTAGCTCAGGCCGCGCCGCACCCGCACGGAGCGGTGGCGCACGAAGTCGCGCACCTGCACGACGCCCTCGGCGACCTTCACCGTCGTCGTGTCGCGCCCGTTGGGCCGGCAGCGGTCGCTGATCGTCCACTCGGTCCCGATGACGATCGCCGACCCGTACTTGCCCTTCGTGCGGATGCGGCCCTTCGCCTTGACGCGCAGCCGCCGCTCGCGCCGCTTTCGCGCCGCCGCCGTGGCCGTCGCGCCCGCCGCCTGGGCGCGCGGCGACGCGGCGGTGCCGCACCCGCGCAGCGGCTGGGAGAGCACGAGCAGCCCGGGGCGCTCGCCGAGGAAGCGCACCTTCGGCTGCAGCAGCCGGAAGCGCCCGAGCGACGCGACCGCGCTGGCGCCGCGCCCACGCCGGTTGGTCGAGAAGAACACGGCCACCTCGCCGCGCGTCGCGTCGAGCTCGGCGCCGACGCCGACGTTGCGCGCGTCCTCGAGCCGGACGAACCGCCGGCGGCCGGGCAGGCGCACGCGCACGGAGCCCGACACGGGCGCGATCACGGCGCTGCGGCCCGCCCGCGGCGCGGCGACGCCCGGCGGCGGCGTGGTCGGGACCGGATCGGCCTGCGGCGGCGGCTCGGTGGGGTCCGGCGCCGGCGGGGTCTGGACCGAGATCGCCCGCACGCGCTGGTTGCCGGTGTCGGCGACGAGCAGCAGGCCCGCGCCGGTGGCGACCGCGCGGGGCAGCGCGAGCTGCGCGGCCGTGGGGGCGCCGCCGTCGCCGGAGAAGCCCGCCACGCCGGTGCCGGCGATCGTGCGGATCGTGCCGTCGGCGGCGACCTCGCGGATGCGCTGGTTGCCGGTGTCGGCGATCGCGATCGCGCCGCCGGTGCGCACCGCGATCCCCTCGGGCGCGTTGAGCTGCGCGCTCGTCGCCGGCCCGCCGTCGCCGGCGAAGCCCGGCGTGAAGCTGCTGCCGGCGACGGTCGTGATCGTGCCGTCGGTGTCGACGCGACGCACCCGGTTCTGGCCGGTGTCGGCGATCAGGAACCCGCCGCCGGCCAGCGCGACGACGCGCGCCGGCAGGCGCAGGATCGCCCGGGTGGCGGGCCCGCCGTCGCCGAGCGGCCCGTCGTCGGTCCCGGTCCCGGCGACGACCGCCACCGCGCCCGAGCCGTCGACGCGGACGATCCGGTGGTTGCCGGTGTCGGCGATCAGGAACCCGCCGTCGGGCAGCCCGGCGACGCCCTGCGGCCCGTTCAGCAGCAGCGTCCGCGCGTTCGTGCCGCCCGAGCCCGCCGTGCCGGGCACGCCGGCGACCGTCGTGATCGTCCCGTCGGGCCCGACGTGGCGGATGACGTGGTTGCCGGTGTCGGCGATGAGGAACCCGCCGCCCGCGCGCACGGCGACGCCGCGCGGCTGGTCGAGCCGCACGCTCTCGCTCACCGCCGGCACGCCGTCGCCGGCGTACCCGCCCGGGGCCGGGGCGCCCGGCCCGGCGCCCGCGACCGTGACGATCGTGCCGTCGGGCCCGACGCGGCGGATGCGGTGGTCGGCGGTGTCGGCGATCAGGTAGCCGCCGTCGGGCAGCGCCGCGACGTCGGACGGCAGCGCCAGGCCCGCGGCGGTCGCCGGCCCGCCGTCGCCGGCGAGCCCCGCGACGCCGGTCCCCGCGACGGTCGCGATCGTCTCGGTCGCCGTCTGCTGGCCGTGGCCCGCGGTCGGCACGAGCGCCGCGGCGACGGCGGCCACGGCGGCGGCGAGGATGGGGACGGAGGGACGCCTCATGCGCGGATGGTGACCATGTCGACGGCCGTGGACTGTCGCAGACGTGCCACGTGTCGTGTCGAATCCGCCACACTGGGTGCATGGCCGGAAGTCGGCTCTTCCGTGTGCTGGCGGTGGCCGTCCTCTCCGCCGGCATCGCGCTGGCCGCGTGGCACGCCCCGCCGATCCGCGGCCTGGAGTCCGATCTCGTGGACGCGCGCTTCGCGCTGCGCGGCGAGCACCGCGTCAAGGACGTCGTCGTCGTCGGCATCGACCGCCCAACGCTCGAGCGCATCGACCGCCGCTGGCCGTACCCGCGCTCGCTGCACGCCCGCGTCATCGAGCGCCTGCGCGAGGCCGGCGCGCGCACGATCGCCTACGACATCGGCTTCCTCGCGCCGTCGCGCCCGCGCGAGGACCAGGCGCTGATCGACGCGGCCGCGGCCGGCGACGTCGTGCTGGCGACGTCGAGCGTCGAGGAGGACGGCGAGCCGCGGGTCCTGCGCCGCGAGGAGCTGGAGGCCGGCGGCGCGCGCATCGGGATCGCCGACTTCCCGGTCGACGACGACGGGGCGTTCCGGCACCTGCAGGGCCGGCTCGACGGCATCCCG
>Ga0180220_1000404_pt1 | contig 50625 bp, 47 predicted proteins | sample eDN5th37CBELigBY_FD_151335 | JGI IMG/M metagenome (GOLD analysis project Ga0180220, IMG submission 151335) | Enriched backyard soil microbial communities from Emeryville, California, USA - eDNA 5th pass 37_C BE-Lig BY (version 2) (version 2) | ecosystem: Environmental > Terrestrial > Soil >...
GCCCGCCGAGAGCGAGACCGGGAGCGTCGCGGTCAGCTCCTTCACCCTGGCGTCGTCGGCGACGGCGGCGAGGGCCCGGCGCTGGAACATGAGGGCGCCGAAGTGATCGGTCTCCGGGAGGAGGAGCCCGAACTCCTCGTCGTCCATCCGCGCCACGACGTCCACGTCCCTCGCCACCCGCCCCACCGCGGCGAGGACCGCCCGGAGGAGGGTGCGGATCGAGTCGGCGCCGTGCATGCGGGCGAGATCGCGCACACCCTCCACTCCAAGTGTCACGAGCGAAAATGGGCGGCCGTATCGCTGGGAGCGGAGCAGCTCCTTCTCGGCGTACTCGACGAAGAACGAGAGCCCGAATGCGCCGGTCTCCGGGTCGCGAAGCTCGAGGCTCTGGGGAAGCTCCAGGTAGTGCCGCACCGGCCCAAGTCTCCTTTCGGGGGGTCGGGGCGTCAACCTCCGCCCGTCCCCCTCGGCGACGCTTCAGTAGCGGAGTTCGGCGCGGACCGCCACCGCGCGGAAAGGGACGCCGTCGCGGATCAGATCGAGCGTGACGGGGGTGCCGACCTGGCCCCGGATCCGCTCCACTGCCTCGCGCAAGCCCGCGCCCTGCGACAGCGGCGCGCCGTCGATCGCCACGATGCGATCCCCCCGCCTCACCCCGGCGGAGAACGCGGGCCCTCCGACGACGACGCCCGCGGCGATCAGCTCCCGCCTCCGGTTGGCGCCGAGGGTGAGGCCGATGCCGCCGAAGGCGTCCTCTCCCAGGGAGTCGCCGGGCGCGAGGCGCACCTCCACCCAGGCGGCGCGGCCCGGTTCGACCGTGGTGACGGTGGGCCGCGCGAAGCGAAAGCCCGGTCGGAAGGCGAAGACCGGGACCCGCCCCGGCTGCACGCCCTCCAGGCGGAAGGATCCGTCGGCCGCGGTGAGGGCCTGCGGCGCGCCCGGCGCGTCCCCGCCCCCGGCGAAGGCGAAGATCGCCCCCCGCGCCACCGAGACGCGGGCACCCTCGATCGGCGCCCCGTCGGGCGAGACCACCCGGCCCTCCACCACTCCGCCGGCCTCGAGCTCGAGGACGACCTCGTCGCTGGCGCCTCGCTCCGGGACCTCGACCTGCGCGGTCGCCACCGTCGTCGAAGGCGCGCTGGCCCGCACCTCCCAGCGGCCGGGGGGGAGGGACATGCGGAACCGACCGTCCGCCGCCACGAAGGAGCGCAAGGTCCCGCCGGACGTTCCCGGGTCGAGGGGCGACGCCGCGACGGAGAACTCGGTGGCAGGCCGACCCTCGCGCAGGACCAGCCCCGCCAGCTCGCCGCCGGCGAGGGTCAGGATCACCTCGCCGTCCGCGGCCGAGACGCCGCGGCGCTCGCCGCGCAGCGCCTCGTACGACGCCTCCACCCGCATCGGCCCTCCGGGCAGCCCCCCCGCCGCGAAGGCGCCGTCGCCGCCGGCGGTCAGCGCCGTCGCCAGGGAGCGAGGCCCGCCCTCGGGCCAGATCGCCACCGACGCGCCGGGCAGGGGCCGGCCGTCCGTGCCGACCACCCGCCCCCGCAGCTCGTGGGCGCCGAGCTGCAGGGTGACGTGGGCCGTCTCGCCCTCGAGGATCTCGAGGGGGCCGACCCGCGACCTCGCCACGCCGCTCACCGCCACCACCTGGATCGGGCCGGGGGGGATCCCCCCGAGGGAGAAGCTGCCGTCCCGCCCGGCGGCGACACCGCCGAAGGTGCGCTCCCCTGCCGCCGCGTACACCGTCGCGCCCGGGAGCGGCTCGCCGGCCGCGTCGATGACGTTGCCCACGAGGGAGGCGGGCGCCGCGATCCGGATCTCGATGCCCACCCGCTCGCCGCCAGGCGGCACGGCGAGGACGTCGCTGCGCCCCGTGCCACCGGAGGCGTCGACCGCCTCGAGGATCACCTGGCCACCCGCGGCGGTCACCGCGAAGGTCCCGTCGCCTCCGGCCCGCCCGGCGGGGCGGCGATCGCTCCCGTGGAGCCGGTAGGCCGAGGCGAAGATCGTCGCGCCCGGCGCCGGACGGCCGGCGGCGTCCACCACCCGGCCGGCGAGGCGGACCCCCTTGGCCAGGCGAAATTCGACGCCGCTGGTGGGGCCCGATCCGATGGAGAGGCGCTCGTCCCGCGGCTCGTATCCTTCCGCCCGGACCTGGAGGACGATCTCGCCGGGGGTGAGGCCCTCGAAGGCGAAGCGGCCCAGGGCGTCGGTCCGGGAGAGGAGCCCCGCGGCCCGCACCGCCGCGCCCTCCAGCGGCGCGGCGGTCTCGGCGTCCAGGATCCTGCCCGCGAGGCTCCCGCCCGGCGCGAGGTGGAGGGTGAGGCCGCCGAGCTCCTCGCCGGGCGCCAGCGGGATCGGCCCCTCGACGTCGGAGGCGAGGCCGCCGCTGCGGGCGACGAGGAGGATCTCCCCGGGGCGCAAGGGGCCGATGCGGAAGGCGCCTTCCTCGTCGGCGACGACGGTCGCCAGGACCGTCCGATCGGAGAGCGCCCGCACCTCGCTGCCGGCGACGGGGCGACCGTCGGCGGCGAGGACCCTGCCCCGCAGGTGGCCGGCGTCGGAGCCGGGCGGCGGAGCGGCCGGATCGGCCTCGAAGCCGACCTCCGGGCGGAGCGCCTGCGCAGGCGGCGCGGGCGCAGGCGCGTCGTCGGATCGCGAGAGCGCCACCGCCACGATCCCCGCGGCGAGAACGACGAGGGCGGCGACGAGACGACCTCTTCTCACGGCGCCTACTCCGGGTTGGAAGGCTGGCGACCCGCCGAGCCGAGCGCCGCCGCTCGCCGCGTCCGCTCGAGCTCGAGCTGCAGACGCCGCGCGGCGATCACCGCCTCCGCCCGCTGGCCTTCGGCGGCCTCGGCGCGGCGCTCGGCCGCGCGCATCGACTCCTCCGCCTCGCGGAGCCGCAGCCGCGCCATCTCCGCCCGCTCCTCGGCGTCCCGGGCGCGGCGGGCCAGGGCGTCGTCCCCGCCCCAGGTGCCGATGCGATCCATCGCGACGTCGAGGACCGCGCCGGCGTGGAGGGCGGCCAGCTCGTCGCGCAACCCCTTGGCCGACGCCCGCGCCCGGGCCGCCTCGGCCTCGAGCGCGGCCAGCTCGTCGTCCCGGGCGTCGGCGGTCTCCAGGCGATCGCGCAGCGCGGCGATCTCGGCGCGCAGCTCGTCCCGCTCCTCCCGGAGCCTGGACTCGGAGGAGCGCAGGGTCTCCAGCTCCGATCGCAGCGACGCGGCCTCCGCGCGCAGCCCGTCGCGTTCCTCCTGCAGCCCCGATTCCGCCGCGCGCAGGGTCTCCAGCTCCGACCGCAGCGACGCGGCCTCCGCGCGCAGCCCGTCGCGTTCCTCCTGCAGCCCGGACTCCGCCGTGCGCAGGGTCTCCGCCGGGCTGGCTTCACCCACGGCATCGGCCTCCGCTGCCTCCCCTTCGGCGAGGCCGCGCACCATCCGCTCGAGGCCGGGCGTCGCCTCGCGGGGAAGGATCGCGAGGCGCCGGGTCGCCAGGCCCGCAGGCGACTCCCCGCAGACGAAGACGAACTGCGACGCGGGGGCGGGCTCGTCGGCGAGATCGTCGACGGCGAGCGGGGCGCCGGGCACCTGCACGGGCGCCATCGCCCAGCCCGCCACCGGGCGGATCGTCGCCACCTCCACCGACGGGAAGCGGGCCGAGAGGATCGCCGCGACTTCGCCGTACGAGGCCGGGCCGTCGAGCGCCACGGCGAGCCTGCCCGCCGGGGCGAGGGCGCGGCGAACGTCGTCCAACTCGTCGAGCCACGACGCCCCGTGGAGGATCGCCAGGTCGAACGCCGCCGCCTCGAGCGACGCGATCGGCCCCTCGACGAAACGCAGCCCCGGCCCGCCGAAGTCGGCCCGCGCCCGCTCGATCGCCTCGGCGTCGAGATCCACGGTGGCCACCGACGCGGCGCCCCGGTCGTGGAGCGACGTCGCGCTCGCACCGCCGGCGATCCGCACGGCGCCCAGCTCGAGGACCCGGGCCCCCGCGAGCAGCGGCTCGAGGAAGAGGTGCCTTGGCAGGAGCCCACCGAGAGGGGCGATGGGATCGCAATAGTTCATCGCGGGCGGAGAATGACGGTGCCGGCCCGTCGAAATCAAGAGGCGCCGCCGCCTCGGCCGACCACGCCGATATGGGGGAGGTTGCGGTACTTCTGCCCGTAATCAAGCCCGTAGCCCACCACGAACTCGTCGGGGATGGAGAAGCCCTTGTAGGCCACGGGGACCTCCACCTTCATTCGGGCGGGCTTCTCCAGGAGCGCGCAGACCGCGACGCTCTTCGGACGCCGGGTCCACAGGTTGTCGAGGAGGTAGCGCATGGTCAGCCCGGTATCGACGATGTCCTCGACCAGGAGCACGTGCCGGCCCTCGATCGGATGGGTGAGGTCCGCGGTGAGCCGGACCACCCCGGACGTCTCGGAACGCTCGCCGTAGGAGGAGACCTCCAGGAAGTCGACCGTGACGGGCAGGTCGATCCGCCGCACGAGGTCGGCGAAGAAGACGAAGGACCCCTTGAGGACCCCGACGACCACCAGGTCCTTGTCCCGGTAGTCGCGGGTGATGGCGGCGCCCAGGGCATCGACCCGGCGGGCGATCTCCTCGGCGGACAGGAGGATTTCGACATTCGAAGCGAACACCACTCGCACTCCTCGCGCGTTGACAAGGGATCGCGGGCTCTGGTTGAAGCATCGATGGTGAGAGCCTACGAGATCCTCGCCCCGGCCAAGGTCAACCTCACCCTGCGGATCCTGGGGCGACGGCCCGATGGTTACCACGATCTCTCCACGTTGATGATCCCGGTCTCGCTGGCGGATCGCCTGGAGGTCCGCGTCCGCGGCGGGGCGGGCGCGACGGTGCGCGTGCCGGGGCATCCGGAGCTGGAGGGCGAGGAGAACCTCTGCGCCGCCGCGGCCGCCGCCTTCGAGGCGGAGCTCGGGATCCCCGGAGGCGTCGACGTCCGCCTCGAGAAGCGGGTGCCGGTGGCGGGGGGCCTCGGCGGCGGGTCGTCCGACGCGGCCGCGGTCTTGAGGTGCCTCGCCGCCGCCAACGACGTGGCCCCGGACGATCCGCGGCTCGTCGCGGCCGCGCTGCGGGTGGGGAGCGACGTGCCCTTCTTCGTCCACGGGAGGCCGGCGGTGGCCCGGGGCCGGGGCGAGAGGCTCTCCCCCTCCCCCCTCCTCCCGGAGGAGCTCCACCTGGTCGTGCTCCGGCCGGCGTTCGGCGTCTCGGCGGGCGACGCCTACCGCTCCCTCGCCGCGCTGCGCGACGCCGGGATCCTCCCGCCGGGCGAGGACGTCCCGCTCCCGCCGGCGCTCCCCGACGCAGGGGCGGTTGCCGCGGTTCTCCACAACGACCTCGAGGCGGCGGTGGCGGCGATCGCGCCGATCCGGGAGCCGATGGCGCGCCTCGCCTCCGGGGGGCATCCGGTGCTGCTCTCCGGCAGCGGCTCCTGCGCCTTCGCGCTCTGCGCGACCCGCGAGGAGGCCCTGGAACTGGCACGCTCCGTTCGGAGTGCATCGGACGAGACGATCCACGTCGCCCGGGCGTTGCGGCAGGCGCCCGATCCAAGGGAGATTGAGGTCTAGACGATCCGTGCGCGGGGGCTCTCCATCATGGACATCACCGAGGTCAGGGTCTTTCCGGTCGACGAGGACAAGCTGAAGGCCTACGTCACCGTCACGCTGGACGGCTGCTTCATCGTCCGGGACGTGAAGGTGATCCAGGGGACGGCGGGCCTCTTCGTGGCCATGCCGGCGAAGCGGCGCCGCGACGGCAGCTTCCGGGACATCGCCCACCCGCTCAACTCCGAGACCCGGGATCGGATGGAAGCCGTGATCCTCGACGAGTACGACAAGGCGATCCGCCGGTTCGGCGTCGAGATGGACCGGGCCTCCGGCGATCGCGACTGAAAGCAGGCCGATCTTCCCGGAATCCCTCCGCGCTCCCGCCCGGTTCCACCCTCGACGCGGCCGGACCGGCCGGGAGGACCCGCCATTCCAGGCGGGGAAGAATGCGGCCCCGCCTTGCAAGGCGGGGCTGGTTTCTTCGAGCGCAGTCCACTATAAGGCGCTCGCGACGGCCGGGACGCGGAGACCCCCTCCGACGGCACCGTGAGCCGCCCGGAGCCCTTCGCGACATGAACCGAGATTTCAAGGTCTTTTCGGGAAACTCGAACCTGCAGCTCGCCAGGGACGTCTGCGCCTACCTTCAGCGCCCCCTGTCGCGCGCCGAGGTGTCCCGCTTTTCCGACGGCGAGATCAACGTCGAGATCGGGGAGAACGCCCGAGGGATCGACTGCTTCCTCATCCAGTCGACCTGCCGCCCCACCAACGACCACCTGATGGAGCTGCTGGTGATGATCGACGCGCTCAAGCGCGCGTCGGCCGCCTCGATCACCGCGGTGATCCCCTACTACGGCTACGCGCGCCAGGATCGGAAGGTGGCGCCGCGCACGCCGATCACCGCCAAGCTCGTGGCCGACCTCCTCACCTCGGCCGGCGCGGGCCGGGTGCTGTCCATGGACATGCACGCCGGCCAGATCCAGGGCTTCTTCAACATCCCCTTCGATCACCTCTACGCCGCGCCCGTCCTGGTCGAGCACCTGCGCGAGCACGGCTCCGCCGACGAGATGGTGATCGTCTCCCCGGATGCCGGCGGCGTGGAGCGCGCCCGGGCCTACTCCAAGCGGCTGGGCACCACCCTGGCGATCGTCGACAAGCGCCGGGCCAAGGCCAACGTGGCCGAGGTGATGAACCTGATCGGCGACGTGGAGGGCAAGCACGCCGTCCTCCTCGACGACATGATCGACACCGCCGGCACCCTGACCGGCGCCGCGAAGGCGCTGATCGACAAGGGCGCGAAGCGGGTGTCCGCCTACGCGGTCCACCCGGTCTTCTCGGGCCCGGCCATCGAGCGGATCTCGAAGTCGGCCATCGACCAGGTGATCGTCACCGACACGATCCCCCTCACCCCGGCGGCCGCCGCCTGCCCCAAGATCAAGGTGCTCTCGGTGGCGAAGCTCTTCGGCGAGGCCATCCGCCGCATCCACTCCGCCGACTCGCTCTCCTCGCTCTTCCTCTGAGGGTTCGGGCCGGCGCTTGCGGCGGGGCGGCCGCGATGGTAGATCGCGCGGCTTTGCCGCCCGGCGGGTCTCTCGCCCGTGGGCGACCTGCAGTGACACAAGCGGCTTACACAAGCGGCCGCGAAGGATTCCAAGGACGCAAGCCATGAACCAGACGACGCTCGCAGCCCAGGTCCGGCCGAAGATCGGCAAGGGCGTGGCCCGCCGCCTCCGGGCCGCCAAGCAGATCCCCGCGGTGCTCTACGGCCCCCACGCCGAGAAGCCGCTGCCCATCGCCGTGGATCCGAAGGCGCTCCGCGAGGCCATCCGCACCGCCCACCGCTTCAACACCATCCTCACGCTGAAGCTGGACGACGGCGGCGAGCGCACCGCCCTGCTGCGCGACTACCAGCAGGATCCGGTGACCCGCGAGCTCCTCCACGCGGACTTCTACGAGGTCGCCCTCGACAAGCCCGTCACCGTCCCGGTTCCGCTCGTCCTCACGGGCCGCGCCGCCGGCGTCGCCGAGGGAGGCGTCCTGGCCCAGAGCCGCCGCGTCGTCGACGTGGTCTGCCTCCCGGGTCAGATCCCGGAGAGGCTCGAGCACGACGTCACCGCGATGAAGGTGAACGAGGCCCTCCACGTGTCCGAGATCAAGGCGCCCGAGGGCGTGAAGATCCGGTACGTCAACGACTTCGCGGTCGCCGTGATCACGGCGCCGGAGGCCGAGGTCGCCACGCCCGCCGCGGCCGCGGCCGCGGGCGAGGGCGGCGCGGCCCCCGCCGCCGCGGCGAAGAAGTAACCCTTCGCCGTGAAGCTCCTCGCAGGCCTGGGCAATCCCGGAAGGGAGTACGAGTCCACCCGCCACAACGTGGGGTTCCTCGTCCTCGACGAGATCGCCGGCGCTGCGGGGGCGCGGATCGATCGCAGGAAGTTCGGCGCGGAGCTGGGTGAGGCCACCGTGGGAGGAGAGAAGACCCTCCTCCTCAAGCCCCAGACCTACATGAACCTCTCGGGCGAGGCGGTGGGCGCCGCCGCCCGGTTCTACAAGATCGCGCCCGCGGACGTGGTCGTGGTCCACGACGACCTGGACCTCGAGTTCGGCCGGGTCCAGATCAAGGTGGGCGGCGGCCACGGCGGCCACAACGGGCTGAGGAGCCTCATCGCCCACATCGGGGCCGACTTCGTCCGCGTTCGGGTGGGGATCGGCAAGCCGGGCAAGGGCGAGGTGGTCGGCTGGGTCCTCGGCGGCTTCGACAAGAAGGAGAGCCAGGAGCTCCCCTTCGTGATCGGCCGCGCCGCGGACGCCGCCCGCTGCGTGATCGAGCGGGGCCCGTCGGCGTGCATGAACGAGTTCAACCGGCGTGAACCCTGACCTTGCAGTCGGAAGCGTTCACGAGTAGAGAGTACCGCCCCTCTCTTTCGAGGGGTTTTGTTCCTCGCTGCGGGCCCGACCCGCGGCAATCCCAGGAGGAAGAAGAATGGCTGAGCAGACGGCAGCGGCTCCCGTGGGCAAGGTCCACGCGAGCAAGGACACCAAGCGCGAGTACGAGACGATCTACCTGCTCCGGCAGGACCTCACCCCCGACCAGGTCGACCGCATCAAGGAGCGGCTGCGCGGCATCGTGGATCGCGAGGGCGGCCGGGTGATCAAGGTGACCACCTGGGGCCGCAAGAAGACGGCCTTCCTCGTCGGCGACAAGCAGGCACGCGCGATCTACGTGCACGTGAACTACCTGGGCGACGGCCGCGCCGTCTCCGAGGTGGAGCGCAACCTCCGCAACATCGAGGAGGTCCTCAAGTTCCAGACGATCAAGCTCTCGGACGCCGTCCTCCCCGAGAGCCGGCCCACCGAGGAGGATGTGGTCCTCGAGGGCGATCGCGAGGAGGAGCGCCCGGCCCGCGAGGCCCGGGAGGGCGAGGTGCGGGAGCCCCGCGCCGCCGCCACCCCGGCCGCTCCCGAAGCCGAGGCCGAGGGCGAGACCGAGACGAAGAAGAGCGAAGAGAACGACTGAACCTTCGGGCGTGGCCGAGCGAGGTCCACGTCCTCCGGCTCCGTGGAGCCGAGATCCGAGAAGGAGACTGAGAGATGGGCATTCGTGAAGGAGCCACCGGCGCGCGTCCCGGCGGCGAGGAAAGGGCGAGCCGCCCCGCCGGCGAGGAGCGCAGCGGTCGCGGCGGTGGCGGAGGCTTCGGCGGTCGCCGAGGCTTCGGCCGCCGCAAGGTCTGCCGCTTCTGCGCCGACAAGACCGCGGTCATCGACTACAAGGACGCGGCGACGCTGAAGCTCTTCCTCACCGAGCGCGGCAAGATCATCCCCCGGCGGATCAGCGGGAACTGCGCGACCCACCAGCGCCAGGTCGCCTCGGCGATCAAGCGCGGGCGGCAGGTCGCCCTGCTGCCCTACACCATCATCCAGGGTTGATAGAGGAGATCCACCATGAAGGTCATTCTGCGTGAGACCATCCCCAACCTGGGTGAGGCGGGCGAAGTGGTCGAGGTGAGGCCCGGCTACGGTCGGAACTTCCTCATCCCGAAGAAGAAGGCCGTGCTCGCCACCGTGGGCAACGTCCGCCGCATCGAGCACGAGAAGCGGGTCGCCCTCGCCCACCAGGCCAAGGTGAAGGCGGGCGCCACCGAGCTGGCCAAGCGGCTGGCTGCGGTGGAGCTCACCATCCCGCGCCGCGTCGGCGAGCAGGACAAGCTCTTCGGTTCGGTGACGGCGATCGACATCGCCGAGGAGCTCGAGCCGCTGAACCTCGGCATCGAGCGGCGGCAGATCCACCTCGAGGAGCCGATCAAGTCCCTGGGCACCTTCGAGGTGCCCGTGCGGCTGCACCCCGAGGTGACGCAGGCGATCAAGGTCGTCGTCGTTCCCCAGGAGTAGTGCGCGGCGCGCCTGCGCCGCCCCACCCGCCGTCGTCGACCCCGGGTCCCGCCGCTCGGCGGCACCGAGGCCGGCACTCCCTCGCGAGGGAGGCCGGCCTCTTCCTTTCTCTCCAGCGAGAGGGATCCGACGTCGCTCCCTTGCGGTAGAGTCCCCTCCATGCGGATGCGTAGCGACTTCCATCGCGGCGAGCCCCTCGCGCGAAAGACCACCACCCTCCACGACGTCGAGGCGGAGCGTGCCCTGCTGGGCGCGCTGCTGATCGATCCGCGCAAGGTCTCCGACGTGGAGGGGCGCCTCGTCGTCGAGACCTTCTACGATCCGATCCACCGGCAGATCTTCGCCGCGATGCTCTCGATCGCCGACCGCAACGCGATCGATCCCATCACCATCAAGGGCAAGCTGTCGGAGGCCGGCCACCTCGACACCGCCACCGCCGAGCGGCTGCGGGTGATCGAGGAGTCGGCGCTCTCCGCCGCCAACGTCCCCCACTACGTCGACATCGTGGTGGACAAGGCCCTGCGGCGCCGGCTGGCCGAGGTGGCGGAGTCGATCGCCGGGCTCGCGGTGGAGGCGGGCACCGACTCCGCCGCGCTCTGCGACGAGGCGGAGAAGCTCGTCTTCGACGTCACCGACCACGGCCGCATGGGAGAGCCCCGGCCGATCGAGGAGGTGCTCAAGGAGACCATCGCCCTCGTCCAGAAGATGCGGACCGCGAAGACGACGGTCACCGGGATGCCCACCGGCATCTACCAGCTCGACCGCCGGACGACCGGGTTCCACCCGGGCGAGCTCTTCATCCTCGCGGCGCGCCCCGGCGTCGGGAAGACCTCGCTGGCGATGAACATGGCGGTCCACGCGGCTACCCGCGCCGACCGCGCCGTGGCGGTGTTCAACCTCGAGATGCCCGCCATGCAGCTCGCGCTGCGCATGCTCTGCGCCGAGGCCCGCATCAGCCAGGGCAAGATGAAGACCGGCAGGCTCTCCGAGCACGACATGCGGCAGATCATCCAGCACGCCGCGGCCCTGTGGAGGGCGCCGATCTACGTGGACGACTCGAGCACGCTCACGATCATGGAGCTGCGCTCGAAGGCGCGGCGCCTCAAGCAGCAGCAGCCCAAGCTCGGCTTCATCGTCATCGACTACCTGCAGTTGATGAGCTCGCGGGGCAGGTCCGAGAGCCGCCAGCTCGAGATCGCCGAGATCTCCCGAGGCCTGAAGAGCCTGTCGAAGGAGCTGAACCTCCCCATCCTCGCCCTCTCGCAGCTCTCCCGAGACGTCGAGAAGAACAAGCGCAGGCCCCAGCTCTCCGACCTTCGGGAGTGCGTCACCGGCGACACCCTCGTCTGCCTGTCCGACGGCACCCGCGTCGCCATCTCCGATCTCGTCGGTCGGGAGCCGGAGGTCCTGGCGATGTCCGGGAGCGGCGAGATTGTCCGCGCCCATTCGGACAAGGTCTGGAAGGTGGGGCGCCGCCCCGTCTTCTCCATCCGCCTCGCCAGCGGCCGCCGGGTCCGGGCCACCGCGCTCCACCGGTTCTACGGCGCCGATGGCTGGCGCCGGGTCCGCGACCTCTCGCCGGGCGATCGCCTGGCGATCGCCCGCGCGCTCCCCGTGCCCGTGGCCACGGAGCGTTGGCCGGACGCGCGGGTGGCGCTCCTGGGGCAGCGTGAAGACGACCGGGTGGCGGAGGCGGCGGCGGACGTGTCCTGGGATCGCGTGGTCGCGATCGAGCCGGCGGGGGAGGAGGACGTCTACGACCTCACCGTCCCGGGACCGGCTTCGTGGCTGGCGGATGGCATCGTCAGCCACAACTCGGGTGCAATCGAGCAGGACGCGGACTGCGTAATGTTCCTGCACAGGGAGCCGGACGCGGAGCCGGGGGGCATGGGCGGACCGATCCCGGTGGAGCTGCTCATCGCCAAGCAGCGGAATGGGAGCACGGGCAGCTTCGACCTGGTGTTCATGTCCGAGTACACGAGGTTCGAGAACGCCGCCGAAGACGAGGACGTGCCACCGCACGGGTGATCGCAAAGGGGAGCGCGCTCCGATCGAGGGATGGGCGCCCGCCTTCCCCCGGCGCATCGTCGGGCATCCCGCTGGTCGATCGCGGGTCGAAGGAGCGCGCGATGGGAAAGCTCGTGGGCTGGTGTGTTGCGATCGCCTCCGTGGCCGCGCTGGCGGCCGCCTGCACCACGACCAGCCCGCCGCTCCAGCAGGGCGACCTGCGGGGCGGCATGGCGGGCTCGGGCTTCGGCGGCAGCGGCCTCGGCGGCAGCGGAGGAGGAGGGGGCGGCGTGGGCGGCTTCGGTGGTTCGGGCGGGTTCGGCGCCGGAGGGACCGGCGGCGCCAGGTGAGCCGCGCGCACCGCCGCGCCGATCCCTGAGCGCCGGCTCCCGCGCGGGGTGCCTCCCGCGCCCCCTGCTCACGCGGGCGATCCGATCGGCGTCATGCCAACGAGGCCGCGCGGATCGCCGCTGCTCAGGGCGTCGCGGCGAGGGAGCAGGCCGGACCGCCGGTCTCCTCCTCGCACGCGTTCTCCACGCCGCGGATGGAGATCTCCACCTTGGCGGCCTCCGCCAGCCGCTTGCAGAGCGAGGGCGAGAAGATGATGCGCTGGGGGTCGAGGCCCGCGTCGCCGGAGGCGAAGTACCACGTGGCCTCCCCCGGATCCGGGGAGCAGGAGGTCTCGACGTCCTCGGTGGTCGCGTCGTCGCCCTCCCCTTCCGTGATCCGCAGCGCGACCTTCACCAGCCGGCCGTCGCAGACCGGGCCGTCGAGCTCGTAGTCGCAGGGCGCGGAGATCCGCTTGATGATCGCCTCGAGGGAGGCCTGGAGCTGGGCGGGATCGGCCGCGGAGTAGAACTTCTGCGCCTTGCCCTCCTGGGGCACGCCACCCGCCTCGGCCAACGCGTCGAGCACGTCGGTGGCGAGGGACTTTCCGCCGAAGGCGTCGCCGAGCCCGATCACGAAGGTGGGCACCTTCGACTCGCGGAGGCGCTCGACCTCGGCGATGGTGGCCGCGTCGTCCAGACACTGGATCGGGTTGCTCGGCGTGCCGGTCTCGCCGTACTTGAGGGCGCCGCAGTCGGACTCCGACGCGCAGACGCAGGGGACGGGGTGCTCGGAGTTGCAGTTCATGAGGCCGTCGGTCACCAGCACCACGTAGTTCTCGCGGCTGGGATCCCGCCGCTCCCCGGTGTCCGGATCGACCAGCATCTCGTACGCCCGGTGCAGCGCCGCGGTGGTGGGCGTGCCGCCGCTCGGCTCCAGCATCGCCGGGCTGGAGCGATAGGCCTCGGCCACCTCCTGGTGGGACTCGCCGGAGGGGACGGCGACGGTGTCCGGCGGCCCGCAGTTCGCCCGGGGCGTCGCGGGATCGTAGCCGTACATCACCAGGCCGAACTGCACCTCGTCCGCGTTGGCCTCCACGATCTCGGCCATCACGTCCTGGGCCACCTCCATCCGCGAGCGCCGGGTGGGGTCGATGGTGTCGTCGGCGCGCCGGCAACCTCGGGTCGCGCCGCCGGTCGCCGTCTGATCGAAGCACGCGTCCATCGATCCGGAGCGATCCTGGACCACCAGGAGCGCCGGCGGCTTCGAGCGGACGTAGGTCCCGAAGGTCTCGACCGCGATGATGGTCTGCGGGTCGACCTCCTCCATGTTGTACGCCTGGCAGGCGGCCAACCCCAGGCCCAGGGCCAGGACCGCCAGGAGCCCCGTGCGGAGCGCGTGCATTCGATCCTCCAGAATTTGGATCTTTCGGATCCCATCTTAGGGGCTGATGGGAGGGCGGGCAACGAATCGACCGCCGCCGGGGACCGTCTGCTCGGCCTCTCCAGGACCCTCGAGGCCCCGAACGACCTCGACGGGCGATCCCGACGCCCCCGACCCGACCGCTTCCGAGCGTCCCGTGTTTCACCGGGGGCACGGGCTCATCGGGAGCCCAGGTAGCCCGTGACGAACGACTTGGCCGCGGACGCCGCGGCGGGGAGCGGATCCCCCAGGGCAAGCCGGGCCGCGACGAAGGACGCCAGCCTGCAGCCCGTGCCTCGCCTGCTGCCCGCCAGCCGCTCTCCGGGGAGCCGCAGCGCTCCCTCCGCCCCGACCACCCAATCGGTCGGCTCGGCGGCGAGGTGCCCGCCCTTGGCGATCACCGCGCGGGCGCCCCGGTCCACGATCGCCTCCGCGCAGCGCAGGAGCTCCGTCTCGTCCCGGGGGACGGGCAGCCCCGAAAGCGCCGCGGCCTCGCCCGCGTTGGGCGTCACCACCGCGCCCGGCAGCAGGCGATCGTAGGCCCGGGCGCCGCCCTCCACCAGGGGCGCGCCGGAGGTCGAGGCGAGGACCGGATCGATCACCCAGGGCAGGTCGCGCAGGTCGGGATGCGCCCGGAGCTCCCCCACCACCCCGGCGGCGCCGCCCAGCATGCCGACCTTCACCGCCCGGATCCCCGCTCCGTCGTCGAGGAGCGCCCGGACCTGCGCCTTTACGCTCGAAGGCGCGACCGGGTCCCAGCCGTGGACGCGCCTCTCGCTCTGGAACGTGAGGGCGGTGGCGCAGAGGAAGGGCCGCGCCCCAGCGGCGCGGATCGCCTCTTCGTCCGCGAGGAGTCCGGCGCCGCCCGACGGATCGAGCCCGGCGAGGACGAGCACGCCGGCCGCGGTGGCGCCGCGCCCCGGGCCGGATCCGGCGCCGCTCACGCCCGCATCCTCTCCGCGGCGGCCACGAGCTGCCGGTAGATCGCCGCGTTCCATGGGCTGTCGGCGAGCTGCTCCGGATGCCACTGGACGCCCACGACGAAGGGGAGCGCCGGATCCTCGATGGCCTCGACCACGCCGTCCGGCGCGCGGGCGGAGACCACCAGCCCCTCCCCCAGGCGCTTCACCGCCTGGTGGTGGGTGGAGTTCACCCGAAGCGTCCCGCTCGCAGAGGAGGCCGCCTCGGCCAGGCGGGTGGCCGGCGTCACCTCGATGGCGTGCACCGCCTCGGTGGACGGGGTCTTCTGCTCGTGGTCGAAGGCGCCCTCGATCTCGGAGAGGACGTCCTGATGGAGGCTGCCGCCCCGGACCACGTTGAGGAGCTGCATCCCTCCGCATACGCCCAGCACGGGGAGCCGACGCTCGAGCGCGCCCTCGAGGATCGCGCGCTCGAAGCCGGTGCGCTCGGCCTTGGCGGGCCCACAGGCCTCCCGCCGCTCCTCTCCGTAGAGGGAGGGATCGACGTCGAACGCGCCCCCGGTGACCACCACGGCGTCCGCCCAACCGAGCAGCGCCGCGATCGGCGCGCCGTACGCGGGCACCAGCGGGATCCCGTCCGCGGCGAGCACCGCGTCGGCGTAGCTGCGCTTGAGGAAGTAGCGAGGCGGGCTCGCCTCTTCGAAGTCGGGGGTCACCAGTACGCGTGCCGTCATCGCGAACCGCATCTTGCCCGCCGCGCGCCCGCCGCACCAGCCGGGCGATCCGACCGGGCCGCTGCGATCGGCCCGCACCTGGCCGCGCGAAGCCCCATCGCCCCACGCGAGCCTCGATGCGCGGGGCGCACCCTTTGGCGGTCAACGCGATCGCGCCCCTGCCTGGAACGCCTCCAGCAGCGCGCGGCCGTGGGCCTCGATCGACTCGGCGCGGAGCAGCTCGGACACCACGGCGGCGGCGGACGCGCCGGCGTCCGCCACCTCGCCCACGTTCGCGAGGCCGATCCCCGCGATCGCCACCACCGGGATCGGCGATCCGGCGCAGACCTCCCGCAGCATCTCCAGCCCGCGCGGCGCGGCGTCCACCACCTTGGTCGCCGTCGGGAACACCGGCCCGAACCCCACGTGATCCGCCCCCGCCGCGGCGGCCGCCCGGGCCCCGGCCAGATCCCGCACGGTGGCGCCGATCGCGAGGCGATCGCCAACGAGCGCCCGCACCTCCGCCACCGGGAGGTCTTCCGCCCCCACGTGGACGCCGTCCGCGCCGGCGAGGAGCGCCACGTCCGGCCGATCGTTGATCACGAGGGACGCGCCCGCGGCGTGGACCCGGGGGAGCGCCGCCTTCGCCGCGGCGAGGAGCTCGCGGGCCGGGGCGCCCTTCCACCGGATCTGCACCACCGAGGCTCCCGCGCGGGCGAGGCGCTCGCAGAGGTCGGGGAGGGGCCGATCCCCGAGGACCGAGGGATCGGCGATCGCGTAGAGGCCGTGGATCCGCACGGGGCGGACCGTAGCCCGCGGTCGTTGGTTCCTGCAAGGATTCCCGGCCCTTGGGCGTTGACAGACCGGGGCGGCTGCCGTATCTGTCCGTCGGTTGCGGAAAGGAAGCACCCTACAGATGGCTACCAAGTCGATCGATCTGAAGACCCTCGACCGGCGCATCGCCGAGAGGTTGATCCGCAAGGGGGAGATCACCCAGGCGGAGTGGGACGCGCACCTCGAGTCGCTCCCCGACGTCGCGGAGTCCGGCACGCCGATCGAGACGGAGCTCGAGACAGGCGTCATCCAGACGGACTGACCGCCGCTCCCCTCACACCCGGGTCGAAGAGCTCCGATACGAAAGGAACGCCATGTCCGATCGCGAGGAGGAGAAGGGCTTCGTCGTAACCGACCGCAGGCGCTTCACCGAGACCGGCGAGGCCCGGCCGGAAGCGGACGCTCCCCCCGCCGGCGCCGCGAGCGCGGCCCGCGACGCGATCGAGGGCGGCCCCAAGGGACCGGACCCCGAGGTGGAGCCCCCGCCCCCGGGCGCGGCCAGGCCTCCGGGGCGCATCGACTTCACCACCTTCGTCTTCTCGCTGGGCTCGTCGGCGCTGATGCACCTCGGCGACGCCCCCCACCCCGAGACCGGCGAGCCCGCCAGGAACCTCGAGCTCGCTCGAGAGACGATCGATCTCCTGGCGATGCTCCAGGAGAAGACCAAGGGAAACCTCACGCCCGAGGAGGATCGCTTCCTGGGCGCCCTGCTCTACGACCTGCGGGTGCGCTTCATCGAGGCAGCGAAGAAGGCCTAGCCTCGATCGCCCCCCCGCCGGCGGATCGCAGGGAGGGGGCGACGGCGTCAGGCCTGGCCGGAGCGGCGGCGGGCTGCGTGCGCATCCACACCGTCCACCGATCGCCGCGGCGATCCCACGCGTACTTGAACGGGCCGCGCGGCTTGCGGACGACCACCCGCTCGAAGTCCCTCCTCGCATTCGCCGGGATCGATCCGCAGTCGTTCTCCACGAAGACGAACGACGCCCGCTCCACGATCGCGCGCTCCTCCGCCTCGGTCGTCGCCGCCAGGAAGGGAGGCGGGAACTCCGGCTTTCGCGGCGTGTACACGGGCAGGGTCAGATCCTCCAGCCGGTAGAGGCCGCTGCGGTACTTCTTGCCGCAGCCGAGGATGGCGACGTCGTCGGGCGCGTCCCCCTCCGGCCTCTTCTTCGGCATCTCGGCGAGGAAGAACTTGCCCACCTTCTTCGGCGCCCCCGCGTACCTCTTCGCGAAGTTCCAGAAGGCGACCTCGCCCGCGAAGGAGTCCAGCCCGCGGCTGGCGCCGTCGGTCCACACCAGGTGCGTGATCCCGATTCTCCGGAGGAGATCGAAGATCGCCCCCGGGGTCCCGAGCCGCCCGTAGCTGATGCCCCCCTGCCACCCCTGCATGTCCGAGACGGAGGCGGCGCCGATCCCGGCGTGCATGTGGATGTCGTGGAGCAGCACCTTCGCGCCCTTGGGCAGGGCCTGGCGCAGCGCGTTCTCGTCGGTGAAGCCCCGCAGCCGCTCCTCGGGCTTCTTGGTGAAACCCGAGGCGAGCAGGTCGGCGGCGGCGGCGATGGGCTTCTTCGCCATGTTGTGGGTGGGGAAGAACCAGACGTCGCCGGCCCAGACCACCTGGAGCGCGATCGCGGCGAGGAGCGCGCCCCGCGCCGCCCTCCCCCGACGCCACACCAGGATCATCACCGCAGCCGTCGCCGCCGCCATCAGCGGCATCAGGGTCTGCAGGTGCCGGTCCTGGTGGTGGATCCAGAACCACGAGAAGATCCCGAGGTGGATGCTCCCGAACAGCGCCAGCAGCCAGCGCCGCGGCCGCACGAACGGCAGGCAGAGGAGCATCAGGGTGAGGAGAGAACCGAAGACGGGCAGCTCGCCGTGGAAGCCCCAGTTGTGCGGGAGGATGGAGAAGGTGAAGAGGACCTTCACGGACTCCCAGAGCCCGCCCCAGGTCGGCGGCGGCTGCCAGGCCTGCGCCATGTAGCCGAAGCGGAAGATCGGCTCGGCATCGACGGTCCAGGGTGAGAGGCGAAAGTGGCCGCTCCCCGAGGGGTAGAGGGGGCCGCCGTACCACACCCAGTTCTTCAGCCAGTGAGGCGCGGTGAAGACGAGCCCGCCGGCGACGCAGGTGAGCGGTCCCTTCCACCAGGCGCCCGGTGCCGCGCCGCTCGCCGTCCGCGCCCGCCGCGAGAACCCCAGCCACGCGCTCCGCGCCGCGATGGCCAGGACCGGGAACGCGAAGAGCGCCACCGCCGACGAGTACTTGGAGAGGAGCGCGCCGGCGATGAGCAGCGCGAGGAGCGCGCACGCCCGCACGTCGAGGCGGCGCCACGCCCGCATGGTCGCGAGGAAGATCGGGATCGCGAAGAGCGCGGCGACGTGATCGGTGCCGAGGCTCAGGTTGGAGTCGTAGAGGAGGACGCCGGGGAAGAGGAACCGCACCACCCAGACCAGGCGAGGGTCCGCGTTGGGGACGAGGCGGCGGACGAGGGCGCCGATCCCGACCAGCGTGGAGAGGAAGAGGACGAACTCCATGTGCGCCGCGATCGAGAGCTGGCCGAAGAGGCCGCCGATGGGCTCGATCAGGAACGCCCAGGCGTAGAGGAAGCTGGGGAGGTGGGGCGCCGTCCCCGGGTACCAGCCTTCGAGGAAGGGGCCCACGAAGCCCTGCGCCGCGTAGTGCTCGGCGATTGCCAGGTGCTTCCAGCGCGCGTCGTAGGAGACGTTCGCGGGGGTGAGGATCAGGAAGTAGATCATCCCGATCGCGACGAGGGCGAACGCCCACGCCACGAAGGTCCAGGGCGACGGGGGCGCGGTCCGGCGCCTCCACGCCGCGCGGTGCCGCAGCCACCGCCTGCCGTGCGCCCAGAGCGGGCGAGCGCCGGCGGCGATCATCGCCGCCGGGAGGAGGACGAAGAGCGGCGGCCCCAGGAGCCCGAAGAGGCCCAGGACGAAGAACGCCGCGAAGAACGCGAAGACGCCCGCGGGCAGCGCCAGGGTGAAGAGCTCCGCCGAGGGGACGTGCCTGCCGGCCAGCCGGCGGACGATGACCCAACCGGTGGAGAGGCAGGCGAGGGTGAAGAGGATCGAGAGGACCCACGCCTGCGCGTAGACCCAGAAGAGCCAGTCGCGGATGCGGTAGTGGCCGTCGACGAAGCGCCCGAAGCCCAGGGTCGCCGCGGCGATCACCACGGGCAGGGCGATCGCCTGGAAGCGGGCGGTCCGCAGCCGCGACGGGAGCGCGTGGAGGCGCTCCCGCATCACGGCGACTCCGGAGGCGACTGCGGGCGCCGTGACGCCGGAGGCGACTGCGGGAGTTGCGACTCGGGGAGCGACGGCGCGGCCTGCGGCTCCGGTGCCGCCTGGGGGAGCCGCACCGGGGCGCGGGGGAGGAGCGGCTTCGGCCCGAGGGCCCCCGCCCCCGGGGCGAGCCTGCCGGCGCGCTCCGGCACGAGCTGCCCGGCGCGCGGCGGCGCGAGCCGCTCGGGGCCCCCGATCGCGCGCCGGTCGATGCGCTCCGGCGCGGGCGTCCCGGCCTCCGGCGCCAGCCGATCGGTGCGCTCCAGGAGCGAGAGGCTGCCGTGCCGATCCACGGTCCGGTACTTGCCGGCCTTCTCGAGATCGCGGAGCTTCTGCAGCGACTTCCCCTTGAGCTTGCCGCGCTCGAGGAGGAGGTAGTCGGCGTCGCGGACCTCCGGCCAGAGGTAGGCCTCGCCGCGGTTGGAGACGTGGGGCCCCAGCCTGCCGGAGGCCGAGACCGAAGCGGTGGGTCCGATCCGCTCCACCGCCCGCCGCACCCAGGCGTACCGCTCCTGCACCGCGGCCGACGGCTCCCGCACCAGCTTGTGGAAGCCGGCGCGAAAGGAGGTGCTGGGGAGCAGCGCGCCGAACTTCGCCGAGAGGACCACCGTCGCCACCACCATCGCGGCGGTGAGGGCGCGCCGTGCCCGCGCCGGATCCAGGGACGCCAGCCCCTTGATCCGGAGGCGATCGCTCTCGGCGATCGCGATCACGGCCACGCCGAGGGCCAAGGAGTCGAGCACGGTCGCGTACTGGAAGCCGATCGAGAACACCGGCTCCCGGCTCGCGAGGAAGATGAAGGCGAGGCCGTAGGTGAGCAGCAGCCTCCCCCTCGGTGCGACGAAGGGGAGGAAGAGGAGGGGCAGAAAGAGCAGCGCGAAGGTGCGCAGCTTCGGCTCGCTGAGCACGTGCTGCAGGACGAAGACGGGGTTGGTGACGAGGGAGAGGACGAGGCCGAAGCTGCCCAGCCGCGCGTCCGGGATCATGTCCTTGTAGTAGTAGGCAAAGCCGTAGGACTCCGGGGTGCTGCCGCTCAGCAGGTTCGGATTCGGCATCACCACCAGCTTCACGAAGACGAGGTAGATCGCCGAGATCGCGATGGCGACCGTCCCGAGGCGGCGGTGGCCCTTGCCGACGATGGCGTAGGCCCCCAGGAGGCCGCCGAGGAGCGCCATGTCCTCCCGGGTGAGGAGCAGCAGCGCCAGCGCCACCCAGAACCGCCGCAGCCACCCCAGCTCGAGGCAGGCGAAGCACCAGAGGAGGAGCGGCCCCGCGAGGGTGAGCGAGTGGAAGTGGTAGAGCGCGCGCCCGTGGATCGAGGGGAGGAGGAGGTAGACGGCGACGAGCGCCAGGGCGTGGCCGGCGCCGAGCAGGCGCCGCGCCAGGATCCACAGCGGGATCGCGCCCGCCGCCACCCAGACCACCTGCAGCACCAGGATGAGCTCGGCGCGCGGGTAGATCAGGTAGAGCGGCGAGAGGAGGACGAGGATGGGATCCACGTGCCCCGAGACGTGGTTGCCGCCGCGGATGAAGTCGGAGGCGAGCGGCTCCCCGTGGATCGAGTGCCAGAAGATGCTGTCGTAGATCCCCAGGTCGTAGACGTCGGTCTCCAGGGCGTGGTGCTGGCCGATGGCGAGGAGGGACATCTTCACCACCCAGCCGGTGGCGAGGGCGACGGCGAGCAGGCCCGGGATCCATCCCGGCAGCGCCGGCGGCCGCCAGGCCCGCCGGTAGACGGAGACGCCCACCACCGCGGCGCCGCCGGCGGCGGTCGCGATCACCGCCCAGGGGAGCTTGCTCTCCACCCCCGAGACGAGGAGCAGGGGGAGGAGCGGCAGGATCAGGAGAGGGAGCAGGCGATCGTTGAGGCCGCGCAGGGCGTCGTGCCAGCCCTCCTTCGCTCGCCTGGCGACGACGGCGTAGAGCGCCGCCATGAGCAGGAGAGAGGCGCCGACGGCGATCGCGGCGATCGTCCGCGCGGACGAGGAGAGCTGGTTGTCGAGGACCAGGGACTTTCCCGGCGCGAGGAGCGGCCACGCGAAGAGCCCGGGCGAGACGGCGATCGCGAGCGCCGCCGGCAACCACGCCCGGCAGGCAGCCCACCCCCCGAGGAGGCGGTCGATCGCGCGATCGAGAGGTGCCTCGCTGCGCGCCGCCGGTACCGGCTCGTTGGGAGCGGCGGGCTCCGAGGTGGGTGGGATCGGGGCAACCTCTTCGAAAGCGTCCATCCAACACTCCGCCCACCGATCGGCTCGCCACCGCGGGCGGCGATCGTGCGCGAGCCGATTGCGACGGTCGGCAACATGCCGTAATCTCGCGCCTTTGTGAAGGGGTACGCCGAACGATGTCCAGCATTTCGACCGCCGAGACCCTCCCCTCCGAACCGGCGCGGGGACCCGCCCCCCGACAGAACGGAGAGCAAGAAGGACCTCGTCTCTCCGTAGTCGTCCCCATCTACAACGAGGAGGAGAACGTCGTGCCCCTCGTGCAGGAGCTCGAGAAGGGGTTGGACGCCTGCGGCCGCACCTGGGAGATCCTCCTCATCGACGACGGCAGCACCGACGGCAGCCTCGAAGCGCTGCGCGAGCTGCAGCGGAGCGACAAGCGGCTACGGGTGATCCGCTTCCGCCGCAACTTCGGCCAGACGGCCGCGTTCGCCGCCGGCTTCTCCCTCGCCAGGGGCGAGTGGGTGATCACGATCGACGCCGACCTGCAGAACGATCCCGCCGACATCCCGGCGCTGCTGGCCAAGGCGGAGGAGGGCTGGGACATCGTCAGCGGGTGGAGGGCCAACCGGAAGGACGCGCTGGTGAGCCGCAAGATCCCGTCGCGGGTGGCCAACAAGCTCATCGCCGCGGTGACGGGCGTGCGCCTCAACGACTACGGCTGCTCGCTGAAGATCTACCACCGGGACGTGGTGAAGAACATCCGCCTCTACGGGGAGCTGCACCGCTTCGTCCCCGCGGTCGCCAACATGATCGGCGCCCGGGTGACCGAGATGCCCGTGAACCACCGGCCGCGGGTGGCGGGCGTCTCCAAGTACACCGGCTTCTTCAAGACCGTGAAGCGGGCGATGAAGGTCTTCCTCGACCTCCTCACCGTGCGCTTCCTCCTCAGCTTCTCGACCCGGCCCATCCACATGTTCGGCGGCGTCGGCCTCGCCAGCTCCACGGTCGGCTTCCTCCTCGGCGCCTACCTGACCGTCCTCAAGCTGGGCTTCGGCCGCACCATCGGGGATCGACCGCTGCTCCTCCTCGCGGTGCTCCTGGTGATCGTCGGGATCCACTTCATCACCATCGGCCTGCTCGGCGAGCTGCTGGTGCGCACCTACCACGAGTCGCAGGGCAAGCAGATCTACGCGATCCGCGACCGCTACGAGGATCTGGGCTGATGGGCTTCCTCGACCTCCTCAAGGCGATCCCCATCGATCTGGGGCAGGGCTCGGTGGCCGATCGCACCGAGGGCAAGCAGATCGCGATGCGCCTCGTCCCGCCCGGGCACGGCAAGAAGGCCCTCGACGTCGGCTGCAGGGCCGGGGTCCAGACCCGCTGGCTGCGCAGCCGGGGGTACGAGGTCACCTCGATCGACGTGGACAAGCGCTTCGACGAGGCCCTGGTGGTGGACGCGAACGAGCGGCTGCCATTCCCCGACGAGAGCTTCGACCTGGTGTGGTGCTCGGAGGTGATCGAGCACCTCCGGGATCCCGCGGCGTCCCTCGCCGAGCTGCGGCGGGTGACCAGGCCCGGCGGCGAGCTGATCCTCACCACCCCCAACAGCTACGCCCTCCTCTTCCGGTTCATCGCGCTCTTCGGCCTCACCCCCAGGCGGATCCAGCGCAAGGATCACCTCCACTTCTTCTCGGAGGCGGACATCCGCCGCCTCGCCCCGGACGCGGAGCTCTTCGGCTACTTCCCCTACGCTTGGATCAAGCGGACCATCCGCCGCGCGATCGGCCATCTCTCGCCCACCTTCGTGATGCGGATCCGCAAGGCCGCGGAGGCCGCCGACGAGAAGGCGGCCTAGCGGATGCGGCTCGCCCCACGGCTCCCGTCCCGCACGGCGCTGCGGGCCCGCGCCCACCTGATCGCCGCCGTCGCCCTCGGCGGCATGGCCTGCCTCCTCGTCCACGCGGCGCTCACCGAGTCGCCGACCTACGACGAGCCGAGCCACGTGGTGCGGGGCCTGGCCTACCTCTCCACGGGCGACGCCCGGCTCAGCTTCGGCCACCCGCCCCTGGGCAACCTGGTCCAGGGGATCCCGGGGTGGCTCCTCGACCGCCCCCTCGACTTCCGCTCCCTGCCGGGCTGGGACACGTGGGACGTCGGGCGCATCGCGCGCACGCTGATGAGCCGGGACTACGAGCGGGTGAGGACCGCCATCGTGGGGGGGCGGATGATGACCTCGCTCCTCACCGTCCTGCTCGGCGCCTACCTCTACCGCTTCTGCCTGCGGTGGGGCCGGCTGCGGGCCGCGCTCACCGTCGGCCTCTACGCCTGCTTCCCCCTCTTCCTCGCCCACGGCCACCTCGCCACCACCGACATGCCGCTCACCGTCGCCACCACGGTGGCGATCGGCGAGTTCGTCCGCTGGTTGGAGGGCCGCTCCTGGATCCGCTTCCTCACCTTCTCGGTGGCGGCGGGGGCCGCGTTCGCGACCAAGTTCAACGGGCTCTTCCTCGTCCCCGTGCTGGGCCTGGCCGGGCTCGTCGTCGCCCTCCGCGGCGGCGGACCCTTCGCCCACCCCGCCCTCCACGCACGCCTCCTGCGCCTCGGCGCCTTCGTCGCCGTGGCGACGGCGGTGGCCGTCCTGGTGGTCAACGCCGCGTACCGCTTCCAGCGGACCGGTTGGCCGGTGGAGCGGATCCTGGCGAGGGACGAGCCGCACAACTGGCTCACCGTGCCCTACGACGACGAGATGATGGAGGAGCTCTCCCTCCTCCCCTCCCTGCCGGCCCGGATGCCGATCCCCCTCCCCTATCCCTGGGTGTTCGGCCTCCACACCATCAGGGCCCAGAACGAGCGCAGCCACGGGGGGTGGTTCTTCGGCGAGCAGCGCACCTCGGCGCTGTATTTCCCCCTCCTCAGCGTGATCAAGACGCCGGCGGCGGTCCTCTCCCTCCTCCTCGTGGGCGCCGTCGTCGTCCTGCGCCGCAGGCGGCTCCCCCGGCCCTCCACCCTCGCCCTGTGGATCGCCCCGGCCCTGCTCCTCGGCGTGTCGCTCTTCTCCGAGATCCAGATCGGCGTGCGGCACCTGCTCCCCATCTTCCCGCCGCTGGTGATCGGGGCCGGGTGGGCGGCGACGCTCCTGGGCGCCGTCGCGCGGATCCCGGTCGCGGTGGTGCTCGTCGCCGCGGCGGCCGAGGCCCTCGCCAGCGCGCCGGCGTACATCGGCCACTTCAGCTCGGCGATCGGCGGCTCGAAGCCCGGACACCGCATCAGCATCATCGCCGAGGACTGGGGGCAGGACGTCCGCCGCCTCGCGACCTTCGTGAAGGAGCGCCGGCTCGAGCCACTCTACTACCTCCCGTACGGATCGGCCGCCCCCATGGAGATGAAGCGCTTCGGCGCCACCTTCCGCCGCTTCGACTGCAAGACCCAGGTGCGGGGCCCGGCGTGGATCGCCGTGCACGCGGCCCATGCCGTGCGGTTCAAGAAGCCCTGCGGCCCCATCTCCCTCGATCGCGAGCCGGACCTGGTGCTCGCCGAGCACGTCTGGCTGTACCGGATCGACCCGCCGGAGAGGCCGGACGAGCCGGCGCCGCCGGTCTCCGAGGCGCAGGCCGGCGAAGGAGCACGCGCTGCCGGAGAGGCGCCGGCCGATCCCTCCGGAGGGCCGGCGCCATGACCGTGCGCCCCCCCCGGAGGAAGGCGCTGCGGGTGGTCCTCGCCTTCGCCGCGTCCGCCGCCCTGCTCGCCGTCGTCTTCTCCCAGCTCGACCTGGCCAACGCGGCGGTGCGCTTCCGGGAGGCGCGGCCGGGCTGGCTGGGGGTCGCGGCCCTCGGCTCCCTCTTCGTCCTGATCACGAGGGGCCTGCGCTTCGCGATCCTGAACCGCCACGCCCGCTGGCCGCTCACCACCGCGGCGACGGCGATCCAGGTCTTCCTCAACCGGGTGACGCCCCTGCGCCTCGGCGAGCTCAGCCTGCCCTGGATCCTGCGGCGCCACGCCGGGGAGGACGCCGCCCGCTCCCTCCTCTCGGTAGTCCTGGTGCGGCTCATCGACCTCGCGATCGTGGCGGCGGCGGTGGTCGCGGGGCTCGCCCTCCGCACCCACGCCGAGGGCGCCCCGCCCCTCCTGCCCAGCGTGGCGGCGCTCGCCGGGCTCTCCCTGCTCCTGGCGGGCTTCCGTCCGCTCCTCCGGCGCTTCCTCGGCGCGGCGGCGTGGATCGCGAAGCGAACGGGGCTCGACCGCCACGCGCTGGTGGCGAAGCCGCTCGCGAAGCTCCGCGACGCGCTGGCCGACGGCGAGGCGCTCGGCCGCCGGGAGATGACGGGGATCGCGCTCACCTCCCTCGCCGTCTTCCTCGGCCAGACCCTGCTCTTCGGCGCGATCCTCCGGGCCTTCTCGGTGGAGGTGGGCGTGCTGGAGCTGATGCAGGGAGGGGCGGTTGCGCAGGCGGGCGCCGCCCTCCCCATCGCAGCCGTCGGCTCGTTCGGCCCCCAGGAGGCCTCGTGGGTGGCGGGCTTCGTCTGGGTCGGCGTCCCGCTCCAGGACGCCCTGGTGACGGCGATCGCCTGCCAGGTGATCACCCTGGCCTTCGCCGCCCTCTTCGCGCTGCCGGCCTGGCTCTGGCTGCAGCGCCGCCCGGTTCTGCCGGCTCCCTCCGCCTGAAGGCATCCGAAGCCCTCGCCGGCCCGCGCCCCCTCGCTTGCCAAGCCCGACCCCGGTCTTAGCTTGGGGCCATGAAGCTCGACAGACTCACCATCAAGGCCCAGGAAGCGCTCCAGAGCGCACAGTCGATCGCCCGCCGGCGGGACCACCAGCAGGTCGACGTGGAGCACGTCCTCGCGGCGCTCCTCGATCAGAGCGACGGCATCGTCCCGCCCGTGCTGAGCAAGATCGGCGCGAACGTGGAGCTGCTCCGCTCCCGTCTCGAGGAGGCGCTGGCGAAGATCCCCCAGGTGCACGGCGGCGCGACCTACCTGGCCCAGCGCCTGGCGAAGGCGCTGGATCGCGCCGAGGACCTCGCCCGCAAGCTGGGCGACGAGTACGTCTCCACCGAGCACCTCCTCGCCTCCTTCGCCGAGGAGAAGGCCGGCGCCGGCGACGCCCTGCAGAGCGTGGGCGTCACCAAGGACCGCGTCGTCTCCGTGGTGAAGGACCTGCGCGGCGGCGCCCGGGTGACGAGCGAGAACCCCGAGGCCTCCTTCCAGGCCCTCGAGAAGTACGGCAAGGATCTCACCGAGCTGGCCCGCAAGGGGAAGCTCGATCCGGTGATCGGCCGCGACGAGGAGATCCGGCGCACCATCCAGGTGCTCTCCCGGCGCACCAAGAACAACCCCGTGCTCATCGGCGATCCCGGCGTGGGCAAGACCGCCATCGTGGAGGGGCTCGCCCGGCGGATCGTCGACGGCGACGTGCCCGAGGGGATCAAGCGCAAGCGCCTCGTCGCCCTGGACATGGGCGCCCTGATCGCCGGCGCCAAGTTCCGCGGCGAGTTCGAGGAGCGGCTCAAGGCCGTGCTCGAGGAGGTGAGCAAGAGCGAGGGAGAGGTGATCCTCTTCATCGACGAGCTCCACACCCTGGTCGGCGCCGGGAAGGCCGAGGGCGCCATGGACGCGGGCAACATGCTCAAGCCCGCCCTGGCCCGCGGCGAGCTGCGCTGCATCGGCGCCACCACCGTCGAGGAGTACCGCAAGCACGTCGAGAAGGACGCCGCGCTGGAGCGCCGCTTCCAGCCGGTGATGATCGGCGAGCCCTCGGTGGAGGACACCATCTCTATCCTGCGCGGCCTCAAGGAGCGCTATGAGACCCACCACGGCGTGCGCATCACCGACGGCGCCATCGTCGCCGCGGCCACGCTCTCGAACCGCTACATCACCGACCGGTTCCTGCCCGACAAGGCGATCGACCTGGTGGACGAGGCGGCGTCCCGGCTGCGGATCTCCATGGACTCCATGCCGCCCGAGCTGGACTCGGTGCGCCGCCAGATCCTCCAGCTCGAGATCGAGCGGGAGGCGCTGCGCAAGGAGAGCGATCCCATCAGCCGCGACCGCCTCCAGAAGATCGAGGGCGAGCTCGCCGAGCTGAAGGAGGAGTTCACCGGACTCGAGAGCCACTGGGAGGCGGAGAAGGCGGAGCTCGCCAAGATCCGGGCCGCGAAGGAGCGGCTGGAGCGGGCCCGCGCGGAGGAGGAGGACGCCATGCGCAAGGGCGAGCTCAACCGCGCCGCCGAGCTGCGCTTCGGCACCATCCCCTCCCTCGAGAAGGAGGCCGAGGAGGCGTCCCGGAAGCTCGCGGAGCTGCAGAGCGAGCGGAAGATGCTCGCCGAGGAGGTGGACGCCGAGGACATCGCCTACGTGGTGAGCAAGTGGACCGGCATCCCGGTGACTCGGATGCTGGAGAGCGAGCTGCAGAAGCTGGTGGGCATGGAGGAGCGCATCGGCCGCCGGGTGGTAGATCAGAAGCAGGCGGTCCACGCGGTGGCGAACGCGGTGCGCCGCTCCCGCTCCGGCCTGCAGGAGCCCAACCGCCCCATCGGCTCGTTCCTCTTCCTCGGCCCCACCGGCGTGGGCAAGACCGAGCTCGCCCGGGCGCTGGCCGAGTTCCTCTTCGACGACGAGACCGCGATGATCCGCCTCGACATGTCCGAGTACATGGAGAAGCACACCGTCGCGCGGCTCTTCGGCGCGCCCCCGGGCTACGTGGGCTACGAGGAGGGCGGTCAGCTCACCGAGGCGGTGCGGCGCAAGCCGTACTCCGTGGTCCTCTTCGACGAGGTGGAGAAGGCGCACCCCGACGTGTTCAACGCGCTGTTGCAGGTGCTGGACGACGGCCGCCTCACCGACGGCCAGGGCCGCACCATCGACTTCCGCAACGCGGTGATCATCATGACCTCGAACATCGGTTCGCAGCTCATCCAGGAGGGGATCGTGGAGAGCGGCTTCGACGCCGACGAGGTGGTGATCTCCAAGCCGGTGCGCGACGCGGTGATGACGGAGCTGCGGGGCACCTTCCGGCCGGAGTTCCTCAACCGCATCGACGAGGTGGTGCTCTTCCACCCCCTCACCCGGGCGCAGCTTCGCACCATCGTCGACCTGCAGCTCGAGCGCTTCGAGCGGCTGCTCGAGGGCAAGAACCTCTCGCTCGAGGTCACCCCCGCCGCCAAGGACCTCATCGCGAAGGAGGGCTACGATCCGGCCTACGGCGCGCGGCCCCTGAAGCGGGCGATGCAGCGGCTGCTCCTCGACGAGCTGGCGATGAAGCTCCTGCAGGGCGAGTTCCACCCGGGAGACACCATCATCGTCGACGCCTTCGGCGACACCCTGGGCTTCCAGCGAAAGAGCGAGCCGCAGCCCACGCAGCCCGTCGCCCACGCCTGATTCGACGGGAGGCGGGATCCATCGCTTGAGCCCCGCCTTCCTTTTCGGCGATCATCGGGGGCAAAGATGAGCTCCGTCCCTCCCCCGAAGAAGCGAGCATCCAGGCCTCGCGCCACCGCTCCGTCCGCCCGCCGCCGGGAGGCGCCTGCTCCGGACGAGGGCCCCGATCTGGCGCCCACGGTGGGGAGGAACCTGCGCCGCCTGCGCAGCGCCCGCGGCCTCTCCCTGGAAAAGCTGGCGCAGGCCAGCGGCGTCTCCCGCGCCATGCTCGGCCAGATCGAGCTGGGGCGCAGCGCGCCCACCATCAACGTCCTCTGGAAGATCGCCCGCGCCCTCGACGTGACCTTCTCGGCGCTGATCACCGCCCGGGTGGCGTCGGGCACCACCGTCCTGCGGGAGCGGGACGCGCGCCGCCTGCGCAGCGCGGACGGCAGCTTCACCTCGCGGGCGCTCTTTCCCTTCGACGAGCCCCGGCGGGTGGAGTTCTACGAGCTGGAGCTCGCGCCGCGGGGGGTGGAGCGCGCGGATCCGCACCCCGCCGGCACCAGCGAGAACCTGGTGGTGGTGGAGGGCCCGGTGGAGATCGAGCTCCACGGCGAGGTCACGACCTTGAACGCCGGCGACGCCATCCTCTTCGAGGCCGACGCGCCCCACCTCTACCGCAACCCCGGCGACGAGAAGGCGCGGATGTACCTGGTGATGACGTACGCCGACTCCGTCGGCTGAGCGGACCCCGGCTTCTTCGTCGACGCGCCGCTCCGCCGGGCCCTCTCCGCGGAAAAACGGAGCGCCCCTTCGGCTGCCCCCACGCCGCCCCGCGGCCCGCGACGATCGCCCGGGCCTCAGGCGGGCCGGAGACGATCGCCGAGCCAGCGGCCGATCCGGTCGATCGAGCGGGCGTCGAGCACGCCGTCGTCCACCACCAGGCTGTGGTCGGGGAGCTCCAGGTTCCCCGGCGGCGCCACCACCGCCACCGCCGCCACCCGCTTGTCGCCGCTCGCCACCTCCACCGCGGCGGGCGCCGCCCTCCCGCAGCCGAGCAGGCCCAGGCGGAACGGATCGAGCTCAGGCCGGGCGGAGAGCGCGTCCAGCGCCACCTCGAGGACGGCCTCCTCCGACGCCCCGCCTTCGAGCTCGAGGCGCAGGGAGGCGAGCCCGGCCTCCTCGAGCCGCGCGGCCAGCGCCTCGCCGGCGCTCGTCCCCGGATGCACGCCCTTGCCCGCGAGCACCACCCCCGGCCACGGCCCGATCCCGGACGGCAGCCGGAGCACCGCCTTGTGGGCGACGGCGCGGGAGTCCACGAGCCGCAGGGAGCGATCGCCCGCCTGCCCCACGTTCATCCCTTGCGGCTGGGAGAGGCCGCCCCTCGCCAGCAGATCCGCCACCTCCTCCGCCGTGACCTCGGGCAGGTGCTCGTAGCAGCGATCGACCTCCTCGCGCTTCGACACCCGGACGGGCACGACGAGCTCGACCCCCATCTTCTCCAACTCCTCCAGCGAGGAGGCGACGCCGCACGGCACCGCCACCACGATCCGCTCCGCACCGCGGCGCCGCAGGAACTCGATGCCCGCCCGGGTGGTGAGGCCGGTGATGATGGCGTCGTCCACGATCACGGCGACGTGGCTGCGCACCACCTTCGCCGGATCGGGCGCGCCGAACGCCCGCCGCCACTGCGTCAGGCGGATCGCCACGTCCTCCCCCATGCTCTCCATCTCCGCCGGGAGGAGCCCGCTGTCCTTGGCGAGGTCGGTGAAGGTCATGGCCCCGTCGGCGTCGATGGCCCCCACCACCACGTTGGGCTGCTCGGGGAGCCCCACCTTGCGCACCAGGAGGGGGATCATCGGCGCGTGGAGCGCCTCGGCCACCTGGGCCCCCACCTGCACCCCGCCCCGCGGAACCGCGAGGATCACGGCGGGTCCGTCGATCCGCGGCGCGAGCATCTTACCCAGACGCCTGCCGGCGTCGATCCGATCCAGATAGCGATCCATTTGGCGCATCCTACCCCGCGGGCCCGGCGCTCGGCCCGTCAGAACCGATGGGTCTGTGCGCCGTCGACCACCACGACCGTTCCGGTCACCCAGGAGGCCCGCCGGGAGGCGAGAAAGGCCACCACGTCGGCCACCTCCTCGGGCGTCCCCAGGCGCCCCGCCGGGATCGACCTCTCCACCTCCTCGAAGGCCTCGGGATCCTGGGTGCGTCGCCTGTCCCACGATCCGCCGGGGAAGAGGATCGGCCCCGGCGCCACGCAGTTGACCCGGATCCCCTTGGGGCCCCCCTCCTGCGCCGCCACCTTGCAGTAGCCGTGCAGGCTCGCCTTCGATGCCACGTAGGCCGGCCAGCCGAACGCCTCCAGCCCCGAGATCGACGAGACGATCACCACCGAGCCGCCTCCGGCGGCCTCGAGGTGCGGCGTGCACCCGCGGACCAGCCGCACGGCGGAGAGGAAGTTCAGCTCCCACTGCGCCCGCCACGTCTCGTCCGGTCCGGAGAGCGCGGCGCTCGCCCGGGAGCCGCCGGCGTTCGCCACCGCCACGTCCACGCCGCCGAGCGCCGCCACCAGGCGCCCCAGCGCCGCGTCGTGGGCCGAGGCTTCCGTCACGTCCGCGGCCTCGATCTCCACCTGGCGCGCGCCGCCCGCCAGAAGCGCTTCGCGGGCCTGCTCCAGCCCTTCCAGCCCCCGCGCCATCAGGCCCAGGCTGCAGCCCTCCGCGGCGAGCGCCTTCGCGATCGCCAGGCCGATCCCCCGGGAGCCCCCCGTGACGATCGCCCGCTTCCCGTCCAGCCCGAGATCCACCGCCTACCTCCCTTCGTAGAAGACCTCGTCCAGGGCCAGGCCCTGGGGCGGCGCCGTCCTCCCCGCCTGCCGGCGGTCGCCCGAGGCCAGGAGCGCCGGCATCGATCCGGGCGCCCGCTTGCCGAGCCCCACCTCCACCAGCGTGCCCACGAGGTTTCGCACCATGTGCTTGAGGTAGGCGGTGGCCTCCGCCACCACCACGATCTCGTCGTCGCCTTCCCGCAGCTCGAGGGCGCGCAGGGTCCGGACGGTGGTCCGCGCCGGGCAGTCGCTCGCCCGAAACGCGGAGAAGTCGTGCTCGCCCAGGAGGTGCCCCGCCGCCTCCCGCATGGCCGCGCGATCGAGGGGCTGAAAGATCTCCCAGTGGGTCCTCCGCCGCAGCGGCGAGCGGACGGGCTTGGTGGAGATCCGATAGACGTAGCGCTTCCCGGACGCGCTGCGCCTGGCGTCGAAGCCCTCGGGCGCGAGCTCGGCCGAAACCACCGCCACGTCCTTGGGGAGCAGCGCGTTCATCCCGTGCACGTACGCCCGCAGGGGCAGATCGCGGTCGGTGCGGAAGGAGGCCACCTGCCCCCTGGCGTGGACGCCCGCGTCGGTGCGGCCGGAGCCGACCACCCGGATCGTGCCGCCGAGCAGGGTGCCGAGGGCGCGCTCGATCGCCTCCTGCACCGAGCGACCGTTCGGCTGGACTTGCCAGCCCACGAAGTCGGTGCCGTCGTATTCCAGGACGAGCTTCACCGTGTGCATCGAATTCCCGCGAAGAAGTCGGCGCCGGCCGCGTGTTGCACCACGACGTCGTTGGACTGCAGAGTAGCGAGTTTGGGCCCGATGGAGCATCCCTTGAACGCCTTGACCCTGGAGCGCCTGCGCGGGCTCGCCCGCGATCGCTTCAGCATCCGCCGCTTCCGTCCCGGCCAGGCCGAGGTGATCCAGGCGATCCTCGAAGGCCGGGACGTGCTCGCGATCCTCCCCACCGGCGGCGGCAAGAGCCTCACCTACCAGCTCCCCGCCCTCGCCCTGCCCGGGACGACGGTGGTGGTGTCGCCGCTGATCTCGCTGATGCAGGACCAGGTCGAGAAGCTGCGCGCCGTCGGCGTGGAGGTGGCCATGGTCAACTCCACCCTCTCCGAGAAGGAGCTGCGCGAGGCGGTGCAGACCATCGGCGAGGGGCGCCACCGCCTCGCCTACGTCACCCCCGAGCGGCTGGCCGATCCCGCCTTCCGCCAGGTCGTCGCGCAGGCCCGGCCGCAGCTCTTCGTGGTGGACGAGGCCCACTGCGTCTCCCAGTGGGGGCACGACTTCCGCCCGGCCTACCTCGGCCTCGCGGCGGCGGTGGAGGAGCTGGGGCATCCGCCGGTCCTCGCCCTCACCGCCACCGCCACCGACAAGGTGATCGGCGACATCGTGCGCCAGCTCGGCATGCGCGATCCCCAGGTGCTCATCGCGGGCTTCGATCGGCAGAACCTCTTTTTCGAGGTGATCCACACCGCGACCGAGCACGGCAGGCGCCGCCGCCTCGTCGAGTACGTGCGGCGCAGCCGCGGCTCCGGGATCGTCTACTGCGCCACCATCCAGCACGTGGAGGAGGTCGCCCAGCTCCTGCGCGAGAGCGGGATCGACGTGGGGCGCTACCACGGGCAGATGCGGGCCAAGGAGCGCGAGGCGGTCCAGCGCGCCTTCATGGCGACCGGCTCGCCCCGGGTGATCGTCGCCACCAACGCCTTCGGCCTCGGCGTCGACAAGCCGGACATCCGCTTCGTGCTCCACGCGCAGATGCCCGGCTCCCTGGAGGCCTACTTCCAGGAGGCGGGGCGCGCCGGCAGGGACGGCCGCCCCTCGCGGTGCACCCTGCTCTACCAGGCCGGCGACCGGCGGGTGCAGGCGTACTTCCTCGGCGGCCGGTACCCCCGCCCGGAGGACGTGATCCGGGTCTACCGCTCGCTGGAGCGCCACGCCCGCGCCGACGCCCAGGGCCTGGATGTCGTCGCCGAAGGGGCGGGGCTCCCCCTGCGCACGGCGCGGGTGGTCCTCTCGCTCCTCGTGGAGCTCGGACTCGCGGTGGAGGAGGACGGCGCCAGGGTGCGGGCCTGCGGCCCCGTCGCCGCGGACGAGGACCTCGCCGCCGCCGCCCTCCGCTACGAGGAGCGGCGCCGGGAGGATCGGGCCCGACTGGACGCGGTGGTGCGCTACGCCACCTCGACCCTGTGCCGCACCCGCATCCTCCTCGCCTACTTCGGCGAGGACGCCGCCTCCACCTGCGGGCACTGCGACTCGTGCCTGCGGCGGGTGCGACGCGCCGAGGAGGAGGCCCGCAAGGAGGAGGAGCGGCGGCTCTCCGAGGAGGCCGAGGCCCGGGTCGCGGCGGCGCGGGCGGCCGCCGCGGCCGCCGCCGCGGAGAGCGCGCACCACCGCCGCCCGCTGCGCACCTTCCGCCCCGCCCGAAAGAAGCCCGAGGGCCGCGGCGCGCGAAAGACGCTCGGCCCCGGCGCCCGGGTCGCCCACCCCGCCTTCGGCGAGGGCGAGGTCCTGGTGGTGCACGACGACCGAGTCACCGCGTTCTTCCCCGGACGCGGCGAGCGCACCGTCAAGCTGTCCTTCCTCCAGCGGGTCTGATCACGGGATCGCGAACGGCGACGGCGCCTGTCCATACCAGTTGTCGCCCCAGCAGATCAGGGTCCCGTCCCGCCGCTTGATCCCGCAGGTGAAATCCTTCCCCGCGGTGACGTCGTCGTAGCCCAGGGTGCGCAGCGCCGCGTTCCCGATCTGGCCCTTCCCGGTCGATCCCCCGCAGGCGAGCGTCCCCTGGCTCCCGCGGACGATCCCGCAGGCGTGGTTGGCGCCGACCGCGATCCGCTCGAGCGAGTCGAAGATCGCGAAGCCCACCACCCCCCCTCGGACGCTCCAGCAGGCCGGCGTCCACGTCCCCGAGCGGAGGGCGCAGAGCGCCGATCCGTTGGAGGAGGCGCTCAAGGTCTCGAACGGACCCGGAAAGGTGAACTCCTCGCCCCGGGCGCCGACGCCGAGCCAGCAATCGACGGCTCGATCGAAGGTGCGGATCGCGCACACGTCGGCTCGCCCCGCGGCGAAGTCGAGGTACGCGGTGGCGCTCGGCGAGATCGGCGCGGCCGGCGGTGCCTGCGGCCCCCAGCAGATCAGCTTCCCGTCCGCCCGCCGGATCGCGCACGCGAAGCCTTCGCCCACCGCGACGGACGAGAATCCTTCCGGATCGGTGGGGGGATCGAAGTCTCCCACCTCCTGGCCTCCCCAGCAGGTGAGGCCCCCGTCCTCCGCGCGGATCGCGCAGGCGCTGCCCGCCCCCGACGACACCGTCAGATACGCCTCCGTGGTGTTCAGCCGCGGCAGCCGCGCGTTCGGATCGTAGCCCCAGCAGCGCAGCCTCCCATCGTCCCGGCGGATGCCGCAGGTGTGCTCCACGCCGGCGCTGATCTGCGCGAAGGCCTCGCGCGAGGGCGCCGGCGACGCGGCGCCCCAGCAGCGGATGCGCTCGTCGGCGGCGACGGCACAGGTGAGGAGCTCGCCGGCGCTGATCTCCAGCACCCCCGCGAGGGTGGGGTCGGGGACCGTCTCTCCGGCCAGGTCCCGGCCCCAGCAGATCGGGGTGCGATCGACTTGCCGCACCGCACAGGCGTGCTTCTTGCCGACCGTCACCGACTCGAACCTCCCGGAGGTGGGCGCACCGCCGACGATGCCCGTCTCGTCCGCTCCCCAGCAGCGTAGGGCGCCCGCCACCGTCACCCCGCAGGTGACCTCTCGGCCCGCCGAGATCGAGAGGAAGTCCTCGTCGGGCGGCTCGGCGCCGTACGCCCCCCAACACGCGACCTTGCCGTTCGTCTGCACGCCACAGCCATGCGAGAACCCGGCGCTCACGGAGGCGAACTCGAGGCCTCCGGGAGGGCTCGCCCTGCCGAGCTCGTTCTTCCCCCAGCAGATCGCCGCCTGGTCGTGCGTGCGCACGGCGCAGGCGTGCTCGTGGCCGGAGCTGAGGCTCGTGTACTCGAACGCCGGCGACGGCTCGGTGTTCGCGTCGACGTCGCCCCCGCGGCAGGCGATGGTGCCGTCCAGGCGGAGGCCACAGACGTGGCTGCGCCCCGCCGACACGACCGAGAAGCGATCGACCTCCGGGAGCTGGGGCAGGAAGGAAGGCGACTCCTGGGTCGTCCCCCAGCAGACGCCGCGGTCGTCGAGGGCGCGCACGGCGCACGCGAAGCCCCAGCTCACGCTCACGGACCGGAAGCCGGACAGGACCATGGGCGCGGAGGGCGCCGACTCCGCGACGAGGTCGCCTCCGCTCCACGCCTCCAGGACCCAGGAGACGGGGGCGTTCAGGGGAGGCGACGGATCGAAGTCCTCCGGCACCTCCGCTCCCGCGAGGAGCGTCGTCGTCTCGCCCTCGTGGCGCCTCCACTGGAAGTCGAGGTCCATCCCCCGGTAGCCGGCGACGACCGCCTGCTCTCCGGGCTGGCTGGAGACGACGGTGCGCACCGTGTACACGGGAGCGACGTCCGGCCGGGTCGAGGGCGGCTCGACGAGCCCGAGCTGGGCGAAGCCGCGGTACCGGTCTTCGATCGCGATCGCCTGCATCGGCCGGAGCACCGCCGGCGGCGCGTCGACGTCGAGCCAGGAGCGGACGTCGCCCAGGGGGATCCAGGTCCCGCCGCTTCGCATCACCTCGTAGCCGATCGACGGGAGCGCGCGCCCGGCGACGACGCCCGTGCGATCGCCTTCGCCCTCCGCCGTGATCGCCGAGATCTCGTACTGGTGGAGGACGACGCTCGATCCGCTCTCCCAGGTGAGCAGCACCCCGTCCGCGCGGGTGCCCTGGGTGGCCGCGAGGTCCACCGGGGGACCGACGATCGGCGGGTCCGCGTCGAAGTCCTCCCAGGCCTGCATGGAAGGGGGCAGCATCGCGACTTCGAGGCCGTCGCGGGTGATCCTCCACTGCGCCACGACCGGGGCGATCCGGCGCTCATGGACCGGCTCGGTCGCGGGACCGAGCTCGTCGCCCGCGTACGCCCGCACCCGGTAGGCGTGCTCCGTCCCGTCCTCCTCCCGCGTCTCCCAGAGCAGCATCACCGAGTCGACCCTCGGCGAAGCGACGACGCCCCCGGCCCTGGCCCGTCCCGGATGGGCGCTGGCGTCGACGTAGGAGGTCGCTGGGGAGGGCACCCGCTCGAGGAGCCCGCCGTCCCGGAGGATCTCGATTCCCTCCGCCTCGGGGGCCGCCCGCGCCGCCGTCACCGGGGGCGACGCGGCGCCGGTGCCGTAGGGACCCGCCGCGGCGACCTCGTATCCGTGTTCGCGACCTGGGACGGGCTCGCCCGGCGTCCACTCCAGCTCGAGGCCGCCGTCGACCCGCGTCACGGCGAGGTCCCGGGGCTCGCCGAGCTGGCCGGTGCCGGCCGTCTCGTCCCGGTAGGCGCGGCGCGCCGCCGGGAGGACGGCCACCTCCTCGCCGTCGCGGCGGACGAGCCAGGCCTCCTGCACCTGGGGCCCCCGCGATCCCGTCGCCTGCACCCGACCCATCTCACCGTCGCCGAGGACCGCGATCACCGTGTACACGTGGTCCGGGCCGGGGAGGGCCTCCACCGCGCCCCACTCCAGGTGCACGGCGTGGACTTCCGCCTCCGCCGTCACCTCCGGCGCGGCGAAGGATCCCGCGGTCGCGCCGCGGTCCTCGAACGAGCGGGCGCCTCCCCGCAAGGTCGCGATCCGCTCGCCGTCCCGCTCCACGTGGATCCGATCCGGCGGGTCCCCTTCGACCGTCCAGGCGAGCCGCACCCGGTCCGCGAGGTCGGTGGTCGCGGTGGCCCCCGTCAGCGAGCCGCTCCTCTCCTCTTTCCCCCCGCAGGCGGCGAGGACCAGACACGCAAGCGCCAGCACTCCACGTCCCATGGGGATCGACTAGACCACATCCGCCGGGGACCTTCCACGCCGCGATTGACCGCGCCCGCGGCGCTCCCTATAGGATGCGCCGGCCGCTGCGGATTCTCCCGCGGCCGCCGGGCGTTTTCCAAGAGCTCATGAACGACAAGCTCCACGAGATCGAGCGCAGGTTCGAGCGCCTCACCGTCGAACTCTCCAACCCGGAGGTGTTGGGCAGCGCGGACAAGTACCAGAAGGTGGCCCGCGAGCGCGCCGCGCTGGAGCCCATCGTCGAGACCTTCCGGGAGTGGTCGAAGGTCGGCAAGGAGATCGACGAGAACGAGCTCCTGCTGGAGGAGAACGACGACGAGATCCGCGCCCTCGCCAAGGAGGAGCTGCCCGCCCTGCGGGAGCGGCACCAGGCCCTCGGGCAAAAGCTGCGCATCCTGCTCCTCCCCAAGGACCCGCTCGACGAGAAGAACGTCATCCTCGAGATCCGCCAGGGCGTGGGCGGCGACGAGGCCGGCCTCTTCGCGGCGGACCTCTTGCGCATGTACCTGCGGTACGCGGAGCGCCAGGGGTGGAAGTACGAGATCCTCTCCCGCTCCGAGTCGGGGGCCGGCGGCCTCAAGGAGGCGCAGGTCCTCATCCAGCACGAGGGCGCCTACTCCTGGCTCAAGTTCGAGGGCGGGGTCCACCGGGTGCAGCGGGTCCCTGAGACGGAGGCGCAGGGGCGTATCCACACCTCCACCGCCACCGTGGCGGTGCTCCCCGAGGCGGACGAGATCGACGTCCACCTCGACGAGAAGGACTACCGCAAGGACGTGATGCGGGCGGGCGGCCCCGGCGGGCAGAGCGTGAACACCACCGACTCCGCGGTGCGCCTCACCCACCTCGCCACCGGCATCACCGTCGTCTGCCAGGACGAGAAGTCGCAGCTCAAGAACTTCAACAAGGCCCTCAAGATCCTGCGGGCCAAGCTCTACGAGATCGAGGTGGAGCGGCAGCGGGCCGAGCGCGACGCCTCCCGCTCCGGCATGGTGGGCTCCGGCGACCGCTCCGAGAAGATCCGCACCTACAACTTCCCGCAGGATCGCCTCACCGATCACCGCGTCGGCCTCACCCGGCACAACCTCGACGACGTGATGGACGGGGACATCCACGACCTCCTCGTCGCCTGCCGCAACCACTTCATGGCGAGCCAGCTCGAGGCGGAGGCGGCGCCCGGCGAAGCGCGAGGCTGATGGAGCGCTGGACCATCCGCCGCGCGATCCTCTGGACCGCCGACTACCTCGAGGGAAAGGGGGCCGACTCGCCCCGCTCCGACGCGGACCTGCTCCTCGCCGACGCCCTCGGGGTCGACAGGCTCCGGCTCCTCCTCGACTTCGACAAGCCCCTCACCCCCGACGAGCTCGCCGCCTACCGCAAGCGCATCGAGCGCCGCGCCGCCGGCGAGCCCACCGCGTACATCCTCGGCCGCAAGGAGTTCTACGGCCGCGACTTCCTGGTGGACGCGCGGGTGCTCGTGCCCCGGCCGGAGACCGAGGGGCTCGTCGACCGGGCGCTCGAGGATCTGCCGGAGAGCGCGCGGGTCCTCGACCTCTGTGCCGGCTCCGGCTGCGTGGGCCTCACCATCGCGGCGGAGCGGCCGAGCGCGCGGGTCGATCTCGTCGAGCTCGAGCCGGGGGCCGCCGAGGTCGCCGCCGCCAACGCCGCGCGGCTGGGCGTCGCCGATCGCTGCCGGGTCCTCGTGGGCGATCTCTTCGCCCCGGTGGAGGGCGAGCCGCCGTACGACGTCGTCGTCTCCAACCCGCCGTACGTGCCGAGCGGCGAGCTCCCCGGGCTTTCGCGGGAGGTACGCCGCGAGCCGCACCTCGCCCTGGACGGCGGGGGCGACGGCCTCGACGTCGTGCGGCGGATCGTCGGCGGCGCGGGCCGGCACCTCGTCCCCGGGGGGCGGGTCGCCCTCGAGCTCTCCCTCGGCCAGGCGGAGGTCGTCGTCGGCCTGCTGCGGGAGGCGGGCTTCGCGAAGGCCCGGGCCGAGCAGGACTTCACCCGCCGCGATCGGTACGCGGTCGGCGTCCTGGCGCCGGCCGACGATGCGGAGTAGGTTCGCGCGCCAAATGGACTCCATCGTCATCACGGGCGGCAAGCGCCTCGAAGGGAAAGTGAAGATCTCGGGGGCGAAGAACGCGGCCCTGCCGATCCTCGCGTCCAGCCTCCTCGCCGAGGGCACCTCGTCCTACGGCAACGTCCCCGACCTCGCCGACGTCTCCACCATGGGCCGGCTCCTGCGCTCCATGGGCTGCGAGGTGGTGCGCGGCACCGGCCGCGCCGCGGAGCGGGTGGAGGTCACGGTCCCGCCGTCGAGCGAGCTCGAGCCGATCGCGCCGTACGAGCTGGTGAAGACCATGCGCGCGAGCGTGCTCGCGCTGGGGCCGCTCGTGGCCCGCTACGGCAAGGCGCGGGTGTCGCTCCCCGGCGGCTGCGCCATCGGCGCGAGGCCGATCGATCAGCACCTCAAGGGGCTCGAGCAGCTCGGCGCCAGCATCAGCCTCGAGCACGGCTACGTGCAGGCGCGGGCCCGGCGGCTCGTCGGCGCGCGGATCACCTTCGACGTCGTCACCGTCACCGGCACCGAGAACCTGATGATGGCGGCGGCCCTCGCCAAGGGGACCACCGTCCTCGAGAACGCGGCCCGCGAGCCGGAGGTCGAGGACCTGGCCGAGGCGCTGCGCTCCATGGGCGCACGCATCGAGGGCGCGGGCACCGACCGGGTGGAGATCCAGGGCGTCGACGCGCTGCGGCCCGCCGTCCACTCCGTGATCCCCGATCGCATCGAGGCCGGCACCTTTTTGGTGGCGGCGGCCGTCACCGGCGGCGACGTCGTCGTCGAGGGCTGCGTCCCCGCCCACCTCGAGGTGGTGATCCAGAAGCTGCGGGAGGCGGGCGTCGTCATCGAGCCGGCGGAGAAGGGCGTGCGGGTGAAGGCCCCCAGGCGGCTCAAGGCCGTCGACTGCAAGACCCAGCCGTTCCCGGGATTTCCCACCGACATGCAGGCCCAGCTCATGGTCGCCATGGCCATCGCCGACGGCTCGTCCGTGATCACCGAGAACGTGTTCGAGAACCGGTTCATGCACGTGCAGGAGCTGTCGCGCATGGGGGCGAGCATCTCCGTCGACGGCAAGACCGCCGTGGTGAAGGGCGTCTCGCGGCTGTCGGGAGCGCCGGTGATGGCCACCGACCTGCGGGCGTCCGCGTCGCTGATCCTGGCCGGCCTCTGCGCCCAGGGCACCACCACCGTGCAGCGGGTCTACCACCTCGATCGCGGCTACCAGCGGATCGAGAAGAAGCTGCGCGGGCTGGGCGCCGAGATCCGTCGAGTAAAGGCGTAGCGCGGCGTCGCCGCCACCCTTCGGGCGTTGCGGCGGAACATTCCGCTTTGCTAGGGTGTTCCAGCCGGTTCACCCGTGATTTTCCACACAAACCCCGAACCGAAAGGGAGACGAATTTCCATGGACTGCCCCCGCTGCAACGTCGAGATGGCGTCCCTCGATGGAGAGGACATCTCGCTGCAGCGCTGCGCCGAATGCAGCGGTATCTTCATCGATCCAGGCGATCTCAACCGCATCCTGCTCCGCAACGGACTGCCCGTCCTCGAGCGGCTCGGCGGCAAGGCCAACCTCGAGGAGATCGCCGTGACCTGCCCCGAGTGCACCGCCGTCGACCTCACCGTGGTCGAAGGAAACGACAAGCTCGGCCTCCGCTACGAGACCTGCGAGAGCTGCGGCGGCATTTGGCTCGACCTCGACATCGACGAGGGCGCCGACTTCACGACGATCGAATCCGCCATCGTCGAGCACTTCCGCCAGTTCCGGGGCTAGCGGCCCGGTTGCACGGGGGGCTCCCTGTCGCATAGCATGCCGGCGCTTTCGCCGACCGGCCGTCCGCTCGCTGCTTCGCGCGGTCGCCGCACAGGAGTGCGCTCGAACATGCTCGCCCTTCGCGCAGCCGTCGCGCTGCTTCTGCCGCTCCTCGCCGCTCCCGCCCTGGCGCAGCGTCCCTCCTTCCGATCGCTCCCCGTCGCCGAGAAGCGGGCCATCCCGGTGGAGGAGGTGATCGCCGGCCTGGAGGCCGATGCGATCGCCTTCGGCGCAGACGTGCAGGTCCGCGGGATCCTGGAGAAGAAGGAACCCCACCCCGACGTGCGGATCGTGGGCGACGTCGTCCACGTGCTGGCCGACGTCTGCGGGGAGGGCGAAGAGGCCGAGACCGGCTGCGCCCTCGTCTTCCAGGGCATGAACCAAGGTTGGGCCTACTACGACTACGCCAGGCAGGGGGCGCCCATCGTCTCCAGGCTTGTGCGGTCGGTCGACAACGGCTTCGAGATCCCGATCTTCTTCAACGACTTCATCACGCCCGACTTCGGCGGCGCCTACTACCGCCCCATCTACAACGAGATCGTGGGCACGGGCATGCGGGTCCACGATCTGCGGGCGTTCTTCGGCGGCCTGGGCAGCAGCATCCACGGCCTCGTGTCCATGAACGTGTGGTGGAGCTGCGAGGCGGGCGACTGGTTCCAGGACGGCTGCACCGACCAGCCTCCGTTCGCCACCACCTACCGCTCCCTCCACGGCGTCCTCGGCCAGGAGGTCGGCCACCGGTGGGGGGCTTTCCTCACCCACTTCGACCGGACCACTCTCCTGCGGAGCAAGGAGCTCCTCGGGCGCGACGACGCCCATTGGAGCTACTGGCTCAACTCCGGCGGCTCGCCCCTGGAGGGCAACCGCTGGATCGACGAGGGCGACGGGAACTTCCGCATCGAGCACGCGGCCTTCTCCAAGTACTCCGACTTCGACCTCTACGCGATGGGCGTCATGGACGACCCGGAGGTCCGCCCCACCTTCTTCATCCGCCCCAGGGGCTGCCCCGGCTCCCGCGACTGCAGCAAGTCGACGGCGCCCGAGAGCGGTCTCCTCCGGGTGGAGGGCGAGCGGGTCGACGTCGCGCTCTACGACGTCCAGGACGACCTGGGCTTCCGCGATCCGCCGTTCGGCGAGGCCACCCGCACCAGCCGCCAGATCTTCGTCTTCAACTCCATCAAGGACGCCGAGCCGAACATCGCGCCGCCCGAGGTCGCCATCCGCAAGACCGAGGCGGTGCGCAAGTACTGGAACGAGTACTTCTACGAGGCGACCTTCACCCGGATGCGCTCCATCACCACCGTGTCCGGCCGCGACGACTACCCGCGGTGGGAGTTCACCATCGGCGCCGAGGGCTGGGAGCCGTTCGGCAACGAGGGGGAGCCGGTGTCCGTGGGCGGCATGATCGTCCTGGAGAGCGAGGGCGCCGAGGCCGTGGGCCTGCTCAACCAGCAGACCCAGATCGACACCGCCGAGTACCGGAGCCTGCTCCTCAAGCTCGTCGTGCCCGCGAAGGCGGCGGCAGGGGGCGCGCGCGTGGAGATCCAGGTGGGCGGCATCGAGGGTGAGCTGGCGCCGGAGCCGTACGTGCTGCGCCCGGCCCAAGACGGCCTCCTCCACACCTACGTGGTGCCGCTCGAGGGCACGGGAGCGTGGCAGGGCAAGGTGGGCCAGGTGCGCATCGCCCTCACGGGCGCGCCGGCCGGCGCCACCCTGGGCGTCGACCGCGTCGTCTTCTCGCCGCAGGAGGCGGCCGACGTGGACGGCGACGGCATCCCAGACGCGGACGACAACTGCATCGACGTCCCCAACCCCGACCAGCTCGACGGCAACCGGGACGGGGTGGGCGACGCGTGCAACGCCTTCCGGCTCGTGGCGCAGGAGGAGCAGTCCTGCAGCGCCGCCGGCGGCGCGCCGTCCCTGGCGGCCCTGGCGCTGGCGGCCCACGCCGTGCTCCGCCGCCGGCGGCGGTAGGCACCCGCCCGGCATTTTTTTTCCTCACTCCCCGGGCTCCACCGCGGGCGTCGGCCCGGCGTTCCAGAACGCCGAGGGCCATTGGCAGGCCGTCGCCGACGCGCACGTCGACGAGGACGCGAACGAGGTCGTGGCGTCCGTGGATCACTTCAGCGACTGGCCCGCCTTCCAGATGCTCGTGCTGCCGGCCCACCCGTCCGTCGAGGTGGGCGAGGCGATCGGCCTGTGGGTCTACAAGTGCACCACCACGACGCCACACCGAGACCGTCGACGAGGACACCGGCGTCCGAGAGGTCTCCCGGGCCCTCTTCATCCGAGAGAAGCCGCAAGGGGAGTAGCCGGTCGCCGCGGGCGAAGGAGCCGCCCTTCCCCGGCGGCCTCCTCGCCAGCCGATCGTTCCCGTGGCGCCGACTCCGACGCGCGCCGGCCACTCCCGCGCGGCACCAGCCCGGCCAAACGCCCCGCGCGAACTTCGGCCGTGCCGGCCTCCGGACCGACCGCCTCAAAACGCCGCTCCGACCGCTGCGCACGCTTGACTTGGCCCGACCGCCCCTCTATTTCTGCGGTCACTTCTATGCGGGAATAGCTCAGTTGGTAGAGCATCAGCTTCCCAAGCTGAGGGTCGCGGGTTCGAGTCCCGTTTCCCGCTCCAGAAAAGAGGCCGGATTCCCAGAGGTTACCGAAGGGGATCCGGCCTTTCCTTTTGCCCGAGCGGCGTCGGGTAGCAACCGGGTAACAAACGGTTCGGAGTCACCGTTGGTCCCGGTCGCCGTGGCGGTTTCGAGATCCTCCTCGGCCTCCGGTAAAGCAGGCAGCCGGTTGATCGCCTCGCGCAGATCCTCGACGTCCAGGTGCCCGTAGATCGACGTCGTCGTCCGCACGTCGCGGTGCCGCATGATTCGCTCAGGCGAGCGAAATCCAGGAGCTCGGCGCAGGCTTCGTGGATCCGCTTCGCCCACGCCGCAAGCGGGCCGATCGCAGCGGATGGGGGCTCCTCGCTGCCACCAGCGTAGAGGCGGTCGAAGAGCTCGTCCTCGAAGCGGAGCTGGGGAGGATCCGATCGGTCGACCTGGTCCAGTCCTCGTGCCTCGCGGTGGAGGAAGACGTGCCAGCGAGGCACGTCGAAGAGGATGCGCTTCATCGGACGCTCCGGAGCCCGAGACCGGCGCTGACCGTGCGGGCCAGCTCTGCGTGCATGGCATTGATCTCGGGGCTGGCGTCCGCGATGACGCTCCGGGCCCGCTTCCCGCCGCTTCGTGCGAGCTTCGTCAGGCGGTCCTGCTGCTGGTTGAACTGCTCCAGCGCCTGCGCCGCCGCAGCGATGTAGCTCTTGCGATCGCCGGTCTTCAGCGCCGTCACCTTGCCGGCGGTCTCCCGTGCCGCGTCGAGGACTTCCTGTGCCTGCGTGCCGATGGGGTCCGCCAGCTTGCCCACGATGCGTGCGACCTTTGGACGGTCCTTCGGTTCGCGCCAGAGCGAGTCGACGAGGATCGAGAGGTCCTCCGGCGAGGTCTTCTTCTCGCCCGCGAGGTGTGCTGCCGCCTGGGCGAGCCGGAGGCACTTCTTCCACCGGCGATCGCTGGCGACGATGCCCTCCTGCCGCAGCGCCTCGCGCATCGCCACCAGGGCATCGACGGTGTCGTCGGTGACCTTCACCAGCCTGGTGGCGGCCTGCTCCTTCCGCAGCTCCTTCAATGAGAGGGAGACGGTGGAGGTAGGCTCGCCCGCTGCGAGTACGGCGCGGAAGTTGTGCGGCTGGAGCAGGTACTGGACGTTGAAGCGCACGAGGAACCGGTCGAAGAGCGCCTCCAGCTCTTCGCCCTCCGGCATCTCGTTCGAGGCCCCGAAGAGCGTCACCAGCGGCACCTGCATCGGAGTGCCGTCGTTGTGGAAGAGCCGCTCGTTGACGAGGCTGAGGAGGCTGTTGAGGATGGCGGAGTTGGCCTTGAACACCTCGTCAACGAAGGCGAACTCCGCCTCGGGGAGCCGGCCTGCGGTGATGCGGACGAAGCGGTCCTGCTCCATGCCCTTGAGGCTGATCGGGCCGAACAGCTCCTCGGGCATCGAGAACTTGGTCAGCAGCCGCTCGAAGTAGCTGCCACCGAAGGCCTGCGCGATGGCCCGGGCGAGCGTCCGGGACGTCGTGTAGCCACTCCCGGAGGGCGTGCCGGCAGCCCAGGCGCTGAATTGAACGGAAACCGTCTCGATCCCCGAGAGACCTTCCTGGTGTTCGTCGGGGTCCTCGGAGACGACCACGTAGGTGAGCGCCGGAAGCGACGAGTCCTCGGGGATCATCTCGGGCGCGATCCGATCCCCAACCAGCGCCGAGACCACCGGGTCGGCAAGAAGCATCGAACGAAGCGCCGCCCCAACCACGGAAGGCCTCGTCGATGTGGTGCCTCAGCTCGGCCTCGAACGCTCGGAGTGCCCAGTCTTTGGCGGCCTGCGCGGCAGGGCGCACGAATGGCTGGGGCGCGATGAAACCGGTGTACGCGAGGCGCTTCTTGACGAGGATTCGCCCGAATCGCGTGGCCTTCCGTTGGCCACCTCGAGCATCCGTGAACCCACGCCGTTCGACCTCCCCCCACTCGTAGGTTCGGGAGATCTCGCGGTAACGCTTCGCGGTGCCGTACTCCACCCATCGCCAGTAGTAGGCGTCGGACTATTGGTTGGTCCGCCGATCGGGCTTGCGGATCCGAACGAAGAGCTTGATCCTCCCGCGTCTCGAGACGACCTGCATGTAGACGGCGCGCATCAGGGTCTTGCGCGCGTCCTTCGAAGTCGAGGTCGCCGGCTCGCTTCTTGATTTCCCGGGTGTACACCTTCCCCATCGACCGGAGAGAGGTCCGCAGCGCCTTCTTGGCGAGCTTGGGCTCGAGGTCCTGCATCCGCCGCATGAGGGCGTCGAGGCCAAACACTTCCACTTTGGCGGTCATTTGACCCTCGGTGCGACATGGCTACAATGGGTGTGGAGGTGCACGATGAAGCTCGTGGGTGGACGGACCCCTCTCGCAGCCCTGATGCGAGTCGTCGGCTGGGTGATGCTGGCCGCGCCCCTGGTCCCTGTACTTGCCGGCGCGCGTGCCGGCGGTGACCTCTGGTTGCTCTGCCTCGGGATCTGGATCGGAAGCCAGGCCGCGGCCGGCATCCTCGACTACGGCGCCCGCGAGTTCGACGGCTGAACCGCCGTCACGAAGAGCTCGAGGCCCTCTCGGCGCCCGAGCTCCGAGACGCCCCCGATCTTCCAGACCTTCCCGTCGAGCCTCGTGAACCTCGATCCGAGGTCCTGGGTTCGGTGGTCCACTCGATCGAGCTTCTGTTCGACAAGACGCAGGCGCGAGTCGAAGTCATCGAAGCGGTTCTCGAGCCCGTCGAGCCGATCGCCGATGGCGCCGATTGCCGCGAGGATCTCATCCTGCCGGTCCGTCACACCTCTCAGGTGGACGTCAGTGGACGTCGGTGGACGGCGGCGCACGTAGCCGGAAGGCCCCCGAGAAGGCAAGCGCAGCTCGTTGCAGATCGTCGCAGGCCACCCTTGGCGGATGAAGGCGGATGTGGGCGATGACCGACCCGATTCTCGTACCTGCGGACCTGCCCCCGGTGATGACCGTGCCGGAGGTCTGCGACCTCCTCCGGCTGGACCGGCGCACGGTCTACGCGATGCTTGACTCGGGGGAGCTGGAGGGGTCCGGCCGCTCGGGGAAGGGGCGGCCCATCCGCGTCTGGACCGCAAGCGCCGTCCGATGGGTGCGGGGCGGAGCGGCGCAACTTGCGTCCCCTGCCCCATCGGTGGTCGACTCGGCCCGCGGTAAGCGCCGTGTCGCCTCATGAGGAGGCAACATGGCAGCACGGTAGATCGGCGGCCGCTGGGTCGTGGACTTCTACTTCCGGTTCCCGGACGGAACCTCGAAGCGGATCCGCGAGACCAGACCCGTCAACACGAAGCGCGGAGCAGAGGAACACGAACGACTGCTCCGTACCGCTCTCCTGGAGGGACGGCGCGACAAGCTGCCGCCGGCGGAGGTTCCGACCCTCGCCGAGTTCTGGGACCGTCGGATCGAGGGGCACGCCAAGGCCAACCGCCAGAAGCCGTCCACCATCTTCAGCAAGGAGGGAATCTACAAGAACCACCTGGGTCCACTCCTCGGGAAGAAGCGCCTCAGCGAGATCTCCGAGGAGGACGTGCAGCGGCTCAAGGGGCGCCTCGTCGATCACTCGGCGAAGACGGTGAACAACGTCCTCTCGGTGCTCGCGAAGCTCCTGAAGACGGCAGTGAGGTGGAAGGTGATCCCGAGGATGCCTGTCGACGTCGCGCTGGTGAAGGCGCCGCCGCCGACGATGACGTTCTACCAGGAGCACGAGTTCGCCCGGCTCACCGAGGCCGCGGAGAAGCTCGGGCCGTCACGCCTGGTCTTCCTCCTCCTTGCCGGCGAGGCGGGGCTGCGAGCTGGCGAGATCATGGCGCTCGAGTGGGCGCAGGTCGACCTGCGCAACCGCACCCTGACGGTGAAGCACTCGCTCTCCCGCGGGGAGCTCGTCGCACCGAAGGGTGGCCGGGCCCGCACGATCCCGATGACCTCGAGGCTGGTGGAGGCCTGCCGGGAGGCGCGGCACCTGCGCGGGCCGCGGGTCCTCTACCGGGACGGCCGCCGCAACGCGGGCAAGCCGGTTTCACAGAAGACGCTGCAGGTCTGGATGGAGGCGATCCAGCGGCGGGCGGGTCTGAAGGAGACCGGCCAGCTTCACATCCTGCGGCACACCATCTGCTCGCGGCTCGCCATGAAGGGGGCGCCGGCCAAGGCGATCCAGGTACTCGCGGGGCACGTCCACCTGACGACGACCCAGCGGTACATGCACCCGTCGCCCGCGGCCCGGGAGGGCGCGATCCGCCTCCTGGAGGGTGATTCCGTTTGGGCAGTAGATGGGCAGAAGGCGTCTTCCGAAAAGTCAGACGCCGAGAATCATTGAGGAAAAATGGTGGAGGCGGGGGGAATCGAAATCGGACAAAAGAACAGCATTTCAACGCGCCGCTTGGAGTCGCTGGCGATCTTGCCCCCTGCCTTGCCCCTGTCCCTGGAACGGGCGGGGGTGCGGTTCCCGTAACGCGATTACGAGCGGTAACGCATTTACAAAAAGAGTTAGGGGGTGGTGCTGGTGGTCGCGCTCCCCGGGCACCCCTCCCCCGCGACCCCCGTGCCCCCTTTCCCCGGGGGTGGGGGGTGCCTTCCCCCGTTCGAGTGGCGTTCACATTTAGTGAGACAAAGAGGCACCGTCGCCGAGGGACGGCGGCGGGCCGTGCGCGTGAACCGGGCGGGCCTTCCACAGACGGCGAGGAGGCCGGCGCGGAGGAGCCTGGAGCGGGCCGGGAGGAGGCGCGGCGAGGGCCGCTTGCCAACGGGGGGAAGGTGGGCCGGATGTGGCCGGCGGCGGGCCGCTTCCACCGGGGAGGAGGTGCTGCGAGGCGCGGCTTGCCACCGAGGGAGGAGCGGCCGGATCTGCCCCCGTTCACCCGGTCGAAAGAGCGCCGAGGGGGCATCGGCGGGGGCACGCTCCAACTCTCGATCGAAACGGAGCGGTGGAACGCTGCGATTCTTGATTCCGTTCGATTCCCCCACGCTCCCTCGAACGTCGAAAACGAGGAAAGCGCCACGCCGTCGGAAGGAAACGTGACGCCTCCTCGATGCCGGCCGCCGCCGGGTGGTCAGCCTGCCTTCTCCTTCGCGGTCTTCTCCCGCTCGATGCGGAGGATCACGGACTCCAGACCGGATCCTTCGTCGGGGAGGTCGTTAGGGCGGGGAGGCGCTTCGATGCCGAGGGAGCGATAGATCGCCTCCTCCATCGTGATGCTTCGCTCCTGCTCCGCAATGGCCTCCTCGGCGGCCTGGAGGCGGCGTTCCAGCGCCTTCATCGTCGGCCCCGGGTGGCCTGCCCGTGCGCGAAGACGCGCCTGGCGAGGCGCTGCTCGGCGCTGGTGAGGCGATCGAGCGGATCCTGGCCCCGGTTGCTGTCCGGGTGGTTGAACAACGCGTTGCGAGCGTCGGCGGCGTTCAGCACGGCCTGGGCGTGGGCCAGCTCCGCAGGCGTCATGGTCGCCGGGGGTGGCTCACTCGCCGGTGGGGTCGAGGTCGGGTGGTCGAACAGCGGCCCGCCCTCCGGGGGATTCGATGTCGGGTGGTCGAAGATGCCAGCACTCATACCACCCGCCCGGTTTCGACGATCATCTGGGCGCGGGCGAGGTCGTGCGCGGCGTGCTCCCGGAGGCGGCGGGCCTCCTCGTGGCGGCGGCGCTCCTGGGCGAGACGCTCGTTCTCGACACGGCACCGCGCCCGGTACTCCTCATCCTGCCGCCGGTGGTGGGCGTTCGTCCGGTAGGCGGCGAGGGCTTGCCCAAGATGGGCGAGGGCGACCCCGCCACCCACGTCCCCGCTAAAGATCGTCCCGCCGCCGTGGGGCTGCCGGTGGATCCGGTGGTACAGGCTGTTCCGCTGCCTGATCAGCGTGTTGTGGGCGTCGAGGCGGGTGCGCGCCTGCGCTTCGATCTCTTCGAGGTCGGCACCGAACGCCGTGGTGTCGGCCTCGATCGCGGCATCCAAGCGCCGCAGCTCCGCGAGGTCGGCCTCGCGCTCGGCCTGCGCGTCCTCCTCCTGGGCGACGGCCAGATCCTTGCGGAGGCCGTCCAGCTTCGCCACGGTGCTACGGCGCCGGTGGGCGAGGCGCCCGATCTGGATCACCTGGGCGTCGTCGGGATCGGAGAGGGCTTCGAGGCGGGCGGCTTCGGTTTCGATCTGGGCGAGGTCGGCTTCGGTAGCGGTGATTTCGGCGGCGATCTGCTTCGTGGTCTTCATCTTCACGATACGTCCTTTCGAAATGGGCCTATCCGGCCCGGGGTGGAAGGGTCACGTCGGCGCGCTTGGCGATCGCCGCCTCGATGCGGGCGAGCCGCGCCTCGTATTCCTCGGCGGCGGCGAGCTTGAGGCCCTGGCCGACGATGGTTTGGGCTGCCTGGAGGGCGACGAAGGGGTTTTCGTGGTCGAGGAG
>Ga0180220_1000405_pt1 | contig 50564 bp, 28 predicted proteins | sample eDN5th37CBELigBY_FD_151335 | JGI IMG/M metagenome (GOLD analysis project Ga0180220, IMG submission 151335) | Enriched backyard soil microbial communities from Emeryville, California, USA - eDNA 5th pass 37_C BE-Lig BY (version 2) (version 2) | ecosystem: Environmental > Terrestrial > Soil >...
AGGAGGTCGGCGGGAGCTCGGTGTATTCCGACATCAGCCTCGTCGCGGGCGCCGAGCTCATCGGCTCCGGGGCGGACACCACGATGGTCGATCTCACATTCGCGAACGGCTTCGAGTTCCCGTTCTTCGGTGCGACCTACGACACGGTCCGCATCTCGACGGACGGGTTCCTCACCTTCGACACCGCCGCCTCGACGGCGAGCACAAACACCGCGCTCCCGAACACGACGAATGCGAGGGTCCACCTGGCACCGTTCTGGGACAACCTCCACACGCGGGACAGCGGACGGGTCTACGCCGCGGAGGTCGGCGCCGACTACGTGATCCAGTGGACCAACATGAGCATGACCACCGGCTCGCGGGCGGCCTCCGGCGGCGATCCGGCGGAGGAGCACAACCTGAACTTCCAGGTCGTGCTGCACGCCGACGGCACGTTCGAATACCGCTACGGGATGATGCTGGGTCTCCCTGGAGGCGTCACCAACGCCTCCTGCCATCCCAACACCTGTGAGAACGAAGCGAACGGGTCGGCGGCGACCATCGGCTACCAGGTGCCGGGAGGCGGCGCCGGGTACCAGCTCCACTTCGGTGGTGGATCGCCCGGGGCAGGGAACTTCCCCTACGGTGGCGGCCTGTCGAACCGGTCGTTCAAGTTCGGCGCCTACTCGGGCTCGGGTTCGATGGTGGTCACGCAGTACGACACCGCCAGCTACAAGCTCTGCGCCGTCTCGGGCACCTTCCTCGAGTGCACGAGCCCCGTCACCGTGACCACCGACTGGAGGATCGTGTCCTTCGACGCCCCCTTCGCGGTGCCCCTCGGGTCTCCGGTCCCCCTCACCTGGGTGACCCAGGGTGGCGGCAGCATCGAGCTGAAGGCGACGCAGGGCGGTACCACGACCTTCCTCCCGGTCTCGACCCTGGATCCGGCGGGGGACTCCTACTCCGACACCCTGCTGGGCGATACGGACTACACCCTCGAGCTCCACTCGTTCGGTCGAGTCAAGTCCATCTCGAAGACCGTGCTGGAGCAGATGGTCTCGGTGAGCCTGACCTCGAGCCACGTCGAGGCTCTGCCAGGAGAGGACGTGACCCTCACCTGGGACGTGGTCTCCCTCTCGGGCGGGACTCCGGTCATCGACTCCAACTTCGTCGGTCAGCTCTTCGAGCACCCGTCGCTCTTCCAGGACATCGTGGGCGACGGTGGAACCCAGGTCATCGGACCGGGGATCACCGCGGGCAGTGACCCGGACGCCTACCAGGACCTGATCTTCGATCCAGCCTTCACCTTCCCGTACTTCGGGACGGACTACACGCAGGTCAGGATCGGGCTGCAGGGGTTCCTGTCCTTCGATCCCACCATCACCGGGGACAACTTCAGCAACAAGCAGCTGCCGTACTCCACCGGCGAGATGGGCAAGATCGCGCTTGCCCCCTACTGGGGAGACCTCCAGACCCGGGCGGCCACCAACCCGCCCGCCGGCGGGGTGTACTGGAAGTATGAGCCGGCTCCTGCGTCGGGCCCGCCGTACTACGTCATCCAGTACGACCACATGATGGCCTGGCAGAATTCGACCCTGGACGCCACCTTCCAGGTCGTCCTGTTCGCGGATGGTTCGTTCGAGTACCGGTACGGGACGATGTTGCCCCATGCCGACAACAGCGCTGGCTACATGGCGCGAGGCGGAGCCAAGACGATCGGGTACCAGGCGCCCGGGACCTCGATCGGCTCCACGCTCCACTACGCTCCCTGGGGCAGCACGGCGAGTGCGGCCCAGGTCTTCCCGGGTGGCCTGGAGGGCAGGACGTTCCGGTACGATGGCCCGGCGCCTCTCTCCGGATCGAAGGTCGTCAACCCCACCAGGACGACGACCTACACGCTCTGTGCCCAGGAGGGCACGTACCAGGAGTGCCACGAGGTCACGGTCGTGGTCCCAAGCCTGGGCGACGTGATCATCACCGAGGTGATGCCTGGCGACCCCGGGGATCAGTGGTTCGAGGTCCGCAACGTCAAGTCGGAGGCCGTGAACCTCGAGGGCTGGACGATCGTCGGCGAGACGGGCAGCCACGTCATCAACGGCCCCCTGGTGATCCCCGCCTTCGGGTACGCGACCTTCGCGGCCTCGGCGAACCCCGGCTTCGTCCCAACCTACGTCTACGGTACGGACGTCGACCTCGGCACGGAGCTCACCGGAAGGGCGGCGCTCGAGGCTGGATCCTTGACCATTTCCGAGGTCGAGTGGGATGGCACCTGGGGCCTGCTTGCTGGATCCCACCTCAGCCTCGACGGCGCCTTCCACAAGAGGGGTGTCGGCTCCAACCCGCAGGAGGCGTGGTGCGACGCCGCGGCTCCGACGCCCGGAGCGTCCGGAGCGGGATGCGCATTCGACGACTACGACCTGGAGCGGTTCGCCAACGTGCCCTTCCAGGACATCCGCGCTTCGGGAACCACGGAATCGACGATGGCGGCCGACTCCGGCAGGATCGGTGTGAACCTGCCGTTCGTCATGCCGATCTTCGACTCCACGGCGACCCAGGTCTGGGTCGATTCGAACGGATGGATCTCGTTTGCCGGGGCTCAGCCGAGCACGTCGCACTTCCCGCCCAGCTCGCTCCCCCGCGGGGCGACCGTCGCTCCCGCGGGCCCGCTGCTCGCCGGGTTCTGGGATGACCTCGGGTGCGCCCAGAACAACGGGCTCCCCTGGGACTTCCAGCACCAGTCGTTGACGGTCGGCGGCATGGAGATGATGGTCCTCCAGTGGAACAACTACAAGCGGTGCAGCAACGACGGCGGGACGACCTTCCAGATCCAGCTCTGGGAGAACGGCGACATGGCGGTCGTCTTCGATCTCATCTCGGCGGAGCCGGGTTCCGCCGCCTGGGAGGTCTACAACGGCAAGAGCGCCTGGATCGGGCTCGAAGGGCCGGATCGCACCAGGCCGATCACCGCTCTCTACAAGGAGATCGAGCCGCTCGAGGGTCGCTCCTTCCTCTTCATGAGGAAGTGACCGACGTCCACAGGTAGGATGTGACGCACGCGGGGTGCTCGGTTCCGTCCGGGCACCCCGCCCTTCTTTTTCGGCCGGCGGTGGAAGGGAAGCGAAGCGTGAGGGCGGTGCTCGAAGGGGCGGCCCGAGCGCGATGGCGGCGGCGGGCGGGGCCGGGGCCATACAGGGATTCCATGGCGCGGTCCGTCGCAGGGCCGACGATCGGCCCGCATTCTCGACGACGGGGAGCTGGCTCGCTCCTGGTTTCTGCTCTGGCCCTCCGAAACCAGGGGAGGGGGAGCGGAGCCGAAATTCGTTTCTACCCAAAACGGAGGTGTTCAAAGGAAAGTAGTTGAAGCTGCAAACAATAGTTGCTTCGCTCCTTGGGCGGCGAGCCAACCGGTTCGCGCCGATCGTCCAAAGGAGTCCCGCCAATGAGGCAGCTATCGCGCCTGTTGTGGATGTCTGCGGTCTTTACTCTCTTCCTCGCCGCCTGCGGTGACGAGGAGGTGGCCCCCGACGAGGTCGTCGAGGCGGTGAAGATCGTCTCTTTCGCCGCCGAGCCGGACCGGGTCTCGGCAGGGGAGTCGGTCACGCTCTCCTGGAAGACGGAGGGCGCCGCCGCCGTGGCGCTGACCGGCAACGGCGCGGAGGTCGACCTGGAGGGCGCTTCCGCCGCCGAGGGCTCCGTCACCGTCGCGATCGACGAGTCGACCTCCTTCGTCCTGGAGGCGACGAGCGCCTCCGGACGCAAGGCGACCGAGTCGCTGGCGGTGACGGTGGAGGCAGGGCCGCGGCCCTCGATCGTCTCGTTCGAGGCCGAGCCCTCGATCGTGGAGGCGGGCGGCAAGGCCACGCTGAAGTGGCGGACGAAGGACGCCGACGCGGTGCGGATCGTGGATGCCGCCGGCGGCGAGCTCGACCTGGGCGACGCGGACCCTGCCGAGGGGCAGGTCGAGACCACGGCCCTCGAGGCGACCACGACGTTCAAGCTCGTGGCTTCGCGGGGCGACGACTGGGCGGAGCGGACGGTGCAGGTCGAGGTGGTGGCGGGGCCGGGCGAGGATCCGCGGGTCCTGAGCTTCACCGCGGATCCCGCCGAGGTGGACGAGGGCGGAAGGGTGCGCCTCTCGTGGACGACCGAGAACGCGGAGCGGATCCAGCTCTTCGAAGGCCTCGAGGAGATCGATCTCCAGGGCCAGGACCTCGCGGCCGGAGCTGCGGACGTCCATCCGGGCGCCTCGACCACCTACCGCCTGGTGGCGTCGAAGGGCGACCGGAGCGACGAGAATAGCCTGCAGGTGAAGGTGAAGGGCTTCCCCTCGGTCGCCATGACGGTCTCGCCTTCGCCGATCGACTTCGGCGACGAGACCACGATCGAGTGGACGACCGAGGACGCCGTCGACGTCGCGATCACCGACCAGGCCGGCCAGCTGTTGGACGGTGGGCCGGTGGAGCCGAGCGGCAGCCGCACGATCTCCCCCGGGATGACCACCACCTACCGGCTCACCGCCACCGGCGAGTCCGGCAAGGAGTCCCACGTCTCGGCCACCGTCGAGGTGCGCCCCGTCGTGCTCTCCTTCGCCCTCGTGACCGACGCGCCGGCGGGGGAGGGCGATCTCGTCGCCCTCCAGTGGACCACCGGCGGCGCGACCTCGCTCGAGATCTCCAACCTCGAAGGTGAGGTGAAGACCATCGTCGGCGCCCAGGTGGCCTCCGGCTCCGCCGCGATGCAGGTGGGGGCCTCCGGCAAGTTCGAGCTCGTCGCTCGCAGCGGGCGGTTCGAGGACCGGAGCGAGGTGGAGGTGGAGCTCGTCCACGTCCCGGCGATCGGCGCCTTCGGCCCGACCGGCGACGTCGTCAGCCTGGTGGACGGCACCGCCGTCGTGCGCCTGCGCTGGACGGGCGTGGCCCGCGCCGAGACGCTGGAGCTCGACAGCGACACCCTGGGGCGGATCGACCTCGGCCCGGACGACCTCGAGAGTGGGTTCAAGGACGTCGAGATCGAGGCCGACACCTCCTTCACCCTCACGGCCCGCAACGCCGCCGGCTTCGTCTCGGAGACCGCCGACGTGCGCGCCGTGCCGATGCCCGAGGTGATCTCGGTCTCCACCTGGCCCGACTACGTGGGCGCAGGCGAGGAGGTCGAGCTCACCTGGGCGACCGCCGACGCCACGAACGTCGTGATCGAGGCGAACGGCATGCCCATCGCCGGCCCGCACCCCGCGTCGGGCTCCGCGCAGATCCTGGTGGACGTCTCCACCACCTTCGAGGTGAAGGCATACAACGACGCCCTCGACTTCGACTCTGCCATCGCCTCGGTGTCGGTGGGCGCGCCGCAGATCCTGTCCTTCGCGCCTTCGAGGGCGGCCGCCTGGACCAACTCGGCGATCACCTTCGAGTGGGCGTCCCGGGGCGCGGGCACGTTGCGCCTCTCGTCCGCGGATGGCGTGATCCACGGCACCTCCGATCGCACGGAGGTCCACGCCGGCAGCTTCACCACTCCGCCTCTCCCCGACGGCGATCACGAGTTCGTCCTCGAGGTCGAGAACGCCTCCGGCGCGGTCGCGACGAAGACCGTCCGGGTGCGCGTGGCCGCCGGTCCCTCGATCGAGTCGTTCAGCGTGAGCCCGCCGCAGCTCCTCTCCGGCGCCGCGGTCACGGTGCAGTGGGAGGCGGGGTCCGATCCCGACGGCGCCGAGCCGACGCTGGAGCTGACCGCCAGCCTCGGTGGGCCCTACGCGATCTCCGGCCTGCACGGCACCCAGATCTTCACCCTGGAGGAGGTGGGCGCGTATCTCTTCACCCTCGAGGCGACCACCGACTCCCCCGGCTCCTCGCCGGCCGCTGCGCAGGCGAGCGTCTCCGTCTTCGGCCCCCCCGCGGTGACCCTCGCCGCGACGCCGACGATCTACGACGACGAGATCCACACCGGGGTCGAGCTCTCCTGGACCTCGGAGCACGCGGACGTGTCCCTCGAGCTCTTCAAGGTCGAGGGCGACAACCCACCGGTCCTCCTCCACTCGATCGATCCGGCGAACCGGGACTCGGGGACCTTCCTCGCGCCCGCCCAGACGGTGCACACCACCTACCGCATCGTGGCGACCAATGGCCTGGACATGACGGCGGAGGAGGAGGTGACCGTCAACATGCAGGGGACCCAGGTGCTGACGTTCACCGCGGAGGCCATCGAGGCCTACCCCGATCCGGCGGAGCCCCCGGCTGTCGAGATCGTGAGCGGCGACTCCGTCCTCGTCTCGTGGACCACCAAGCGGGCGAACCACGTCGGGCTCAGCTTCCACCAAGCCTACCAGCTCGATCCCATCCCGGACGCCTTCGAGGACATCAGCGCGCTGGGATCGACCCCGGTGCCGATGACCGCGATCCCCGGCTGGGCGACCGCCGCCGACGAAGGGATGGGCGACATCACGTTCCCGGCGACCTTCTCCTTCCCCTTCGGGGGGACGAACTACACCCAGATGCGCGTCTTCACCAACGGCGTGGCGACCTTCGACATGTCGTCGGTCTCGACGAACTTCGACAGCTACACCAACGGCGCGCTCGGGCCGAACCAGTCGAACGCCCGGATGAACCTGGCGCCATTCTGGGACGACCTGGTCCTGGCGAGCGCCGCGAACTCCGTCTCCTGGCTCCTGGGGACGGACGGCGGCACGGGCGAGCAGTTCCTGGTGGTCCAATGGAAGGACGCAGGGTTCTTCAACCAGTCCGGCGTGAGCCTGAGCTTCCAGATCGTCCTCCACGAGGACGGGGGGATCGACTACCGCTACGGGACGATGAACGGCGGCTCCTCGAACCAGAGCCGCGCCGACGGCGGCAGCGCGACCATCGGCGTCTCGGCCCGCTCGTTCGGCCACAAGATGCTGCACGACACCTACAACGTCGCGGTGCCGGGCGGCCTGTCGAATACGAGCTTCCGCTTCTCGCTCGCGCCTTCGCTGCCGCTCTCCGGCAGCACCACGTGGACGCCGGCCCCGAGCACGTCCGTCGTCACCCGCACAGCGACGATCGTCGCGTCGGGCATCGGCTCCGAGACCGACGAGGTCGAGGTGACGGTGCACCCCCGCGGCGAGGCGACGCTCGCGCTCGACCTCCCGGCAGGGCAGGAGAGCCCCATCCGGAACCAGCCCTTTGCGGTCGTCTGGACCTCGAGGCACGCCACCGCCCTGCGGATCGAGGACGCCGGCGGCGCCATCCTGTGCACCGCGGCGGCGAACGAGATCGCCGCGGGCACCTGTGATCTCACGACGAGCACCACCGGCCCGCAGACCTTCACGGCCGTCGCCGGCGGCGCCCTGGGGCACGAGGTACGACAGGATCTCGAGGTCATCGTCACCTCGGCGGACTTCGGGATCGAGCTCTTCGAGGTGAGCGCCGAGGAGGTCTCGTTCGGCGAGCCCGTCACCCTGACCTGGGAGACCGGAGACGCCGATCTGCTCGAGATCACGGCGAACGAGGTCCCGCTCGCCCTCCCGCCCACGATCGATCTCGACTCCGACTCGTTCGTGGTGCCGGGGCTCACCGGGGAGACGACCTTCGTCCTCACCATCACCAACACCGGGACGGGGGCGACGCGGACCGCGACCAAGGTGGTGCGGGTGCGCACGTTCACGCTCGCCTTCGACGCCGATCAGGACGACGTCCCGCCCGGCACGCCCGTGAAGCTGGACTGGGACCTCACCTCGCTCTCCGGCGGGCAGCCCGTCGTCAGCCACAACCTCCCCATGGAGGAGGTCACCGCCACGTCCCCCTTCCAGGACATCTCGGGCCTGCCCGACGTGGTCACCCTGACGATGAGCGGCGGGGCGGACACCGGCAACGCCAACGTCACCTTCCCCGACGGCTTCTCGTTCCCGTACATGGGCGAGACCCATACTGCGGCCCGCGTCTTCGTGGACGGGTACGTCTCGTTCAACACCTCCGCCAGCCTGGCGGCCTCGAACACCACCTTGCCGTCGACTTCGTACAAGCAGGTCCACCTCGCCGCGCTATGGGACGACAACCACCTGCGCACCGGCAGCCTCCTCGCAGGACCGGTCGGCGACACCTTCGTGCTCCAGTGGACGGGGGTGAGCCCGTACTACGGGTCGAACTCCCCCACAGGGAACGACTTCGACCTGAACTTCCAGATCGTCCTCCACCGCGACGGATCGTTCGAGTACCGCTACGGCGCGATGACGCCGCCGCCGAATCCCTCGCCCTCCTACTGCGAGCCCGATGACTGTACGGCCGAGGCGAACGGCGCCAGCGCGACCATCGGGTACCAGAACCCCGACGGCACCAAGGGCTTCACCTTGCACATGGGCGGGTCGAGCTACAACTCGGCCTCGAACCGGCCGTTCCCCGGCGGTCTGGCGAACAGGAGCTTCAAGTACCTCGACTTGAACGGAGCCGGATCGACCATGGTGGTCCCCAGCAAGACCGGGACCTACGAGATCTGCGCGAGCCTCGACGGGTACGACGAGTGCAAGGAGGTCACCATCGTCTCCGAGTTCGTGCTGAATGGCCTCGAGGCGTCGGCCGACTCCATCGATCGGGGCCAGAGCGTCACGCTCACCTGGTCCGCGAAGAACGGCGACACGATCAAGGTCCTGGAGGGCGGCACCGTCATCGCCACGGAGGCCGACGTCGACGTCAACGCGGGATCGCTGGTCGTCACCCCCACCGAGACGACGACCTACGCGGTCGAGGTCGGGAACACCTTTCTCGGAACGACGATCAAGTCGTCGAACCAGACCGTGACGGTGAGGCAGTTCGACCTGACGCTCGTGGCGGACGTCGACACCGTCGCCCCCGGCGACCCGGTGACCCTGACCTGGACCTCGCACACCTTCTCCGGGGATCCGACGGTCCTCACCACCCCGATGACCGAGTTGACGGGGACGGCCGCGTTCGTCGACATCAGCGGCGAGCCCGACGCGATCGCCCTGATCGGCGTCGGCGACACCTCGCCCACGAAGCGGAACGTCAACACCGCCGTGGTGGACCAGCCGCTCTCGGAGTTTCCCTTCCCGTTCCTGGGGACGGACCAGACCTCGGTCCGGATCTCGGTAGACGGCTACCTGTCGTTCGGCACGAACACCACGACCACGAGCTCGAACCAGACGATCCCGAACACCAGCTCCACCTACAACAAGGTGAGCCTGGCGCCGTTCTGGGACGACCTCAACGCCAGGACGAGCGGCACGGTCTACTTCCTGGCCACGCCCACCGAGTACGTCGTGCAGTGGAGCCACATGAGCATGAACTCGGGCTCCTCCGACTCGGACGAGCACGACCTCAACTTCCAGGTCGTGCTGAGGCCCGACGGCTCGTTCCAGTACCGGTACGGGTCGATGGCGGGGCTCGGCGGGGCGGCGACCAGCAGCTCCTGCCACCCGTCCCCCGGCCGCTGCCAGAACGAAGCGAACGGCGCCTCGGCGACGATCGGGTACCAGAACCTCGCCGGCACCGCGGGCTACCAGCTCCACTTCGGCGGGACCTCCAACTCGGCCTCGAACTTCCCGTTCGGAGGCGGCCTGAGCGGGCGGGCGTTCCAGTTCACGCCCCACGGCGGCAGCGGCTCCGTCACGGTGAACCCCTACGACTCGAGGTCCTACCGGATCTGCGCGATCTCCGGCTTTTTCGTGGAGTGCACGGAGCCGGTCGCCGTGGAGAGCGAGTGGAAGATCGTGTCGTTCACGCCGAGCGCCTCCGCCATCCCGGTCCAATCGCCGGTGACGCTCTCCTGGCAGACCCTGAACGCCGACAGCCTGAAGATCTTCGCCACGGTCGACGGCACGACGACCGAGGTGCCCACCGCCGGGCTCGACGTCGACGCCGATTCGGTCACCGACGTCCTGACCGGCGACACCACCTATCGCCTCGAGATCGAGTCGAAGGGCAGGTACAAGTCGGCGTCGATCACGGTCGAGGGGCAGACGGTCGACGTGACCTTCACCGCGGACCGGTACAGCGTCCTGCCGGGTGAGGTGGTGACCTTCACCTGGGACGTCACCTCCATCGCGGGAGGGACGCCGGTGGTCCAGAACGGCCTCGAGTTCCTGGAGGTGAGCACGCCCTACGAGGACATCGTGGCGGCGGGCGGCGCGACGCTCGTCCCCAACCTCGGCCTGGGGGCCTCCACCTCGAGCGGATGGGGGACCGTCGACTTCACGGCCAGCGGCTTCTCGTTCCCGTACTACGGTCAGACCTACGACCAGATCCGGGTCGGGAACCAGGGCATCCTGTCCTTCGACACGACCCTGACCGGCTACATGTATGCGAACCGCGAGATGCCCTCGACGTACGACGCGTCGGTGGCGAAGGTGGCCTTCGCGCTCTTCTGGGGAGACGTGCAGACCGCATCGTCCTCCAGCAGCTTCACGGACGGCGGCGTGTACAGCAAGTTCATGCCAGGTTACGGTCCGAGCGGCATCGACGCGTACATCATCCAGTACCACCACCACCGCATCTACAGCACCTCGACCACCGACCTGAACTTCCAGCTCGTCCTCTTCGAGGACGGGACGTTCGAGTACCGCTACGGGGACATGCTCCCGCTGACCGGGACCAACACGGTCCTGGGCGGCGCCAAGACCGTGGGCTACCAGCAGCCCGGCGGCGCCGTGGGCAACACCCTGCACTTCGGCGGCACGTACACCGGCTCGCCCTCCGCATCGTCGACCTTCCCGGGCGGCTTCTCCGGGCGATCGTTCCGGTACGAGCCCCTGCCGGCTTCGGGATCGAAGTCTCTCGCGATCGATCGGACCACGACCTTCGAGATCTGCGCGATGGAGGGCGAATACTCCGAGTGCGAGACGGTGACCATCGAGGTCACGGAGGAGGGCGACGTCGCCATCACCGAGGTCATGGTCGATCCCACCGTCGGCCCGTCCGGGCAATGGGTCGAGGTGCGCAACCTCGCCACCGCCCCGATCGACCTCGCGGGCTGGAGGCTCGAGAGCGACGGCGGCTCGCACACGATCCTGAACACGCTGGTCGTCCCCCCGGGTGGCTTCGCGACCATCGCCGCCTCCCCGTCGGTGGGCTTCGCGCCCGACGACGTCTGGGGCGCGTCGATGTCGCTCGACCCCGTGGCGGACGAGCTGAGGCTCGTGGCGGGCTCCCTGATCGTCTCCAGCGTCGAGTGGGATGCGTCGTGGGGGATCCTCCCCGACGCCTCCATCGTCCTCGATCCCAGCCGTCACCTGCGCGGGAGCGTCTCCCACGGCGCTTCGGACTGGTGCATCGGATCGGGCGCGGGCAGCCCGGGCGCGCTCGGCCAGGGGTGCCGCTATTCGGACTACGATCTCGATCCGATCTCGAACCGGGCGGCGATCGACATCTCGGCGATCGGCGTGGCGGTCCCGGGGGTGACGGCGTACCTGACCACGGGCTCGGCGACCCTCTCGTTCCCGTTCCCCTTCTTCGACGCGACGTACACCGACGTCGCGATCTCCTCGAACGGGTTCGTGGCGATGGTCCCGTCGCTCTCCAGCTCGTACGGCAGCAACGGTACGCTCCCCTCCACCTCGGCGCCGGCGAGCCACGGGATCATCGCGCCGTTCTGGGACGAGATGTCGTACGACCGCCACCGCGGCTCCTTCCGGATGGCGGAGCTGGAGGTGGGCGGCCAGCAGGTGGCCGTGCTCCAGTGGAACGATCACGGCCCCTGGTCGGGGTCGACCTCCAAGGCGACGTTCCAGGCCCAGCTCTGGGAGAACGGCGACATCGTCTTCGTCTACCTGGACCTCGCCGGTGACACGACGACCGCGTACGGATCGAGCGCGACGGTGGGGATCCAGGCGCCCGGCTCCTCCGGCACGCCGCCGGCGGTGCTGGTCTCCTACAACCAGCCCGTCCTCCGGCCCGGCATGTCGATCGCGATGATCAAGAAGTAGCCGGCGCTGGTCGGGGGGCACCGGGTTCCGTCCCCGCCCCTCCGGCTCGGGGGGCCGCCGTCAGCTCGGCCGGTACGCCGCGGCGAGCTCCTTCTTGCGCACCTTGCCCATGGCGTTGCGGGGGAGCTCGCCGACGAGCTCCACCGCGCGGGGACGCTTGTGCGGGGCGAGGAGCCGCGCCACGTGATCGACGAGCTCCTCCGGACGCGGCGAAGCTCCCTCCCTGGGGACGACGAAGGCGACGATGCGCTCGCCCAGGTCGTCGTCGGGGGCGCCGATCACCGCCGCCTCGCTCACCTGCGGGTGCTCGAGGAGGGCCGCCTCCACCTCGCCGGCGCCCACCTTGTAGCCGCCCGTCTTGATGAGGTCGGTGGCCCTGCGGCCGACGATGCGGACGGCGCCGTCCACCGCGAGGGTGGCCAGGTCGCCGGTGCGGAAGAAGCCCTCCTCGTCGAGGGCGGCCGCGGTGGCCTCGGGCCGGTTCAGGTAGCCGGCGAAGACGTTGGGGCCTCGCACGGCGACCTCGCCGATGGCGTCCTCGACGTCCGGGACGAAGGGCCGGCCCTCCTCGTCGAGGAGGCGCAGCTCCACCCCGTCCACCGGCGGGCCGACGATCCCGGCGCGCCGGTCGCCGTCGTGGCGGACGGCGCAGTTGATCAGGGTCTCGGTGAGGCCGTAGCGCTCCACCACCCGCTGGCCGAGCAGCCGCTCGAGCCGCTCGTGCTCCCGCACGGGCAGCGCGGCCGATCCGGAGACGAGCAGGCGGGCGTCGGCCAGCCCCTTCCGCGCCGCCGGATCGGCCTCGAGGTGATCGGCGATGCGGTGGTACATGGTGGGGACCGCAAAGAGCATCGTGGCGCCGCCGGCCCCGAAGGCCTGGGCGACCGCCTCCGCGCCGAACCGCGGCAGGAGCATCAGCTCGCTCCCTGCCCGCAGGCTCCCGAAGACGCCCAGGACCAGGCCGTGCACGTGGAAGAGGGGGAGGGCGTGGACGAGGGTGTCGGCCCCGGTCCAGCCCCAGGCGGCGGCCAGGGCGTCGAGGTTGGAGGCCGCGCTGCGGTGGGTGAGCACCGCGCCCTTGGGCGCGCCCGTGGTGCCCGAGGTGTAGAGGACGAGCAGGGGATCGGTCGCCCGCACCTCGGGCCACGTCCGGCGCCGGGGCCCCTGCGCCGAGATGGCCTCCACGGCCGGGGCGCCGGGCGGCATCCGCGCCGCGAAGTCGGCGGGGGCGGAGGCGAGGATCCGGCGAGGCGCGGCGTCGCCGAGGATGTGCCCGAGCTCCCTCGTGCCCAGGGCCGGGTTCAGCGGCACGGTGACCAGTCCCGCGAGGGCGTTGCCCACCATGGCTGCGACGGTCGCCGGGGCGGGCGTAGCCCACACCGCCACCCGGTCGCCGGGCCGCAGGCCGTCGTCGAGGAGCCGGGAGGCGGAGGCCTCGGCGGCGCGGAGCAGGTCGTGGAAGGAGAGGCGCTCGCCGCCGAGGCGCAGCGCGGTGCGGGCCGCATGCCCGTGGACGCCGGGAAAGAGGGGGTGCATGGGGGCGGAGGTTATCGCCGTCGCCCCGGGTTTTCACCCAGGGCGGCCTGCCGCCCCCGAGGCGAAGGATGGCGGGGGGCCGGAGAGGACGCCGGGGAGGGGCAAGAGGGAAATTCGGCGAGCCCGGTCCGGGTTGCGATGCCGATCCCCTCGTGCTAGCCTGCTGCGCTTTTTCAGCATTTGACGTTCACCAGCCGAACCGCTCCAGGTATTCAATGGAACTCGCGATCCAGATTCTCCACGTGCTCGTCGCCATCTTTCTCGTCCTCGTGATCCTGCTCCAGGCAGGCAAGGGGGCGGGCATCGGCGCCGCGTTCGGCGGCGCCGGCAGCCAGACCGTCTTCGGGGGACGTGGAGCGCAGACCTTCCTCAGCAAGCTGACCTCGATCGGCGCGGCCATCTTCTTCCTCACCTCGCTCACGCTCTCCTTCATCTCCTCGACCCAGGCCCGGTCGGTGGTGGAGGGCGAGCACGCGGTCCCCGCGGCGCAGACGGAGCAGGCGCCGGAGGCAGGGGCCGCCGAGCAGGCGCCCGCCGGCGAGGCCCCGGCTCCGGCGGAGGCCGCCCCGGCAGAGGCTCCGGCGGAGGACGCCCCGGCGGAGTAGCCCCGCCTCCCCGGGCGGCCACGGGGAGGGACGCGCCGCCCGCTCGAAAAAGCTTGCAGAGCGGCGCGCCCCGTTGGTACACAGCCGCTCGCTCGCGCGGCGATGACGCGCCAGCGGGCGCCAGTCGAATATGCCCAGGTGGTGGAATTGGTAGACACACCATCTTGAGGGGGTGGCGCCGCGAGGCATGCGAGTTCGATTCTCGCCCTGGGCACCAGAACCGAAAGGGGAATCCAGCATCTCGTCTGGGTTCCCCTCTCGTTTATTGGGGGGGGCGGAGGCGCTCTCGGCGGGCGCAGGGCCCGGGGGGCGCCTCGCCCGGCGGCGGGGCGGGCCGGGTGGCCCCGTGCGAGGGCGAGGACTATGATCGATGGCTTCAGGAAGCGAGAGTGACCGGCATGCCGCGCGGAGGGCGCATGATCGAAGCCAACGCCGATACCCAGCCCACGAGGACAAAGCGGATCGAGGTCTTCGACACCGTCGTTCGCGAGGTGATCTGGGAGACCGCCGACACGGTGACCCTCCTGCTCGATCCGGGCGATCACCACCGTGACTACCTGGCCGGCCAGTTCATCTCCATCGACCCGGCGCAGTTCCCCGAGCTCCGTCAGCAGGTCGCCTACTTCGAGCACGTGAAGGGGCGCCGCGAGGCGGTGCGCGCCTACTCGATGGCGTCCACGCCGGACGAGCCTCTCCTCGCGATCACGATCAAGGAGGAAACCTTCATCCCGGGGACGACCGAATACCCGCCGCTCCTCTCGCCGTTCCTCGTACACGGGATCGCGCCGGGGAGGCGCATCACCGTGAAGGGTTACAGCGGCTTCTACGCCGTCAGCCACGAGACCGCGGAGCAGACCGATCACCTGGTCCACGTGGTGGCGGGATCCGGCGTGGTACCCAACTTCGCGATGGTGAAGTGGGCGCTGGCGCACCTGCCCACCGTGCGTCACACGTTCGTGTACTCGAACAAGACCTGGGACGAGGTGATCTTCGCCCGGGAGCTGGACGGGCTCGCCGCGCGGAGCGGCGGCCGCCTCCGGCTGATGCACTGCCTCACCCGGGAGCCGGCGGTGCCGGCGAACGCGTCGTGCGCCAGGCTGGGGCGGATCAACGCGGAGATCCTCTCGGAGGCGATCCCGGATCCGAAGGCCTGCCTGGTCTACTCCTGTGGACCGGGGCTGACCCGCTGGGACAAGAAGGCGGCCCGGGAGCGAGGCGAGGAGCCCCGGCCTCGCTTCCTGGAGACGGTGAAGGAGCTCCTCGAGGGGATCGGCGTCCCCCGGACGGCGATCCACACCGAGGCGTACGGGTAGGGGCCCCATGCGCCCGCCGCCGCGGCGGGCGCGAGAAGGCCCGTGGGTCGCCCGCGCATGGTGGCGAGCGAGAGGGATCGTCCCCCGCACCCGCGGGCGGGGTCGCGCCTCCGCTCGAGGCGGGTCCGGGGCCGGTGCCGGCCGGGTTAGCAGGCGGTTCACTGTCAGAAACAGGCGAAGGCCGCTGCGCCGTTGTAGGGTGGGACCCGAGTCTTGTATGCTGCGGCGCGTCAGAGCGGCGACTTCGGCGGCGCAGCGCAGGAGGTTGAGAGGGCATGTCGGTGGAATCCACGAACTTCTTTCGCGACAACGAGGATCTCCTCTTCCAATTCGAGCACGGGCTCCCCTGGGCGGAGATCGTCGAGCTCACCGAGAACGGCTACACGCTCCCCGACGGCCACAGGACCCTCGAGGAGGCCCTCGCCTTCTACCGCGACGTGATGGAGGCGACCGGCGAGTTCGTCGCGCGGGAGATCGCGCCGCGGGCGGCCCGGATCGACGAGAAGGGCACCCGCCTCGAGAACGGCGAGGTCGTCTTCTCCGACGAGCTGAACGCGATCTTCCAGGGGATGAAGGAGCTCGGGCTCTACGGCCTCTCGTCGCCGCGGGAGCTGGGCGGCTCGAACGCCCCCAACGCGCTGTACTTCGTCGCCAACGAGCTCATCGCCCGCGGCGACGTCTCGGTGATGACGCACTTCGGCTTCCACGGGGGCATCTCGGCGTCGCTCCTGTCCTACGCGATCCGCGAGGGTTCGATCCGCATCCAGGACGGCCACATCACCGAGACGCGCTTCGAGAAGGAGATGAAGGAGATCGCGGCGGGCGACGCCTTCGGGTGCATGGTGCTCACCGAGCCGGGCGCCGGCTCCGACCTCGCCGCCATCCGCACCAAGGCGGTCGAGCGGGACGGCAAGTGGTACCTGAACGGGGAGAAGATCTTCATCACCTCCGGCCACGGCCAGTACCAGCTCGTGCTCGCCCGCTCGGAGGATCCCGAGGTGGCGCCCGGGCTGAAGGGGCTGTCGCTCTTCCTGGTGCCGCGGGTGATCGAGCGGGACGGCGAGCGCATCCACAACGTGGCGGTGACGAAGGTCGAGGAGAAGCTGGGCCACCACGGATCCGCCACCTGCTCGCTCCAGTACGAGGACTCCGTCGGCGAGCTGATCGGTGAGCGCGGTCAGGGCTTCGAGCTGATGCTCTTCCTGATGAACGCCGCTCGCATCGGCGTGTCGATGGAGGCGGTGGGCAACGCCGAGGCGGCCTGGAGGAAGGCGAAGGCCTACGCGGCGGAGCGGTGGACGATGGGCAAGCCCATCGACCGCCACGAGCTGATCGCCGAGAAGCTCCTCGACATGGAGACCTGGATCCCCGCCATGCGGGCCCTCGCCTTCGAGGCGATCCACGCGGTGGAGGTGTCGCAGCGGTTGGACATGAGGCTGCGCACCGAGCCGCCGTCGGATCCCCAGGCCCTCGCCGCCATGAAGACCCGCCAGGCGAAGCTCGCCCGCAAGGCACGCCGGCTCACCCCGCTGCTCAAGTACGTCACCAGCGAGAAGTCCGTGGAGATCGCCCGGGACGCCATGCAGATCTTCGGCGGCATGGGCTACATCGACGAGACCGGGGTCCACAAGCTCCTGCGGGACGCGCTGGTGATGCCGGTGTACGAGGGCACCTCCCAGATCCAGGCGCTGATGGCCACCAAGGATCACCTGCTCTGGGCCGCGCGCGACCCGGCCGGCTTCCTGCGCCGCGGGGCGCGCACCCGCCTGTTGGCCCGCACCGCCAACACCCAGCTCCTTCGCGACGTCTACCGGGCGGACGCCATGGTCTTCTCGGCCACCGAGTCGATCATGCTGAAGATCTTCGGCAAGAAGGTCCGCTCCGAGTGGGAGGGCGGGATGGTCGGCAAGGATCCCGCCGCCTGGGGCCGCTACCTCAAGAGGCGTTTCCTGCGGCAGTGGGACGCGAGGAACGACTTCTCGCTCGGCCTCCTCCACGCGGAGCGGCTCACGCGCATGCTGGCCGACGTGGCGATGGGGAAGGTGCTGGCGAAGCAGGCGCGGGAGTTCCCGCACCGGCAGGAGCTCGCGGAGCGCTTCATCCACAAGATGCTGCTGCGGGTGGAGGCCACCGCCCGCGAGATCGATCATACCGACGACAGCGTGTTCCGGGCGATCGCCCGCAAGCCGGCGAAGGCAGACGCGGCGGAATGAGCGCGTAGATGCTGAGCCAGGAAGGGAAGAAACGGTCGTTCGGGGCGAACGCGGGCCTCGCGATCGTCCTCGCGATCGTCGCGGGGATCGTCAACGCCGCCGGCTTCTTCGCGGTCGGGACCTACACCTCTCACGTCACCGGGAGCGTGAGCATGGTGGGGGACGAGCTGGCCCAGGGCAACACGCACCTGGCCGGCGCGGCCTTCGTCCTGGTGGTCTCGTTCATCGCCGGCGCCATGTCGGCGTCCCTCTTCGTGGAGGGCGCCAAGCTCCTGGGGAGGGCGCGGTACGCCGCGGCGCTGATCACCGAGGCCTCGATCCTCACGGCGTTCACCCTGGTGAGCGCGCTGTGGGATCCCCGCCCGTCGTGGGTCGACTTGATCCTCACCGGCAGCCTCTGCTTCGCGATGGGGATGCAGAACGCGCTGGTGACCCGGATCTCCGACGCGGTGGTGCGGACCACCCACCTCACCGGCATGGCCACCGACATCGGCATCGAGCTGGGACACCTCATCTTCTGGCTGCGGGAGGAGGGCAGGTCCAAGGGGCTCCTGGGGCGCCTGGTCCTCCTCCTGGGCGTGTGGCGCAACCCGGAGTTCGGCAAGCTCATGCTCCACCTCACCATCTTCTCCGGCTTCGGCGTCGGGGCGATCGTGGGGCCGATCCTCTACCTGCGGCATTCCCACCTCACCATGCTCCTCCCCGGCCTCCTCATCGTGGGCCTGGTGGTCTTCGATCTGGTGGGCACGCTGCGGGCGAAGGAGCGGGCGGCGCGGCTCGCCGCCGCCACCTCGGCCCGGACGAACGACGTCGCCCTGGCGGAGGCCGCGGCCGAAGATCTGCCGAGGGAGGCGATGCCCGCCACGGCCGAGGCGCGGCCGAGCGCCCGCTCCCTGGAGGGCGCGGCGGCCGGGGCCGCGCCCGGCGAGCCGGTGTGCGCCGAGGCGCGGGGCGAGGTCATCTGAAGCGCGGGCGGCCGGCGCGCCGATTCCCCGGTTGCCCCGCACCTGCATTCTTTGCGACAACCTCGCCGATGACTCCGGTGGACCGACGCCTGCTCGCGCTCCTCGCCCCCTACCGCTGGCGGGTGGTGGGGGCCGTGGCCTGCGCGGCGATCGCGGCGGTCGGCATGGCGTCCTACGCCTTCCTCGCCGGCCCCGCGCTGCGGGCCCTCGTGCATGGCGACTCCCTCGACGTGGGGCCGATGCTCGGGAAGGCGCTCCCCGTCGCGCTGGCGGAGCGCCTGGCCTCCGGGGTGATCGGCACGCTGCCCCTTCTGCTGATCGCGGCGGGCGCCGCCAAGGCCGCGTCCTCCGCGGGCTTCAACATCCTCCTCCCCGGCGCGGTGGCCGCCGCCGCTGCCGACCTGCGGCGCCTGCTCCACCGCCGCCTGGTCCGGGCGGATCCGGAGTTCTTCCGGAAGCGGCCCACGGGCGACCTGGTCTCCCGCTTCACGGGCGACGTCGCCTGGGCGGAGTCTTCGGCGTCCCAGGTGGTGGTCACCCTGGTGCGGGACGTGTCGCAAGCCGTCGCCCTCGTGGCGGCGTGCGCGCTCCTGGATTTGCGGCTGATGGTCGCGGCGGTGGTGGTGGTGCCGGGGACGCTCCTCCCCGTGCGCAGGTTCGCGAACGCGCTGCGGGGGATCGGCAGGGAGCAGCTCGCCGCGCAGGGGCAGATCTCGAAGCGGGTGCAGCAGGTGCTCGCGGGTCACGCCGTGGTGCAGGCGCAGGGCGGGGAGGATCACGAGAGGGCGCGCCTCGCCCGGGCCAACGAAGGGCTCATCGAGGTGATGCGCCGCTCGCTCCTGTGGAGGGCGGCGTTCACGCCGGTGATGGAGCTTCTCGGCGTCTTCGGCCTGGCCTTCGCCATCGGCTGGGCCGGGAGGGCCGTGGCCGAGGGATCGCTCCCCCCCGAGGCGGTGATCTCGTTCGCCGCCGCGGCGCTCATGCTCTTCCAGCCGCTGAAGGCGCTGGGGAACCTCGGGCAGCAGCTCGCCCAGCTCCGCGCCGCGGCCGATCGGGCGTTCGAGATCCTGGACGCCCCGGACGCGATCGCGGACGCGCCGGGCGCGGTGGCGCTTCCCCCTCCGGCCGTGGTGCGCCTCGAGGGCGTGACCGTCCGCTACGGCGAGCGCGTGGCGCTGCAGGGCGTGGACCTCACCTTCCGCGCCGGCGAGACGGTGGCGCTGGTGGGCGAGAGCGGGGCGGGGAAGAGCACGGTGGCGTCGCTGCTCCTGCGTTTCATCGATCCCACCGAGGGCCGCGTCACCTTCGACGGCGTGGACGTCCGCGACGGCACCCTCCGCTCGCTGCGCGACCAGGTGGGCTACGTGCCGCAGGAGACGGTGGTCTTCGCGGACACGGTGCGGGCGAACATCGCCTGCGGCGCGAGCCTCGCCGACGGGGCCGTCGAGGCCGCGGCCATGGAGTCCAACGCCCACCTCTGGATCGACCGGCTCCCCAATGGGTATGAAGCCATTCTCACCCAGGGTGGAGGCGGGCTCTCGGGCGGCGAGCGGCAGCGGCTGGGGATCGCCCGGGCCCTGGCCCGGGGAGCCAGGATGCTGATCCTCGACGAGGCGACGAGCGCCCTCGACGCGGAGAACGACGCGCTCCTGCAGGAGGCCTTCGCGAGGGCGCTGGGGCGCGACCGGATCGGCGTGCTCATCTCCCACCGCATGTCGACGATCCGGTGGGCGGATCGGGTGGTGGTCCTCGACCGGGGGAGGGTGGTGGAGGAGGGGCCTCCCGACGAGCTCCTGCGCAGGGGCGGGCGCTTCGCCCGGCTCTGCGAGCTGCAGGCGGCCTGAGCCTCGCCAGGGCTCGCGCGATGCCTCACGCCTGCCGCGGTGCCCTCAGGCCCAGGGCGACGGCTCGGCGCGCGCGGAGACCTCGGTCCGCGCGTGCTTGCGCAGCCACTGGAGCACGTCGACGTAGGAGAGGATCCCGACCAGGCGATCCTCGTCGTCCAGCACGGGCACGGCGCCGATGCGCTCGTCGGTGAAGACGTCGAGGATGTCGACGAGCCGGTTGTTCGCTCGCACCACCACCGGCTCGGGTACCATCACGTTGGCGACCACGTCGTCGAGGAGGTCCTGGTCCACCGTGGTCCAGTCGAGGAAGTCGGTGCCGAAGGCGGAGCGCAGATCCCGCTCGGACAGCATCCCCGCCAGCCTCCCGTCGGCGTCGATCACCGGCAGGTGCCGGAAGCCGCCCTCGAGCAGCATGCCCGCCGCCTCGCCCAGGGTGGCGTCGGTCCCGATCGTGATCGGCTCCGACGTCATCACCCGCGCCACCAGCAGGGAGCCGACGTCTCGGACCGGCGCGGCCACGCCCGCCACCGCGGCGAGGAGATCGCTGTCGGTGAGGATCCCCTCGAGGACGCCCTCCTCGTCCACCACGGGGAGGGAGTGGATCTCGAAGCGCCGCATCAGCTCGGCGGCCTCCTCGATGCTCGCCGTGGCGCGCACGGTGATCGGGGGGCGCTTCATCGCCTCGTAGACGGGGACGAGGCGGGGGTTGCCCGGGCGGCTCGCCTGTTCGACCAGGTCCATCCGGGAGAGGATCCCGACGACGCGATCCCGGGCGTCGACGACGGGCAGGTGCCGGAACCTGCGAAAGCGCATCAGGTCGGAGGAGAGCCCCAGTTCGTCCCACTCGCGGATGGTGGCGACGTCCCGGGTCATGAGGTCGAACACGCGCATTTCCCACCTCCGGCGAGCGTTTTTCGCGAGAAATCCCGACTACGAAGGTAAGGCGGGGACCATGATGCGGCTCGACACGGTGGCCGCCCGCCCCTAGAGTCGAGAGGCGAGACATGCTCTTCCCTGCACCTCCTCCAGCCGACCGCCTGATCCTCCACCGCATCCTCGAGACCGCCCGGCGCCTCGGCCCGGAGGGCGTGGCCGTATTCGATCTCGACTCCACCCTGGTGGACAACAGGCCCCGCCAGGCGGCGATCCTCCGGGAGATCGGCGAGCGGTTCGGCCTGCCCGAGCTCGCCCGGTCGACGCTCTCGCATTGGGGGTCGAGCTGGGACATCTGCGGCGCCATGCGGGCGGCGGGCCTCGCGGACGACGCGATCGAGCGGACCTTCGCCGACGCCATGCGGTTCTGGGCGGAGCGCTTCTTCACCGACGAGTCCTGCGACCACGACTGCGCCACCCCCGGGGCCCGCGAGTTCCTGGCGGCCCTTCGCGACGCCCGCGCGCAGATCGCGTACTGCACGGGACGCCCGGAGCTGATGCGCCGCGGGACCTGCCGCAGCTTCGAGCGCTTCGGCTTCCCGAGGGTCGGCGAGGAAGGGGTGGTTCTCCTGATGAAGCCGTCTGCCCGCGACGCGGATGACGACTTCAAGCGCGACGTGCAGCCGCGCCTGCGAGAGCTGGGCCGGGTGTTCGCGGCCTTCGACAACGAGCCCTCCCACGTCAACGGGTACCGGGCGGGCTTCCCCGACGCCCACGTGGTCCACCTCGCCACCGATCACTCGGGCCGCGACGTGGCGGTCGCCCCGGGGATCCCCGCCATCGTCGACTTCGTCCTCCCCTGACGAGCGGCCCGGGCCGCGCCCGGAGGATCGGCCCTGGGACGAGCGCCCCGCGCCGCCCCGGGCGGCAACGGGCCCGAGCGCCCGTCCGCTTCGCGATCCCGGCCGCGATGGCCCCGAAAGGGACCTCCCTCCGGGGATCGAGCGACGCACGGTTGCCGGTCCTGCCCCCCATACCGATGTTCCCGATGGGACTGTGTGGGACAGCCCACAAAGGGCGGCCCGCACCATTCCACGGGTGCTCGCCGTCACGTGGCGCGCACGTCAATGCAGGTCGACGGGAGGTTGGACATGGCAGATGTGATCAGGCGGGAAGAGCTGGAAGCGGCCTTCGGCCGCGAACAGCACCGGCTGAGCTTGGCGGGCACCTTCATCGGCGCCTTTGCCTCGCTCGGCCTCGGGATTCTCTTCATCACCCTTGGCGTCGCTGCGGGCATCGTGAGGCTCGGTGTGGGCGCCTCGCAGGGCGGCGGGGCAGGCGGCGGCGTCTGGATCCTCGTCAGCGTCTTCGTGGCCACCTACATCGGGGCGGCCATCGGCGTGCGGAGCTCGGGCATCACCTACAAGAGGGATGGCGGTACCCAGGGGATGGTGACCTGGGCGCTCTCGTTCTTCCTCTCGATGGTGTTCATCAGCTTCGTCGGCGCGGCGGCCGTGACCAGCGCGGCGGCGGCCGGCGGCGGAGGAGGCGGCGTCGCGGGCAGCGGGCCTGCCTGGTGGTTCTTCATCGCCGCGTGCGCCGGTCTCCTCGGCGGCTTCCTGGGGGGCGTCTCCGGCGCGCCGCTCTCGCAGTCCGAGCAGAAGGCGGAGGCCCGCAGGCATCCGTCGCTTCGCGAGCGCGAGGTCTGACGGCGATCGACCGCGCCACGGGCGCCCGCAAGAGGGAGACGGCCGGAGGACCTGCGCCCCCGGCCGCCTCCGCGTTCCCATCGCTGGCGCACGCGGTCGATCCGGGCGCCATGAAGGGGATGCGATCGCCCGGATCCCATCGAAGAGGCGGTTCGACCCTCCGCGCTCCCGGCGCCCTCCGCCCCCATGGAGCGAACCGCCCGCGGGGCCCGTCGAGCACAACGAGGCATTGCGTGGCGCTCGCGGCGCCGGCCCGGTAGAAGGGACGGATGAGCCGCGGCCGCGTCTTCCTCCAACTCCATGGCGAGACCTTCGCGAGACGGTACCAGGTGGCGTCCCTCGCGATCACCGCGGCCGCCGCAGGAGACGAGGTGGCGGTCGTGCTCTGGTTCGATGCGCTCCGGCGCTGGTGCGATGGGAGCTTCGACGAGCCCGCCGGCGGCGAGGACGAGGCGGTGGCCGCCCGCCACGCGGAGCTGGGGCTGCCCGGACCCGCGGAGATGCTGCGGGAGGCGCGGGCCCTGGGCGCGAGGCTCCTCGCCTGCGAGACGGGCGTGAGGCTCGCCGGCCTCGACCCGGCGATGGCCCGGGAGATGGTGGACGACGTCCCGGGACTCCAGGAGATCCTGGCCCGCGCCCGCGAGGCGGATCTCGCGCTCTACGTCTGAACCCCCCGGGCTCGAAAACGAGCGCCTCTGCCCGCGGCCGGATACAATGCCGCCGGCAAACCGACACGGCGAACCGAGGGGGTGGAGATCCGGCGGCTTGAAGACTGCCACCTACACGGTGATGTTCACCGACATCGTGGATTTCACCGAGAGGACGAGCCGGCAGACCCGCGCCCAGAACGCGCGGCTGCTGCGGCTGCACGACGCGCTCCTGCTCCCCGTGATCCGCGGCTACCTGGGGCGTCGGGTGAAGTCGCTCGGCGACTCCTACCTCGTGGTCTTCGACTCGGCGAGCCGCGCGCTGGCGTGTGCCGCCGCCATCCAGGATCGGCTGGCGTCGTTCAACGCCGGCGTCGAGGCCCAGGATCGCCTCGACGTGCGGATCGCGCTCAGCGCCGGCGAGGTCCGGGTGGAGCGGGGCGACGTCTTCGGAGAGGCGGTGAACGTCGCCTCCCGCATCGAGGGCATCGCCCGATCGGGCGAGGTCTGCTTCTCCGAGGCGGTATTCCTCCTGGCGGATCGATCCGCGTTCGCCATCGAGGAGATGGGCCTCCATGAGCTGAAGGGGATCCCGGAGCCGGTGGGACTCTACCGACTGCGCGCCCGCGCCGACGAGAGGGCGCCGTTCGGCGGGGTGGCGCTGGCGCCGCTGGGCCTGCCGACGCCCACCCTGGAGGCGCTCGCCGGCTTCCGCTTGCCCCTCCCGGGGAACGTGGTGGCGGCCATCGCCGCCTTCATCGCGCTGGTGGCCGGCTTCCTCCTCGTCGCCTGGAGGGTTCGATGAAAGCGGGAGGGGTCGAAACGTGGGTGAGGAGATGACGAGCACGGGGCTGGACGCCATGGTGGCCGAGGGGTTCCGGCGGCTGCGCGGCATGCGGGTGGGGGCGATCTGCAATCCCACCTCGGTGGACCGCGACTTCGTGCACTTGGCCGATCGCCTTGCCACCGCCCGGGACGTGAAGCTGGCGGCGCTCTTCGGGCCGGAGCACGGGATCCGAGGGACGGCGCAGGACATGATCCACGTGGAGGGCGAGGCCGTCGACGCTCGAACGGGCGTGCCGGTGCGCTCCCTCTACGGGCCGACCTTCGAGTCCCTGGCGCCGACCCCCGCCATGCTCGAGGGGCTGGACGCCCTCGTCTTCGACGTCCAGGACGTGGGCGCCCGCTACTACACCTACGTCTACACGATGGCGCTCTGCATGCGGGCGGCGGGCCGCGCGGGCCTGCGCTTCTTCGTGCTGGATCGGCCCAACCCCATCGACGGCGTCCACGTCGAGGGGAACGCGGTGCGGGAGCCGTTCCGATCCTTCGTGGGGATGTACGACCTGCCGGCGCGCCACGGCATGACCGCCGGCGAGCTCGCGCTCCTCTTCGACGAGCTGCACCCCCCCGAGGAGCGCTGCGGCCCGGAGGTGGTGAGGATGTCGGGATGGGATCGCCGCCGGGAGTGGGGCGCCACCGGCCTGCCGTGGATCCCGCCCTCGCCCAACATGCCGACCGTCGACACCGCCCGCGTCTACCCGGGGATGTGCCTCCTCGAGGGGACGAACCTCTCCGAGGGCCGCGGGACCACCAGGCCCTTCGAGCTCTGGGGTGCGCCGTTCCTCGATCCCCACGCCCTCGCGGAGGAGCTGCGCTCGTATCGGCTGCCGGGGGTCGCCTTCCGTCCGTGCTGGTTCGAGCCGACCTTCCAGAAGCACACCCGGTCGCCCTGCGGGGGAGTGATGATCCACGTGACCGATCGTGAAGCGTTCCTTCCGGTGCGGACGGGGGTGGCGTGCCTGCGCGCGGCGCGGCGCCTGGGAGGCGACGCCTTCCGCTGGCGCACCGAGGAGTACGAGTACCGGAGCGACGTACCCGCCATCGACCTCCTGGCCGGGAACGACGAGCTCCGCAGGGGGATCGACGAGGGCTGGTCCCTGGACCGCCTCACCGAGGGCTGGCTCGAGGAGAGCCGGGGCTTCCTCGAGGCGCGGTCGCGGCACCTGCTGTACGGCGCGCCATGATCGCCAGGAGGGTCGCGCTCTACGGCGGATCGTTCAACCCGCCGCACGTCGGTCACCTCCTGGTGGCGGCCTACGTCCTGGCCACCGGCGGCGTCGACGAGATCTGGCTGCTCCCCTCCCACCGGCATCCGTTCGGCAAGCAGCTCGCGCCCTTCGACGATCGGGTGGCGATGTGCCGCCTCCTCGCCTCGTACTTCGCAAAGGGGGTCTCGGTCTCCACCATCGAGGAGGAGCTCGGGGGAGCGGGCTTCACCATCGACACCGTGCGCGCCTTGATCGCGCGGCATCCCGACCACGCCTTTCGGCTGGTGGTGGGATCGGACATCCTCGACGAGGCGCCGAAGTGGCGGGACTTCGCCGAGCTCGAGCGGCTCGCGCCGCTCCTCGTCGTGGCGCGGGGCGGCCATCCCCACCCGCGGGCCCAGGGGCCGGTCATGCCTCCGGTCTCCAGCACCGAGGTGCGGGAGCGGCTGGCGGAAGGGCGGGGCGCCGACCGGCTCGTGCCCCGGGCGGTGCTGGACTACATCCGCAAGGATGCGCTTTACCAGGAGTGACCTCGGGGCGCGCAGGCCGGCGACCCGCCGGTGTCGGCAGGCGCCTGCGCACGCCGCCTTCGCCTGCGCCTCCGACGAGCCGCCTGCCGATCGCTGCCGGGGCGTCCTCCGCCAGCGAGTTCGGCGGCGTGCCTGCTCCGGAACGGCCGGCGCCTCCGCCGTCATCGCCTCCGGCGGCCCGCTTGCACCTGCATGCCGGCGTCGTCCCCGTCAGCGCCTTCGCCGGCGAGCGGGGCGGGAGAGGAGCGCCGAGATCCGGTCGAGCCCATCGGCGTCGGCGCCCTGCTCCCTGGCGAGGGAGACGGCGCGGAGGGCGAGGACCCGGTAGGCCTCCAGCGCGGCGGTGCCGGCGAGGGCCTCGAGGTGGGCGGACACCACCGGCACGTCGGCTCGGGACACCGGGCCGGTGAGGGCGTCGGGGAGCCCGCGGGCGCCGAGGCCGCGCAAGGCAGACTCCATGAGCGGCACCAGCGCGTCGAGGGCCCGGGCCCGGGGGACGCCCGCGTCCACGAGGACCTCCACCGCCAGGTCCGCGAGGGAGACCAGGCCGTTGGCGGCGAGGCTGGCGGCGGCGTGGTAGGCGGCGCGGCGATCGGCCGCGATGGAGATGGGGGTGAGTCCAACGTCCCGCGCCACCCGGCGCAGGAGCCGCAGCGCCGCCGGGGAGCCGTCGAGGGCCGCGGCGTGGCCGGCGAGGTCGGTCCCCCGGCTCACCGCCGCCAGCGGGTGGATCGAGCCCACCTCGGCCCCGAGCTCGCGCAGCGGCGCGAGGGCGTCGAGGCCGACCGCGCCGGCGCAGTGCGCGACCACCCTGCGCGGCGGGATCCGGCCGGAGTCCGCGAGGAGCTGGGCCATCACGGGGATGACGCGGTCGGGAACGGTGAGGAGGACGAGGTCCGCGTCGATGCGATCGGGGAGCGCGCCGCGGCGCTGCCTCGCGCCCGCCGCGACGACCCGCCTCGCCGAGCGGGTCCAGGTCTCCACCTCCCACCCGGCGGCGGCGAGGCCGGCCGCCAGCGCGGAGCCCAGACGGCCCGCGCCGAGCACGAAGACGGATCGACTCGCTCGATCCCGCTCGAGGTGCGGCGGCCTCGGGCGTGCCTCGAGCGGCTTTGCGCGGCCGCGGCGGGCGGTCATGCCACGCGCCGGGTGAAGACGATGGCGCCGTCGTCGAGGACGGCCTCCACCGAGTCGCCGGAGGAGACCTCGCCGCGCAGGATCGCGTCGGCGAGGGGGGTCTCGAGGGAGCGCTGGATGAGCTGCCGCATCGGCCTCGCGCCGAGGGTGACGTCGTAGCCTCCGTTCTCCACCAGGTGGGAGACCACGTCGTCCGCCACGCGCAGCTCGATGCGCCGCTCGGCGGCGAGCCGCTTCGCGGAGTCGGCCAGGAGGAGGCGCGCGATCTGGCCCACCTCCTCCTTCCCCAGGGGTGCGAAGACGCATCGCTCGTCGATCCGGTTCCACAGCTCGATGGGGAGCTGGCCGCGGGCCAGCTCCAGCGCGCGATCGCTGCGCGCCTCGGTCCTCTCCGCCCGGTCGGCCGCGCCGAAGCCCACCGGCGTCGCGCCCCTTCCGACGGCGAAGGCCTCGGCGCCGAGGTTCGAGGTGAGGACCACCATCGAGTGGCTGAAGTCCACCGCTCGCCCCTTCGCGTCGGTGAGGCGCCCCTCGTCGAGGATCTGCAGGAGCAGGAGCTGCACGTCGCGATGGGCCTTCTCGATCTCGTCGAGGAGCACCACGCTCGCGGGGCGCCTGCGCACCGCCTCGGTGAGCTGGCCGCCGTCGCCGTGGCCCACGTAGCCCGGCGGCGCGCCGATCAACCTGGCGACGCCGTGCGGTTCGGCGAACTCGCTCATGTCGAAGCGGAGTAGCGCCTCGGGGGTGCCAAAGAGGATGTCCGCCATGGCCTTGGCGAGCTCCGTCTTGCCCACGCCGGTCGGGCCCAGGAAGAGGAAGGACCCCATGGGCCGATGCGAGGAGAAGCCCGCGTAGTTGCGACGGAGGGTGGCGGCGATCCGCGCGATCGCCTCGGCGTGCCCGACCACCCGCGCCGACAGCTCCTCCTCCAGACGGAGGAGCCTCTCGGCGTCGTCGGTGACCAGCCGCTCGACGGGGACGTTCGCGGCGCGGGCCACGACCTCGGCCACGGCCCGCACGTCCACCACCGCCTTGCCCGCCCGGCGGCATCGGGAGCCGGCGAGATCGATCGCCTGGATCGCCTTGTCGGGGAGCTGCCGATCGCGGACGTAGCGGGCGGTGAGGGTGGCGGCAGCCCGCAGGGCGGAGGGCTCGTACTTCACGCCGTGGTGCTGCTCGTAGCGAGGGGCGATCCCGCGCAGGATCTCCGCCGCCTGCTCCGGCGAGGGTTCGTCGACCTGCACCGGGGTGAAGCGGCGCTCCAGCGCCGGATCGGCCTCGATGAACCGGCGGTACTCGTCGACGGTGGTCGCGCCGATGCATGGGAACTCCCCGCGGGCGAGGGCGGTCTTCAGCTCGTTCGCCGCGTCCTGCGGTCCCTCGCCGGTGGAGCCTGCGCCCACCACGGTGTGGAGCTCGTCGACGAAGACGAGAATCCTGCCGGCCGCCTGGCGCACCTCCTCCTTGATCCCGCCGAGGCGCTCGGAGAACGAGCCGCGCAGCGCGGTGCCCGCGGTGAGCGAGGGCATGTCGAGCTCCACCACGATGCGAGGCTGGCGCTCCGTCTCCAGGAGCCGCTGCGCCACCCCTTCGACGATGGCGGTCTTTCCCACCCCCGCCTCGCCGACGAGCACCGGGTTGTTGCCCCGGCGCTTGCCGAGGATGTCCGCGACTTCGTCCACCTCGCGATCCCTGCCGATCACCGGATCGAGCTGGTTCTTCGCCGCCGCCTCGGTGAGGTTGCGGCCGAAGGCGCAGAGGAGGGGGAAGAGCTTCGGATCGAGGCGGACCTCGGCGTCGGCGCCCGGCGATCCGGGGTGGGCATCGGGCCCGCGATCCGCGGGCGAGGAGGGCGGAAGGTCGGCCTCGGGGAAGACGTGGCGGGCGGGAACGGCGCCCTCCCCGGCGGCGTCCGCCGGATCGACGGGCCACTCGGCCGCGGCGGGCGGCGAGCCTCGGAGGCCGCGAGGAAGGAGCCTCTCGCCGGCCCGCCCGCCGCGCGCGGGCGGCGACTCGCGGAGCGCCGCCGCGTCCGGCTGGGCCGGCGTCCGCCAGGGGGCGGCGCCCCATCCTCCCGCGCCCGGCGATCGCGGGAGGGGGGAGGGCGGTTCGCCCCGGCTCGAGCGGGTCGGATCTCCGACGCCCGGGGCGGAGCCGGAACGGGAGAAGTAGTGCCTCGGCATGGTACCGGCGGTGTACCAGGACAGGATGGTGTTCCGCAGCGGGGCCAGCGGGACGCCACACCGCTCGAGCAGCCGGTAGGCGAGGGAATCGGGGCTGCGGCTGATCGCGATGAGCAGGTGGAGCGTCGTCGCCTGCGCGGCCACGCTGGCGGCGATCTCGCGGGTCCTCCCGAGGATGAGCGGGACGATCTCCTCCGGCTCGCGGGGGGCGGCGTCCATTGCCGCGAGGACCTCCTCGCTGCCTACGCCACGCTCGCCGAGGAGGATCGCGGCGGCGCAAGGGGTCGTCCAGGCGGCGAGGAGGAGGTGGGCGGAGGTCATGGCCTGCCCGGCGGCGCGCGCCACGTCCTCCGCCTCCACCAGGAGCTGCGCGAGTTCGGATCTGTCGGAGTTCATCGGTCCAAGAGCCGGTACCAAATGGGATTCGTCGACGACAATACCCGAAGACCTTCCCCCTGTGGATGGATGCGGCGACCTCGTGCTAGAGCGGCACCATGGCGATCGAACGGCTCTCGGTGATCCTGGCGGCCCTCCTCCTGGTCCAGCTCCAGACGGCGTGTCGATCGGAGGGAGGCGGTGACGTGCCCGGCCGGCCGGTGGCCCGGGCGTCCGCCGTGCCCGCGCCCGGTCCGGCGCCGGAGCCAGGGGAGGGGCGGACAGCGGCCGGCGATCTCCCCTCGTCCATCGCCGGGCTGTGCGACGTCCTCGCGGAGGCGGGCCTCGCCCCTACGAGGATCGAGCGCCTCAACAGCCGGCAGGAGCTGCCGGGGTGCCCGGCGGCCGAGCTGCGCTACCGACTCTACGTGGGAGATCGCGGCGGGTTCTTCAACGCCTCGATCTACGCCTCCGCCGCCGACGCGCAGCGATGCCGGAACGACTTCCGCGCGATGGCGCTCAAGGGGGGCGAGTCCGCATGGGAGCGCCTGGAGAAGGACGTCTTCGTCGAGGGGAGCTGGTTGATCCTCTTCCCGCCCGACCTACCGGCGAGGGACGTCCGGGAGCGGATCCTGCGGGCCATCGGCGAGACGGCGGCGCGCTGAGGCCCGGTCGGGGACCCAGGACGGACGCTCGAAGGCGGCGAAGCCGCCCCTCGGATCGAAGGGTGGCTTCGGTCTGTATCAGCCGACGTGTCGGCGGCGGAACCGGGTGCTCAGCGGCGGCGCCTGCGGAGCGAGGCCAGGCCCAGCGCGGCCGCAACCGCCAGGAGGCTGGGATCGGCACCCACGGACTGGCAGGACGAGGACTTGGTCTCCTGTTCGGCGGCACCCGCGCTTGCCGCCTCGGCATGGAGCGTGATCGACAGGGGGGCGGTCCCCTCGCGGCGCATGGAGTCGAACACGCGGATGGAGAAGGCGACGCTCCCCATGGTCTCACCCGCGAGCTCCTCGCCGGTGGGGGTGCCGGTGAGAATCCCATCCGGAGAGAGGTTCAGGCCCGCCGGGAGCTTCTCATCGGGGCCGAGCTCCCAGACGAGCTCTCCCTCGCCGCCGGTGGCGTCGAGGCGGGCGGAGTAGCGCTGACCGACCACCGCGTCCACGAGGTTCGTCGTCGTGATCGTGAGGTTGCGGTCTCGCAGGACCTCCACGCGGATCATGCACCGGGTGGGGTTGTTGGAGGAGGGATCCTCCTTCACCCCGACGAGCCAGTCGTAGAGGCCGGCCCGCGTGGGCGCTCCCGTCACCCGGCCGTCGGCGTTGAGGGAGAGGCCTGGAGGCGCCAGCTTGGCGAACCACTCGGATGCCTTGCCGGAGGAGCTGGGGAGGTACCAGAGCTCCAGTGACTCCCAGAACTTGACGGCGGCGCCGCCGCCGGCCCGGAGAGCGACGTCGACCGCTTCGCCCAGGCGATGGGGGCCGATCCGGGTCGTTCCGCAGCTAATCGAGGCTGGCGGCAGCACCAGGAGGACGAGGCTCTGGGTGGCGGAGACGCCGCGGGCGTCGGTGACTCGAACCGTGAACGCAAACTCGCCATCCTCGAGCGCCCGGCCCGAGATCGTGCCGCCGGCGCCGAACTCGATGCCGTCGGCCAGCCTGCCGGACGCCAGGGACCACACGTACGGCGGCTGGCCGCCGCCTGCCACGAGGGGGAGGTGGTACTGCCCCTCGAAGCTGGCCGGCGGAAGCTTCCGCGTCTGGATGACCAGCGGGAGCTCCTGGGGAAGGACGGAGAGCGTGAACCTCCGGGAGGTCTGGAGCGGCCCCGACGACACGTCCAGGCTGAACTCGAAGTCGCCGACCACCGTCGGCGTACCCGAGAAGATCGTGGTGAAGGGGAGCCCCACCTCGCGGGCACCCGCAGGGAACTCGATCAACGAGAGCCCCGGAGGCAGGGTCGACCCGTTCGAGACCTTCCAGAAATAGGAGCCATCGCCCCCGAGCGCCTTGAGCACGATCGTGTAGGGTGATCCCACCTCCGCCACGGGGAGAACGGCCGGGGTGACGACGGCGAGGGAGGTGGAGGATTGCACCACGACCGGCTGGGAGACGCCGATGTTGTTCAAGCGGTCGTGCTCGAACACCTGATAGTCGGGATCCATCTGCACCGCGACGTAGTACCGGCCGGACTCGACGTCGGCGGGGAGGAAGACCTTTTCGACCCGAGGGACGTCTCGGTACAAGCGGTCCGGAGAGTTGACCCGCTCGGCGATGTCGACGAAGCCCCGATTCATGAGGCGTCCGTCGCTCCCTTGAATGGACAGGACCCGGCTGTTGGCGCTCGGGGTCTCGCTCGCCGAGAGGAGCACCTGGTAGGACGCGTAGTACGCCGGCGCGTTCCCCACGTTCGCCGCAGTCCAGGAGAGGTCGAAGGACCTGCCGGGGTGGAGCTCGGCAGGGGGCACGACGTCCAGGGCCGCCAGGTTCGGCGCCGGGACGCCGATGGTGAGGGGTTCGGATGCCCCGATCGAACTGATGCGGGAGGGCAGCGGGACGACCTGCTCCGGATCCGCTTCGGCGACGACATAGTAGCTGCCGGTGCCGATGGAGAGCGGCACCTTCGGCCGCAGATGGAACGAGACGGAGTCGCCCAGGTTCGCGGACTGGCGGATGGGCGCGGGACCACCCAGGGGGATGGCGTCACCTCCCTTGGACGGGGTGGGGCTGATCCAGAGCTGCACCGTGAAGTCCACCGCCGGCAGGCCGCCCACGTTCTCGATCCTGGTGTGCACCGGCAAGTGGACTCCCGCGTAGCCCTCCGGTGGGATGTCCACCGAGACCACGCGGAGATCGGGCCCCTGGGAATAGATGATCCGGGTGTTCTCGGGCCACGCGCTCGGCATGAGGGCACAGGAGGAGTTGCAATAGCTCCCGAGGCCGTAGGTGTAGCTGCTGCCGTCGAAGTTCGAGACGCCGACCCGCACCCCACTCCCGTAGCCGCTCGTCCGCGGGAAGTTCGGACCGTAGACCACCTCGATCGTCGACGAGCCCTCGGTCAGCCACGCCTGCGCGACGTATGAATCCGAAGGATTCTGCCACCAATAGCAGTTCCACTCGATCACGGCCTTTCGGCGCGGCGCCCAGCCGATCACCTGCCACTTGATCGAGTCACACTTGGTGTCTGCCATCCACACCGCGACCAGCTCCTTCGGGTTCGAGGTCGCGGGAAACGCCGACGAGGTTGCCGAGGTCCCGCTGTTCGACGCATCGAACGTGAGGTAGGTGTTCGAGCTGATCATCACCGACGTGTAGGTCCGCTCGTAGAAGTTGAACGAGAACGGGAGGTTGACGCGGATGCCGGCCGTGTCCGCGGGGTAGGTCATCGAGAGGAGCTGGGCCGTTCCCCCGTCGAGAGGGAGAGGAACGAGCGTCGCCGGGCTCGTGGTGGCTACGTAGGGCGTGGCAGCCTGGGCGAGCGCGATCGCGGGGCCGCCGAGGAGGGCGACCGCCGCGGCGAGGGCACTGAAGAATGGGTGCGGCCGCGCAATTCGCACGTCGTGCGACATCAATCGCTGACTCATGTGACCTCCAACCAGTAGAGCGGGGACCGCCGATCGCCCTGGCGGACGAGCGGAGCCGTCCTGCCTCCGAGACGTTTCGCCCAGACGCTAGAACGGATCCGTCCCGTAGAGCAAGGGCCAAAGGACCCCGCCGATGTGGAGGCCAGAGGAGGCGGGCCCGGCAGGGCCCACCTCGATGTCCGCCGGAACGAAGCGCGCTATGCGCTCCGGCGCCTGCGGAGCGCGGCGACGCCGAGCACCGTCGCGAGCGCCAGGAGGCTGGGATCGGCCCCGGCCGACTGGCAGGTCGTGGTGGTCGTCTCGTCGTCCGCGATGCCCGAACCAGGCGGCGTCGCGTGCAGGGTGATCGACAGAGGCGCCGTGCCGAAGCGGTTGTTCTCGTCGACCGCCCGCACCGTGAAGGCGATGCTCCCGACGGTCTCGCCGGCGAGCTCCTCACCGGAGGGGGTGCCGTTGATGACGCCGTCCGGGCTGAGGCTCAGCCCGGACGGCAGCGGCTCCGTCGCCTTCACCGTCCAGGTGACCTCACCCTCGCCGCCGGTGGCCTCGAGCTTGGCGGAGTAGCGGTGCCCGACGACCGCGTCCAGGAGGGCTCCCGTGGTGATGGTGAGCTGGCGATCGCGGATGATCTCCACCCGGATCATGCAGGTGGTGGGATTGGTCGAACCGGAGGCCTCCTTCACCGCCACCAGCCAGTCGTAGAGGTCCGCTTTGGTGGGCACGCCCGTGACGCGCCCGTCGGTCCCGAGGCTGAGGCCCTCCGGCGCGGTCTTTCCGAGGTACTTCGTCGGCTCGAGGGGCGAGCTGGGGAGAGCCCAGAGCTCGTGCAGCTCCCAGGTCTTCGTGGTCCCGCCGCCGGCCTGCAGGGTGACGTCCACCGCCTCGCCGATCCGGAAGGGACCGATGGCGGTGGTGCCGCAGGTGATGTTCGGAGGCTGCTGGACGATCAGCTCCAGGTTCCTGGTCGTCGAAACGCCGCGGGAGTCGGTGGCCCGGACGGTGATCGGGAACAGCCCGTCCTGCTGCGGCCGGCCCTCGAGGGTGCCGGTCACATGGAGGTCGATCCCGCCGGGGAGCCTCCCCGACTCCAGGCTCCAGTAGTACGGAGGCACGCCTCCGCCCGCCACGAGGTGGGCGGTATAGGGCGATCCGAAATACGCGTCCGGAAGGTTGGCGGACAGGGCCGTGAGCACCCGCTCCTGGGGGACGACGGAGAGGGTGAACCTCTGGCTCTTGGTGAGCGAGCCGGACACGACGTCGAGGCTGAACTCGAAGGTGCCCACGACCGAGGGCGTCCCGCTCAGCCTGGTCACGAAGGGGAACCCCGCCTCCCGTGCCCCCTCGGGCGTCTCGTGGAGGTAGAGCCCGGGCGGCAGGCTCGAGCCGGGGGAGAGCTTCCAGAAGTAGGTGCCGTCTCCACCGATCGCCTTCAGGACGACCGAGTAGAAGGTGCCCGCCTCCGCCGTCCAGAGGGAGGACGAGGTGGCGATGGCGAGGGAGGTGGTCGACTTGGCGATCGTCGGCCCGGACACCCCGGTGTTGTCGCTCCGATCGTGCTCGTAGACGTCCTGATCGGGATCCATGCGCACACCGATCCAGTAGCGGCCCGACGGGACGTCGGCGGGGAGGAAGACCTTGTCGACCAAGGGAACGTCCTCGAACAGGCGGTCGGGAACCCCAGGAGCGGCCGTCGTCACCAGGTCCACGAAGCCGCGATCGGTGAGGCGGCCGTCGGGCCCCTGGATGGAGAGGATGCGGCTCGACGCGCTCGGCGTCTCGGAGGCGGAGAGCAGGATCTGATAGGCCGCACGCGGCGCAGGCGCGTTCCCGATGTTCGCGGCCGTCCAGGAGAGGTCGAAGGACCTGCCGGGCTGGATCTCGTCGGGGGCGACCACGTCCAAGGCTCTGAGGTTGGCCGCCAGGAGGCCGATCGGGAACGAGGCCGATGCGCCGATCGTCTGGGCGCGGTTCCCGACGGGGACCACGTGGTCCGGATCCGCCTCGGCGAGCAAGAAATACTCACCCTTGCCCAATGAGAGCGGGATCGTCGCCTGCATTTCGAACGTGACGACCTGCCCGGGGGTGGCGGTCTGCCGGATCGGCGAGGGACCTCCCAGAGGGATCGCGCCCGTCATCGTCGGCGCTTCGTTCACCCAGAGCTGGACGGCGAAGTCCACGGCAGGCTCTCCGCCCGAGTTGAGGACGTCCACCGTCACCGGGAAGGGGATGCCTGGAAACGCCTCGAACGGCGCGCTCACGGAGGCGACCGTGAGCTCGGGCCCCTGCGAATAGGTGACGATCGTGTTGTTCGGCCAGGCCGCGCCCGTGCATGAGCCGCCGCAGGGGAACGGGTAGGTCCACTCGGTCGCGGTCCGGTTCTGGATCCCAGCGTAGACGGAGGGGTATTCGGAGGGGGCAGGGTAGTTGCCGTAGTGGACGGAGAAGGTGGACGAGCCTTCGCTCAGGATCAACTGCAGCTCCCAGAGGGTGGTCCCGCCATTCCACTTGTGGCACCTCATCTCGACCACGAACTGCCGGGCGGGGGCGGTGCCGACGGTCTTGGTCTTCACCGGGTGCGGACAGGTGGCGTAGGACCACCAGAGCCCGATGATTTCCTTCACGGTATTGCTGACGGAGGGGAAGGCGTAGCCCGAGTTGACCCTGAGCGTGGTCGCATCGGAGGAGTTGAAGGTCACCAGCCCGTTCGTGTGCAGATAGATCGTCGAGTAGGTGTTCTCGTAGTACTTGAACGTGAACCCCGCGGGCAGATTGAGCGTGACGATCTCGTCGATGCCGTCGCCGACCGAGAGCGTCGATACGTCGGATCCGGTGAGCGGCTGGAACGGCTGGTTCGGCGTGAGCGACACGGAGTAGGGAATCGCCTGAGAGACCGCCGGAGCGAGGACCGAAAGCGCCGCCACGATGGTCCCAAGGACGCGCCTCCACCTACGGGGCTGCTCCACGAGCGACGAAAGACGCTGCCTCATGCTCACCTCCAAAAAGCGTAGGCGGGCGGCGAGGCCCGCGACGACACGAGACACTTTTTATTCTGAAAAGCGACGGTAGGACGAATCGATTCGGCTTGGCAAGGAGGAAAGCGCCTACATCCTGCGGGATCGGCCGATGTTTCACCCCCGTCTTGGGGGGACCCGCTGCTTCGATGGTGCCGGGTGGGGCAATGCTGGCAACTCCCACCGGCGGCCGGTGGCGGTGGATCGTCTCCTCAGAACACGGCGCCGGCGCCCAGGTAGGGCCGGTGCCCACCCCCTGCGCCGACGTCGAAGCCGTAGGCGTCGCCGAGGACGATCGAGCCGGCGATGGCCCAGCCCAGCTCCACCCCGAGCCGCAGCTCGGCGCCCACGCCGGGATGCGGCGTCAGGGGCTGCCCGAGATCGAAGGCGTCGCCCGCCTCGGCGAAGACCGCGCCCGAGAGCTTGCCCGCGTAGAGCGGCAGGACCGACGGGCTCCGATCGATCCACGCGATGGGGAAGCGGTACTCGAGGGATCCCAGCGCGAAGGCGCTCCCCACGAACGCCCCCGGCGCGTAGCCGCGCAGGTTCCCGCCGCCGATGAGCTGGCCGGTGATGAGGAGATCGAGGAGCGGGTTGCCGAGGCGGGGACCGCCGAGCCCGAAGAGGCGGCGCTCGCCCTGATCGCCGTGGCCGACCCCGCCGGCCAGGGTGGCGGCGAGGACGTGGTGCCGCGCCCAGGGCAGGCGCAGCCACGCCGACGCCGTCCCCGACGCGGACTCGTAGTCGTAGTCGCCGCCCAGCGCGCGGGAGCCGGCCCGGCCCAGGACGCCGAGGCCGATCCCGTTCTCGGGGGAGACGGACTCCGCGGGGCGCTCCGCGTTCGAGAACTGCCACCGCAGCTGGAGCTCGGTGGCGACGCCGGGCACGGGCTGCGCCGCCCCGGACACGACGTGGACGGGCCGGAACCAGGTCGCCTGGTAGGCCAGCGACACCGAATGGGAAGACCTCGTCGAAGCGAAGGGGAGGCTGAGGCCGGCGCTCCCGACGCTGACCCGCTCGGTCGTTCCCCGCACGAATCCCGGCGTGCCCCGAAACGCGGTGGCGCCGGAGAGCGTGGGCTGGGCGCGCCAGCCGCCGTAGGTCCACGACGCGGCCGCTTCCGGCTGCCGCGAGTCGACGCCGGCGCCGGCGGAGAGGGTCCAGGCGTGGAGGCCCACCGCGTCGGCGCCGGAGACGGTGGCCCCCACCACCGCGCCCCCGACGTCCGCGCCCAGGTAGGGGAACCAGGACTGCGGGGCCAGGGTCTCGAGGGGGCGGTAGCGGCGCACCGGGTAGATCGGCTCGGGGCCCTCGTCGGCAGCGCCCTCGATCACGTCCCGATCGCTCACGAAGGGCTCGGCGGGCGCGGGGCGGATCCTCTCCATCGGCGTGGCGGCGACGTCGTACCCGTCCGGCCCGTAGGTGGTCCACGCGATCCACCCGCCGTCGGGCGAGACGTCGGGCTCGAAGGCGCCGGTGATCACGTTGGTGAGGCGCAGCAGCTCGCCGCCCCCGGCGGGCGCCGCGTAGAGGTTGAAGATCCCCGTCCGGTCGCTCGAGAAGACGATCGCGCTCCCGTCCGGCGTCCAGGTGGGGTCGAGGTCGCTGGCGTCGTCGTCGGTGACGTGGACCGCCGCTCCGCCGCCCGCCGGGATCACGAGGATGTCCCGCCCGGGGCCGTAGCGGGTCTGCGAGAAGACCAGGCGCCCGCCGTCGGGCGACACCCGCGGCCCCGCGATCTCCCGGCCCTCCGGCGGCGCGTAGATCCGGACGGCGGGCGCGCGGGGGTCGTCGAGCGAGATCCGCTCCAGGGTGGTGCGGCCCAGGTTGCGCCGCACGAAGTAGACGTGACGGCCGTCGGGCGAGACGTCGGGCTCCGCCGCGCGCAGTCCCGCGGTGAGCTGGCGCTCGCCGGCACCGTCGACGAGGAAGAGGTCGCCCACCACCCGGTGGAAACCGAGGACCTCCTGTCGGGCCACCACGGTCCCGCCGCCGGGGAGCGGGGCGATCCGACCCGCGCTCCCCAGCGCGGCGACCTCCCGATCGGCGCCCGCCTGCGGCCGGGCGGCCCGCAGGCGGGGCCGGCGGTGCGCGGTGGCCTCCACGTAGAGGAGCGCCTCGCCGTCCCGGGACCAGCGGGGCGATCCCGTCCGATCGCCGTGGGAGGTGGAGAAGACGGGCGCGGTGATCTCGCCGCGGGCGCGCACGATCGCCTCCTGCGCGGCGTAGCGCGACCGTAGCGACTCCACCCACTCGTCCCAGAGGGACTCGAAGGCGACGCCCACCTCGGCCTTCAGCGAGGCGTTCATCGCGTAGGGGGGCAGGCTGGCGCCGTATCCGTGGACGTAGGCCCGGATCGCCTCGTCGCCGCGGGTCTCGGCGAGCCAGGCGAGCAGGCGGCCGCCGTAGAGGTACGCCGCCGTGCCCCGCGGCCAGCGCAGCGTGCCGCCCGAGACGCGGGAGAGCGGCAGCACCCGCCCCTCCAGGACGTCGGTGCGCAGGTACATGTCGAAGAGCGCCGACCGGATCCGCCCGCCGCGGGAGATCTGCGACTCGTGATAGGTCGCGAGACCCTCGGTGAAGAAGCGAGGGTGCATGCCGTTGGGGAGAAAGATGTCGCCCAGGAGGAACGAGAGGAGCGACCAGACGCCGGAGGCGGTGCCGAGGTGGAGCACGTGCACGTACTCGTGGGCCACCAGCAGGAAGACGTAGTCGTCGTAGTCGCCCAACTCCGAGCGCGCGTCCGGGGGCTCGGCGAGGAGCCAGATGCGGGGGCGCTCGAAGGCGGTGGCGGCGCCGTTGGCGGCGTCCGAGTCGTCGCTGAGCACGACCTGCGTCTTGCGCGGAGGCTCGGACCCCAGCAGGGGGACCAGCCGCTCGTGGGCCCGCTCCAGCGACGCCGCCGCCCGGTTCGCGAGGGGATGGAGGCCCTCGTGGAAGTGGACCACGAAGTGCGGCGTCTCCAGCGTGCGCCAGGTGTGGTCGGGGGCCAGGCCCGCCGCCGGCGGCGCCCACGCGAGGAGGGCGATCGCCAGCAGGAGCAGGGCGGGCCGCTGGCGCCCCTCGCGGACGCGAGGAGAGGCGCGGGACCTCGCTTCGAGGCCGGACGAGCCGGGCCGTGCCCGACCGCGCATCCGGAGCGATCGCGGCGCCCTCGGCGAGGGGGATCTCTTCACGGGCTCGGGGAGGTCGGACACGGGTCGATCGGCTCGGGCGTCGGTCGGTGGCGACCCGACACGCTGACACGGCAGGCGATCCGCGGGCAAGCGAGGGCAGCGCCGATTTGGGATGGCGGCGAGGTCCTCGGGCCTATACTGCAACGTGATGGCCAGCGACGACGCGAGCACCCGGGCGCTCGAGGCCGAGGCCGGCCACGCGCGCAGGCACGGGCCCGCAAACGGGCACCGCGCCCACGGGGGTCACGCCCACCGACATCTCCCCGACGCCCGGGCCGCCGCCCGCATGCTCCCGGAGGAGCGGGCGAAGGAGCGCAAGTCCCTCGTCCTCACCCTGGCCATGGTCACGGTCATCATGGTGGTGGAGTGGGTCGGTGGCTGGCTCACCGGATCGCTCGCCCTCCGCGCCGACGCGGGCCACATGCTCACCGACTCGGTTTCGCTGGTGCTGGCCCTCCTGGCGCTGTCGTTCGCGGCGCGGCCCGCCGATCGGAAGCGGACCTTCGGCTTCTACCGGATGGAGATCCTGGCGGCCCTCGCCAACGGCGTCACCCTGGTGATCCTGGCGGCGTGGATCGTGATGGAAGCGATCGAGAGGTTCCGTCATCCGACGCCGATCGACGCCGTGCCGATGATGGCGATCGCCGGGATCGGCCTCGCCGCCAACGTCGTCAGCCTCCTCGTGCTCCACCGCGAGGGCGCCTCCCTGAACCTGCGGGGCGCCTTCCTCCACGTGCTCGGCGACACGCTCTCGTCCGTCGGGGTGATCGCCGCCGCGCTGGTCGTGCTCCTCACCGGCTGGACGCCGATCGACCCGCTCCTCTCCATCGCCATCGCGCTCGTGATCGTCTGGAGCGGCCTGCGGCTGGTGCGGGAGGCCGTGGACATCCTCCTGGAGGCGGTCCCGGCCCACCTGGACCTCGCCGAGGTGCTGCACCGGATGGAGCAGACCGACGGCGTGGCGCGCGTCCACGACCTCCACATCTGGACGATCTCCTCGGGCATGCACTCGCTGAGCGCCCACGTGGTGGTGGAGTCCTGCGACATGGGGCGCAACGAGGAGATCCTGCGGGGCCTGCGGAAGGTGCTCGCAGACGAGTTCGAGCTGGACCACGTCACCCTGCAGATCGAGACCCCGGAGCACTGCCAGGGGATCGAGCTCCACTGACCGCGGATCGCGCCCTTGACGGCGTCGCTCGTCGGTGGATAAGGAGCCGCTCGATGCGCATCGTCGCGGGCAGCGCAAAGGGGCGCCGGTTGGCGGCGCCGGCGGGGACGGGGACCCGTCCCACCTCCGATCGGATCCGCGAGTCGATCTTCGACATCCTCGGCCAGCGCTTCGACGGCGGCGCGGTGCTCGATCTCTTCGCGGGGAGCGGCGCCATGGGCCTCGAGGCGATCTCCCGCGGGGCGGAGCGGGCGGTGCTGGTGGAGCGCGGCCGGGAGGCGGCGGCGATCTGCGAGGCGAATGCCGCGTCCCTCGGCTTCCGGGACCGCGTGGAGGTCCTTCGGGCCGACGCCGCCGGCGCCCTGCGCACGCTCGAGGGCCGAGGGGCGAGGTTCGACCTCGTCTTCCTGGACCCTCCCTACGCGGAAGGGCCGGGGCCGACGCTCGAGCTCCTGGGGGCGTCCGGCCTCCTCTCGCCGTGCGCCCGCGTGGTCGCGGAGCACGCGCGCAGGAGCCCCCCCGGAGATTCGTATGCGACACTGGTCCGCACCGACCTGCGGACCTTCGGCGAGCCCGCGGTTTCGTTCTACGAGCGCGAAGGAGCCCCCACGTGAAGCGAGTCGCCATCTACCCGGGCTCGTTCGACCCCCTGACGAACGGCCACCTCTCCATCATCCACCGGGGCTTGCAGACCTTCGACGGCCTGATCGTCGCCATCGCCAACAACTCGAAGAAGACGCCGCTCTTCTCCGTGGAGGAGCGCAAGGGGTTCATCCTGGAGGCGATCGACAACGATCCACGGGTGGAGGTGGACGCGTTCGAGGGCCTCCTCGTCAATTACGCCCGCTCCCGCGGCGTGTCGACGATCCTCCGCGGCCTCCGGGCGGTGTCCGACTTCGAGTACGAGTTCCAGCTCGCCAACATGAACCGCAAACTCGATCCGGCCTGCGACACGGTCTTCATGATGACCGGCGAGGATTACTTCTACGTCTCCTCCCGCCTGGTGCGGGAGGTGGCGTCGCTGGGGGGCGACGTGGGGGAGTTGGTGCCCCCGGCCGCCGCCGAGGCGCTCCGCAGGAAATTCTCGAACCGTTAGCCCCCGGAGGAATCCCTTGAAGATCAGCCGCCGCGCCAACGCCATCCAGCCGTCCGCGACCCTCGCGATCACCGCGAAGGCCAAGGCCCTCGTCGCGCGGGGGGTCGAAGTCGTCTCCCTGGGCGCCGGCGAGCCCGACTTCGACACGCCGGCCCACGTGAAGCAGGCGGGGGTCCAGGCCATCGAGGGCGGCTTCACCCGCTACACGGCCACGCCCGGGACGCCGGAGCTCCGGCGGGCGATCGCCGCCAAGCACGAGCGCGAGAACGGCCTGCGCTACGACGAGACGGAGATCATCGCCACGGTGGGGGCCAAGCACGCCCTCTACGGCGCGATCCAGGCCCTGATCGACGAGGGCGACGAAGTGCTGATCCCCTCGCCCTACTGGGTGAGCTACCCGGACATGGTGCTGCTGGCGGGCGGCAGGCCCGTCTTCGTCCCCACCCGGGCGGAGGACGGCTTCGTCCCCGACCCGGCGGCGATCCGGGAGAGGCTGACGCCGCGCACCGCCGCCATCATCCTGAACAGCCCGTCGAACCCCACCGGCGCGGTGTGGGGGGCGGAGGCCCTGCGCGGGATCGCCGACGCGATCGCCGAGCACCCCTGCGCCATCCTCACCGACGACATCTACGAGCACCTCATCTACACCGGCCAGCCCTTCGCCAACGTGCTCATGGTGCGGCCGGAGCTGCGGGAGCGGACCGTCGTGGTCAACGGCCTCTCCAAGAGCTTCTCCATGACGGGCTGGAGGATCGGGTGGGCCGCGGGGCCCAGGCAGGTGATCGCGGCGATGCAGAAGATCCAGGACCAGACGACGTCGAACCCCTCGTCGATCACCCAGAAGGCGGCGATCGCCGCCCTGGAGGGAGGCAACGCCTTCGTGGACGAGATGCGGGTGCAGTTCGACGCCCGCCGGCGCTACGTCACCGAGCGCCTGGCGAAGATCCCCGGGTTGAAGTGCGCGCCCATCTCCGGCGCCTTCTACGCCTTCGTGGACGCGTCCGAGCTCTGCGCCCGCAGCCACGGCGGGAAGGCGATCGGGGGGAGCAGCGCCAGGCTCGCCGAGATCCTCCTCGACGAATTCCAGGTCGCGGTGATCCCCGGGGCGCCCTTCGGGGCCGAGGGCTTCATCCGCCTCTCGTTCGCCACGTCCATGGCGCAGCTCGAGAAGGGGCTGGACCGCATCGAGGCGTGCGCGCGGGCCCTCGCCTGAGGGCCCGCGGCGGGGGCTCCCTTCTTGCGAGGGGTGAAATGCGTTCGCTCTTCCTCTTGCCAAAAGGGGTGGACGCGTGCATTGTCACCGCGCTTCGCGAAAGATCGGGCATGGACACAGTGTCCACGACGGTTCTCCCGCGCAGCACCGGCCTTCTTGCCGGAAAGGAGGGTGCGGACGAACCGCACCCGTGAAAAGGAAGCAGCAGAATGGCGCAGGGAACTGTGAAGTGGTTCAACGACACCAAGGGCTTCGGCTTCATCTCGCAGGATGATGGCGAGGACGTCTTCGTCCATCACACCGCGATCCAGGCCGAAGGCTTTCGGTCTCTCGCGGAGGGTGAGCGCGTGGAGTTCGACGTGACCCGCGGCCCCAAGGGGCTGCAGGCGGCGAACGTCCGCAAGGTCTGAACCGAGACCGACTTCGCTGTCCCGACGCTACGGTGAGGGGACAACGACGATGGCCGCGCCTCCCGCTGGGAGGGGCGGCCGTCGCGTTTGAGCCCGCGGAGCCCCGGCGTCGGCCGGCGACCGGCGAACCCCCTCGCGCTCCGCGACTTCGCCCGGCCCGCCGCAGGCCGCGATCGGAGGCGCGTGCCTCGCCTTCCGGGCGCCCGGGGGACGCCGGGCGCGGCGGGGACGCGGCGCTTCCTTCCGGGGATCGATCTGTGGTAGGCAGCGCGCCCGCCGGCAGGTCGCGAGCGCGGGCCGTGATCGCCGGTGCTCCAACGTCCGCCCGCGCGAAGGCGTCGTCTCTCGCCGGAAGGATCCAATGCCCCGTCGCACCGATATCGAGACCATCTTCGTCATCGGCTCGGGGCCGATCGTCATCGGCCAGGCCTGCGAGTTCGACTACTCCGGGACCCAGGCCTGCAGGGTGCTCGAGGAGGAGGGGTACCGGGTGGTCCTCCTCAACTCCAACCCGGCCACCATCATGACGGATCCGGGCCTCGCCGACGCCACCTACGTCGAGCCCATCACCGTCGAGACGGCCGAGCGGATCCTCGCCAAGGAGCGGCCCGACGCGCTCCTGCCCACCCTGGGCGGCCAGACCGCGCTCAACCTCGCCAAGGCGCTCGCCGAGGCCGGGATCCTGGAGAAGTACGGCTGCCAGCTCCTGGGCGCCTCCCTCGAAGCCATCCGCAAGGCGGAGGATCGCGAGCTCTTCGGGGAGGCGATGGCGCGCATCGGCCTCGCGGTGCCGGCCAACGGGGTCGCCCACTCCCTGGAGGAGGCCCGGGCCATCGCGGAGCGCACCGGCTTCCCCGCGATCCTGCGGCCCTCGTACACGCTGGGCGGCACCGGGGGCTCCATCGCCTACAACAAGGTCGAGTTCGAGGAGAAGGTGAAGATCGCCCTCGACGCCTCGCCCACCCGCAGCGTCCTCATCGACGAGAGCGTCCTGGGCTGGAAGGAGGTCGAGCTCGAGGTCGTCCGGGATCGCGCCGACAACATCCAGATCGTCTGCACCATCGAGAACCTCGATCCGATGGGCGTCCACACCGGCGACTCGATCACCATCGCCCCCGCCCAGACCTTCTCCGACGCCGAGACCCAGGCGCTTCGGGACGCGGCGTTCCGCGTGGTCCGCGAGATCGGGGTGGAGAGCGGCGGCTGCAACCTGCAGTTCGCGGTGAACCCCAAGGACGGCCGGGTGGTGGTCATCGAGATGAACCCCCGGGTGTCCCGCTCTTCGGCGCTGGCGTCCAAGGCCACCGGCTTCCCCATCGCCAAGATCGCGGCGCGCCTGGCGGTCGGCTACACCCTCGACGAGATCGCCAACGACATGACCGGGGTGACGAAGGCGTCCTTCGAGCCGGCGATCGACTACGTGGTCACCAAGGTGCCGCGCTTCGCCTTCGAGAAGTTCCCCTCCGCCGACGAGCAGCTCACCACCCAGATGAAGAGCGTGGGAGAGGTGATGGCCATCGGCCGCACCTTCCGCGAGTCGCTGCAGAAGGCGATGCGCAGCCTGGAGACGGGCAGCCATGGCTTCGAGTCGCCCCTGGGCAAGCGTCCCGGCGACGGCTGGACCATCGACGAGCTGGAGTCGATCCGCGAGGGCGTGCGCAAGCCCACCGCGCGGCGGATCTACTGGGTGGCCGAGGCCCTGCGGGCGGGCATGTCCGTCGAGGAGGTCTTCGATCTGTCGGAGATCGATCCATGGTTCCTGCGGGAGGTGCGCGCCATCGTTCTCGACGAGGAGGCGGTGGCGCGGGACGGCCTGGGCGACGCGCGGCGGCTGCGGGAGCTGAAGGGGAGGGGCTTCTCCGACAGGCGGCTCGCCTGGCTCACCGGCCAGAAGGAGGCCGACGTGCGCGCGAGGCGCGCGCGCGAGGGCATCCACCCCGTGTACAAGCGGGTGGACACCTGCGCCGGCGAGTTCGAGGCGCGGCGCGCCTACCTGTACTCGACCTACGAGCAGGAGTGCGAGGCCCGCCCCTCCGACCGGAAGAAGGTGATGATCCTGGGCGGCGGCCCCAACCGGATCGGCCAGGGGATCGAGTTCGACTACTGCTGCGTCCACGCCTGCTTCGCGCTGCAGGAGGCCGGGTACGAGACCATCATGGTCAACTGCAACCCGGAGACGGTCTCCACCGACTACGAGACCGCCGACCGCCTCTACTTCGAGCCGCTCACCTTCGAGGACGTGCTGGAGATCGCGCGGATCGAGAAGCCCGTGGGGGCGTTGGTGCAGTTCGGCGGGCAGACGCCGCTCAAGCTCGCCGTCGCCCTCGAGGAGGCGGGCGTGAAGATCCTGGGCACGCCGCCCGACGCGATCGATCGCGCCGAGGATCGGGAGCGCTTCGCCGAGGTGGTCGAGAAGCTCGGCCTTCGCCAGCCCTCCAACGGGATGGCCCGCTCGGCGAAGGAGGCCTTCGAGGTGGCGGCGCGCATCGGCTACCCGGTGATGGTGCGGCCGTCCTACGTGCTGGGGGGCAGGGCGATGGAGATCTGCCGGGACGAGTCGCAGCTCGAGGCCTACCTCGCCCAGGCGGTGCAGGCGTCCGAGGAGCGGCCGGTGCTCATCGATCGCTACCTGCGCGACGCCGTCGAGGTGGACATCGACGTGCTCTGCGACGGGGACCGCGCCGTGGTGGGCGGGGTGATGGAGCACATCGAGGAGGCGGGCGTCCACTCGGGCGACTCGGCCTGCGCGCTGCCTCCGTACTCGCTCCCCGACGAGGTGATCCGCACCATCGAGGCGCAGTCCCTGGCCATGGCGCGGGAGCTCGGCGTGGTCGGCCTCATGAACGGCCAGTTCGCGGTGCAGGACGGGGAGATCTTCGTGCTCGAGGTGAACCCCCGCGCCTCCCGCACGGTGCCCTTCGTGGCCAAGGCCACCGGCGTCCCCCTGGCCAAGCTGGCGGCGCTCGCGCAGGTGGGGGTGGCGCTGCCCGCCGACCTGCCGGATCGGCCCACCCTGCGCCACTCGGCGGTGAAGGAGTCGGTCTTTCCCTTCATCAAGTTCCCCGGGGTCGATCCCATCCTCGGCCCCGAGATGAAGAGCACCGGAGAGGTGATGGGCATCGACGTCGACTTCCCGCGGGCCTTCTGGAAGAGCCAGGTGGCGGCCGGGAACGCGCTCCCCACGTCGGGGCGGTGCTTCGTCTCCGTGCGCAACGAGGACAAGCCCGCGGCGGCCGAGCTCGCCCGGCGCCTCGCCGCCCTGGGCTTCGAGCTCATCGCCACCAAGGGCACCGCCGCCTTCCTGGAGGAGCGGGGCATCGAGGCGGCGGAGGTGTTGAAGGTGGCCGAGGGACGACCCCACGTGGTGGACAAGATCCTCGACGGCGCCATCCAGCTCGTCATCAACACCACGGCGGGGAGGAAGGAGCTGGCGGACAGCTACTCGATCCGCCGGGAGACGCTGAACCGCGGCATCCCGTACTACACCACCATCCCCGGCGCCCGCGCCGCGGTGGCGACCCTCGAGGCGATCTCGAAGGGCGGGATGCCGGGGGTGCGGCCCTTGCAGGAATACTGAGCCGGAGGAGGGAAAGATCGGGGCGGCACCTTCGTTGACACCCCGGATGCCCTTGGGCAGACTCCTCTATCGACGCGGCCGTTCCGGAGGGCATCCGGAACCGGCCGCTTGGCTTTTTGGAGCTTCACGTTCGCTTTTTCGAGTCCGACATGTCCGACAAGATCCCCATGACCCGCTCCGGCAAGGAACGCCTCGCCGAGGAGCTGAAGAGGCTCAAGACGGTCGAGCGGCCGAAGATCGTCCGCGAGATCGAGGAGGCGCGGGCCCACGGCGACCTCTCCGAGAACGCGGAGTACAAGTACGCAAAGGAGAAGCAGGGCCACGTCGAGGGGCGGATCCAGCAGGTCGAGGATTGGCTGGCCCGGGCCGAGGTGATCGACGTCTCGGCGCTCTCCGGCGACCGGGTGGTGTTCGGGGCCACCGTGAAGCTGCAGGAGGTGGACACCGAGAAGGAGGTCCAGTACCGGATCGTCGGCGAGGTCGAGGCCGATCTGAAGCGGGGGATGATCTCGGTCACCAGCCCGATCGCGAGGTCCCTGATCGGCAAGGAGGCCGGCGACACGGTGACGGTGCGGGCGCCGGGGGGGGCCCGCGAGTACGAGATCCTCGACGTGGCCTTCATCGAGGACGAGACGTCGGTGGCCGAAGGCGCATAGAGAGGCGCTTCGCGCGTGGACGCGGCGACGATCCTGGCCGAGCTCTTCGGACCCCTGCGGTTCGCGACCCGCGACGACTTCGCGCGGGCGGGCAACCTGCGGGGCGTCGGGAGGCTCGCCGAGAGCGTCGTGCGCCGGGCGGGGGAGGCGGGGGCGGATCCCACCGCGCTCGAAAGGATCCGGCAGGCGGCAGCCGCGTTCGATGCGGCGGGTCCCGCGGGGAAGGCCGCGTCGGCCCGCGCGCTCCTGGCCGCGCTGGGTGCCGCGGTGCGGCTGCCGGAGGATCTCGCGGCGGTGATGGGTGGGGAGGCAGCCGGGCCCGGGCGCGAGGGGGATGCGATTCATCCGCGCGGCGCCGCGGCCGGCGCTCGCCCGGTCGTCGGGGACGATTCGAGTCCGGGACCGCGCGGCCCGGCCGGCGCGGAGGCACGATCGGATTCCGGCGGCGCCCCGCGTCCGGCGCCGCGGCGGCAGCCGAGGGCGGCCGCCCGGCGCGCGGCGCCCGAGGCCGAGGCGCCCGAGCCGGAGAGCGCGGGGCGCTCGCGCGTCCCGGTGCCGGCCTTCGCCGCGGCGATCGACACCCCGTTGGAGTCGCTGCGCGGCGTGGGGCCGCAGCTCGCCGCGGGCCTGGCGAAGAAGGGGATCACCACCTTCGCCCACGTGCTCTACCACCTGCCGCGGGCGTGGCAGGACCGCCGGCGGGTCGCCACCATCCGCGAGCTCGTGCCCGGCGAAAAGGGCCTCACCCGCGGCGAGGTCCTGGAGTGCCGGGAGATCTTCAACCCCAGGTCGCGCAAGCGGATGCTTCGGGTCTTGCTGGGGGATCCCACCGGCCGCCTGACGCTCACCTTCTTCCACTACTGGCCGTCTACGAGCCGGCGCTTCCAGAAGGGAAGGCGCTTCTTCGCCTGGGGCGACGTGAAGCTCTTCGGCGGGCAGAAGCAGATCGTCCACCCGGAGCTGGAGGAGGAGGATCCCGACGCTGCCGGCGCCGGCCGGATCGTCCCCGTCTACCGCGGCATGGACGAGGTCGGGCAGGGGCGCTACCGCGGCATCGTGGAGCGGGTGCTCGACGAGGCCCTGGATCGGATCCCCGAGATCCTGCCCGAGGCCCTGCGACGGGAGCGTCGCCTGGTGGGCGAGGCCGAGGCGCTGCGGGCGCTCCACCGGCCGCCGAGCAGCGCCGACGTGGAGGCCCTCGCGGCGGGGCTGTCGCCGTGGCATCGGCGCCTGGCCTATGAGGAGTTCCTGGTGCTGTCGATCGGGCTCGCGCTGAAGGCGCGGGGGATCCAGGTCGAACCGGGCCATCGCTTCGACACCTCGCCGGCGCGGCTGGAGGAGGCGCTCGCCATCCTGCCGTTCACGCCCACGGGCGCGCAGCGGCGGGCCATCGAGGCGATCGCGGCGGACCTGGCGCAGCCGTTCCCCATGAACCGGCTCCTCCAGGGCGACGTGGGCTCCGGCAAGACGGCGGTGGCGCTGGTGGCCTGCCTGCTGGCCATCATGGACGGCAGACAGGCGGCGCTGATGGCGCCCACCGAGCTCCTCGCCGAGCAGCACCACCGCGGCATCTCCAAGCTCCTCGAGGGCACGGGGATCGAGATCGCGCTCCTGGCCACCGGCAGGGGGCAGAAGGCGCTGGCCGCCGCGCGGGAGCGGGTGGCCTCCGGCGCGGCGCGGCTGGCCATCGGCACCCACGCGCTCTTCTCCGAGGGCTCCGCCTTCCAGGACCTCGGCCTCGTGGTCATCGACGAGCAGCATCGCTTCGGCGTCGAGCAGCGGGCGGACCTGATCTCCAAGGGCGTCCGCCCCGACGTGCTGGTGATGACCGCCACCCCCATCCCGCGCACCCTCGCGCTGGTGCTCCACGGCGAGCTCTCCCAGACCGTGATCGACGAGCTGCCGCCGGGGCGCACCCCCGTCGTCACCAAGGTGGTGGGGGCCAAGGGCAGGGAGAAGGTGTGGAACGCCATCGAGGCGCAGCTCGCCCAGGGGCGGCAGGCCTACGTGGTCTACCCGCTCATCGAGGAGAGCGAGCGATCCGACCTGGAGGACGCCACCCGCGGCCTCGCCACCCTGCGGGAGCGGTTCCCCGGCAGGCGCCTGGATCTGGTCCACGGGAGGATGAAGGCCGAGGAGCGGGACGCGGTGATGGAGGCGTTCCGAGCGGGGAAGGTGGACGTGCTGGTAAGCACCACCGTGGTCGAGGTGGGCGTCGACGTGCCCAACGCCACCGCCATGGTGATCGAGCACGCGGAGCGCTTCGGCCTCTCCCAGCTCCACCAGCTCCGCGGCCGGGTGGGGCGGGGCGCCGCCAGGAGCTACTGCTACCTGATCGATCACGGCGGGGAAGGGCGCTCCCGCAGCCGGCTGGCCGTGATGGAGCGCACCACCGACGGCTTCGAGATCGCACGGGCCGATCTGGAGATTCGCGGGCCGGGGGAGTTCCTGGGCACCCGGCAGGCGGGGGTCGCCGAGCTCGCCTTCGGCGACCTCGCCCGCGACGCCCGGCTCCTGGAGCAGGCCCGTGAGGACGCGTTCGCGCTGGTGCGCGCCGACCCGGACCTTTCGCGGCCCGAGCACCGCCTGCTGGAGCGGGAGGTCTTCGCGCGGTTCGCCACGAGGATGAGCCTCGCCCAGGTCGGGTAGCGCCGCCCGCGGGCATCGTGCGCCATTCCGTGTACAGCGCCGTTCGTCGAAGTCCGCTCGTCGTCCGGCCTTGGCCCCCGCCGCCTTCCGCTTCGCCCGCGTGGCGGCGCATGCTAGTTTCTGCGCGATCCATGAGCGTCCCCGAGATCGTCTGCCAGTT
>Ga0180220_1000407_pt1 | contig 50370 bp, 45 predicted proteins | sample eDN5th37CBELigBY_FD_151335 | JGI IMG/M metagenome (GOLD analysis project Ga0180220, IMG submission 151335) | Enriched backyard soil microbial communities from Emeryville, California, USA - eDNA 5th pass 37_C BE-Lig BY (version 2) (version 2) | ecosystem: Environmental > Terrestrial > Soil >...
GCGACGGCGCGGGCGCGTGCTGAAGGGCCCCGCCGATCACTCGAGCTCGCTCGCCCGCCGCAGGGCATCCCGGCCGAATCGCTCGTGGACCCGGTCGACGGCCCGGTCGAGCTCCCGGGCGGGCGAGCCGCCGGGCCCGCCGGCGAAGAGATCCTGCTGGCCCCAGGCGCCCGCCGCCGCGAGGTCGAAGCCCGTGATCCCCACCAGGCGAAAGGGCTCCTCCAGCGGGAAGGAGGGTAGGAGGGACGTCGCCGCCTCGATGAGCGGGCCCGCCGAGTCGGTGGGCTGGGCGAGGGTGGTCTGCCGGGTGAGGATGCGGAAGTCCGCCGTCTTCAACTTCACCCGCACGCCCCGGGCCATGACGCCGTGCCGGCGCATCCGCTCCGCCACCCTGTCCGCAGCGCGCAGCAGGTGGGGCCGGATGGCGTCGGCGCCGACCACGTCTCGCTCGAGGGTGTTCTCGCAGCCGATGCTCTGCGGATCGCGGGAGGGGACCACGGGCCGGGGATCCTCCCCGCGGGCGAGCCGGAGCAGGTGGGGGCCGTGGGAGCCGAGGGCCGACGCGAGGAGCTGGGGCGACGCGCCCGCCACGTCGCCGATGCTGCGCAGGCCCAGGCGGCGCAGCTTCTTCTCCGCCTTGGGGCCCACCCCCCACAGCCGCCGCAGGGGCAGCGGATCGAGGAAGGCGCGGGTCGCCCCGGGCGGGACCACCACGAGGCCGTCGGGCTTGCGGTGGTCGCTCGCGACCTTGGCGACGAACTTGGTCTGCGCGATCCCGACCGAAACGGTCAGGCCTCCCGTCGCCTCGAAGACCCGGGCCTTGATCCGCCGGCCCATCTCCTCCGGATCGCCGAAGAGGCTGGCGCTCCCGCTCATGTCGAGGAAGGCCTCGTCGAGGCTGAGGGGCTCCACCAGCGGGGTGAAGGACGCCAGCGCCTCCATCAGCCTGCGCGAGACCTCCTCGTACCGATCGAACCGGGGCGGGATCACCAGGGCGCCGGGGCAGCGGCGCAGGGCCACCTCCATGGACATGGCGCTGCCGACGCCGAAGCGCCGCGCCTCGTACGACGCGGTGGTGACCACGCTGCGGGAGCCCGGGTAGCCCACGATGACCGGCTTTCCCCGAAGCTCCGGCCGGTCGTGGATCTCGACCGCGGCGTAGAACGCGTCCATGTCCGCGTGGACGATCGTCCGGCCCCAGCTCGCCATCCGCACAAATTCGCAGGTTCCCGCAGGCCACACAACGTCCGAGCGCCAGGTGGTAGCATCCCGGGAATGGAAGACAGAAGGCTTCTGGCGCTGCCGAAGGTGGAGCGGTGGCCCACCGCGGAGGAGGCGGCGCGCTCCCTCTGGTTCTCCCCCCTCCGGCTGGGATCGGCGCTGACGGCCCGGACCCGGACCTGGGTGCCGGCGATGGTCCCGTGGCGGGCGACGGAGGACGGCTTCGTCTCGGACGCGGTGGTGGAGTGGTACGCGCGGTTCGCGAAGGGCCGGCCGGGCGTGCTGGTGGTGGAGGCCACCGGGATCCGCGACGTGCCCAGCGGCCCCCTCCTGCGCATCGGCCACGATCGCTTCGTCCCCGGCCTGCGGCGGGTGGTGGAGGCGGTGCGGGAGGCGAGCGGCGGGAGCACCCGCCTCCTCATCCAGCTCATCGACTTCCTCGCGATCCGGCGCCGCCCGGAGAAGGAGAAGTTCTTCGCCCGCTTCTTTCGGCCCGACCCCTCCGTCGCCGAGAAGGCCGCCGCGCGCACGGGGGATCGGAGCTGGCTGGACGCGACCGAGGCGGAGCTCCGGGCCCGCCTCGCCGCGGCGACCGACGACCTCGTCGACGCCGTGCTCCCCGAGCGGGAGCTGGAGAGCCTCCACTTCGGCTACCGGGAGCGGATCACGGATCTGCACCTGCCCCACATCCGCGAGCTCCCCCGCACGCTCCCGCCCCTCTTCGCCGCCGCCGCCGCGCGGGCGAAGGAGGCGGGCTTCGACGGCGTGGAGCTCCACTTCGCCCACGCCTACACCATGGCGTCGTTCCTCTCCGCCCGGAACACCCGCGACGACGGCTACGGCGGCACGAGGGAGGGGCGGCTGCGGCTCCCGCTCGAGGTCTTCGCGGCGGTGCGCGAGCGGGTGGGGACGGAGTACGCCGTGGGCTGCCGCTTCCTCGGCCACGAGGTGATCGAGGGGGGGAGCGACGTCGACGACGCCGCCCACTTCGGCGTGGTCTTCGCCCGGGCGGGCTTCGACTTCCTGAGCGTCTCGAAGGGAGGCAAGTTCGAGGACGCGAAGCAGCCGAAGGTGGGCGCCGCCGCGTACCCCTACACGGGGCCGAGCGGCCTCGAGTGCATGCCGCCGGTGCGGATCGACGAGCGCGGTCCCTTCGAGCGCAACGTGGGCCTCGCCGCCGCCGTGCGCCGGGCGGTGCGCGACGCCGGCTTCGAGACGCCGGTGATCGCGGCGGGGGGCATCTCCACCTTCGACGCGGCGGAGGGCATCCTGCGCCGGGGCGACGCGGACGCGGTGGCGTCGGCGCGGCAGACCCTCGCCGATCCCGACTGGTTCGAGAAGATCCGCCTGGGGCGCGGCGACGAGATCCGCCGCTGCTTCTTCACCAACTACTGCGAGGCGCTGGACCAGTCGCACAAGGAGGTGACCTGCCAGCGCTGGGACCGCGTGTTCCCCGAGGGGGAAGGGGAGGTGCCCCGGACCCGCGACGGGAGGCGCCGCCTCACCGCGCCGGCCTGGACGCCGGCCGCCGCAACCGCTCGAGGCTGAAGACGAAGTCGTCGCGCGCCCGGGCGTGGCACGACGCGCACGCGGCGGTGCCGCCGTCGCCGAAGCCGGCGATCGGCCTGCCGTGCTCGTCCACCCGCACCGACGCGTTGGCCAGCTCCATCCAGTACCAGCGCCCCGCCACCTTCGACATGGTGGTGAGGATGGGCGGCTCGGCGGTCCCCGCCGCGGTGCGGTTCTCGAGGACGATGTGGGCGCCGTCGGGGAACGGCAGGATCCGTCGCGCGATCGACGCGCCGACGACCCCGTTCTGGTGGGCGACCACCCACCGGCCGCCATGGGCCTCGGAGAACCGCGGCTGGCTCTGCTCGGGGAGGGTCGCCCACCGATCGTAGCCCTGGATCTGATCGAGGATCGCCCGCCCCTCCGGGGGGAGGGACGCGGTCCGCTCCGGGAGGGCGTCCGGCATCTGCCGCTCGCCCTTGGTGAGGCGGATCGCCCCGCTGGCCTCCTCTCTGGCCTCGCCCGCCGGCGACTTGGTGCAGCCGGCGGTCACCAGGAGTGCGCTCGCGACGCCCACCGCGCGCACGGCCGTCGGGTGGAGGTGGGTGGGTCGCGCCCGCAATGGGATCTCCGTCGCGAAGGGAGGCGGCACCGATCAACTACGGCGGCATCCACCGGCCGGCCACCACCCGCCCGAGGAGCGGAGTCCGTCGGGCGCGTCTCGCAGCACCCGAAGCGCACCGGCGCCACCCGCCCGAGGAGGCGGGGCAAGGCGCGCCTCCAGGTGGCCGCCGTGTCCACCTTGGAGGCGGGCGTCCCATCGGTCGGCATCGCCTGGTCGGGTGGTACGGGAGGAGGATCGCTTGCCAGGGGGCGGGCCGGCGTCGGTGAAGGAGCGATGGACGCGCACGCTGGCAGCGGTCGTCGCCGTCCTCGGCGGCTACCTCGCTCTCGGCGCGATCAGCTTCCAGGGCGCGCTCCCGCCGCTCGGCGTGCCCGCCTTCTTCCTCCCCATCGGCTGGGCGCTCGCCTTCGTGCTCCGCTCTCGGCGCCGGGACTGGCCCATCCTCCTCGCCGCCACCATGGTGGCCGGCACGCTCACCAACCTGATCGGCGGCTTCCCGTTCGACGTCGCGGCCGTCTGGGCCGCGGGCGACGTGGCGGAGACCGTAATCGCCGCGCTGATGCTGCGCCGCTTCATCGGGAAGACGTCCGCCCTCGAGCGGGTCCGGGAGGTGGTGTGGTTCACGTTCGTCACCTTCCTCGCGGCCCCCCTGGCCACCGTGCCCTTCGCGCTGCTCTCGGTCCCCATGCTCCCCGAGGCGACGTACGCCGAGGTGCAGCGGGCCTGGTGGCCGGCGGGAGGCCTGGGGACCTTCGTGATCGGCGCCGTCGCCCTCGCCTGGTCGGGGCCGAGGTGGCGGCGGGTGGGCTGGGGACGCCTCTTCGAGACCGTCGTCTTCACCGCCCTGGTCACCGCCTTCTTCCTGCTCGTCTTCGACGGGGGAAACGCGCCGGCCGCGGTGATCCTCACCGCCTTCGTCAGCTTCCCGCTCCTGACCGTCACGGCGCTGCGGTACGGCAGCAGGGGCGCGTCGCTCGCTTCCCTCGGAATCGGCGTGGTGGCGACCTTCCTCACCCTGGACGGGCGGGGCTTCTTGGCGTCGATCGGCGAGCCGGAGGCCCGGCTCCTCGCGGTGCAGGGCTTCTTCGCCCTCGCCACCCTCTCGGCGCTCGTCCTCGCCGCGGTCGACGAGGCGCGGACGCGGGCCCTGCGGGGACAGTCCCTCCTCCTGGAGGTGGCGACCGTCCTCGCCCACCCGAAGCCGATCGGCGATCGCCTCGATCGCGTCGTCGGGCTCCTCACCGAGGACTTCGCCGCGGGCGCGGGCGTGGGGCTTCGAGATGGAGGTGGGTGCGCGCCCGCCGCCCTCCGGGCGACGACCGAGGCGAAGGCCGCCACGCTGGCACGGACGATCGAGGTGGAGGCACCCTCGATCGGGGGGGACCGCGAGGTAGGGGGCGTCGCGATCCTTCCCCTCTTCGCAGGAGGGACCCGGGTGGGGATCCTGGCGCTGCAGTCGTCCATGGGCTCGCGCTTCGACGAGAGCGACTGGGACGTGGCCTCGACCCTGGCCCGGCAGCTCGAGACCACCCTGGAGTCGGAGCGGCTGCGCCAGGAGACGGAGCGGCACGCCAAGGAGGTGGAGTCGAACGAGCGCCGCTTCCGCGCGCTGGCGGAGAGCACCGCGGAGGTGCTCTGGGTCACCGATCGCCACGGCCGGTTCCGGGGCCGGCAGCGGTCGTGGGCGTCGTTCACCGGGCAGCCCAGGGAGGAGTACCAGGGCTACGGCTGGATGGAGGCCCTCCACCCCGACGATCGCGAGACGCTGCGCGAGGCGTGGCTGACCGCCCGGGCGACGGGCGAGCCCTTCCACGTCGAGATCCGGCTGCACCGCCACGACGGCCAGTGGATCTACCAGGAGGTGAGCGCCGGGCCCGTGCGCGACCAGGAGGGAAGGGTGCGGGAGTGGGTGGGGATGAACGTCGACATCGAGGAGCGGAAGATCGCGGAGGCCGAGCGGGATCGCTCGCTGCGCAAGGCCCAGGAGGCGATCCAGCTCCGTGACGACTTCCTGTCGATCGCCTCCCACGAGCTGAAGACGCCGCTCACGCCGCTGTCCACCTGGCTCCAGCTCATCCAGCGCCGCCTGGACGCCGGGCAGCCGATCGATCCCTCCTGGGTCTCGAAGGCGCGGGGGAGCCTCGACCGGCTGGCCACCCTCATCAACGATCTCCTCGACGCCTCCCGGATCCAGGCGCGGCGGCTCACCATCCGGCTCGAGCCCGTCTCCCTGAGCGACATCGTCGCCCGGCAGGTGACCGCGGCGGAGACGCTCTCCGAGCGGCACCGCTTCGTCCGCACGGGGACGGAGCAGGCCGTCTGGGTGATGGGCGAGGAGGCCCGGCTGGAGCAGGTGCTGAACAACCTCATCGAGAACGCGATCAAGTACAGCCCCAGGGGGGGGACGATCCGCGTCGACCTAGAGGTCGAGCTGGGGGAGGCGATCGTCTCCGTGACGGATCCGGGGGTCGGGATCCCCCAGGATCAGCTCGGCCGCCTCTTCGACCGGTTCTTCCGGGCGCGCACCATCTCCGCCGCGTCGTACGGGGGCCTCGGGCTCGGCCTCTACATCGTCCGCGACATCGTGGACCACCACGGCGGCCGGGTCTGGGTCGAGAGCGAGCCGGGCGCGGGAACCACCTTCGTGGTGACGTTACCCCTCCTCGGCGTGGGGCCGGAGCCGCCGGTCCGGCGGCAGACGGAGGACGCGGAGGCGCACGCCGAGGCCTGAAGTCGGGTAGGCGACACGCAGCCCTCAAGTGTGAGAGGCATTCACACGTCTCCCTGGTCTCCTGTCCCGGGATCGATGCGCTCCGATGGCTGGATGGGAGCACATTTTCAGCGAGGCTTCATGGATCGGACGGACGATGCGGCGGGGCCGGCGGGAGCGGCCGGGAGGTGGAGGCGGATCTTCCGCGGGGGGGACGGGCCGGAGGAGGATGGCGGCGGGATCGATCTGCACGCGGTTCGGGACGCGCTGCGGGCGGCGGCGCAAGGGGACTTCGCGGTGCGCCTGCCGGTGGACGGCGGCGCCGACGGCGCCATGGCGGAGGTCTGCATGGCGTTCAACGCGCTGCTCGCCCGCAACGAGGCGCTCGTCGCGGAGCTCGACCGGATCCGGAAGTCGGTCGGCACCCAGCAGAGGACGGACCGGCGGATGAGCCTGGGCGCGGCGTCTGGCGGGTGGACGATCGCCGTCGACTCGGTGAACGAGATCCTCGATCGACTGATCGCGCCGATGGCCCGGGTTTCCCGCACCCTCGAGCGCGTCGCCGCCGGCGAGCTGAGCCGGGCGCTGCTCGCCGCGGCCGACGCGCGGCCGGCCAGGAGCGAGGTGCGCCGGCTGGAGGCGGCGACCGACGCCGTGATCGCCGAGCTCTCCACCTTCGCGGACGGCATCTCCGACCTGCTCCATCAGTTCGGCCTGGAGGGCCGACTGGGGCTGCGGGTGGATCCCGACGATCTGCGCGGCGTGTGGCGAGCGCTGATCGGGGACTTCAACCGCACCTCCGACCGGGTCACCTCCCAAATCCGCAGCATCTCCGAGGTCGCCAGGGCGATCGTGCACGGCGACTTCTCCCGGAAGGTGGAGGTCGAGGCCACCGGGGAGGTGCTGGTCCTCAAGGACTCCCTCAACGACGCGGTGGAGAAGCTCCGGGGCATCTCCACCGAGCTGATCCGGGTGGCCCGCGAGGTGGGCGTCGAGGGCAAGCTCGGCGCGCAGGCGCCGGTGCCGAACCTGTCGGGGACCTGGCGCGAGCTCGTCGACGGCGTGAACTTCCTCGCGTCCAACCTCACCTCGCAGGTGCGAAACATCTCGCAGATCTCCACCGCGATCGCGAACGGAGACCTCTCGCAGAAGATCACCGTCGAGGCGCGGGGCGAGGTCCTGAACCTGAAGGACACCATCAACGAGATGGTCGATCGCCTCCGCACCTTCGCCGGCGAGGTGACGCGGGTGGCCCGGGAGGTGGGCACCGAGGGAAAGCTCGGCGGGCAGGCGGTGGTCCCGGGCGTGGCCGGCACCTGGCGGGAGCTCACCGACAGCGTGAACACCATGGCCTCCAACCTCACCAGCCAGGTGCGCGGCATCGCCAAGGTGGTGAACGCGGTGGCGGAGGGCGATCTCTCGCGGCGGCTGGTGCTCGAGGCGAGGGGGGAGATCGCGGCGCTCGCCGACACCATCAACGGCATGACCGACACGCTGCGGGTCTTCGCCGACCAGGTGACCACGGTGGCGCGGGAGGTGGGGATCGAGGGCCTGCTCGGCGGGCAGGCGCGGGTCCCCGGGGCCGCGGGCACCTGGAAGGACCTCACCGACAGCGTGAACATGCTCGCCGGCAACCTCACCGCCCAGGTGCGCAACATCGCCCTCGTCACCACCGCCGTCGCCAACGGCGACCTCTCCAAGAAGATCACGGTGGAGGCGAAGGGCGAGGTCGAGGAGGTGAAGGAGACCGTCAACGCGATGATGGAGCGGCTGCGCACCTTCTCGTCGGAGGTGACGCGGGTGGCCCGCGAGGTCGGCACCCAGGGGCAGCTCGGCGGACAGGCGGTGGTCCCCGGCGTCTCCGGCACCTGGAAGGATCTCACCGACCACGTGAACGTGATGGCGGCGAACCTCACCGACCAGGTGCGGGGCATCGGCCGGGTGGTGACCGCGGTGGCGAACGGCGATCTCACCCAACGGCTCTTCCTCATCGCCCGGGGGGAGATCGCCACCCTCGTGGACACCATCAACGGCATGACCGACACCCTGCGCACCTTCGCCGAGCAGGTGACCACGGTGGCGAGGGAGGTGGGCGTCGACGGGAAGCTGGGTGGTCAGGCGAGGGTGCCGGGCGCGTCGGGCACGTGGCGGGCGCTCACGGACAACGTGAACCACCTCGCCGCCCGCCTCACCACCCAGGTGCGCGCCATCTCCGACGTGGCGAAGGCCGTGACCGAGGGGGACCTCTCCCGCACCATCACCGTCGAGGCGAGCGGCGAGGTGCTGGCGCTCAAGGACACCATCAACCAGATGATCGCCAACCTGCGCGACACGACCGCCGCCAACGAGGAGCAGGACTGGCTCAAGTCGAACCTGGCCCGCTTCTTCGCGATCATGCAGGGCCAGCGCAGCCTCGAGACCCTCATCAACGAGATCATGTCGACGCTCACGCCGGCGGTGGGCGCGAGCCAGGGCGCCTTCTACCTCTTCAACGACTCCACCGGCGACTTCCAGCTAGCGGCGACCTACGCGCACATGCGCCGCCACGATCTGGCGAACCGCTTCGTCTTCGGGCAGGGGCTCGTCGGGCAATGCGCCCTCGAGCGCAAGCCGATCGTCGTGGAGCGCGTGCCCGAGGAATACGTCCGCATCGAGTCGGGCCTGGGCGAGGCGCCCGCCCGGGAGATCGCGGTCTTCCCGGTGATCTACGGAGACAAGGTGAAGGGCGTCATCGAGCTGGCGTCGTTCCAGCCCCTCACGCCGATCCGGCTCGCCCTCCTCGATCAGATCTCGATGAACATCGGGCTGTCGATCAACATGATCAAGACGAGCAGGACCACCGAGCAGCTCCTGGAGCAGCTCCAGGGGTCGAACGCCGAGCTCGAGGATCGGCGGCGCGAGCTCGAGGAGAAGGCCGAGCTGCTCGAGCAGCGGAACCGCGAGATCGCCGAGGCGAGCCGGTCGCTGGAGGCCAAGGCGGAGGAGCTCACCCGGGTCTCGGAGTACAAGTCGCAGTTCCTGGCGAACATGTCCCACGAGATCCGGACGCCGCTGAACAGCATGCTGATCCTGGCGCAGATGCTGGCGGCGGACGAGGACTCGAACCTCACCGAGGAGCAGCGGGAGTGGGCGGCCACGATCCACGCGGCCGGCCGCGATCTCCTGGTGCTCATCAACCAAGTGCTGGACCTGTCCCGGGTGGAGGCGGGGCGGGTGGAATCCCGGGTCGGGCGCAGCTCGCTCGACGACGTCCAGGCGCTCGTGGAGCGCACCTTCCGTCCGCTGGCCCTGCAGAAGAAGCTCGAGCTGGAGGTCGCCCGCGACCCCGAGGTGCCCGCGGAGATCCTCACCGACCGGCAGCTCCTCGATCAGATCCTGCTCAACCTGATGTCCAACGCGCTGAAGTTCACCGAGCGGGGCAGGGTGGCGCTGCACGTCGAGTTCGCGCCGGAGGGGAAGCGCTACGAGACCGCCGCCCTGCGCCGGGCCGAGAAGGTCCTCGCCTTCCGGGTGAAGGACACGGGCATCGGGATCCCGCGGGATCAGCAGGAGGAGATCTTCGAGGCGTTCCGGCAGGCGGACGGATCGCCGACCCGGCGCTACGAGGGCACCGGTCTCGGGCTCGCGATCAGCCGCGAGTTCGCCCGGGTGCTGGGCGGGGAGCTCGACGTGAAGAGCCGGCCCGGCGAGGGCTCCACCTTCACGCTCTACCTCCCCTTCCTGCCCGCGGCGGAGCAGGAGGACGAGGAGGCGCCGCACGCGATCGAGGGACCCGCCCGTCCCGCGAAGGGGGGCCCCGGGCGGCGGGCGCTCCCCGAGGGCGTCGAGCGACTCGCCGGCAGGACCGCCCTCGTCGTCGAGGACGACGTGCGAAATCTCTACGCGATCACCGCTCTCCTGGAGCGGCTGAAGATGGACGTGGTGCCGGCGACCAGCGCCCCCGCCGCCTACGAGGAGCTGCGAGAGCGCCCGCTCGTCGACGTCGTGCTCGTGGATCTGATGATGCCGGACGTCGACGGATACCAGGCGATCGAGGCGATCCGGAAGATGCCGGAGGTGGCGGGCGTGCCGATCGTCGTCCTCACGGCCAAGACCAGCAAAGCGGATCGACGCCGCGCCCTCGACGTGGGCGCCGACGATCTGCTGCTCAAGCCGCTCGAGATCGATCGGCTCGCCTCGGCGATCCTGCGGGTCCTGGGCGGGAAGCAAGATGACGGCGCCTCGGACCACGCGTAGGTCGGGCCCGGCGCCCGTCCCGATCCTGATCGTCGAGGATCACTCCGTGGAGCGGAAGGCGATCCGGGCGGCGCTGGGCGGCCTCTCCTACGAGATCGCGGAGGCCTCCACCGCCGAGGAGGCGCTGGAGATCCTCCTGAGGAAGGACTTCGCGGTGCTGCTCCTCGACGTGGGGCTGCCGGGGATGGACGGCATCGAGCTCGCCCGGTTCGTCCGCGAGCGGCCCCGGGCGGCGAGAGTCCCGATCCTCTTCCTCACCGGCAGGGCCCGGGAGGAGGACCTGATCGATCGGGCCTACGGCGCCGGCGCCATCGACTACCTGGTGAAGCCGATCCGACCCACCGTGCTCCGCGCCAAGGTGGAGGTCCTCGCGGAGCTGTACCGGCACCGCGTGGCGATGGAGGAGCAGGCCCGGCGGGCGGTGCGCACCGAGCAGCGGGAGGCGGAGCTCAGCCTGCGGGAGCTGCGGCTGGCGAGCGAGCGCCACTTCCGCAACCTCGCCGACGCGGTGCCGACGATCGTGTGGACCGGGGATCCCGCCGGCCGCGTGGAGTACTACAACCGGCGCTGGTTCGAGTTCACCGGCCTGCGCGCGGCGGACCGGCCGCGGCCGTGGTTCTCCGAGCTGCACCCCGACGATCGAGAGCGCGCCCGGGCCGCGTGGGAAGCGGCGATCGCGGAGGTGCGGATGCTGGAGGGCGAGTTCCGCCTCCGGGCCGCGGACGGCTCGTACCGATGGCAGCTCTGCCGCGCCATGCCGGAGATCGGGCCCACCGGGAAGATGGTCGCGTGGATCGGGACCTTCACCGACATCGAGGATTCCAAGCGCGCGGAGCGGGAGCGCGAGGAGCTCTACCAGCGGGCGGTGGAGGCGGTGCAGGCCCGCGACGACTTCCTCTCGGTGGCGTCCCACGAGCTGCGGACCCCGGTGTCCTCCCTGCGCCTGCAGCTCCAGCTCATCTTGCGTCGGTCGCGCAAGGATCCCGATCTCGATCCGGCGCTCGAGGCGAAGGTCGTGGGCGCGAGCCGCCAGGTGGACAAGCTCGCCCGGCTCGTCGTCCAGCTCCTCGACGTCACCCGCCTGCAGGCCGGGCGCGAGATGGAGCTCGAGCGGGAGGCGCTCGACCTGCGGGCGCTCGCCGAGGAGATCGTGGCCCGGTTCGAGGAGGACGCGGAGCAGGCCGGCTCTCCGCTGCGCCTGCGCGCGCCGGCGGCGGTGGAGGGTCGGTGGGATCGCCTCCGCCTCGATCAGGTCCTCACCAACCTCCTCACCAACGCCCTCAAGTTCGGCGAGGGGAAGCCCATCGACGTCGAGGTGGGCCGGGAGGACGGCGCCGCCCTTCTGGCGGTGCGCGACCGGGGGATCGGGATCGCGCCCGGCGATCAGGAGCGGATCTTCGAGCGCTTCGAGCGCACCGGCGAGGTGAAGTCGATCCACGGCATGGGCCTGGGCCTCTACATCGTGCGGCGGATCGTGGAGGCCCACGGCGGCGAGATCCGGGTGGAGAGCGCCCTCGGGGAAGGGGCCACGTTCCAGGTCGCGCTTCCCCCTTCGTAGCCTTGCGCCTCCTCGGGCCCGTGCCGAAGTCGACGCCAAAGGGAGGCGAGATGCCGAAGAAGAAGGCCGAGGAGCGGGCCCGCGCCGACGCGCGGAAGGGGAAGTCGGCGTCCACCCAGGCCGGCGAGTTCGTGCGGGAGGAGATGCGCGAGATGAAGGAGGGCAAGGGGCCGGCCCGATCGCCGCGACAGGCGATCGCGATCGGGCTCTCCGAGGCGAGGCGCGCCGGCGTCGACCTGCCGCCTCCCAAGAAGGGCGAGGCCTCCGATGCCACCATCCGCAAGGCCGAGCGGGATCTGGAGAAGGGCCGCGAGTCGTAGTCGTCTTCCCGACGGATCCGCCCCGAATCTTCCCTACGCCCGGTTTGCGGGCGAAGGTGGCGGTCCGTACCGTCTCCCCGGCGAGAAACCCATACGCGAGGATGACGGGACATGGACAAGACCAGGATGATCGACCACCTCAACGACCTGTTGAAGGTGGATCACGACGCCATCAACTCGTACGAGGAGGCGATCGGCGGGATCGACATCGAGCATGTGCGCAGCAAGCTGCGGGAGTTCCAGAACGACCACCGCACCCACGTCGACTCGCTCAACCAGGCGATCCGGCAGATGGGCGGCATGCCCCACGACAAGAGCACGATCAAGGGCTTCTTCCTGAAGTCGATGACCGCGATCTCCGCGAGGATGGGGAACGAGGGCGCCATCCGCGCGATGGAGTCCAACGAGAAGCTGGTGAACCAGGCCTACGCGAAGGCGGCGAAGGAGAGCTGGCCGCCGGACCTGATGAACCTGGTCAAGCACAACTACGACGACGAGAAGCGGCACCTCTCGTTCCTGCAGCAGTGCATCACCCAGCGGGTGTGGGAGCAGCAGGCCGCGCACCCTTGAGGGGCGGCGGCGCCGAGCCGAAGCGGACTCGGCTCGGCGCGCCTCCCGATCAGACGAGCTTCCGGATCCAGCCCTCCCGCTCGCCCGGGAGCAGGTCGGCGAGGGGGATCTCGAGGAGGGTGTAGCAGCCCGGCTCCTGCCGCATGGCCGCCCGCAGCGCGGCGGTCATCACCTGCCCGGTGAGGGCGGGGTTCTGGATCCGCATCTCCCAGCGGAAGAGCTGGTTGTGCGTCGATCCGGACACGCCCTTGCGCTCGATCACCACGCCGTGGCCCATGTCGACGAGCGCGTCCACGTCGTCCACGAAGCTCACCCGGGTCTCGTCGCGGACGAAGTAGGGATCCTCGCGGATGGCGCGCTCCACCTCGGCGCCCTTGGCACCGGGCTGCAGCTCCACGTAGACCGCGCGCCGGTGCACGCCCTGCCCCGCGGGGAGGGTCATCGACAGCGCCTTGCGCACGCCGGGGATCGCCTTCACCGCCACGGTGTGGCCCATCGACATGCCGGGGCCGAAGTCGGTGAAGGTGACGCCGCGGGGTGCGCTCGCCTCGAGGACCGCGCGCACGATCGAGTCCGTGCCGGGATCCCATCCCGAGGCGATCAGCGCCGCGGCGCCTCCCTCCTTCGCCGCGGCGCCGAGGTCGCGGCGCAGCTCCACCAGGGTGTCACCGTGGATGTCGAAGCTGTCGGCGGTGGAGATCCCCTGGCGGAGGAGGCCGGCGGCGATCTCCGGCACCGAGCGGGTGGGGCAGGCGAGGAGGGCGCCGTCCACCCGACCGAGCTCGTCGACCGTCTTCGCGAAGGGTACGTCGGATAGCGACGGAGGGCGGTCTCCGGGGTTGCGGCGGACGACGCCCGCCAGCTCGAGATCGGGGGCGGCGCGGACCGCCTCCACGCAGTGATGCCCCACGTTGCCCAGACCGATGACGGCGACACGCTTCATATATGGCTCCTTGGCGGCGGCGGGATGCCGCCGGCTGGAGCGCATGATGCGCCTGCGCCGGGGGGGTCGTCGAGATCGCAGGATGTGGATCGCCCGGACTATCGCCTACTCGACAATCTCGATCGGGCGGTGACGGCCTCCACGCCGCCTCCGCCCGGAGGAAGGCGGGCGATCAGCGGGGCAGCTTCGCCTTCTCGAACGATCCCCAGCAGGCGTCGTAGTCGCGCTGCAGGGTGGGGCTCTCCATGGCGTAGGCCGTGGGCGCGATCATCCAGCGCGACTCGAACATGAAGGCGAGGGTGTCCTCGATCTTGTGGGGGGCGAGGGTCGCGTTGGTGGCGGCGTCGTGGCTGTGCCGATCGGGGCCGTGGGCGCTCATGCAGTTGTGTATCGAGGCGCCGCCGGGGACGAAGCCGCCGCCCTCCTTGGCGTCGTACACCCCGTGCACCAGGCCCATGAACTCGCTCATCACGTTCCGGTGGAACCAGGGCGGACGGAAGGTGTCCTCCGCCACCATCCACCGCGGCGGGAAGATGACGAAGTCGCAATTGGCCGTCCCCGGGGTGTCGGACGGCGAGGTGAGCACGGTGAAGATGGAGGGATCCGGGTGGTCGTAGCTCACCGTGCCGATGGTGTTGAAGCGGGACAGGTCGTACTTGTACGGCGCCAGGTTCCCGTGCCACGCCACCACGTCGAGGGGGGAGTGGTCGAGGGTGGTCTCCCACAGGCGGCCCTGGAACTTGTGGAGCACGCGGGTGGGGCGCTCCACGTCCTCGAAGGCGGCCACCGGGGTGAGGAAGTCGCGGGCGTTGGCGAGGCCGTTGGAGCCGATGGGCCCCAGCTCCGGCAGGCGGAAGAGCGCGCCGTGGTTCTCGCAGACGTAGCCCGCGGCCTTGCCGTCGGGGAGCTCCACGCGGAACCGCACGCCCCGGGGCAGGACCGCGACCTCGCCGGGCGCCGCGTAGAGCCGGCCCATCTCGGTGACGAGGAGGAGGCGGCCGGACTGGGGGACGACGAGGAACTCGCCGTCGGCGCTGCCGAAGACGGTGTCGACCATGGAGCGGTTGGCGGCGTAGAGGTGGATGGAGAGGCCGGTGCCGATGGAGGGGCCGCCGTTGCCCGCGAAGGTGACGAGCCCCTCCACGAAGTCGGTGGGCTCCGTGGGCGCCGGCTGTGGATCCCAGCGGAGCCGGTTGGGGGACACCGCGCCCTCCGCGAAGGGCCCGCTGTGGAGGAGCCCCTGCTTCGCGAGGCGGTAGGCGTCGTGCCCCGCCGACGGGCGCATCCGGTAGAGCCAAGAGCGCCGGTTCTCGCGGCGGGGCGCGGTGAACGCGGTGCCGGAGAGCTGCTCGGCGTAGAGGCCGAAGGGCGGCCGCTGGGGCGAGTTGCGTCCGACGGGGAGGGCGCCCGCCACCGCCTCCGTCGCGTGCTCGTTGCCGAATCCGGAAAGGTACTCGCCTGCCATCTCTTCGCCTCCTGTGAGAAGTGGAGATGGTAACAGATGTAACCATTCGAGGCAAAGGGGCCGGCATGCTCCGTTTGGAGGGTGGAGACACGCCGGAGGAGCGAGGGCCCGCCCTCAGCCCGCCTCGGGGGCCACCGGGGTCTCCTCCGCCGTCTCCTTCCAGCCGCCGCCGAGGGCCCGGTAGAGGTTCGCCACGTTGGCGAGCCGGTTGAACCGGGCGTCGATGAGGAGCTCCTGGGAACGGTAGAGATCCTGCTGGGCGGTGAGGAGGGTGACGTAGCTGTCGATCCCCGCGCGGTAGCGCCGGTTCGCCAGGTCGTACCGCCGCTCGTTCGCCGCCACCCGGGCCTCCTGCGCGTCGAGCTGATCGGCGAGGGCCCTCTGCCCTACCAGCGCGTCCGAGACCTCGCGGAAGGCGGCCTGGATCGCACGCTGGTACCGCGCCACCTCGATCGCCTTGGAGATCTCCGCGGCGTCGAGGCTCGCCCGCAGCGCGCCGCCCTGGAAGATCGGGACGTCGATGCGCGGCGAGAACAGCCAGGTGAACCCGTCGCCCCCGAAGAGCTCGCCCAGCTCCGCGCTGCCGAAGCCCGCCACTCCGGTGAGGCTGATCGACGGGAAGAACGCCGCCCGCGCCGCGCCGATGGAGGCGTTGGCCGCCATCAGCTCGTGCTCCGCCGCGAGGATGTCGGGGCGGCGCTGCAGCAGATCGGAGGGGAGGCCCGCCGGCAGGTCGATCAGCACCTTCGCGTCGGCGAGGGCCACAGACCCGGGCAGATCGGCGGGGAGCGGCGCACCCACCAGGAAGACCAGCGCGTTCACCGCCTGGGCGTGGCGCTGCTCGTAGAGGGCGACGTTGAAGCGCGCGGTCTCCACCTGGCTCTCGGAGGTGCGCAGGTCCAGCTCGGAGGCGGTGCCCAGCTCGAAGGCGCGCCGGGTGATCGCGAAGGACTCCTCCACCAGCTCCAGCGTGCCCCTCGCCAGCTCGAGCTGCTCCGCCAGGGCGCGCTCCGTGAAGTGGGCGATCGCCACCTGGGAAACCAGGGAGAGGTGGGCGCTGCGCCTGGCCTCGGCGGTGGCGAAGTAGCGCTCCAGTGCCGCGTCCGCCAGGGAGCGGATCCTGCCGAAGAAGTCGAGCTCCCACGCGGTGACGTTCAAGGTGGCGGCGTACTGCTCGTCGCGGCCGGGCACGCCCTCGGGGAGCTCCTGGAAGGTGGCGCTGCCGGTGGCGTTCACCGACGGCAACAGGGGCGCGCGCTGGATCCGGTACAGGGCCCGCAGCCGCTCCACGTTCAGGGTGGCGACCCGCAGGTCGCGGTTGTTCTCGAGGGCCAGCTCGATGAGCGCCTGGAGCCGCTCGTCGCCGAACACGTCCCGCCACCCCAGCAGCGCCGCGTCCGCCTCGCCCTCGGTCTGCGCCGGGTACGCCTCGGCGATCGGCGCCTCGGGGCGCGCGTACGTCGGCGCCATGGTGCAGCCGGCGAGCGCGAGGGAGAGCGCCGCCGCGGCGATTCCCGGTCCCCGCACCTCAGCCATGGGCGGTCTCCCGAAGCGCCGGTGCCGGGGCGGTCTCGGGGTCCTTGCGCCGGGAGAAGACGCGGACGACCACCACGAAGAGCACCGGGACGAGGATCACGGCGAGCACCGTCCCGGAGACCATCCCACCGATGACGCCGATGCCGATGGCGTTCTGCGCGCCGGCGCCGGCGCGCTTCGAGATGGCCAGGGGCGTCACCCCCAGGACGAAGGCGAGCGAGGTCATCAGGATCGGCCGCAGCCGCTGTCGCGACGCCTCGATCGTCGCCTCGATCATACCCCGCCCCTGCACCATCAGATCCCGGGCGAACTCCACGATGAGGATGGCGTTCTTGGAGGAGAGGCCGATGGTGGTGAGCAGGCCCACCTGGAAGTAGACGTCGTTGCGCAGGCCGAAGAGGTACGCCGCCACCACCGCGCCGAAGACGCCCAGCGGCACCACGAGCATCACCGAGAAGGGGATCGACCAGCTCTCGTACAGCGCGGCGAGGCACAGGAAGATCACCAGGAGCGAGATGGCGTAGAGCGCCGGCGCCTGGGCGCCGGAGAGCTGCTCCTCGTAGGAGAGCCCCGACCACTCCAGGGCGAAGCCGGGCGGGAGCTCTTCGGCGAGGGCCGCCATGGCCGCCATCGACTCGCCGGTGCTTCGGCCCTGGGGGGTCTCGCCCTGGATCTGCACGGAGGGCAGGCCGTTGAAGCGCTCGAGGCGGGGCGAGCCCCAGGTCCACCTACCGGAGGCGAAGGCGGAGAAGGGCACCATCTGCCCGGCGTCGTTGCGGACGTACCAGCGGTTCAGATCCTCCGGCTGCATGCGGAAGGGCGCGTCCGCCTGCATGAAGACCTTCTTCACCCGGCCCTTGTCGATGAAGTCGTTCACGTAGGCGCCGCCCCACGCGGTGGCGAGGGTCTGGTTCACCGACGCGAGCGAGAGGCCGAGGGCCGCGGCCTTCTCCTGATTGATGTCGATCTTGTACTGGGTGGCGTCCTCCTGCCCCGAGGGCCGCACCCGGGTCACGGCGGGATCCTGGCGGGCCGCGGCCACGAGCTGATCGCGGGCGGCGAGGAGCGCCTCCCGCCCCTGCCCGGCGCGGTCCTGGAGCTGGAGCTCGAAGCCGGTGCCCGTGCCGAGGTCGGGCACCGCCGGCGGTGTGAAGGCGAAGCCGAGGGCCTCCCGGAACTGGGCGAACCTCGCCCCGGCACGCTCCGCCACCGCCTGCGCCTTGAGGCGGGGGTCCTTGCGCTCCGACCAGTCCCGCAGCCGCACGAAGGCGATGCCGTTGTTCTGGCCCCGCCCGCCGAAGTTGAAGCCGGCGATGGTGAGCACCGAGTGGATGGCGTCGCGCTCCTCGTCCAGCAGGTAGTCGGCGACCTTCTCCAGGGTGGCCTTGGTCTGCTCGAGGGTGGAGCCGGGGGGCAGGGTCACCATGGCGGTGAGCTGGCCCTGATCCTCCTCGGGGAGGAAGGCCGTGGGCAGCTTCCAGAGGAGCGCGCCCACCACGACGACGATCACGGCGTAGGCCATCATGGCCCTGCCCCGCATGCCCAGGATCCGCCCGACCGCGCCCTCGTACCGGGCCTGGGTGCGGCCGAAGATCCGGTTGAACCAGCCGAAGAAACCCTTGCGCGGCCCGTGGGGGATGGGCCGGAGCAGGGTGGCGCAGAGGGCGGGGGTGAGGGTCATCGCCACCAGGAGCGAGAGGACCATCGCCGACACGATCGTGATGGAGAACTGGCGGTAGATCGCGCCCACCGATCCGCCGAAGAAGGCCATCGGCACGAAGACCGCGGAGAGGACGGTGGTGACGCCGAAGAGGGCCGAGGTGATCTGGCCCATCGACTTCCTCGTCGCCTCCTTCGGGGAGAGCTTCTCCTCCGACATCACCCGCTCGACGTTCTCCACCACCACGATGGCGTCGTCCACGAGGAGGCCGATCGCCAGCACCATGCCGAACATGGTGAGAGTGTTGATGGTGAAGCCGGAGGCGGCGAGCACCCCGAACACGCCGAGCAGCACCACCGGCGCCGCGATGGTGGGGATGAGCGTCGCCCGGAGGTTCTGCAGGAAGAGGAACATCACCAGGAAGACGAGGACGATCGCCTCCAGGAGGGTGCGGACGACGCTCTGGATCGACAGGCGCACGAAGGGGGTGGCGTCCGTCGAGATCTCGTGGGTCAGGCCCGGCGGGAAGAAGGCGGAGAGCTCCTCGAGCTCGGCCTCCACCGCCGCCGCGGTCTCCAGGGCGTTGGCGCCGGTGGCGAGCTTCACGCCGAGGGACGCCGACGGCATCCGGTTGTAGAAGGAGTCGGTCTCCGCGTTCTCGCCGGAGAGCTCCACCCGCGCCACGTCGCCCAGGCGCACCTGGGCACCGTCCCGCTCCACCCGCAGGAGGATGTCGCGGAACTCCTCCGGGGTGGAGAGCCGGCTCTGCGCGGTGATGGTGGCGTTGAACGAAGTCCCAGGGAGCGAGGGCATCCCGCCGAGCTGGCCGGCGGAGAGCTGGGTGTTCTGGGCGCGGATCGCGGCGGCCACGTCCTCCGGGGTGAGGCCGAAGGCGGTGAGCTTGTCGGGGTTCAGCCAGATCCGCATCGCGTACGGCGCGCCGAAGAGCTGGGTCTCGCCCACGCCCGGCACCCGGGCGATCTGGTCGAGGAGGTTCGAGGCGACGAAGTCGGCGATGTCGTTGCGGTGCAGGCTCCCGTCGCTGGAGATGAAGGTCCAGATCTGGAGGAAGTTGCGGGAGGTCTTGTTGACGGTGACGCCCTGTCGCTTCACCTCCTCGGGGAGGAGGGGCTCCGCGCTCGCCACCTTGTTCTGCACCTGAACCTGGGCGATGTCGGGATCCACCCACGGCTCGAAGGTGACGTTGATGTTCATCATGCCGGAGCCGAGGCTCTCGGACTTGAAGTAGCGCAGACCGTCGATGCCGTTGAGCTTCTGCTCGATCACCTGGGTGACGGTGGTCTCGAGGGTCTTCGCGTCGGCGCCCGGGTAGAAGGCGCGGATGCCCACCTCGGGCGGCGCGATCGCGGGGTACTGGGCCACCGGCAGGGCCCGGATGGCCAGGGTGCCGGCGAGCATCACCAGGATGGCGATCACCCAGGCGAAGATGGGCCGATCGATGAAGAACCTGGGCACGCTCAGGGACCTCGCCGGGGGAGCGACGCCTGCTCGCTCGCGTCGGCGCCCAAGGGGATCGCCTCCACCTGAACGCCGGGCCGGATCTTCTGCAGCCCCTCGACGATCACCCGATCGCCGGCGGCGAGCCCGCGGGTCACGTGCCAGCGGTTCCCGACCGCGCGGGGGGCCTCCACCTGCCGCAGCTCCACCTTTTCTCCCTCGCCCGCCACCATCACGCTGGCGTTCCCCTGGGCGTCGCGGCGCAGCGCGGCCTGGGGCACGAGCAGCGCCTGGGACGTCGTCCCCTCCTCGAGGCGCGCCCGCACGAACATGCCGGGGAGCAGCTCCTTCCTCGGGTTGGGGAAGAGCGCGCGCAGCGTGATCGATCCGGTGCCGGGGTTCACCGTGACCCCCGTGAACTGCAGGGTGCCCTCCTCCGGGTAGACGGTGCCGTCCTCGAGGACGAGACGCACCTTGGCGCCGTCGCCCGATCGCTCGAGCTCGCCGCTCTCGAGGTGCCGCTGCAGCTTGAGCGCCTCGGCGCTCGACTGGGTCAGGTCGACGTAGATCGGATCGAGCTGCTGCACCGTGGCCATGAGGGTGGCCTGCCCCTGCTGCACGTACGCGCCCTCCGTCACCTCCGAGCGCCCGATGCGGCCGGCGATCGGCGAGGTGACGCGGGTGTAGCCGAGGTCGATCCGGGCGGCCTGCACCGCCGCCCGCCCCGCCGCCACGTCCGCGGCGGCGGCCTTGAACGCGGCAGCGGCGTCGTCGAACTCCTGCTGGCTCACCGCCTTCGACGCGAGGAGCTCCTCGTAGCGACCGGCGAGCAGCCTTCGAGACTCCTCGGTGGCCAGGGCCCGGGCCAGGGTCGCCTCCGCGCTCGCCAGCGCCGCCTGGTACGGGAGGGGATCGATCTCGAAGAGGGGCTGGCCCCGGTCGACGTCGGTGCCCTCCTCGAAGAGGCGCTTCAGGACGATGCCGTCGACCCGCGCCCGGACCTCCGCCACGCGGAAGGGCGAGGTGCGCCCGGGTAGCTCGCGCGCCAGGGTCAGGGGCTCGGGGGCCACGGTGATCACCCCCACCTCCACCGGTCCCGCCGGTCGCGGCGGCGGGGCGGCCTGCTCGCAGCCCGCGGCGACGACGAGCGTCGATAGCAGCACCGCTGCCGCGGCGACGGGCGAAGGATGCTGTGCTCTCACCGGATTCCCTCGGGTTGTGCGGGGCGGTATTGGCTAACGAATCGACGTTTGACGGTCAAGACTGAACCGTCTAGTTTACCGTTCTTCACAAAGGCGGGAGCGGATGTCGGCACCGGCGCATTCACCGGCAAAGCGCGAGCAGATCCTGGACGGCGCCACGTCCGTGTTCCGAGAGTTGGGCTACCAGCGGGCGAGCGTGGACGCGATCGCGGCCGCCGCCGGCGTCTCCAAGGCCACCATCTACAACCACTTCCGGGACAAGGAGGCGCTCTTCCTCGCCACCGTCGACCGTGAGAACCGCTCTCTGCGGGAGAAGTTCGTCTCGCTCCTGGAGACGCCGACCGGCGACGTCGAGGCGGATCTGCGGACGATCGGGGAGCAGCTCCTCCGCCTGGTCGGATCCCCGGCGAGCGTGCTCCGCTACCGGATCGTCACCGCGGAGGCCGGGCGCTTCCCCGGCGCGGGCCGCGCGCTGTACGAGTGCGGGATCCTGGCGGGTCGGAAGAACCTGGCGCGCTTCCTCGAGAAGGCCGCGCGGATGGGGGCGCTCGCGCTCGACGATCCCGAGGAGGCGGCGATCGACTTCGCGGCCCTCTGCCTCGACAACGCTCGATCGATGCTCCACCTGGGCATCGTCGATCGGCTCTCGGACGAGCTGGTGGAGCGCGAGGTGGATCGGGCGGTGCGCACCTTCCTGCGCGCCTACCGGCACCGCTGAAGTCTCGCGATCACTCCTCGGCGAGCAGGCGCCCGGCCGCGTCCTCCAGGCGCCGCAGCAGCCGCCCGAGGGTGGCGAGATCCCGGGCGCTCAGGCCCTCCGCCAGCGCGTCCTCGAGGGCCAGGGCCCTGGGCGCCAGCCGGCGGTGGAGCGCCCGGCCCCGGGCGGTGAGGGAGAGGATCAGGGCCCGGGCGTCGTCGGGATCCTCCCGGCGCCGCACCAGCCCTTCGTCGGCGAGCGCCGTCGCCGCGCGGCTCACCGCGACCTTGTCCATCTGGGTGCGGCCCACCAGGCGCTGCTGGCTGGACGGCCCGTCCTCGGCCAGCACCGCCAGCACCCGCCACTCGTTGGTGCGCAGCCCGGCGTCCTCGTAGGAGCGCGCGATCACCCGGCTGACCGCGTTCGCCGCGACCGAGAGGCGGTAGGGGAGGAAGTCGTCCAGGACGAGCGAGCGTCTCACGGCGCGGGGAGCACCGCCTCGACGGCGGCGACGATCTCCTGCGAGAGCGGCTCGACCTTGGAGTCGAAGCGGGCCACCGGGACGCCCGCGGGGTCGACCAGGAACTTGGTGAAGTTCCAGCGGACCTCGCCCCGCAGCTTCTCCTCGGTCCGCTTCGTCAGCGTCTCGTAGATGGGCGCGATGTCCGGTCCCTTGGCGTGGACCTTCGCCATCATGGGGAAGGTGACGCCGTACCGGGTGTCGCAGAACGCGCGGATCTCCTCGGCGGTGCCGGGCTCCTGGCCGCCGAAGTCGTTGGAGGGGATCCCGATCACCACCAGGCCCCGATTCTTGTACTCGCGGTAGAGCTTCTCGAGACCCTCGTACTGCGGCGTGTATCCGCAGTTCGAGGCGACGTTCACGATCAGCATCGCCTTCCCGCGGTAGCTCGCGAGGTCGACGGGCTTTCCGTCCAGTCCTTCCAGCACATGATCGATCACCACGGGAGCTTCCTTTCCTGCCGTTGCGGCCGGTGCGGACGAGGTGGGAGGAGCGGGGGCGTCCTCCGCCTGGCTGCGCGTGCAAGCCGCCAGGGCCGCGAGCCCCAGGACCGTCAAGAGGATCGTTCGCATGCCCTCACGGTGTCGAATCGGCCGCCGCCGCGCAAGTGGTTGGCATGGGGTTCCATCGCCTCCCACACATGGTTGCATGCCGTACCAAGGCACCGTTACGCTACGGGATCCAACTCGCGCGGCCACCGGGATGGCTCAAGCTTGAGGGAAGCTGCCGCTGGGCAGGACGTTTCGAGGATCGAGCGGCTCGAGGAGGAGAACCGCTCCCTGCGGGAGATCCTACGGAACCTCCCGGTCATGGTCTTCCTCGAGGACGCGGACGACCGGCGCTTCCTCGACCTCATCGCGGCGGGCGAGGCGCTCCTCGGCATCCCCCGGGATCGGTTCGTGGGCCGGCTCGCCACCGTCCAGCGCATCGTCCGCCGCCACGGCGGCCGCGCCTGGGCCGAGGGTGAGGTCGACCGGGGCGCGACCTTCTCGTTCACCATCGGCGACGAGGAGCCAGCGAGATGAACAGCGATGCCGTGATCCTCCTGGTGGAGGACAATCCGCAGGACGAGGAGCTGACCCTGCGCGCGTTCCGCAAGAGCAAGATCCTGAACCCCGTGGTGGTCGCCCGGGACGGCGTCGAGGCGCTCGACTGGCTCTTCGCCCGGGGGCCGCACGCGCAGCGGGATCCCGCCGTCCTGCCGCAGGTGATCCTCCTCGACCTGAAGCTCCCCAAGCTGGACGGGCTCGGGGTCCTCAGGCAGATCCGGGCCGACGAGCGCACCCGCCTCGTCCCCGTGGTGATCCTGACCTCGTCGGTGGAGGAGCAGGACCGGCTCGCCGGCTACGGGCTCGGCGCGAACAGCTACGTTCGCAAGCCGGTGGACTTCACGCAGTTCACGGAGGCCGTGCGCCAGCTCGGCCTGTACTGGCTGGTGCTCAACGAGCGGGCGCCGGCCTCCCAAGGGGGTGCCGCTTGAAGCGATTGAAGGTCCTGATCGTCGAGGACGTGGAGTCGGACGCGATCCTCCTCGCCCGGGAGCTGGGCCGGGCGTTCGACGTGTCGTACACGCGGGTGGACACCGCGGAGGCGATGTCGGCTGCGCTCGATGCCCAGGAATGGGACCTCGTGATCTCCGACTACTCGATGCCGAGGTTCAGCGGGCCGAAGGCGCTCGCCCTCCTGGCGGAGCGCAAGCTGAACCTCCCCTTCATCATCGTCTCCGGAACGGTGGGGGAGGAGATCGCCGTCGACTCGCTGCACGCGGGCGCCCAGGACTTCCTCTCCAAGAACAAGCTGACCCGCCTCAACGCCGCGGTGGAGCGCTGCCTGCGGGACGCCGAGCTGCGCGCGGAGAAGGCGCGGGTGGAGGAGCAGCTCCTCATCTCCGATCGGCTGGCGTCCGTCGGGACCCTCGCGGCGAGCGTCGCCCACGAGATCAACAACCCGCTCTCCGCGCTCCTCGCGAACCTCGAGTTCGTGGCCGAGGATCTCGAGGCGCTGCGCCGGGAGGTGGAGGGTGGCGGGGCGCGCGTCGCCGACCTCCTCCGCCGCATCGAGGAGCCGCTGCGGGACGCGAGGGAGTCGAGCGAGCGCGTCCGGGAGATCGCGCGGGACCTCAAGATCTTCTCCCGCTCCGACGAGAAGGTGGACGACGCCGTGGACCTGCGCCGGGTGATCGAGTCGTCGGCGCGGATGGCGCGCACCGAGATCCGCCACCGCGCCCAGCTCGCCCTCGACCTGGGCGACGAGCTGCCGCCGGCGCACCGCAGCGAGGGGAGGTTGGGCCAGGTCTTCCTCAACCTGATCCTCAACGCGGCGCAGGCGATCCCCGAGGGGCGCGCGAGCGCCAACGAGATCCGCATCGTGGCCCGGGCGAAGGACGGGCGCCTCGAGGTCGAGGTGCGCGACACCGGGGTCGGGATCCCGCCGGACGAGCTGCAGCGGATCTTCGAGCCCTTCTTCACCACCAAGCCCGAGGGGGAGGGGACGGGGCTGGGCCTCGCCATCTGCCATGGCATCGTCGCCGGCCTCGGCGGCACCTTGGGGGTGGAGAGCGAGGTGGGCGTGGGCACCGTCTTTCGGCTGGTGCTGCCCACCGCCGCGAGGGCGGAGCCCGCCCCTCAGCCTTCGGACCGCAGCGAGGAGCGGGGGGCGAAGGGACGCATCCTCGTGGTGGACGACGAGCCGATGATCCTCGCCGCCGTCCAGCGGATGCTCTCGTCCGAGCACGAGGTGGAGTTCGCCACCACCGCGCGGGAGGCGATCCTGCGGGTGATGAACGGCGAGCGCTTCGACGCGGTGGTCTGCGACGTGATGATGCCCGAGCTCACCGGGGTGGATCTCTACGCCGAGTTCGAGCGCCTGTCGGCGGAGCTCGCCTCCCGGGTGATCTTCATGTCGGGCGGGGTCTTCTCCAGCACGGCGAAGGCCTTCCTCGAGTCGGTGCCGAACGTCCGGCTCGAGAAGCCGTTCGACGCGCCGGCCATCCGCGAGGCGGTCCGCAGCGTCCTCCGGTAGCGGAGGGCCGACGCCGCGGTCCCGGACGGGCGCGCGGGCCTCGCCTCCACAGGCCGGGCGAGGCGGCGGCCGGCTTGCCCGGCGGAGCCGCCGGCGCTATCTGCCTGGGCCCATGCGCATCGCCCTCACCATCGCAGGCTCGGATTCCGGCGGAGGCGCCGGCATCCAGGCCGACCTCAAGACCTTCCACCGCTTCGGCGTCTTCGGCACCAGCGCGCTGACCCTGGTGACGGCGCAGAACACCATCGGCGTCCAGGCCGTGCACACCCTCCCGGTCGAGGTGATCGCCGCCCAGATCGACTCGGTCGCCTCCGACCTGCGCCCCCACGCCGTGAAGACCGGCGCCCTCGGCACCCGCGCCATCGTGGAGGCGGTGGCGGACGCCGTCGAGCGGCTGGAGCTGGGGCCGCTCGTGGTCGATCCGGTGCTCATCTCCAAGCACGGCGCCGCGCTCGCCGGGCCCGACGTCGCCGAGGCGCTCGCCGCCCGGCTCCTCCCACTCGCGGCCCTGGTGACGCCGAACCTCCACGAGGCCGCCGCGCTGGCGGGCCGCGCGGTCCGGAGCGAGGCCGACATGGCGGAGGCGGCGCGGGCGATCGCGGCGCGAGGGCCCAAGGCGGTGCTGGTGAAGGGCGGCAGCCTCGGCGGGGCGGAGGCGGTCGACGTCCTCTTCGACGGCGCCGAGGTCCGCCGGTTCGCCGGTCCGCGGATCGAGACCCGCCACACCCACGGCACCGGGTGCACCTTCTCCGCCGCGATCACGGCGGGGCTCGCCGCCGGCCTTCCCCTCACCGAGGCGATCGGCCGGGCGAAGGCGTGGATCGGCAAGGCGATCGAGGCGGCGCCCGGGCTGGGGGCGGGAACCGGCCCCGTGAACCACGACCTGCGGCCCTGAAGCCCCGGCCGCCGAAAGCGAGTCGCCGAGCGGACGATCCCTCGAAGATCGCGGCTGGCGCTTCCAGGCCCGGCGGTCGATCCTGAAACCCTTCGTTCCAAGGGGAGGCGAGCGATGCGCGCGATGGTGATCGACCGCTACGGTCCGCCGGAGGAGTTCCACCTCCGGGAGGTGGAGCGGCCCAAGCCCGGCCACGGCGAGCTCCTGGTCCGGGTGGTGGCGGCGGCCGTGAACCCGGTGGACGCGAAGATCCGCGCGTCCGGATACTGGGCGAAGCTCCCTCTCCCCGTGATCCTCGGCTCCGACGCCGCCGGCGTGGTGGAGATGGTCGGGCCCGGCGCCAGGGACTTTCGCGAGGGCGACGAGGTCTTCTTCACCGGGGAGCTCACCGGGGAAGGTCGGCACGGCACCTACGCGGAGTACACGGTGGTGAAGGAGGACATCGTCGGTCCCAAGCCGCCGTCGCTCTCGTTCGTGGAGGCGGCGGCGGTGCCCCTCGCCGGCGGAACCGCGTGGGAGGCGATCGTGCGGCGGTTGCGGGTGCAGCTCGGGCAGACGGTCCTCATCCACGGAGGCGCAGGGGGCGTGGGATCCTTCGCGGTGCAGATGGCCGCCGCGAGCGGCGCCCGGGTGATCGCCACCGCTTCGGCGAAGAACCAGGCCACGCTGCGGGAGCTGGGCGCCAACGTGGCCGTCGACTATGCGGCGGAGGATCCCGCCGAGGTGGCGCTGCGGGAGACGGGGGGCAGGGGCGTGGACGCCGTCTTCGATCTGGTGGGCGGCGAGGTCACGCCGAAGAGCCTCCCGGCGGTGCGGCCGTACGGGAGGGTGGCGTTCATCCTCGGACCGAAGGGCGATCTCTCCGAGGCCTACCACCGCAACCTCGAGCTGCACGGCGTCTTCATCCAGCGGGAGCGGCGGCGCCTCGAGGAGATGTCGGCGGCGATCGAGCAGGGCCGGTTCGAGCCCCTGGTGGATCAAGTGCTGCCGCTCGAGAGGGTCGCCGACGCCCACCGCCGCCTCGACACCGGGCACGGACGCGGGAAGGTGGTCCTCGAGATCGCCCGCTGAGGAGCGGATCGCTGGTCCCGGGCGTCGCAAGAAGGGGCAGGAGTGAGACATGGCCGTCGTCACTTGTCCGAGGTGCTCGCACCACACGCAGGAGGCGGGCTTCCCGCTCTGGGCGATCCTGGTCGCGATCCTCTTCTACCCGCTGGGGCTGCTGGCCCTGCTCGCCGGGCGCAAGCCCACCACCTGCACGAACCGCGGCTACACCTGGAGGGCATGAGCGGCGCGGGGGCGAGCGGCCCCGAGGGCCGAGGGCCGAGGCGCGATCCGTCCCTCGAGGACGTGGACGCGATCCTCGCCCGGCTGGGCACCCACCCTACCGACGGCCTGAGCGCCGACGAGGCCCGGCGGCGGCTGCGGCGCGACGGTCCGAACACGCTGCGGGAGGCGCCTCCCGTCCCGGCGTGGCGGCGGTTCCTCGCCGGGTTCCAGGACCCGCTCATCTACCTCCTGCTCGCCGCCGTGGCGGTGTCGATCGTGGCCTGGTTCGTCCAGGGCGCGCAGGGGTGGCCGATCGACGCGGTGGTGATCGCCGCCATCGTGGTGCTGAACGCCGTCCTCGGCTTCATCCAGGAGGCGCGGGCGGCCAACGCGGTGGCGGCGCTGCAGCGGATGACCGCCCCCACCTCGTCGGTGGTGCGGGACGGCCGGATCCAGCGGGTGCCCACCGCGGAGCTGGTGCGCGGCGATCTCGTCGTCCTCGCCGAGGGCGACTTCATCGGCGCCGACGCCCGCCTCATCTCGTGCTCGTCGCTCTTCGTGAACGAGGCCTCGCTCACCGGCGAGAGCCATCCGGTGGAGAAGCGGGCGGGCACGCTCGCCGAGCCGGCGCCCCTGGGCGATCGCTGGAACATGGCCTTCAAGGGCACCGCCGTCACCCGGGGGACGGGCCGGGGCGTCGTGGTCGCCACCGGAATGGAAACGGAGATGGGGTCCATCGCGGCGATGCTGGAGAGCATCCCGGAGCAGGCGACGCCGCTGCAGCGCGAGGTCTCGCACCTGGGTCGCACCCTCGGGCTGGCGGTGATCGGCATCGCGGCGCTGGTGGTCGCCGTGATCTTCCTCGTCGCCGAGGTGCGGTCGGCGGGGGACGTCGTCTCCGTCCTCCTCCTCGGCGTCTCGCTCGCGGTCGCCGCCGTCCCCGAGGGCCTCCCCGCGATCCTCTCCGTCATCCTCGCCCTCGGCGTGCAGCGGATGGCCCGCAAGGACGCCATCGTGAAGCGGCTCTCCTCGGTGGAGACCCTGGGCTCCGCCACGGTGATCGGCACGGACAAGACCGGGACGCTCACCCGGGGCGAGATGACCATCGTGCGCGCCATCACCCCGTCCGGGAGCGCGTCGATCTCGGGCACCGGCTACCTCCCGGAGGGCGAGGTGTCCTTCGACGAGGGCGAGGAGGCCGCCGCGAGGGACGAGCTGGCTTGGCTCCTCTCGGGCGGGAGCATCGCGGGCGACGCGGATCTGCGGCAGGTGGACGGGGCGTGGGCCGTCCACGGGGATCCCAGCGACGCCGCTTTCCTCGTCGCCGAACAGAAGCTGGGGGTCGCCCGGGAGCGGGCGGCGCGGTGGGAGCGCCGCGGCGAGATCCCCTTCACCTCCGAGCGCAGGCTCATGTCCGTCGGCGCCCACGACCGGGAGCGCGGCTCCACGGTGCTCTTCACCAAGGGCGCGCCCGACGTGGTGGTCGCCCGCTGCACCCGCCTTCGGGAGCGCGGGCGCGTCCTGCCCCTCGACGGCGACGCGGAGGCCCGGATCCGCAGGGGCGTCGCGTCCCTCGCCGACGCCGCGCTGCGCACGCTCTCGGTCGCCCATCGGGAGCTCGAGGCCGGCGAAGCCGTCGAGGAGGCCGCGGAGCGGGACCTCGTCTACCTGGGCACGGTGGGGATCATCGATCCGCCCCGCGAGGGCGTGCGGGAGGCGGTGGCGGAGGCGCGGCGGGCGGGGATCCGGATCCTGATGATCACCGGCGACCACCCGCGGACCGCGGCGCGGATCGCCGCCGACCTCGGGATCGCGGGCGGCGACGCCCCGGTGGTCACCGGCGTGGACCTCGATCGCCTGGACGACGAGGGCTTCGCCGAGGCGGCCCGCCGGAGCGCCGTCTTCGCCCGGGTGGCGCCGGCCCACAAGCTGGGCATCGTCCGGGCGCTCCAGGCGGACGGCGAGCGGGTGGCGATGACGGGGGACGGGGTCAACGACGCGCCCGCCCTCGAGGCGGCGGACATCGGCGTCGCCATGGGGATCACCGGCACGGAGGTCACCCGGGAGGCGGGGGACCTCATCCTCGCCGACGACGACTTCACCACCATCGTCGCGGCGGTGCGCGAGGGGCGGCGGATCTTCGACAACGTGGGCAAGGTGCTGCGCTACCTCATCTCCTCCAACGTCGGCGAGGTGCTCACCGTCTTCTTCGCCGTGGTCCTCGCCGACCTCATCGGCCTCACCCAGCCCGGCGGCGGGGTGGTGCTCCCCCTCCTCGCCACGCAAATCCTCTGGATCAACCTGATCACCGACTCGGCCCCGGCCCTCGCCATGGGCGTGGACCCCTCGATCGAGGACGTGATGGCGCGGCCGCCCCGGGCCCGATCCCGCCGGATGGTCGACGCCCGCATGTGGTTCGGCGCGGTGATCACCGGGCTGGTGATGGCGGCCTCCACCCTCGCGGCGATCGATCTCTACCTGCCGGGCGGCCTCTTCGACGGTGACGGCGACCTCACCAGCGCGCGGACCGCGGGCTTCACCGTCCTCGTCCTCGCCCAGCTCTTCAACTGCCTGGTCGCGCGATCGGACGAGGCGAGCGCCTTCCGCCGCGCCCTCGTCAACCCGCTGCTCTGGGGCGCCATCGCCCTCTCGATCCTGCTGCAGGTGGCGGTGGTGCACCTCGGCTTTCTCAACGTCGCCTTCGGCACCCGCCCCCTGGACGCGGGGCAGTGGCTCGTCTGCGTGGCGCTCGCCAGCGCCGTCCTCTGGGTGGGCGAGCTGCGCAAGCTCGTCACCCGCCGAGCGTAGGATCCTGGTGCTGGTACCAGGCCAGGGCGTCGAGGAAGTGCCGAGGCTCGAAGTCGGGCCACATGGCGTCGACGGTGTGGAAGTCGGCGTAGACCGCCTGCAGGGGGAGGAGGCCGCTCAGGCGGCGGCGCCCGCCCCAGCGCACCACCAGATCGATCCGCGACACCTCCGCCGATCCGATCGCCGCCATGAGCGGCTTGCGCCCCTTGCCCGAAACCTGCGCCGCCAGGGCGCAGCCCACGTCCCACGCCCAGTCGTAGTTCACCAGGAAGTTCACCTTCGTCTTCGGCCTCCCGGCGGGGCCGAGCACCACCCGCTCGCGCAGGCCCTTCAGCTCGTCGGGGAAGACGGGCGACTCGTCGTTGCCCACCACGAGGATCGCGACGTCCCGCCCCGCGATCCGCTCCACCGCCTCCACGCATGCCCGGCGGAAGGCCGCGGTCTGCTCGACGGGCCTGCGGGTGTTGTCGTTGGTGAAGCCGTAGAAGGTCAGCTCGGGGATCCCGAGGGCCTGGGCGATGTCGAAGAGGGCGAGGCCCGCGCGCAGGCCGTGGGCGTAGCCCTCCTCCTTGCGCAGGCCCCGCGCCACCGCCCAGCGCCGGTTGCCGTCGGGGATGATCGCCACGTGGGACGGCAGTCGCTCGAACCGGGGCAGCTCCAAGTTCCACCTCGCGCCAGGGGAGGTGGAAGGGTCCGCGAGAGGGGCTCGCCTGGGCAAGGGATCGAGGCGAGGGCGGGGCCACTACTGGACGCTCCCGGGTCAGGCGCTGGACGCCCTCGCCTCGGGGAGGCGCCCGAGCCACGGCGCGAACACGCGACCGAACGCGGCGCGGGCGCCCGTCTCCACCACCTCGCCGTGGGCGACCACGAGCCGATCGAAGTCCCAGCGCCTCATCGCGTCGAGGGAGCGGGCGAAGGCGTCGGGGTCGCGGATGTTGGAGCGCAGCAGCCGCGTCACCGCCAGATCGCCGAAGCCGCCGTTCATCCTCATGGCCAGGCGGGTCCAGAGGCCGCCGCTCCTCAGGTTGAAGGCGAGGTCGGCGAGGATCAGGGTCCGGCTGGGGCGGTGGTGGAAGGCCACCTCGCCGGCGGCGGAGCCCTCCACGACCCGCTGATCGATCGCGCCCCGCCAGAGGGCGGGCGGGTCGTCGCCGAGATCCTCACCGGGAGGGAGCGAGGCGATCCGCCTGCGCAGTCCGGGGGCGAGAAAGACCTGCGCGCGGGGGAAGGCCTCCGCCGCCCTGCCGAGGAAGAGGTGGTGGAACCGGTTCGGCGCGACGAGGGCCACGACCTCGCCGAGCCTTCGGTTCCAGGTGTTCGTCCCGGAACGGTCCGGGGGAGAACAGGACGAGCCCGCCATCGGGCAGGCGGGCGATGGTGGATCGCGCGCCCATCTCGATCCCCATCGTCGTGAGGGGAAGGCGTAGGGTCCAGAGGTCGTCGTGGTGTCGGGTGATCATCTCGTGCTCCTTCTGCGCTCGGATGATGGGAGGGGCGTGGAGATAGTCAAGTTACCTGACCGAATCGTGACGACGTGGTAGGTTGCCGCCATGGCAAGGACCAAAGCCGATTTCGGGGCGACGCTGGAGAGCGCGAAGGCACGCAGCGTCGGGCAGCTCCTCCTGCGCGCCGCGCGCCTCTGGAACGAGCAGGCCGTGCGGAGGCTGCGGGCGACGAACCCGTCGGTGCGTCCGGCCCACACGCTCCTTCTACCCCACATCGACCTCGAAGGGACCAACGCCACCGAGCTCGCCGCGCGGATCGGGGTCTCCAAGCAGGCGGTGGGCGAGCTCGTCGACGATCTGGAGGCGCAGGGCCTTCTCGAGCGGGTGCCCGATCCCCGCGACCGGCGAGCGAAGCTCGTCCGATTCACGGCAAAGGGACGCAAGGGCCTCCTCGCGGGGCTCGCCGTCCTCATGGAGAAGGAGGCCGAGGTTGCGGCGCGCCTCGGAGAACGGCAGATGGAGTCGTTGGGACGGACGCTGCGGCTGCTCGTCGAGATCCTGGAGACCTCGGAAGAATGAACACGACGTCGACGAGAGAGTCGGTGCGGGTCGAGTCGCCCGACGGCGCCACCACGACGATCACGATCGCGGCCGCCGCCGATCCGGCCGCGCCGGTGGTGCTCTGCCTCCCCGCGATGGGGATCGAGGCGCGGTTCTACGGCCCGCTGCTCGACGCCCTCGCGAAGGCGGGGCTGAACGCCGCGGTGCTCGAGCTGCGCGGCCTGGGGACCAGCAGCGTGCGCCCGTCCCGGCGGGTGGACTTCGGCTACGCCACCCTGGCGCAGCTCGACCTCCCCGCGGCGATCCGCGCGACGAGGGCGCGCTTCCCTTCGGCGCGGCTCCACCTCCTCGGCCACTCCCTGGGTGGCCAGGTGGCGACGCTCCACCTCGCGGCGCACCCCGACGCCGACGTGCGCGGCCTCGTCCTGGTGGCGAGCGGCATCCCCTGGCATCGGCTCTGGCCGCTCCCGATGCGCCTCGTGGTGCGGGCGATCGCCTGGCTCTTCCCCTTCGTCGGGCGCCTCCTCGGGCACTTCCCGGGAAAGCGCCTCGCCTTCGCGGGGGACGAGGCGCGGACGGTGATCGCCGACTGGGGGCACCTCGCCCGCACGGGCCGATTCGCGCCCAGGGGGTGGGACGGCCCGGATCCGGAGGTCGCGCTGCAGGCCGTGGAGGTGCCCGTCCTGGGCGTCAGCCTCGAGGACGACCTCTACACGCCGGCGCCCGTGGTCGACTTCATGATCGCCAAGATGACGGCGGCACCGGTGGAGCGGTTCCACTACGACTACCGCGCCCACGGCGCACCGCCGGTCGATCACGTCCGCTGGCCGCGGCATCCGCGGGTGATCGTGGAGCGGATCGCGGCGTGGATCGCGGGGCTCGACGGGGCGGGGCGCGTCGCCGCCGGCGGGGATTGACGGCCCCCGCCGGCCCCCGATCGCCCGCGTGGTCGCCGCGACGGACGGCCCCTTCCGCACGCCGGCCCGCTGCCATCCGCCGCCATCGTGCCGATCGTCTGCCGGGCAGTCCGGAAGGAGGCGCGTGAGAGATGGCGAAGCACGAGCGGATGGGGAAGGGCGGTCAGCGGCGCGACGACGCGCGGCGCGAGGAGCAGGGCAGGGGCTCGATGTCCGTCACCGAGGCGGCGCAGAAGGGCGGGCAGCGCGAGCGGGAGCTCGTGCAGGAAGGCCATCGGGAGGAGGGCCAGAAGAACCGCCGCTGAAGGGTCGAGGTTCGAGCCGCCGGCGGTGGGCGCCGCTCCATCGCCGGCCAGGCGATCATTCGCGGACGAGCTTCGTCTGCGAGACCCGGCAGAAGTAGTCGCCGTCGCATTCCTCGCCGTTGGGGTGGTGCTTCCGGTAGCTCGGCTCCAGGCGAGAGGAGGCGACGACGACGCCCTCGTGGCGGACCGTGATCTCGATCGAGGGCGGGGCGCTCCTCACCCACACGCCCCGGAGGATCTCGTGGCCTTCGCCGCCGAGCACGACCTCGCCCGGAAACGGGCCGGAGATCGAAGACTCGCATTCGTCGGCTCGCGGGGATCCGGCAGGGAGCGTCACGGCGCAGGTGAGCGTCCCCCCTTCCCACGCGGCGGCGACCTCGTATGCGCCCGGCTCCGAGAACGCGGGCTCGAAGTCGACGGAGACGGCGTCGGAGCAGGCCATCTCGGTGCAGTTCATGCCATCCAGCGCTCCGCAGGCGGGCAGCGAGAAGGCGATGGCGACGGCAAAGGCGGCAGCGAGGGCGAGGCGCATGGTCTTCCTCCCGAGCGGGGATCGTACGCCGCCAGCGCGGCCGGGATCCAGCCGCGATCGGGATCCGCGGGGTAGGGTGGGCGCCGGGCGTCCCGGGCCTGAGCCGCTGCGGCCGTCAGAGCGCGCGGAGCACGCGCTCGAGCTTCTCCCGGACCCCGCCGGCGAAGCGCCGGAGCGCGTCGCCTCCGCTCGCCGCGGGGGTCTGCATCGGGTCCACCACGATCACCTCGACCTTGCCGTCGTCGGTCTCGAAGAGCGCCACGTTGCAGGGGATGATCACGCCCACCCCGAGGTCCATCTGCAGCGCCTCGTGGGCGAGCTTGGGGTTGCACGCGCCCAGGATGCGCGACCGCCGGAAGTCGACGCCGATCTTCTCCTTCAGCGTCCCGGCGAGGTCGATCTGGGTGAGGATCCCGAACCCCTCGGTCTTGAGGGCCTCCGGCACCTTGGTGAGCGCTTCGTCGAAGGTGCAGTCGAGCGTCTTGCGCATGCCGATGTCGGACTTCATGTCTTCGTTCCTCCCATCGTCTTCATCTTCCCCGAATCCACTTCCAGAGCGAGGAGAGCCCGGGCAGGTCCGCCTGCCGGCGCTCGCCCGTCTCCCGGCAGCAGCACCTCTCCTCCTTGGGCACGTGGCCGAGGACCTGCTCCACGTGCGCCCCGCACCCGCGCCAGTCGGGCCTCCCGCACGACGGACACTTCACCGCCCAGCACATCGTTCCTCCTCCCGGGCCTCACGCGTTCGAGGCCGTCACCTCGATCCGGAAGGCGGGCTGCGCCAGGATCGCCCGCTTCACCGAGCACTGGTCGACCGAGCGGATCAGCGCGCCCCGGTACTTCTCCGGAAAGCCCGCGGGGAGGGCGATCCGGAGCTCGACCTCCGCCAGCGTACCGTCCTCGGCGCGGGGATGCGCCGTCACCTCGAGGCCCTCGGTGGGTAGATCCCGCCGCTGGCAGAAGGTGAGGGCGTAGAAGCCGGCGCACGCCCCGATCGACGCCAGGAAGAGCGAGTAGGGGGACGGCGCCTCGTCGTCGCCGCCCACCTCCCGCGGCTGGTCGGTGAGGATCGTGTGCCCGCCGATCTCGACCGAGACCTTGCGGCCTCCCGGAAACCCCACCTTCACGCGGGGCCCCTCGTCCGCTGCACCCGAATGGCCGTTTCGAACCTTCACGAGCTCCATGCGACCTCCTCGCCGGGTGGGAGCCGCGAAGCTCGCAAAAGGATTCACGCGGGCGCGTCGAGTCCCTCCAGCGCGGTGCGCACGGCGCGGCGGGCCCGGTGCAGCCGGCTCTTCACGGCGGCGACCCCGATGCCCAGGGTCTCGGCGACCTCGGGCGCGGTGAGCCCCTCTGCGTCCCGGAGGATCAGGACCTCGCGGTATTTCGGATCGAGCGCGCCGATCGCCTCTTCCAGCGCCTTTTCGATCCGCTTTCCGGCCAGGAGCTCGTCCGGAGGCCGCGCGCCGTCGGCGATGCGGGCGGCGACGTCGAGGGGCTCCAGCTCCTCGGGGGCGTGCCTGCTGCGCCGGCGCCGCTTGATGCAGTGGCTGCGCGCGATCGCGAACAGCCACGTCGACAGCGACGACTTCTCCCGGAAGTCGCCCAGGTCCCGGGTCATCGTCAGCAGCGTGTCCTGCAGCACGTCCTCGGCGTCCGCCTCGTCCCGGCACACCCGCAGGCCGAAGCGGTAGACCGTGGGCTGGTACCGCTCGAGCAGGCCGGAGAGGGCGCGCCCGTCCCCGGACTTCGCGGCGGCGATGAGCTCCTTCTCGGGTGCGGACAAACCTCCTCCTCGCGCTAGAACAGGGCGCCGTGCGCCGGGACGAAGCGCGCGGTGAAGTGCCGCAGGACCTCCGGGGCCTGCACCATCCTCACCCCGCGGATCCTCTCCTTAATCCCCGCCACGTGCTGCAGCACCTCCGCGACGTAGTCGAGGTGGCTCTGGGTGTAGGTCCGCCGCGGGAACGCCAGCCGGACCAGCTCCATCGCCGCGGGCTTCTCGCTCCCATCGGGCTGCCGTCCGAACATCACCGATCCGATCTCCACCGAGCGGATGCCTCCGACGAGGTAGAGCACCAGCGAGAGGGCCCAAGCCGGATACTCCGAGGCCGGCACGTGGGGGAGGAACGCGCGGGCATCCAGGTAGACGGCGTGACCGCCCGGAGGTTGCACGATCGGTATCCCGGCCTCGGTGAGGCGCTCGCCCAGGTACTCCACCGACCGCAGCCGGTACTGGAGGTAGGGCTCGTGGAGCGCCTCGCGCAGGCCCACCGCCAGGGCCTCGAGGTCGTAGCCGGCGAGGCCTCCGTAGGTCGGGAAGCCCTCGGTGAGGATGAGCAGGTTGCGCGCCTTCTCCGCCAGGGCTTCGTCGTTCATGGCGAGGAAGCCGCCGATGTTCGCCATGCCGTCCTTCTTCGCGCTCATGGTGGCGCCGTCGGCGTGGGAGAACATCTCGCGGGCGATCTCGAGGGGCGTTTTGTCCTCGTAGCCCCGCTCGCGCAGCTTGATGAAGTACGCGTTCTCCGCGTAGCGGCAGCAGTCGATGAAGAAGGGGACGCCGTGGGCGCGGCTGAGGCGGCTCGCCTCGCGGAGGTTCTCCATGCTCACCGGCTGGCCGCCGCCGGAGTTGTTGGTGACGGTGAGGATCACCAGCCGCACCTTCCCGCCACGGAGCGCCCGCTCGAGGGCCTCGAGATCGATGTTTCCCTTGAAGGGGTGGAGGGTGGCGGGCTCCCGGCCCTCCGGGATGGGGAGGTCCAGGCCGATCGCCCCCGCGCTCTCCACGTTCGCCCGGGTGGTGTCGAAGAGGGTGTTGCTCACCACCACGTCGCCCTTCGACAGCGCGACGCTGCAGAGGATCCGCTCGGCGGCCCTCCCCTGGTGCGTGGGGAGGACGTGGCGCAGCCCGGTGATGCCCCGCACCGCCTCCTCGAAACGGTAGAACGAGGGCGAGCCGGCGTAGCTCTCGTCGCCTCGCATCATCCCGGCCCACTGCTCGCTCGACATGGCGCCGGTGCCGGAGTCGGTGAGGAGGTCGATGAGCACGTCGGCCGCGTGGAGGAGGAAGAGGTTGTAGCCCGCCGCCTCGAGGAGCGCCTCGCGCTCGACCCGGGTGGTGAATCGGATCGGCTCCACGCTCTTGATGCGAAACGGCTCGATGATGGTCTTGAACTCCGGATCGGTCACGGTGCTGTCTCCCTGGCTGGCGTCGCGGGGCTCGGCGCGGGAGAGGGTGCGCCCTCGCCCGCGTTCGGCGACATGATCTGTATCATGTGCGGTACTTGCGCTCGGCGATGGAAGCGCTCTACCGGCTCGAGCGCCACCGCCTGGCCGCGTCGGCGGCACTCGCGCCGCGATCGAGTCGGGCGTCCCAACGATCCGCGCACGCGGTTCATGCGTACGGCCCGGGCGTGCGGCCGCTCACCCGCCTGGCGGGGACGGCGGCCGCCGGATCAGGACGCCGGCGTCGCCTCGGTGGGGAGGGCCGGGCGCCGGGTGACGATCAGGCCGAGGATCGCGCCCGCGAGGAGGACCAGGGCCGCGATCACGAAGGCCGATCCCGGGTGCGGGAGGTGGGCCTCCGGTCCGACGGAGGCCGAGTACACGGCGCCGAAGAAGAGCGGCGAGGCGATCCCCGCGATGCTCCCCACGCTGTTGTTCGCGCCTTGGAGCTGCCCCTGCTCCGACTCCGACACGTGGCGCGTCATCAGCGCCTGCAGGGTGGGCATCGCCAGGCCCCAGAGCGCGTTCGGCAGCATCGAGAGCGTGAACGACACCGGGTCCGGCGCGAGGCCCATCCAGGCGACGCTGAACGCCCCCATGAACAGGCCGAACACCATCGTGCTGCGATCGCCCAGCCGCTTCGTCACCGGGCCGACGAGGAGCCCCTGGACGATCATGTCGAGCACGCCGACCATCGCCAGGAGCATCCCGACCTGCCACGGGCTCCAGCCGAAGCGAAACCCGGCGTAGAGCACGAAGACCGACGAGAACACGTGGTGGGCGAAGTAGAGGAGGAAGTTCACCACCGCGAGGCCGGTGAGGTCCAGATGCGATCGGAGGAGGCGCAGGGCGCCCACGGGGTTCGCTCGCCTCCACGAGAAGGCCATGCGATTCTCGGGCGGGAGGGACTCCGGCAGGACGACGGCTCCGTAGGCGAAGGACACGGCGCTGAGCGCGGCGGCGGCCCAGAACGGCGCGCGGGGCGACCACTCGCCGAGCACGCCGCCGAGCAGGGGCCCCGCGACGAAGCCGGCGCTGAAGGCGGCGCCGACGAGCCCGTAGGCCCGGGCCCGCTGCGCGGGGGAGGTGACGTCCGCCATGTACGCGTACACGGAGGTGAAGCTCGACGAGGTGATCCCCGCGACGATCCGCCCGAGGGCGAGCCACGCCAGGTTCGGCGCCACCGCCATCAACACGTAGTCGGCGGCGAGGCCCGCGGCGGAGAGGAGGATCACCGGCCGCCTGCCGAACCGATCGGAGAGCGAGCCTGCGATCGGCGAGCACACGAACTGCATCCCCGCCCACAGCGCGATGAACACGCCGTTGACAACGCCCGCCCGTGCGTTCGAGCCGGAGAACTGCTCGATGAGGGTGGGGAGGACGGGGATGACGATGCCCATCGCCACCACGTCGAGCATCGCGGTCACGAGGATGAACGCGATCGCGGCCTTCCCGGCGCGACCGACTGTGTGGGGCATGGAGGACGACTCCGGAGGGAGGGTAGCGACGCGAGCCGCGCCGGGGCGCGCACTCTTCCGCCACCCGCCGCCCCGAATCAAGGGGGTGGGGCGTGCGCGGGGGAGGCCGGTTCTCTGGTACGCTTCGGGGTCTTCGCGCCAGCATCCGTCCGGGGCCGCCAGGAGAAGCCATGAGCGTCGACCTCGTGATCGTCCCTCCCACGAAGGACCTCGGCGGCGGCTTCCAGGTGCGCCGGGCGCTCCCGTCGATCGAGCGGCGCATGGTGGGTCCCTTCGTGTTCTTCGACGAGATGGGCCCCCAGGTCCTGGTCGCCGGCGACGGCCTCGACGTCCGGCCGCACCCGCACATCGGCCTCGCCACCGTCACCTACCTCTTCGACGGCGAGATCCTCCACCGGGACAGCCTCGGCTGCGTCCAGCCCATCCGCCCGGGCGAGCTCAACTGGATGACGGCGGGGAGCGGGATCGTCCACTCGGAGCGGACGCCGCCCGAGCTGCGCCCGGTGGAGACCCGCCTCTTCGGGATCCAGGCGTGGGTGGCGCTGCCCCGCGAGCACGAGGAGGTCGATCCGTCGTTCGATCACCACGATGCGGCGGAGCTCCCGGTGGTGGAGGGCGACGGCGTCCGCGCGCGGATCGTCGCGGGCGAGCTCTTCGGGGCCCGCTCGCCCGCCCGCATCCTCTCCGAGATGTTCTACGCGGAGGCGCTCCTGGACGCCGGGGCGCAGGTCGCCCTGCCGGCGCCGTACGAGGAGCGGGCGGTCTACGTGGCGCAAGGGGCCGTCGAGGTCCCCGTCGACGGCGTCCGCCACGAGCGGGGAACGCTCCTCGTGCTCAAGCCGGGGGAGACGGTCCCCTTGCGGGCCACGTGGGGTCCCGCGCGGCTCATGCTCCTCGGCGGGCCGCCGATGGACGGCCCCCGCCACGTGTGGTGGAACTTCGTCTCGAGCTCGCGGGATCGCATCGAGCGGGCGAAGGCCGACTGGCAGGCGGGGCGCATCGGTCAAGTGCCCGGGGAGACCGAGTGGATCCCCCTCCCGGGCGCGGGGCGGGCGAACGTCCGCTACCCGTGAGCCCGCGTCGGGCTCCCTGCGGAGCGCCTGCGCTTTGGATTGCGGGGCGGGAGGGCAGGCTCCTACGCTCTCCCGCATGAACGAACCCGAACGAATCTCGATCCCCAAGGTCGCGCCCAAGGCCATCGAGGCGATGCTCCAGCTCGAGAACGCCACGGCGGGCCTCGGCCTCGAGCGCCCCCTCTACGAGCTCATCAAGATCCGCGCGTCGCAGATCAACGGCTGCGCCCATTGCATCGACATGCATACGAAGGACGCGCGGGCCGCCGGCGAGACCGAGCAGCGGATCTACGCCCTCGACGCCTGGAGGGAGACGCCGTTCTTCACCGAGCGGGAGCGGGCCGCCCTCGCCCTCACAGAGGCGATCACCCTGATCACCCAGGGGCAGGTCCCCGAGGAGGTCTGGGCCCAGGCCGCGGCGCAGTTCGACGAGAAGGAGCTCGGCGCCCTGGTGATGGCGGCGGTGACCATCAACGCGTGGAACCGGATCGCGATCTCCAGCCGAACCCTCGCCGGGACCTACGAGCCGCGCCAGCACACCTCGTAACGATCGGCGTCGGCGCCCATCCCGCGGGCCTAGATGTCCGCGGGCGCCCGTGCGCCGGCCCGAAGCTGCAGGCCTCGCCCGCGCGCTCGGGGGCGAGCCACGGGAGCGTTGGCCCCGCGCCCGCGGCCCCGGGGGGATCCTCCTCCGCGTCCCGTGCTACCCTGGGATCGTCTTCGTTTCCCTGGAGGATCCCATGAAGTTCGCGGCGCATCTGATCGGGTTGGCGATGCTGCTCCTCGCTTCTACGGCGTATGCGTCCGAGGGCGGCGTCCTGGGGCGGTGGACCACGATCGACGACGAGACCGGCAAGCCCAAGTCGGTGATCGTGATCGAGGAGAAGAACGGCAAGCTCTACGGCACGATCGAGCGGCTCTTCCGCGGCCCCGACGAGGATCCGGATCCCGTCTGCGACAAGTGCGAGGGGGATCTCAAGGGCAAGCGAATCATCGGGATGATCATCCTCCGCGACCTCGAGAAGGATGGGGACGAGTGGACGGGCGGCACCATCCTCGACCCCAAGAACGGCAAGACATACCGTTGCAAGATCGCCGTCGAGGACGGCGGCAAGAAGCTCAAGGTCCGCGGCTTCATCGGGATCTCGCTGCTGGGTCGAACCCAGTACTGGGAGCGGGCGACGAAGTGACGATCGATCGTCCGGGATCGGCGCGCGACCTCGACTGACCGATCCTGGACGAGGCGCCCGCCTCCGGGAGGCGCGGCGGATCCGGCGGCCTTATCCTCGGGGCTCATCCGAGAGGAGGCACCCATGCCCACCCGTCCGCTTCACCTCCCCGCGCCGTCCCCCGAGATCTCGAGGGAGCGCACCCGCCTGGCCCCGGGTCCCGCCGAGGCGTTCCACGCCTTCAGCAAGAGCGTCTTCGCCGCGGGAGCGCTGCCCACCAGGACCAAGCAGCTCATCGCAGTGGCGGTGGCGCACGTCACCCAGTGCCCCTACTGCATCCAGGGACACACCAAGGCCGCGCGGCGGGAGGGCGCCAGCCCCGAGGAGATCATGGAGGCGATCTGGGTCGCCGCCGAAATGCGGGCCGGTGGCGCCTTCGCCCACTCCGCGATCGCCCTCGACGCCATGGGGCTGCCGGAGGGCGAGCGCTCCTCCGCCGGCTGAATCAGGGGAGGGTGCGGACCAGGGATCCACGCAAGGTGACGTTGAGGTCGAGGTAGAGCGCGCCGTCCGGCCCGGCCTCGACGGCCTTCGCCGGGAAGCGCCCCTCGCCGGTGCCCAGGGCCGGGACGCCGATCCAGCGGCCGCCGCTCAGCTCCGCGATTCGCTCCCCGGTGGAGCACCAGACCCTGCCTCCGCCCACGAACACGCCAGAGGCGAGCACCGAGCACTCGCCATGCCCCACCGGAGACCAGGTCTCTCCCGGCGCGAGCCGAAACACGCCGTGTGAGGTCGCCGACCACAGCACGCCCTCCTCGTCCACCGCGAGGCCGTGCTGGGTCGCCGCCTGCCACGGGAAGGGAAAGCGTGCCTGGGCGACGGGCTCCCACGTGCCCTCGACCGACAGCTCGACGACCCCGCCGTCCGTGGCGACCAGGATCCGTTCGCCCAACACGAGAAGGTCCCGGGCACGGACGTCGTTGCCGAGCGGCTCCCACGTCTCCTCCCCCGGCTGCAGGTAGAACACGCCCTCGTCGTCGATCGCCGCGAGGAGGGTCCCGTCCTCCGTCCAGGCAAGGGCCGTCAGCGCCGTGCCGTCCTCGTCGCCCGGCGTGGTCCAGGGCGGGAGGCCGTCCTGGCTCAGCGGCTCGTAGGAGGTGTTCCCCGGCGCGGAGAAGTAGATCCTCCCCGAGGCCTCCTCGCCGCCCCGGACCCGGATCGTCCCGATCGCCAGGGCGCCGTCCGGGCGGTACGCCAGGCTGCGGACGTGGTGGTAGGTGAGCAGGGGGCCGGGCGCGAGCTCCTTCCACGTCTCGGCGCCGGGCTCGAGCACGTAGACGGGATCGTTGTCGCTCTCGAACGAACTGGCGGCGAAGGCGATGGTGCCGTCCGGCCGGAACGCGATCGCGCTGGGGTGCCGGCCGAACTCGGTGCCCGAGAGCCCGTGGAGCGCCCACTCGTCGCTCCAGGGCGCCGCGCTGGTGAGGCCTTCGGTGGTCTGCAGCCAGAGCCGCGACCCCGCGACCAGCAGGATCCCGTGGGAGTCGTTCCAGGTGGGCGGGAGGTCTCCCACGCGCTCGAAGGGCTCGCCGGGCGCCTTCCCGTAGAGTTCACCTGCGGAGATCGCGAAGAGGTCGCCGTCGAGCTCGACGAGGCTCGCGACCTTGCAGCGACCGGTGAGCGTGCCGCCCGGGCAGGGGCTCTCGGGCAGGCCCTCCGAGAGGTCGACCCACTCCTCCTCCTCGGCGTCCCAGCGGAAGACGCCCTCGCCCGCGACGTGGAGGGCGCCGTCGACGAACGCGAGGGAGAGCCCCCCCTCGATCGGCTCTCCGACGCCGGCGATCCCGCCGTCGATGAAGGAGAAGACCGCGCCTGCATAGGAGAGGAAGTGCAGGTCCTCGGCGCCGTCGAAGGCGAGGGAGGTGACACCGCCGGGACGCTCGTCGAGGAGGACCGACCAGGCGTCGTCCTCCGTGCACTGGATCTGGTGGCGATCGCCCATGTGGACGGAGGCGCAGAGCCTGCCGTCCGGCGCGACGGTGGCGTGGGTGAACATCCAGCTCGTCGGCGTTCCCTCGCCGGAGAGGGTCGGGCCGGGGAGTTCCTCCCACCGGGCGCCGGGGCGCTTGCGCAGCCACGCCGCTCGCGGAGGCGTCTCGACGAAGATCCCCAGCGCGTGGATCGTTTTGTCGGGCCCGGACAGGACCCACTGGGCGAGAAAACCCGCGAGGTCCAGGGGGCTCGTCCAGGTGCCGACGTTCAGATCGTGCTCGGTGAGCAGGTTCCACCCGCGGGCGACGAACGTGCCGTCCGCCGCTTGCGCGAAGGCCCCCGGTGTGTCCGACGGGCCGCTCAGGCCCTCGATCCTCGTCACCGTCGGTGTCGCCGTCTGCACCGTCGCGCCGACCGCCGCCACCCCGTCCTCGTAGTCCAGCTCGATCTCGCAGCTCCCCTCTTCCGCGGGCGCGCGCCACACGGCCGAGCCGAGCTCGACCCGCTCGATGGCGCCGCAGCTCGCGCTCCAGGTGCCGGCGCCGGCGCGGGTGGCGTAGAAGCGCTGCGCCTCGCCGGGATCGACCACCGCACCCGCCGGGAAGATCCCTTCCACCTCGGGCTTGGCGACGACCTCGACCTCGGCGCTGTCCGAGCCGAAGTCGTTCTCGGCGACGAGGCGGAAGGTGTGGGTCTCGTGGACGGCGAGCTCGATCGAAGAGGCGTCCGCGGCGAGGGCGACGCCGTCCAGGGTGAGGTGGATCGGCGCGGTCCCCTCGACGATCCACGAGAGCGTGACCGGACGGCCGGCGCGCACCCGATCGGCGGAGGAGGCGAAGGACTCGATCCTGGGCGCCTCGCCCGTCCCGCCCCCCGAGCCGCCCGTCCCTCCGCCTCCCGTGGAGCCCGGCTTCTTCTCGGCCGCGCAAGCGGCGAGCAGGCTGAGGACGACGACTGCAACTGCGAGCAGACGGGACATGTTGCACCTCGGCGGGATCTTCGTGTGCATCAACCTACCACACCGCGAAGCGATGTCTGGTGAGGCGAGGGGCGGTGTCGGGGGTGCCGCGGTTCGCGGTCGGCCGGGTTGGCCGATTCTCTGGGAAAACCCGTTTTTTCACTGCCATGTCATCGGCAATCAAACATCTTGGCGGATCTCTCGGACAGACTCGCGCGGCAGCCATGTCTCGTCTGGCGCGCTTGCATGGAGAGTGTTTGATGATTCGGCACGAACTTGCGTCGGTTTTCTTTGGTGTTGCTCGCTGGGTGCTCGGATGACGAGCCCTCTCGGAACGATGGTGGGGGTGGCGATGGCGGCACGGGCGGCACGGGCGGTGATGGCGGCACGGGTGGTGTCGGCGGAGGAGATCCGAACGCGATCACCGTCGAGGGCCGCGTGTACTACGAGGACGGGACCCAGGGTCTGGACGGCGTGACCGTCCTCCTGAACGGCGACATCGCTTCTGCCGAGATCACCGATTCGGAGGGCCGCTTCCGCTTCACGGGGGTCGTCCCCCCTACGTCCTCACCGTCGTGGAAGAGAATCCCTTCCGGGATCGGCTCGTCGAGTTCCACGGACTCACCCTGCGCCCTGATGTACCGGCCGCCGGCGGCGAGCGCGCGCCTCGCCGCCGGCAGCGCCGCGCGTAGAGGATCAGCAGGCGCCCTGCGACCGGGCGGCGGGGGCCAACCGGGTCGAGGTGGCGATGCCGACCAGGCCGGGGAGGATCGCCACCAGGTAGGCGGCGCCGATGCTGCCGAAGGCGCTCCATCCCCACGCGTTCGTCCAGTCGACCGCCGCGCCCGCGAAGCCGGCGCCGAGGGCGATGCCGAGGTTCTCGGCGAGGTTCAGCGCCGACGAGGTCCGGCCCTCCTCGCCGGCGGGCGCCAGGCCGAGGACGATCACCGAGAGGGTGGGGTAGACGAGGCCCATCCCCAGCCCGCCCAGGGCCCAGAAGGCGATCGCCAGCGACACGGGGGCGGCTTCGGCGAGGACGCTCGCCGCCGCAGCGGCGGTCCCGAGGACCACCACCGAGAACCCGACGATCGCGCGGGCGCTGCGCCGATCGCTCCCCCACATGGCGTCGACCCGCGCGGCGAGCCAGGTGCCGACGGTCCACGTGCAGCCTGCGGCGGAGAGCGCGAGCCCCGCCATCGACGGCGAGAGCGCGCGCAGCGAGGTGAGGCCCAAGGGGAGGAAGGCCTCCGCGCCGAACCAGCAGAAGCCGAGCAGGCCGCGGGTGAGCAGGCCGGCGGGGAGGCCGCGCCGCGCGCGCAAGGTCCCGGCGGGGAGGAGGTGGCGGCCCGCGTCGGCGGCGAGCGCGAGACCGACCGCGGCGAGGGCGGCGCCCTCCCAGCGGTGCAGCGACAGGCCGTAGAGGAGGATCCCGATCCCCGCGGCGATCTGCACGGCCCGCAGGAGCACGCCCGGATCCAGCTTCGTGCGCGGCGCGTCGTGCAGCCGCCGCAGCGACGGCAGCATCAGCGGGGGGACCAGCGCGAGGAGCGGCAGCAGGCCGAGGAAGACGACGCGCCAGCTCGCGTGGGCGGCGAGGATCCCGGCGATCGCGGGCCCGGTCAGCGCGGGGATCACCCACGCGCTCGAGATCAGCGCCATCACCTTGGGGCGGAGCCGATCGGGGAAGCCGAGGCGAACCGTGAGGTAGGCGGTGGTCATGATCGCGCCGCCGCCCAGGCCCTGCAGCGATCGTCCGAGGATGAAGGCCGGCCAGCTCGTGGCCAGCCCTGCGACGAGGAGGCCCGCCGCCGCGACCACGAGCCCCACCGAGAACGGCAGGCCGGGCCCTCGGGCGTCGGCCGCCTGGCCGGTGGCGATGGTGCCGACCACGTTGGCGAGCATGAACGCGCTGAAGGCCCAGCCGTAGCCGCTGAAGCCGCCGAGCGCGTCGGACACCACCGGCATCACGGTGGCGACCGACATCGCCTCGAAGGCGATCAGCGAGACGCTGATCACCACGCCCACGCAGAGCGCGGCGCGCCCGGAGCTGAAGAGGCCCTCCCGATCCTGCCCGTCCATCCGCACCACGCTGCCTCCCTAACGTGGCGGAGGGCGGGGTGCCAGCCCGGATGCGTCCTCGGCGCCGGCAGGGCGGGTGCGCCGCGCGTCCGAGGCGCATGCCTTTGTTGAGGACCCGATCGCGCGGCGTGCGTCGAGCGCGGAGCGGTCTTCTCGAGGCCCGCTCCGCGCGGGGACCCGCCGTTTGCGGGGAGGCGGTCAGGCCTTCTTCAGGAACTCCGTCCGCAGCACCAGGCCCTTCACCTTCTGGGCGTTGCACTCGATCTCGTCCTCCTTGTCGGTGAGGCGGATGTTCTTGATGAGCGTGCCGCGCTTCAGGGTCAGCGAGGTGCCCTTCACCTTGAGGTCCTTGATCACCGTCACGGAGTCTCCGTCGGCGAGGGGGTTGCCGTGGGCATCTCTGACGTTCACGTCTTCCTCCTGGAATGTGGGCCGTCCTCGATAGGACCCGCCGGCGAAATCGTCAACCGCACGGGCATCGGCGCGCCGCTCGCGGGCATCGTTCGAGTTGCACCCGAGAGAAGGAGCGTGGCGTGGGGGTGGAAATCCTTCGGTGCCGCAATCACGGAGTTTTTCGATTCGGCTGGTGAGCTTTGCCTTGTCCTCTGGCCAACGTCGGGCAAGCTATGCGACAACGCCCGAGGGCCTAGTGCCCGCGGATGTCAGGGTGCCACGGTAGCGTTCCGGAGGTTCGAAGCCGGGCCCTGTAGCCCAGCGGGAGAGGCGATTTGAGCGTCGGAAAGGGCAGCAACGAGGCAATGGGCGGCAGCGTCCCGGACGCACCGCCGCCACTTCTCCGCCTCATCGAGAACGCGAGGGCCTATCCCAGGCGCTCGCTGAAGGTCGCCGGTCTGTTCGCTGGAATCGGCGGGCTGGAGCTTGGTCTCGAGCAGGAGGGCCACGAGGCCTCGATGTTCTGCGAGATCGAGCCCTCCGCTCAGGCGGTGCTCCGGGCCCGGTTCCCTGGCATCCCGCTGGAATCCGACGTCTGCGAATTGAAGGAGCTGCCCAAGGGTACCGACCTTCTCGCCGGCGGATTCCCGTGCCAGGATCTCAGCCAAGCCGGGAAGACTGCAGGCATCGAGGGCTCCCGCTCGGGGCTGGTCGGAGAAGTTTTCCGCCTGCTTCGGAAGCGCCCGACGCCTTGGGTCCTCTTGGAGAACGTGCCGTTCATGCTGCGGCTTTCGAAGGGCCGGGCTCTCGAAGTAATCGTGGCCGCCCTCGAAGACCTCGGTTACCGCTGGGCGTACCGCGTGGTCGATACCCGAGCGTTCGGGCTTCCTCAGCGCCGCGAGAGGGTCTTCATGCTCGCTTCGCTGACCGAGGATCCCAGGGCCGTGCTGTTTGCCGACGAGGCGGGAGAGCCCCCAGCCGTCGCTTGGAACCGCCGGAAGATGGCCTTCGGGTTCTACTGGACCGAAGGCATCCGTGGGCTTGGCGCGGGCATCGACTGCGTGCCGACCCTCAAGGGTGGGTCGACCATCGGCATCCCGTCCTCACCTGGCATCCTGCTCCCGAGCGGGCGCGTGGTCACCCCGGACATACGGGATGCCGAAAGGCTCCAGGGCTTCCCTGCAGACTGGACTCTCCCCGCCGAGGAGGTCTCCAAGCGCGGTAGCCGATGGAAGTTGGTCGGGAACGCGGTAACCGTGGATGCCGCACGCTGGCTCGGCTATCGGCTGGCGGTTCCTGGGAAGTACGACGGCGCGGGGGATGCACCACTCGCCGTGGGGGATCCATGGCCCAAGGCGGCATGGAACATGGGCGAGGGGCGCCACGTCGCGAACCTCAGCGCCTATCCCTTGCGGATCGAGGCCGAGCCGCTCCACAGGTTCCTGCAGTATCCCACCAAGGACCTTTCCCTCCGCGCTACCTCCGGGTTCCTCGCCCGGACCCGGAAGGGATCACTGCGGTTTCCCGAGGGCTTCCTCGAGGCCGTCGAGGAACACCTCGCCAAGATGGAAGGCAAAGTCCTATCCGCGTGACGTCCGCGGCATCAAGCTTCCCGAGGTGGACTCCAAGCCAACCAGCCGGCCTACGAAGCGTCGCATTCGGCCCGCCCTCGATGTGGATGCGGCGACCTCGGTGCGGCTCGGGCGCATCCGCCAACGCGACACCGGGCCAGAGCAGGCCGTTCGAGCGATCCTCCGTGCCGAGGGGCTGCGGTATCGGGTGAGAAACCGAGACCTGCCAGGGTCACCCGACGTCGCCAACAGGTCCCGCCGATGGGCCGTCTTCGTACATGGGTGCTACTGGCACCATCACCGTGGATGCCGACGGGCCACTGTCCCAAAGCGGAACGCTGCTTTCTGGTGCGAGAAGTTCGCAGCAAACCGGCGACGGGACGCCCGAGCCATCCGGCAGCTTCGCGGAAGGGGCTACCGGGTGCTCGTAATCTGGGAGTGCGACATCGAGGGGAAGCCCGAGGCCGTTGCCAAGCGGATTCGTCGGGCCCTAGTTCGTCGTTGCTCTCCTGCCTGCCGTTCACTAGGACGAGGCCCGAACTCACTAGGAGGAACGCATGCCCGGAATGAACACGGATCGAGTGACGGGCGCTTGGAGCACCGTCGCAAAGGCCGAGACCCGAGCCAAGGCCGCACGCGCGCAAGAGGTGTACGAGAGCGGTAACTCGATCACGTTCATCACCAAGGTGCTGAAGGCGACTGAACGCCAGAGTCCGTGAGTACCTCGAGGACCTCCCGGGTTGGCACCACACGCCGGCTCGCGCAATCGGTGTACCGATGCTTTCAGGACCGCGCCTCGGATGGCCGAGGGAACGCCTCCAACCTCAGTCCCGCGGGAACCGGCCCTCGTAGAGTTGCACGACACGCTGGATCATCGAGTCGTAGTGACAGATGTCGCCAGGCTGGACAGCGGGTGGTTCCGAGACCAACTCTACCTGCGAGACCCCATCGTTCGTCATCCGTACCGTCACGATGCCCAACGCATCGAAACCTGCTTGCCCGGTCTTGGTGCGACGGGGGAGTTGCTTCACCATCTCGACCACCCGCTCTGTATCGCTCGGCTGCTTGTGGCGAGAAATGGTCGACCTGCTGAAGCTCTTGAAGGTTTCCGATAGGTTGACCATCACGAGGCCCGCAGCGATCGCCAGGTCGCTGCTCCCGTGAATCGTGGCGTGCGAAGAGTTCAGCTCGTCGTAGAGCCTCGGAAGGGCCTTTACATGCGCCGTCATGGCCGCCTTCGCTTCCAGGGCGATTTCGACGGACCCTACGGGGGCTTCAAAGAGATCCGGCAGGGTATCCAGCAACCGCTTTTCAGTGGTGCTCAGGATAATCCCCTTTTCGTCTGCATAGGACCGGAGAGATCGCCGACGCCTCAACGCACGCCCCGGATCTGGAGTGCAAAGGACGAGATCCAGATCCTTCTTGCGATCGTTCTCGAAGTCCCGCATTTCATGGTTGATTCCGAACCCGATTCGCCCCTCTCGCGCATGTCGAGCGAGGACGGCCGAGTTCAGGAGCAGGTCGAAGACGATCCCCCAGCAAGCGACCTTGGAGTGCCGATCGCCCCGAGAGTGGTACTGCCAGAGGGCGCCCTCCTTCCCGGTCGGGACGGCAACGCTAAGCGAGCGTGCGATGATCGACGGACCGTGCATCCTCCGAACGTCGCTCGAGTTCTTGGGAATCGCAAGTGCAATCCCGGCCGGTAACCCGCCCTCGCCACCACCTCGGGAGCCCCCTGCCCCTGCGACGCGCTACAGTGGGTTATGGTGATACTTACAATCGAGGAAGCCGGTATGGACAAATGGACTGCCCGCGCCAAGAACCTGCCAATTTGGGACGCTCTCGTAACCCTTGGCCCGGCTCTAGATCGAGCAGAGGAAGTGGCGAGAGCGTCCCTTTCGGACTCGACCGATTTCTCCGCGATCAACCGAGCTGCGCCTCTTGGATCCTTCGAAGACGTTCTCGCGGCGAAGGAGGAAGTCGACCGTCTTCGAGATTTCTCTTCAAATGCCATCAGTGACCTTGCCCAGGCCCTCCGTAGCGGACGCGACCAAACTGCCAAGTCGAAAAGGGAGTTGGCAACGCTTCGCCAAGCCGTTTCAGCGAAAACAGCGGAGCTGGACGCCTTAGCATCGAATCACGCATCGGAGTTTGCTAGGGCGCAGAAGGAGTTTCGGCAGTCTTTTCGCAAAGACCAAATCGATCGAGACGCAGCTTCGGAGGCCGAGAACGAAAAGCATAGAGCCGCTAGAAACGAGGAGTTCAAGGCCCTCGTGGCGCTGCGGGAAGACACCGAGCAACGAAGGACGCACTCTTGAAGAAATTGGCTCTCCTGATGCTTTCGTGGGTCGGCCAGGAAGGGAGATCGTAGCGGACGCCACGTGAATCCCGCAGGATTGGGCTTGTCTAGGGTCCAACCAAGCGGTGAAGCAACGTGGCGTCCGTCAACAGC
>Ga0180220_1000409_pt1 | contig 50319 bp, 50 predicted proteins | sample eDN5th37CBELigBY_FD_151335 | JGI IMG/M metagenome (GOLD analysis project Ga0180220, IMG submission 151335) | Enriched backyard soil microbial communities from Emeryville, California, USA - eDNA 5th pass 37_C BE-Lig BY (version 2) (version 2) | ecosystem: Environmental > Terrestrial > Soil >...
AGCAGCGGGACGTCGAGCTCGCTGGCGGCGATCGCCGAGAAATGCGGGAACGCCCAGACGCAGTAGTGGAGGATCGCGGCGTCGACGCCGGCGGCGCCGAGGGCGCGCGCCTCGCGGACGGCGGCGGCGCTGTCGGTGATCGGCGCGTCGACGGCCACGACCTCGTGACCGGCATCGCGGAGGACGGCCTCCACGGCGGCCTGCGCGGCGCGAACGTGGGAGTCGGTGTCGCCGGCGACGTAGGGACGGCCGTCGGAGAGGCTGATGAGTCCGATTCGGGTCATTGAGCGGTAATCGATTTCTCGGTGAGGGAAGAAAGAGCGGACCTCAGGTCCGCTGGCGGGGGTAATCGATTTCTGCAACCCTAGACACGTGATCGGCGACACGTCAAGCGGGAACCGCACCGAACGTCCTCCGCGCCCGGCCCGAGCGACGATCCGCGACGTGGCGAGCGCGGCCGGCGTGTCGACGGCGACCGTGTCGCGGGTGCTCAACGGCGCCCGCACCGTCGACGCCGAGCTGGCCCAGCGCGTCAACGCCGCGGTGCGCGAGCTGGGCTACAAGCCCAGCGGCGTCGCGCGCAGCCTGCGCCGCGCGCGCACCACCGTGCTGTGCCTGATCATCTCCGACATCCGCAACCCGTTCTTCACCGACGTGGTGCGCGGCATCGAGGACCACGCGAGCGCGGCCGGCTACTCGCTGGTGCTGTGCAACGCCGACGAGGACGTCGACAAGGAGGCCGCCTACCTCGACCTCGTCGTGGCCGAGCGGATGGCGGGCGTGATCATCTCGCCGTCGTCGACGCGCACCCGCCTGGCGCCGCTGCTGGAGCGCGGGATCCCGGCGGTCGCGATCGACCGTCGCGTGCACGACCCCGTCGACGCCGTCGTCGTCGAGTCGACCCGGGCCAGCCGCGGGGCGACCGCGCACCTGCTCGAGGCCGGCTACCGGCGCGTCGCGTGCGTCACCGGCCCCGCCGACGTGACGACGGCGGTCGAGCGCCTGGAGGGCTGGCGGGCCGCCCACGAGGACGCGGGCGTGCCGGTCGACGAGTCGCTCGTGCGCCGCGCCGACTACATGGAGGGCGGCGGCCAGGCCGCCGCCCGCGAGCTGCTCGCGCTCGACGACCCGCCCGACGCGTTCTTCGTCGCCAACAGCCTCATGGCCGTCGGCGTGCTGACCGCGCTGGAGGAGGCCGGCCGGTCGGTCCCCGACACCGGCCTCGTCTGCTTCGACGACCCGTCCTGGGCGCGCCTGATGCACCCGGCGCTGACCGCGGTCGGGCAGCCGACCTACGAGCTCGGCCGGCGCGCGGCCGAGCTGCTGGCCGCGCGCATCGACGGCTCCGCGCAGCCGCCCCGGCACGTGATGCTGGAGCCGGAGCTGCGCGTGCGCGACAGCTCGACGCGCCCCTGACCGCGTTGCGTGTCGGGTTGGTTCCCTCGGCGGGAACCAACCCGACAAGCAACGCGTGGGGGAGGCGGGTCAGGCCTCCTCGGCCTCCAGCGGGCGGAACCAGCGGTCGGGCGGGTGGTGCCAGGGTCGCTCGCTGCGGCCGACGAGCAGGTCGGCGGCGATGATCGTCTCGGCATCCGGCCCGTACGGGCCCTCGGCCACGATGCCGTCCGGGCCCATCAGCAGCGAGCAGCCGATGCACTTGCGCCCCGCCCACGGGCCGTCGGGGATCCAGCCCACGTTCGACACGCCGACGATGTAGAGGTGGTGCTCGCGGCACACGGGCCCGTAGGCGTTGCGCCACAGGTCGCCGTAGGGCTCGACGTCCTGGTCGTGGTCGCCGGGCACCGCCCAGGCCGACGGCGACAGGATCAGCTCGGCGCCCATCAGGCCCAGCGTGCGCGTGATGACGCGGTCCTCGGCGAACGCGTCCGCGCAGATCATCAGCCCGATCCGGCCCAGCGCGGTGTCGACGACGCCGAGGCGGTCGCCGACCGCGTAGTACGGGTGCCCGATGTCGAGCTCGTTGATCTTGCGGTGGTGCAGCAGGATGTCGCCGGCGGGGTCGATCAGCACCGCGGCGTTGTAGACGCGGTCGCCGTCGCGCTCGACGACGCCGGAGCACAGGTGGATGCCGTGCTCGCGGGCGGCGCCGCGCAGCAGCTCGACGGTCTCGCCGCCCGGGATCGCGTCCGCGAGCGCCGCGGCCGACGGGTCCGTCCAGCCCAGGGGGAAGCACTCGGGCAGCACGACGACGTCGGCGCCGTCGGCCGCCGCGCGCGCCACGAGCTCGATCCCGTGGTCGAGGTTGCGCTCGCGCTCGCCGCCGGCGAGGAGCGCCTGGACCATGGCGACGCGCACGGTCCGGGCGTCGCCGCCGTTGGCGGTAATCGATTTCTCAGGCACGCGCTGGGTTGTATCGGCGCGCGCCTCCGCCGTCAAGCGGCGAGGCGCGCGCCGGCCCGCGGGCGCGCTACCAGTGGACGCCCTTCATGAGGTTGGCCATCGCGATCTGCTCGACCGACGCCTTCTCGCTCGGGTCCTGCTCGCCGCGGGCCGCGGCCGAGTCCGGGAACACCTTGTAGGCGGTGTGCAGGATCTGGTCGACCACCTTCGGCGCGAGCGCGTACAGCACCTCGCCGAACGTGCCCAGCCGCGTGTTGATCGTCTTGGGCTTGGAGCGGATCGCCTCGCACACGAGGTCGCCGGCCTCGTCGGGCGTGATCGTCGGGAACGCGTCGTAGATCTTCGTCGGGGCGATCATCGGCGTCTTGACGAGCGGCATGTGGATCGTCGTGAAGCTGATGTTGTCGCCGATGACCTCGGAGCTGACGACGCGCGTCCACGCGTCGAGCGCCGCCTTGGAGGCGACGTAGGCGCTGAACCGCGGCGGGTTCGTCTGCGCGCCGATCGACGACACGTTCACGATGTGGCCGAACTTCCGCTCGCGCATGTGCGGGAGCAGGGCCATGATCATCTTGATCGCGCCGAAGTAGTTGAGCTGCATCGTGCGCTGGTAGTCGTGGAAGCGGTCCTCGCTCAGCGCCACGGACCGCCGGATCGACCGCCCCGCGTTGTTGACGAGCATGTCGATCGCCGCGTGCTCGCCCAGCATCCGCCGCACGCACGCGTCGATCGCGTCCAGGTCAGACAGGTCGCACGGGTACACGTACGCGGTGCCGCCGCGCGCCTCGATCTCGGCCTTGACCTCGAGCAGCTTCTCCTCGGTGCGCGCGACGAGCAGCGGGATGCCGCCGGCCGCCGCGATCTTCAGCGCCGCCGCCTTGCCGATGCCCGACGACGCGCCGGTGATGACGACCGTGCGCCCGTTCACCGCGCCCTCGAACGACCGGTCCTTGAACAGGTCGGGGTCGAGGTTGCGCTCCCAGTAGTCCCACAGCTTGGCGGCGTAGTCCTCCAGCGGCGGCAGCTCGATGCCCGAGCCGGCCAGCGCCCGCTCGGTGTCGCGCGTGTCGAACTGCGCGGTGAGGCCGACGTACTCGACGACCTCCTCGGGGATGTGCAGGTCGGCCAGCACCGAGCGGCGGATGCCCTTCAGCGCCGGGAGCTGCATCAGCATCGAGCCGACGCCCTTGGGCAGCGCGTCGGTGAGCTTCTTGTCGACGCGCACCGCCATCTGCGGCGCGTGCGCGGCGCGCGCGAACGTGTTGAGCACGTCGCCGGAGCGCATCCCGCCGCGGGTGTCGGTGAGGTGGAACGCCTGCCCGTCCAGGTCGGGCTGGTGGGCGATGTGGTCCATCGCCTCGGCCACGTAGTCGACCGGCACCAGGTTCGTCCAGCCCAGCTCGGGCCCCGCCAGCGGCACCCACTCCGGCACGTAGTGGCGCGCCTTCTGGATGACCTTGAAGAAGTAGTAGGGCCCGTCGACCTTGTCCATCTCGCCGGTGCGCGAGTTGCCGACGACGATCGCCGGGCGGTACACGCGCCACGGCACCTGCGACTCCTCGCGCGCGATCCGCTCGGCCTCGAACTTCGTCCGGTGGTAGGCGGACGGCAGCTCCTGGCCCTGGTCGAAGTGGTCCTCGCGGAACAGGCCCTTGTAGAGGCCGGCGACCGCGATCGACGAGACGTGGTGCAGGCAGCCGGCCTGCACGGCGTTGGCGAGCGCGACCGCGTTGCGCGTGCCGCCGACGTTGGCCGCCTCGTTGACGTCGTCGGGCGCCGTCATGTCGTAGACGGCCGCGAGGTGGAAGAAGTGCGCGATGCCCGCGGCGCGCAGCGCCTCGACCTGCGCGTCGTCGAGGCCGAGGGCGGGCTGGGTGAGGTCGCCGACGACCGGCTTGACGCGCCCGGGCCGCCCCCAGCGGGCCATGAGCTCGTCGAGCCGCTCGGTGGAGCCCTCGCGCACGAGCACGTGGATGTCGCCCTGGCGCCGCTCGAGCAGCACCTCGACCAGGTGGCGGCCGATGAACCCGGTCGCGCCGGTCACGAAGTACGTCATCGCTCCCTCTCTCCAGTGGTCAGGTGCGGGAGCCTATACCCGGCGGGGCCGGGGTTCGGCCGCTTCGGGCGACCGCGGGCTACCAGCCGCCGTGCCAGTCGGACGCCAGCTTCTTGGCGGCCTTCTTGCGGCGCTCCTTGCGCTGGTCCAGCTTCCACTGGATGAGCGACAGGACGAGCACCAGCAGCGGGAAGAAGATGATGACCATGAAGCCCGCGTTCGTGATGTTCTTGTCCGTCACCGGGCCGTAGGTGCCCTCCCCGTGGTCGGGGTCGGCGGCCAGGGCGACGGGGGCCAGCAGCGCGAGGCTGACCAGCAGGGCGGAGGTGGTCACGGCGAGTCGGCGCATCGCGGCCGGAGTATACGAGCCGGGCGGCGGTCGCCGCGTCCCGCTCAAGTCCTCCGGCGAGCGGCCGACCGATGCGTCCATGACCTCCCGCCTGCTCGCGCCGATCGTCGCGGCGCTCCTGGTGGCGGCGGCGACCGCGACCGTGGTCGTGGCCCAGGACCGCGACGACGACGTCGACGCCCCGGCGTTCCGGGCCGAGGTGCGCTACGCCGAGGTCGGCGACCAGCGGATCGCCTGGTACGAGCGCGGCAGCGGCCCGCCGCTGGTGATGGCGATCGGGACGGGCTCGACGATGGCCGAGTGGGATCCGGCGCTGCTGGAGCTGCTCGCGCGCCGCCACCGGCTGATCCTGTTCGACTACCCGGGCATCGGCGAGTCGTCGCCGCTGCCGAAGGGACGGCTGACGTTCGCCTGGCTGGCCGACGTCACCGCCGACTTCATGGCCGAGATCGGCGTGCCGCAGGCCGACGTGCTCGGCTGGTCGATGGGCGGGTTCGTCGCCCAGCAGCTCGCGATCCGGCGGCCCGGCGCGGTGCGGCGGCTGATCCTCGCGGGCACCAACCCGGGCGGCGACGCCGCGGTGCTCGGCGACGACGACGACCAGGACGACGACAGCGATCCCGATCCCTCCGACGAGCAGATCCTGCGCATGCTCTACCCGCGCACGAAGGCAGGCCGCGCCGAGGGCCGGGCGTTCCTGCGCCGCCTGGACACCGCGTCGGAGGACGGGACGATCCCCGACGACTTCGACGTGCCGACGGCGACGCAGCGCGCGCAGGTCGCCGCCGAGGATCCGTGGCTGCGCTCCAACGCCAACGCCGACGGGCTGCGCACGCTGGCGATCCCCGTGCTCGTCACCGGAGGCCGCCTCGACCCGGTCACGCCGCCGGAGAACGCGCGCTGGATGGCGCGCCGCATCCCGGGCGCCCGCCTGCAGCTCTTCGCCGACTCGCACGCGTTCCTGTTCTCGGAGCGGGCCAGGTTCGCCGCGCTCATCGACGACTTCCTCGGCTGACGCCTTCGGACAGAATGGGCGCCATGCCCGCCGCCAGCCTGCAGCTCGAGCGCGTCGACGACGGCGCGATCGCCGTCGCCCGCCTCGACCGTCCCGAGGTCCGCAACGCGCTGGACTCGCCGACGATCGACGCGCTGTGCGCGTGCCTCGACGAGCTGGCCGCCGACCCGGACCTGCGCGGGCTGGTGCTGTCGACGACGAGCGAGCGGGCGCTCTGCGCCGGCGCCGACGTCGGCGAGCCGCTCGACCACGCCGGCGGGGTGGCGCGCATGGAGGGGTTCGCCCGCCTGTACGCGGCCGTGGACGCGTTCCCGGCGCCGACCGTCTGCGTGTGCGTCGGCAACGTGGTCGGCGCGGGCGCCGAGCTGGCCGCCGGCTGCGACCTGCGCGTCGGCGGCGACAACCTGCGCCTGGCGTGGGCGGGCGCGCGCGTCGGCGCTCCGGTCGGCCCGGCGCGGCTGGCGCCGCTCGTCGGCCTGTCGGTCGCCAAGGACTGGATCCTCACCGGCCGCACGATCGGCATGGAGGAGGCCGCGGCCGCTCGCTTCCTGCACCGCACCGCGCCCGCCGCGGAGGCCGAGGCCGCCGCGCTCGAGCTCGCCCGCGAGGTGGCGGCCAACAGCCCCGACGGCGTGCGCACGCTCAAGACGATGATGCGCGCGTACGAGCGCTCGGCCGAGCGCATTGCCGACGAGAACGCCCGCCTCGTCGCCTTCCAGCGCGACGGCGCCGGCCTGCCGCGCCGCTGACGCTCAGCGCCGGCGCGCCGCCCGCACCGACACGCGCGCGCCGACCTTGCGGATCGTGAAGCGCGCGGTCGTGTCGTTGCCGTTCGCGTCGCGGGCGAGCACGGTCAGTGCGTGGCGCCCGCGCCGCAGCCGCTTGGCCTGCGGCAGCACCGCGTCGCCGACCATGACCGGCCCGCGCGTCCCGAAGGTGCGCACGCGGCGGCCGTCGAGGAACACCGAGATGCGGCTGACGTGCTGGGGGTCGGCGGCGGCCACACGCAGGCGCAGCGTCGTGCGGTAGCGCCCGCTGCGGCCGCGGTCGCCGAGGCGCAGCATCCGGATCGACGGCCCGGTGAAGTCCCCGCACGGCCCGGTCAGCCGGTCGCCGTTGGCGATGACGTCGGCGAGCGCGAGGAACGCCGGCTTCTCCGTCCAGTCCGCGCGCAGCAGCCCGAAGCGGTGGTCGGGGGTGTCGTCGGGGGCGAGGTCGCGCAGGCTGAACCAGAACGCCCCGCCGATGCGCGGGTCGGCGGCGATGCAGTGCCAGGCCTCGCGCAGGAAGTCGGCCTGCTGGTCCTCCGACACGCCGCCCGGCTTCTGGCCGGCCCACACGCCTTGGTCGCACACGGCCGAGCTCGACGACCAGCCCATCTCGGTGAACCAGAGCTGCTTGTGGCCGTCCCCGTGCGCGGCCATCGAGGCGAGGACCTCCTGGTAGCCGAGGAACGACCAGCGGCTCACGCGCCCGTTCGGGTCGCGGTGGTACGACGACGGCGCCGCGATGCCGCAGGCGGTGTCGGTGTGGACGCTGACCGCGTCGAAGCTGTCCTTGGCGCCGGCCGCGTAGAGCTCCTCGAGGAAGGCGTAGTCGTTGCCGGTCAGGCCGCCGAGCACGACGGTGGCGCCGCTGACCTCCTTGATCGCCGGGTACGTCGCGCGCAGCAGCTCGGCGTAGGCGGCCGCGCTGGGGCCCGACGGCCACCACTTCTCGGCGTCGGCCTCCTGCCAGACCTCCCACGCCTCGACCTCGGGCAGCGCGGCGGCGATCTCGCGGGCGAAGCGGGCGAAGCCGGCCGGGTCGGGGGCGGCGAGGACCTCGGGGCTGCCCGACTCCCACGCGGGCGTGCCGACGATCACGACCTCGGTGCGCACGCCCTCCCAGGCGTGGCGGCGGACGGCGGCGCGGTAGGCGGCCAGCCGGCGCTGGTCGAGGACGCCGGGGGCCGGCTCGAGCTCGTTGCGGTACAGGTAGACGCGCACCCAGCCGGCGCCGAGCCGGTGGACGGCGTCGAGCGCGTGGGCGTCGTCGAACTGGGAGCCGGCGAGCACGACGCCCGGCTGGGCGGCGACCGCCGGGGCGGCGGGGACGAGGAGCGCGGCCGCGGCGACGGCGGCCAGGGTGAGACGGCGGAGTGTCACCTCCGGGTGATCGGACGCGCGGGCGCGCGGTCGATCCCCCCGGCGCGCGGGTTGGCGCGCCGACCGCCGTTCCTACCATGGGCGCATGGCCGTGCTGATCGCTTCCGACCTGCGCAAGGACGTCGCCGGCGCGCCGCTGCTGCGGGGCGTCAGCTTCAAGCTGGAGCGCCGCGACCGCATGACCATCGCCGGCCGCAACGGGGCCGGCAAGACCACGCTGCTGCGGATGCTCGCGGGCGAGAGCTCGATCGACGGCGGCGAGCTCGTGCTCGAGAAGAACGCCAAGGTCGCGCTCCACGACCAGCGCCCGCCGCGCGAGCGCGACGTCACGCTGCGCGACTACGTGCTGTCGGGCGCCGCCGAGCTGATCGCGCTGGAGGAGGAGCTCGCGCGCCTCGAGCAGGCGATGGCGCAGGGCGCGATGGACGACGCCACGTTCGACGCCTACGCGCGCGCCCAGGCCCGGCTGGAGGCCGCCGGCGGCTACACGTGGCGCGAGGAGGCCATGGGCACGATCCGCGGGCTCGGCTTCGACGAGGACGACCTCGACCGCCGCCTGGAGACGTTCTCCGGCGGCGAGCTGACGCGCGGCTCGCTGGCCCGGGTCCTGGTGGCCAAGCCCGACCTGCTGCTGCTCGACGAGCCGACCAACCACCTCGACATCGGCTCGCTGGAGTGGCTGGAGCAGCAGCTCGTCCAGATGGACACGGCGATCGTGCTCGTCGCCCACGACCGCTGGTTCCTCGAGGCCGTCGGCACCGCCGTGCTGGAGATCGAGGCCGGACGCACCCGCTTCTTCGCCGGCCCGTGGCACAAGTGGCGCCAGGAGCAGGCCGCGCGCGAGCTGGCGCTCGGCCGCGCGATCGACAAGCAGCGCAAGGAGATCGAGCGCATGGAGCGCTTCGTCGAGCGCTTCCGCGCGAAGGCGTCCAAGGCGCGCCAGGCGCAGTCGCGCCTCAAGGCGCTCGACAAGATGGAGCGCATCGAGCGCGACCCGCGCGACGAGCGCGAGCTGGCGTTCAGCTTCAAGCCGCCGGAGCGCTCCGGCCGCGTCGTCTTCGAGCTCACCGGCGGCCGCCTCGAGGTTCCCGGCCGCGTCCTGATCGAGGACGGAGAGCTGTGGCTGGAGCGCGGCGAGCACGTGTCGCTCGTCGGCGCCAACGGCACCGGCAAGTCGACGCTGGTCAAGGCGCTCGCCGGCCAGCGGCCGCTCGACGGCGGCAAGCTGTCCACCGGCCACAACGTGCAGGTCGGCTTCCTGGCCCAGCACGCCGAGTCGATCGACGAGACCGGCACGGTCGTGCAGGCCTGCCAGCGCGCCACGGGGCTCACCGAGAACAAGGCCCGCGCGCTGCTGGGGCGCTTCCTGTTCAGCGGCGAGGAGGCCGACAAGCCGGTGGCCGGGCTGTCGGGCGGCGAGCGCCAGCGCCTGTCGCTGGCGATCCTCGTCCAGTCGGGCGCCAACGTGCTGATCCTCGACGAGCCCACCAACCACCTGGACATCGAGAGCCGCGAGGCGCTCGAGGACGCGCTCTCGGAGTTCCCCGGCTCGCTGCTGCTCGTCTCCCACGACCGCGCGCTGCTCGACGCGGTCGGCAGCCGCACGATCGCCGTGGAGGACGGGACGCTGCGCTCCTACCTGGGCGGCTGGGCCGACTACGTCGCGCACCGCCGCGAGCGCGAGGAGGCCGAGCAGGCGGCCAGGGCCGCCGCGAAGCGGGCGCCCTCCAACGGCCGTGGCTCGAAGGCCGAGAAGGCGGCCAAGACGCCCACGCAGTCGAAGAACGCGGCCAAGCGTCAAGCTCAACTCGAGCGTGAGATCGAGCGCGCGGAGGCCGAGTTGAAGGCGCTGGAGGAGGAGCTCTCCGACCCGGCGGCGTGGGCGTCGCCGAGCGGCGCCGAGCGCTCCACCAAGCGCCACAACGCCGCCAAGCAGCGGGTCGCGGAGCTGATGGCGGAGTGGGAGGCGGTCGCCGCCGGGTAGGTGCGGACGCTCAGGCGAGGCCCAGCTCGCGCCCGATGCGCGAGCGCAGCGCCACGAACTCCGGCGACTCGCGCAGCGCGCGGTCGCGGGCGTCGGGCGGGAATGGGATCGGCTCGTCGAGCACGATCCGCCCCGGGCGCGGGCTCATCACGAGCACCCGCGTGCCCAGGTACAGCGCCTCCTCGACGCTGTGGGTGATGAACAGGACCGTCTGGCCCGCCCCGCGCCAGATCGCGTTCAGCTCGTCCTGCATGCGCTCGCGCGTCAGCGCGTCGAGCGCGCCGAACGGCTCGTCCATCAGCAGGATCTCGGGGTCGTTGGCCAGCGCTCGCGCGATCTGGCAGCGCTGCTGCATGCCGCCCGACAGCTCGTAGGTCGCGTGGTCGGCGAACTCCGCCAGGCCCACCAGCGCCAGGAAGCGGTCGGCGATCTCGCGCCGCTGCCGCCGCGAGACGCCGCGCAGGCGCGGGCCCAGCGCGACGTTCTCGCGCACCGACATCCACGGGTACAGGTTGGACTGCTGGAAGACGACGCCCCGCTCGGGGCCGGGACCCCGCACCTCGGCGTCGCCGACGAGCACGCTGCCGGTCGTGGGGTGGACGAACCCGGCGACGAGGCCCAGCAGCGTCGACTTCCCGCAGCCCGACGGCCCGACGACCGACACGAACTCGCCGGGCTCGATCTCCAGGTCGACGCGGTCGAGGGCGAGCACGTCGCCGCCGCGGCCGTCGTAGACGTGGCTGACCCCGCGCAGGGCCACCCGGTGCTGCCGCGCACCGGATGGCCCCGTCGGGGCGGTCGCCGGGAGGACGCCCGTCGAGGCCATGGCCTCAGCCGGCCGCCTGCTCGGCGAACGTCGGGTTCACGGCCTTCGCGTAGTCGGCCTCCGGCCTGACCTCGGGGATCTCGCCGACCTGCTGGTTGAACTCGGCCGTGGCGAACAGGTCCTGCGCGAGCTTGCCGCCCAGGTAGTCCGGGCCCGCCTGCTCGGCCGCCGACAGGTAGATGAGGCCCTCGATCTGGGGCAGCACCTCCTCGGCCGTCAGGTTGAGCTCGGCGGCGATCGCCTCGGCCGCGGCCTGCGGGTCGTCGTTGAGGAGCGCGACCGCGCGGTCCTGCTGGCGCACCCACTCGGTCACCGCGTCCGGGTACTCGTTCGCGAAGTCGTCGGTCACGAGCGCGAGGTCGTACGTGGTCTTGCCCTTCTCGGCCATCTCGGCGCTCGTGAGGATGATCTTGCCGCCCTCGTCGACGATGCGAGCGAGGTTCGGGTTCCACACGTAGGCGCCGTCAATGTCGCCGCGCGACCACGCCGCGTAGATCTCGTCGGGCTCGGCGTCGATGATGTCGACGTCGCCGGGCGCCAGGCCGGCCTCCTCGATGGCGGCCAGCAGGCTGTAGTGCGTCGTCGACGCCAGCGGGGCGGCGATCTTGCGGCCCTTCAGGTCGGCCACCGACGCGATGTCGTCGCGGACGACGAGCGCCTCGGCCTCGCCGATCACGTCGAAGATCCACGGCACCTGGAAGGCGATGCCGGTCGACAGGCCGCGCGAGACCGGGCTGGAGCCGGCCAGGCCGATGTCGATCGAGTTGGCCGCCACCGCCTCGATGACCGAGCCGCCGGAGTCGAAGATCTTCCACTCGATCTCGGTCTCGGGGAAGGCCTCCTCGAGCCAGCCCTCGTGCTTGACGATCAGGTCGCCGTTGGGGATCGCCTGGTAGGCGATCGTGATCTTCTCGGGGGCGCCCGCGCCCTCGTCGGCGGCCTGGGTGGCCGCCGCGGTGCCGGACGCGGCGGTCGCGTCGCCGTCGTCGTCGTCGGATCCGCCGCATCCCGCGGCGGTCAGGGCGGCGAGCAGGATCAGGGCGAGCAGCGCCCGCAGGGAGTGCTTCATGCGTCTCCTCGGTGGGGTGTGGACGACAGAGCCGTCATGCCCGGCCTCGCCAGGGCACGACGAGGCGCTCGACCGCCTTCACGAGCTGGTCGAGCAGGATCGCCGCGAGACCGATCACGATGATGCAGAGCACCGCGACGTCGGTCTGCTGGAACTTCTTCGTCGACCAGGCCAGGCCCCCGATGCCGGGGAGGCCGTCGACGGTCTCGGCGGCGACGATCGTGGTCCAGGCGAACCCGATCGCCAGCCGCAGGCCGGTGAAGAACTCGGGCAGGACCGAGGGCACCACGACGTGGCGCAGGACCTGCAGGCGCCCGGCGCCGAGCGCGCGGGCGGCGTCCAGGCGCGTCTTGGGGATGCCGCGCACCCCGCTGACGACCGACAGCGCGATCGGCGGGAACGAGGCCAGGAAGAGCAGCCAGATCTTCGAGGTGTCCTCGATGCCGAACCAGATGATCAGCAGCGAGAAGTAGGCCAGCGGGGGCAGCGCCCGGACGAAGTTGACGTACGGCTCGGCGATGACCTGGAATGGGCGGACGGTCGCGAGCAGCAGGCCGAGCGGGACGGCGAAGAGGATCGCGAAGAACAGGCCGTTGCCGATCCGCCACAGCGAGGCGCCCAGGTGCTCCCACAGGAACGCGTCGGACAGGCCCTCGCGGCCGTCGTGGACGGTGACGGACTCGACGAAGCGCTGCCACACGTCGGTGGGGCTGGGGACGAACAGGTCGGGCCAGACGTCGAGCGCGGCGACGATCCACCAGACCGCGATGACGACCGTCAGCGACAGCAGGCGCAGGGCGACGCGCAGCGCGGCGCCGTCGGGCAGGCGCAGGCGGCGACGCCGCGCGCGCGACGCGGGCACCGGGACCGGCGCATTGCCCGTAATCTCGATCATGTAAGTCGAGATTACCAAGATCGTCGGCTTCACCGGCTGTTCACCGTGGGGCCGGCCGCCGCGGGCACCCTGGCGGCATGCAGGAAGAACATCGCCATCACCTCGACGGCCGCCTGGGGCTCAACGTCCCGCGCGGGACGTGGCCGACGCCCGCGCTGCTGAAGGCCTACGAGGCCGCCGGCTTCGCCTGGGTGCAGGTCCACACGCCGCCGCTCGGCGTGCTCGCCGAGCGCGAGGACGCCCGCCGCCACGCCCGCGCGCTGCGGGCCGTCCTGGACGCGACCGCGCTGCGCCTGCTGGTGCACGGGCCCGACGACCTCAGCGCCGGAACCGACCTCCACGACCGCGCGCTCGCCGGCCTGCTCGACTACGCGGCCGAGGCGGGCGCCGAGCTGGTCGCCTACCACGGCCTCAACTTCCGCGCCTCCGAGGATGCGATCGCCGGGCGCGCCGTCGCCGAGCGCGTCGAGCTCGAGGAGCGCGCGCTGCGCCGCTTCGCGCCCGTGGCCGCGCGCCTGGGGCTGCGGGTGTGCGTCGAGAACCTCGCGCCGACCTACCCGTCGCCGCCGCGCGTCTGCCACGACCCGCGCGAGGTCGCCGCGTTCGTGCGCCGCCTGGACAGCCCGGCGGTCGCGATGCTGTTCGACGCCGGCCACGCGCACATCGCCGCCGGCCTGCGCCGCGGCGACGCGGCCGCCCAGCTCGACGACGTCGCCGACGCCGTCGGCCTGTTCCACCTGCACGACAACCTCGGCGCGCGCCGCCACGAGCTGCAGGCGCCGGGCGTCGACCCGCTGCGCCTCGACCTGCACCTGCCGCCCGGAGCGGGCACCCTGGCGTGGGAGCGCCTGGCGCCGGCGCTGGCCGGCCACGACGCGCCGCTCGTGCTGGAGATCGGCGCCGGCGTGCGCCAGGAGCCGGTCGCGCTCGCGGCCGCGGCGCGCGCGGCCCTGACGGTCCCGGTCGCGCGCGCGGCCGCCTAGACCGGGGCGCCCTCCAGCGCGAAGCGCTCGGCCGCGACGGTCCCCGCGTCCTGCGGCTCGTCGGTGACGAGCAGGGCGATCCCGGTGCGGTACTTGCTCATCGCGACCGGCTCGATCCCGCGCTGCGCCAGCAGCTCGTCGCAGCGGCCGTCCCCGCCCTCGGACTTCGTCTCGACCAGGACCCAGTCGGCGTCCAGGCGGGCCAGCGCGCCGTCGGGGCGCACCAGCTCCAGGTCGAGGTCGAACGTCACCCGCTGGGAGCCGTCGCGCTCCAGCAGCGTCCCGCGGCGGAAGCGCGTGATCAGCGACGGCGCGAGCCCGGCCGGCAGCTCCTCGCCCGTGCGCTCGCGCAGGTGCTCGCCGAGGAACGCGCGGGCGCGGTCGAGGTTGCCGTGGTCGGCGTCGTCGCCGTCGAGGTGGTCCTTGACGGTCTCGTCGTCCTCCTGCTTGACCTTCAGCTCGAACGACGACTTGTCGCCGCCGACGTAGCGGCGGCTGCGCACCTTCCAGCGCGGCCGCTCGCCGTCGACGTGGTCGCGGTACGTGCGCAGGTCGGGCGTGTCGAAGTAGATCGTCTCGTAGCGCGACAGCCGGTCGCCGTCGACCTCGAGCGCGACGTGGTCGGCGGCGAGCGCCTCGACGACCTCGATCCACACGGGGGTCGGGACGAGGTACTTGCGGTCGACGCGCCGCTGCAGCGCCGCGCGCTGCTCGACCGTGTCGAGGTCGATGGGGTCGAGCCGCTGCACGGCGGCGAGCACGGGGTGGGGCATGCGGGCCGGTTACCCAGGTCCGTCTGGGAGGATGCCGCGCCATGTCGGTCTCCTGGGTCACGCAGGTCGGCGGCGTCGAGCTGGCGGTCGGCGCGCTCTCGGGCTGGGTCATCGCCCTGAGCGTCGATGCGCCGGAGCGCGTGCGGGCGGCCGGGGTGCGGGCGCCGCACCGGCTGCGTCAGGCGCACCTCGACCTGATCGTCATGGGCGTGATCCTCATCGCCGCCGGGCTGGCGGCCCCCGGCCTGCCGACGGTCTGGCAGGTCCTGCTCGTCGCCGGCGCCTGGGTCAATCCGCTGCTGTTCCTGCCGCTGGCCTGGAGCCCCGACCAGCAGAAGCGGCTGCCCTACCGCGCGGTGACGCTCGCCTCGTTCACGGCGATGAGCGCGGGCACGGTCGCGCTGGCGGTCCACCTGATCGCCGCCGGCTGACGCTCGAGCCGGCGCCGCAGCGGACGCACGATCGAGTCCCGGGGACGCTGGCGGACCTCGCGTTCGCGACGTGAGAACGGGGCGTTCGGCGCCGATGGGGCCGCGCCGATGCCGGAGGTATGCGCTTTTCCATCCAGACCAAGCTGCTGGGTTCGTCCGCGTTCATCCTCGTCTGCCTCCTGGTGGTCGGGATCGTGGGGATCACCAGCCTGTCGTCCGTCGCCACCAAGGGCGAGAAGGTCGACGAGAAGGTCGTCACGCCGATCGTCGATCTTGCCGTCGCCCGCGCGAACCTCAACGAGAACCTCGCGCTGATCGGCAGCCACATCCTCGAGACCGACGCCGAGGCGAGCGCGGCGATCGAAGAGGAGTTCGCGGCGATCAGCGAAGAGACCAGCAAGCGCCTGGCGGCCGTCCAGCCGACGCTGCTCACGGCCGAGGCCCGCCAGCTCTTCTCGGATCTGACGGAGGCGCGCGAGCAGGCCGTCGCCGCCGCCGACAAGACGTTCGCGCTCTCCCAGGCCGGCCGCAACGCCGATGCCTACGCGACCTACACGTCCGAGCTGCGCCCGTCGTTCCAGGCGCTCATCACCAACCTCGAGAAGCTGTTCGAGAGCAAGGAGCAGGTGAGCGCGGAGACCGCCGCCGAGATCACCAGCCTGTACGAGTCGCGCCGCACGCTGTCGATCGTGATCATCGTCATCGCGCTGCTCGGCGGCTTCGTGCTGTCGTTCCTGATCGCGCGCAGCATCCGCCGCTCGGTGGCCGACGTGCGCGACCGCCTCGGCTCGCTGCGCGACCGCGACACCGCCGACCTGCAGCGCGGCCTGACCGCGATGGCGGAGGGCGACCTGACCGTCAAGGTGGTGCCGGCCACGGAGCCGATCGAGCGCATCACCGGCGACGAGCTCGGCGAGGTCGCCACGGCGACGAACGAGATCGCCGCCGCGACGGCTGCCACCGTGGAGGCCTACAACGCCACGCAGGAGGCGCTGGCCGGGATGCTCAAGGAGGTCGCGCAGACCGCCGACACCGTCGCGTCGTCGTCGGAGCAGATGGCGTCGACGTCGGAGGAGGGCGGTCGCGCCGTCTCCGAGATCGCGCACGCCGTGGGCGACGTCGCCGCGGGCGCCGAGCGCCAGGTGAAGATGGTCGAGCAGTCGCGCGGGGCGATCGAGGAGACGACCCGCCTCGCGGCCGAGACCCGCGAGCGGGCCGACACCGGCGCCGCCGCGGCCGAGCAGGCGACCGAGGCGATGTCCGCCGTGCGCGGCTCGTCGGCGGCCGTCAGCGAGGCGATGGCGTCGCTGGCCGCGAAGTCGGACGAGATCGGCGGCATCGTCTCCGCGATCACCGGCATCGCCGAGCAGACGAACCTGCTGGCGCTGAACGCCGCGATCGAGGCGGCGCGCGCCGGCGAGCAGGGCCGCGGGTTCGCGGTCGTCGCCGAGCAGGTCCGCAAGCTCGCCGAGGAGTCCCAGGAGGCCGCGGGGTCGATCTCCGCGCTCATCGAGCAGGTGCAGAAGGAGACGACCGACACGCTGGCCGTGGTCGAGGAGGGCGCCCAGCGCTCCGACGAGGGCGCCGAGATCGTCGAGCGCGCTCGCGAGGCGTTCATGCAGATCACCGATGCGGTCCGCCAGGTCGGCGATCGCCTCAACGAGGTCGCCGAGCAGGCCGGTGAGGTCGCCGCGGTCGCCGAGGAGTCGTCGGCGTCGACCGAGCAGGTGTCGGCCTCCACGCAGCAGACCAGCGCCTCGACGCAGGAGATCGCCGCGTCGGCCCAGGAGCTGGCGGGCAACGCCGAGCAGCTCAAGGCGCTCGTCGGCCGCTTCACGGTCGCCTGAGACGGCGCCGTTCGCATCGCCGCGTCCCGGGGCCGCGCGCCCCGGGACGTCGGGGATCCCCGGAAGTGGCGATCCCCGGAAGTGGCCATGCACATCCTCGCGGACCGGCCGAGTACGTCGTCCATGAGGAGAGCTTCCGTCCAAACCAAGCTGCTGGGGTCCGCGGCGTTCCTGCTCGTCTGCCTGCTGGTGGTGGGCATCGTCGGGATCACCAGCCTGTCGTCCGTCGCGTCCAAGGGCCAGACGGTCGACGAGAAGGTCGTCGCGCCGATCGTCGACACGGCGGTCGCCCGCGCGACGCTCAACGCCAACAACGCGCTGCTCGCGCGCCGCGTGCAGGAGCGCGACGCCGCCGCCGGCGCCGAGCTGCAGAAGCAGTTCGAGGCCAACGCCGAGGAGATCACCAAGCGCCTCGACGCGGTCGCGGCGACGATGATCCTGCCCGAGGGCCGGCAGGCCATCGCCCAGGTCAAGGAGCTGCGCTCCGGCTTCTACACGCCGGCGCAGCAGGTGCTCGAGCTGGCGGCCGCCGGCCGCCTCGACGACGCCCGGGCTCTGTACGAGGCCGAGGTCGTCCCGGCGTTCGACCGCCTCGGGGCCGGCTTCGACCGGGTCTTCGACATCAAGGTCGGCATCAGCGCCGACACGACCGCCGAGATCACGACCCTCTACGAGTCGCGGCGCACGCTGTCGATCGTGCTGATCGTCGTGGCGCTGGTGGGCGGGTTCGCGCTGTCGTTCCTGATCGCGCGCGGCATCCGCCGGTCGGTGGCCGACGTGCGCGACCGCCTCACCTCCCTGCGCGACCGCGACACCGCGGACCTGCGCGGGGCGCTGGCGGCGATGTCGGAGGGCGACCTGACCGTCGGCGTCGCCCCGTCGACGGAGCCGATCGAGCGCATCACGCGCGACGAGCTGGGCGACGTCGCCACGGCCGCGAACGAGATCGCGGCCGCGACGGCCCAGACGATGGCGGCCTACAACGCCACGCAGCAGGCGCTGGCCGGGATGCTGACCGAGGTCTCCCAGACGGCCGGCGCCGTCGCGTCGTCCTCGCAGGAGATGGCCGCGACCTCGGAGGAGGCCGGGCGCGCGGTCGCGGAGATCGCGAACGCCGTCGGCGACGTCGCGCAGGGCGCCGAGCGCCAGGTGAAGGTCGTCGAGCAGGCCCGCACCGCGACGGAGGAGACGAACCGGCTCGCCGTCGAGGCGCGCGAGCGCGCCGACCAGGGCGCCGCGGCCGCCGTGCAGGCCGCGGACGCCATGACCGCGGTGCGCGGCTCGTCGGCGGCGGTCAGCGAGGCGATGGCGTCGCTGGCCGCGAAGTCCGACGAGATCGGCGGGATCGTCTCGGCGATCACGGGGATCGCCGAGCAGACGAACCTGCTGGCGCTGAACGCCGCGATCGAGGCCGCCCGGGCCGGCGAGCAGGGCCGCGGGTTCGCGGTCGTCGCCGAGCAGGTGCGCCAGCTCGCCGAGGAGTCCCAGCAGGCCGCGGGGTCGATCTCGGCCCTGATCGACCAGGTGCAGAAGGAGACCGCGGCCGCGCTGCGGGTCGTCGAGGAGGGCGCCCAGCGCTCCGACGAGGGCGCCGAGGTGGTCGAGCGGGCGCGCGAGGCGTTCGTGCAGATCACCGAGGCGGTGCGGTCGGTCGGCGAGCAGATCGCCGAGGTCGCCGCGCAGGCCGGCGAGGTCGCCGCGGTCGCCGAGGAGTCGTCGGCGTCGACCGAGCAGGTGTCCGCCTCCACCCAGGAGACCAGCGCCTCGACGCAGCAGATCGCCGCGTCCGCGCAGGAGCTCGCCGGCAGCGCGCAGCAGCTCCACGCGCTCGTCGGCCGCTTCACCGTCGCCTGAGCCCGCCGCGCGCCTGGCTCCGCCCGATGTGGCATCGTCCGCGTCGATGAGCGGGGCGGAGCCAGAGCGCGCGGGCGGCGGCGAGTTCGCCGGCGACGCGACCCGCCGCACGTTCCTCGCCAACGAGCGCACCCAGCTCGCCTGGTGGCGGACCGGCCTGACGTCGGTCGCCGTCGGGGTCGGCGTCGGCCGCGTCGTGCCCGAGCTGGGCGGCGGCGAGCACTGGGCCTACGCCGCCGTCGGCGTCGGCTACATCGTCTACGGGCTGCTGTTCGTGCTCGTGGGGACCTGGCGTCAGCGCCAGGTCGAGCGGGCGGTGCTCGAGCACGGCTGGCGCGCCCAGGACCGCATGATCCTGCTGGCGATGACCGCGGGCGGGGTCGTCCTTGCCCTCGCCACGGCGGCCCTGGTGGTCATCGACGCCTGATGGCCGCGCCGACCGCCGACGAGCTGCCCGTCCTGCGCTGCCCCGACGCCGCCGCGTTCGAGGCGTGGATGGAGGCCGAGCACGTGAGCGCGCCCGGCGTGTGGCTCGAGTTCGCCAAGAAGGCCAGCGGCATCCCGACCGTCACCTATGGCGAGGCGCTCGACATCGCGCTGTGCTTCGGGTGGATCGACGGGCAGACGAAGTCGGTCGACGAGACCTGGTACCGCCAGCGCTTCACGCCGCGGCGCACGCGCAGCAGGTGGTCGCTGCGCAACGTCGAGAAGGTCGCGGAGCTGATCGCCGCCGGGCGGATGCGCCCGGCCGGCCTGGCCGAGGTCGAGCGCGCGAAGGCCGACGGTCGCTGGGAGGGCGCCTACCCGAGCCCCAGCCGCATCGAGGTCCCGCCCGACCTGCAGGCCGAGCTGGACGCCGACCCGCAGGCGGCCGCGTCCTTCGCCGCGCTGGACAGCCGGAACCGCTACGCGATCCTCTACCGCCTGCACGACGCCAAGCGGCCGGAGACCCGTGCGCGGCGCCTGGCGCAGTTCGTCGACACGCTGCGCCGCGGCGAGACGATCGTCTAGCGCCGGCGCTGCGCCGTACAGACCGAGGCGGTCGGCGGTCTCCGCGGCGCGCGGCGCAGCAGCCTCAATGCCGCCACCGTACGCGCCGGATCCCGGCGTACACGACTTCTTCACCGAAGCTTCACAGCCGGGTAACGGCGATCGGGCCGCGTCGCGCGAGGGTGGCGGCCATGGAGGCCGCGTCCAACGTGCTGCGCTCGGGCGAGGTGGAGGTCCACCCGGCCGACGGGCTCGTGCGCGTCGGCGGCCGGGTGGTGGCGATGTCGATGCGCGAGCTGCGGCTGCTGTCCGCGCTCGTGGAGCGCGAGGGACGCATCGTCTCGCGCGCCGACCTGTACCGCATCGCCTGGGGCGCGCCGCTGCGCGACGGCGACCGCTCGGTCGACGTGTACGTCCACAAGCTGCGCGTGAAGCTCGAGGAGGCGCTCCCCGGCCACGCGTTCATCCACACCCACTTCGGCTTCGGCTACCGGTTCTCGCCGGAGCCTTCACACGCTTTTCACAACGGCGACCCCGGGGCCTAGCAGCCTGGGCCCGCCACGCGCGGAGACCAAGGAGCTGCCCCCGTGACCCCAGGCCAGACCACGCAGATCACCCCGGCGGCGCCCGTGCCGATGCGACGCGTGCGCCCGGCGGCCGAGGCGCCCGCCGCCCAACCGGCGGCGGCGATCGAGCGCGCCGCCCGGCCGGTGCGCCTCGAGGCGCTGAACGCCTGGTACGGGTCCCATCACACGGTCAGGGACGTGAGCCTGACGTTCCCGGCCAACGCGGCGACGGCGCTCATCGGCCCGTCGGGCTCGGGCAAGTCGACGGTCGTGCGGTGCATCAACCGCATGCACGAGGAGATCCGCGGCGCCCGCGCGCAGGGGCGCGTGCTGCTCGACGACGTCGACGTTTACCACCCGAAGGTCGACGTCGGCGCGGTGCGGCGCGCGATCGGCATGGTCTTCCAGAAGCCCAACCCGTTCCCGACGATGTCGATCTACGACAACGTCGCCGCCGGCGTGCGCCTCACGCAGCGGCGGGTCTCGCGCGACCAGGTCGAGTCGGCGCTGCGGCGCGCGAACCTGTGGGACGAGGTCAAGGACCGCCTCGACCGCCCCGGCCACGGCCTCTCCGGCGGCCAGCAGCAGCGGCTGTGCATCGCCCGCGCGCTCGCCGTCGAGCCCGAGGTGCTGCTGATGGACGAGCCCGCCTCCGCGCTGGACCCGATCTCGACACTGAAGATCGAGGAGCTCGTCCAGGAGCTCAAGCAGCGCCTGACGATCGTGATCGTCACCCACAACATGCAGCAGGCGGCGCGCGTCGCCGACCGCACCGCGTTCCTGCTCGACGGGCAGGTCGTCGAGGAGGGGCCGACCGAGACGATCTTCACGGCGCCGCGCGACCGCCGCACCGAGGACTACGTCAGCGGGCGGTTCGGATGAGCGGCACCGGGATGCGCGTCCACTTCCACGAGGAGCTGGCCGCGCTGGAGACGCAGGCGCTCGGCGGCATCGACCTCGTCGTCGGCCAGCTCGACCGCGTGATGGAGGCGCTCACCCACCAGGACGTCGAGCTCGCCAGCTTCGTCATCGCCGACGACGACCGCCTCGACGGGCGCTACCTGGAGGTCAACCAGGGGATCCTGTCGCTCCTGGCGCTGCAGGCACCGGTCGCCGGCGACCTGCGCGTCGTCGCGGCACTGCTGCACGTGATCAAGCACGTCGAGCGCATGGGCGACCAGTGCGTGAACGTCGCCAAGCTCATCCCGCTCGCCGGCCACGAGCCGCCGCGGCTGCCGGAGATCGTCGAGCAGCTCATGCACATGGGTCAGTTCGCGCGCAGCCAGGCGCTGCAGGCGAAGACGTCGTTCGCCGAGCGCGACGTGGCGCTCGCCCGCGACCTCGTGCGCCAGGACCGAGAGATCAACCGGCTCAACCGCGAGATCTTCAACACGGCGCTCGCGGTCGGCGACGACCCGGACGTGCGCGAGTGGGCGATGCACATGGTCCTCGTCGCCCGGGCGCTCGAGCGCATCGGCGACAACGCGGTCGACATCGGCGAGCAGACGGCGTTCGTCGTGACCGGCCTGTTCCGCGAGTTCACCGACTCGTCGGACCACGCCGAGACGTGAGGCCGTACGTTCACAGGGCTTTCACACCGCGGCGACAGGTCGGTAACAGGCTGCCCGGTGTCGGGGCGCGAGGCTGACCTCGCAACCCCACGAGGACGAGAAGGAGCTCTCAGTTGAGACCGACACGCACGATCACCGCGCTGGCCCTGTGCGGCGCGCTCGCCGTCGGCGCCGCCGCGTGCGGAGACGACGACGACAACGGCAGCACCGGCACCACGGGCGGCGGCGCCGCCACCGCGCAGGCCGCAGCGACGTCGCTGTCGGGCCAGATCGCCGGCGCCGGCGCGAGCTCGCAGGCGGCCGCGCAGGAGGCGTGGATCGCCGGCTTCCAGACCGCCAACCCCGACGTGACGATCTCCTACGACCCCGTCGGCTCCGGCGGCGGCCGCGAGCAGTTCGTGGCCGGCGGCACCGCGTTCGGCGGCACCGACTCGGCGCTGGCCGACGAGGAGCTCACCGGCGCCCAGGAGCGCTGCGGCGGCGTCGACAACCTGATCGAGATCCCGGCCTACGTGTCGCCGATCGCGATCGCCTACAACGTCCCCGGCGTCGAGGAGCTGAAGCTCGCGCCCGAGACGCTGGCCCGGATCTTCAAGCAGGAGATCAAGAACTGGAACGACCCGGCGATCGCCGCGACGAACGAGGGTGTCGAGCTGCCCGACCAGGCGATCACCGTCGTCAACCGCTCCGACGAGTCCGGCACGACCGAGAACTTCGTCGAGTACCTCGCCGCCGTCGCCCCCGACGTGTGGACGTTCGAGGTGAGCGGCGACTGGCCCGTGAAGGGCGGCGAGGCGGCCGAGGGCACGTCCGGCGTCGTGGACGCGATCCGCAACGGCGAGGGCTCGATCGGCTACGCCGACGCCAGCCAGGTCGGCGATCTCGGCGTCGTGCAGGTGCAGGTCGGCGAGGACTTCGTCGGCCCGACCCCCGAGGCGGCGGCCGAGATCTTCGCCGACTCGGAGCGCACCGAGGGCGAGGGCGCGAACGTGTTCACGTACACGCTGAACCGCGAGACGGAGGCCTCGGGCACGTACCCGATCGTGCTCGTGTCCTACCTGATGGCCTGCACGCAGTACGACTCCGCGCAGGAGGCCGACATCGTCAAGGCCTACCTGAGCTACCTGATCAGCCCGGAGGGCCAGGACGCGGCCGCCCAGGCGGCCGGCTCGGCCCCGATCTCCGACGAGACCCGGGCGCTGATCCAGCCCGCCATCGACGCGATCGGCGGTGGCTCGGCCTCCTAGCCGGCCCCGCCGCCCGACCCCGCCAGAGGAACCGACCCCCATGAGCGCCACACCCCACACGACCAGCCTCGCCGCTCGTCGCCGTCGTGGCGTGCGCGGCGCCGGCGACCGAATGTTCGCCGGCGCCGCCGTCGGGGCCGGGGCCGTCATCCTGGCCCTGCTGGGCGGGGTGGCCGTCTTCCTGCTCGTGAAGGCGTGGCCGGCCATCACCGCCGACGCCGACGAGATCCCCGGCGACGGCGGCCTGCTGTCCTACATCTGGCCGCTCGCCTTCGGCACGCTGCTGGCCGCGGTCCTCGCGATCCTCATCGCGGTGCCGATGGCCGTCGGCGTGTCGCTGTTCATCAGCCACTACGCGCCGCGCTGGCTCGCCCAGCCGCTCGGCTACGTCGTCGACCTCCTCGCCGCGGTGCCCAGCATCGTCTACGGCCTGTGGGGCATCGCGGTGCTCGGCCCCGCCTCGGTCGACCTCCTGCGCTGGCTGCAGGACAACCTCGGCTTCCTGCCGTTCTTCGTCGGCCCCGCGTCGGCCACCGGCCGCACGATGCTCGTCGTCGGCGTGGTCCTCGCGGTGATGATCCTGCCGATCATCTGCGCCGTGACGCGCGAGGTGTTCTCGCAGACGCCGCGGTCGCAGATCGAGGGCGCGCTCGCGCTCGGCGCCACCCGCTGGGAGATGATGCGGATGACCGTCCTGCCGTTCGGGCGCTCGGCGATCATCGGCGGGTCGATGCTCGGCCTCGGCCGCGCGCTGGGCGAGACCATGGCCGTCGCGATCATCCTGTCGGTCTCCGGCGGGGTGACGGTCAACCTGATCAGCTCCGGCAACCCGTCGACGATCGCCGCGAACATCGCGCTGGACTTCCCCGAGTCGTCCGGGCTGGGCGTGAACGTGCTGATCGCCTCCGGCCTCGTGCTGTTCGCGATCACGCTGGTCGTCAACATGGCCGCGCGCGCGGTCATCGAGCGCACCGAGCGGGCGAGGCGCGCATGAGCACCCTGGACGTCATGCGGCCGTCGCTGCCCTCCTGGGGGCCGTGGGCGCCGCCGGCCGCCGCGCTGGCGGCCGCCGTCGCGCTGGCGATCGCCACCGACATCGGCACGGGCGTGCTCCTCGTCGGCGCGGTCGTCGTCGCGGCCGCCGTCGTGTACGCGTGGTCGCGGGTCGTCGAGGGCGGCCGGCGCGCGCTGGACCGGCTCGTGACCGTGCTCGTCGCCTCCGCGTTCGCGCTCGCGGTCATCCCGCTGATCTCGGTGCTCTACACCGTGATCGTCAAGGGCGCCGAGCGCTTCGACTGGGCGTTCTTCACGGAGACCGGCCGCAACGTCGTCGGCGCGGGCGGCGGCGCGTGGCACGCGATCGTCGGCACGCTCGTCATCACCGGCGTGGCGACCGTCGCCTCGGTGCCGATCGGGATCATGGCCGCGATCTACCTGCAGGAGTACGGGCAGGGGCGGCTGAAGCGGTGGCTCACGTTCTTCGTCGACGTGATGACCGGCATCCCCTCGATCGTCGCCGGCCTGTTCGCGTTCGCGCTGTTCGCGATCTTCTTCGGGCCCGGCGTGCGCATGGGCGTCATGGGCGCCGTCGCGCTGTCGGTCCTGATGATCCCGATCGTCGTGCGCTCGACCGAGGAGATGCTGAAGGTCGTGCCCAACGGGCTGCGCGAGGCGTCGTACGCGCTGGGCGTGCCGAAGTGGCGCACGGTCGTGAGCGTCGTCCTGCCGACGGCGCTGGCCGGCATCGTCACGGGCGTGATGGTCGCCGTCGCGCGGGTGATCGGCGAGACCGCGCCGCTGCTGATCACCACCGGCACGATCACCAGCCTCAACGCGAACCCGTTCAGCGGCCGCATGGAGCCGCTGCCGGTGTACGCCTACAGCCAGTACAAGCACCCGGGCGTCCCGCCCGAGCCGTACTTCGCGCGCGCGTGGGCGGCGGCGCTGACGCTGATCGCCATCGTCATGCTGCTGAACCTCGTCGCGCGGCTCATCTACAAGCGCTTCGGCACGGAGATCCGCGGATGACCGAGCACGCATCGACCGCCGCCGGCGAGGCCGCGGCCACCGCCGCCCCGCGCGGCGGCGCCGCCACGGTGGAGGCCGTCGCGGCCAAGGCCGTCGAGGTCAGCGACCTGAACCTGTACTACGGCGACTTCCACGCCGTGAAGGACGTCAACCTGCGCATCGAGCCCAACGCGGTGACGGCGCTGATCGGCTCCTCCGGCTGCGGCAAGTCGACGTTCCTGCGCTCGCTGAACCGCATGCACGAGCTGGTGCCGGGCGGCCGGGTCGAGGGGTCGATCCGCCTCGACGGCGACGACATCTACGCCCCCGACGTCGACCCGGTCGCCGTGCGGCGGCAGATCGGCATGGTCTTCCAGGCGCCCAACCCGTTCCCGACGATGTCGATCTACGACAACGTCGCGGCCGGGCTGAAGCTCACGCGCCGCCGGCGCGACCGGGCGGGTCTCGACGAGATCGTCGAGCGCTCGCTGCGCCAGGCGCACCTGTGGGACGAGGTCAAGGACCGCCTCGACAGGCCCGGCATCGGGCTCTCCGGCGGCCAGCAGCAGCGGCTGTGCATCGCCCGCACGATCGCCGTGGAGCCCGAGGTCGTGCTGATGGACGAGCCCGCGTCCGCGCTGGACCCGATCTCGACGCTCGCGATCGAGGACCTCATGATCGAGCTCAAGGAGCGCTACACGATCGTGATCGTCACCCACAACATGCAGCAGGCGGGGCGGGCGAGCGACTACACCGCGTTCTTCAACATCGCGGGCGTCGGCGAGCCCGGGATGCTCGTCGAGTTCGACACCACCGAGAAGATCTTCTCCAACCCCTCCGAGCCCGCCACCGAGGACTACATCAGCGGACGGTTCGGCTGAGCCGCCGCGCCGTCGCGCTCGGAGCGGGGATCCTGTGAACGAGCTGTGATCATCGCGCCCGCGCCCCTTGCCGCCGCCCCGGCGGGGACTAAGCTGCGGGGCATGGTCGAAGGAACGCCGGGCGAGCCCCACGGGCACGCACAGGAGGGGCCGGCGGGCGCGCCGTTGCGTCTCGCCGTCCTGGATCGCGACAGCGGGTTCCTGCAGGTGCTCGGCAAGCGGCTCGATCGCCTCGGCTGGGAGCACCGCGTCCTGGCCAGCCCCGTGTCGTCCGACGCGCTCGTCTCGATGCGCCTCAGCGCGATCGTCGTCGACCTGGCGATCCTCGGCCCGCAGGCGTGGGAGTGGCTGGAGCGCACGTGCGCCGCCCTGCCCGGCCTCGGCGTGGTCGTGTGCACCGGGCAGTCGACGGTCGCCCAGCGGGTGCGGGGCCTGCGCGCCGGCGCCGACGACTGGGTGACCAAGCCGTGCCATCCCGAGGAGGTCATCGCCCGCGTCGAGTCGGTGGTGCGCCGCCGCCGCCGCGCGGAGGCCCGCGTCGACGTCGAGCCGGTCGTGGCCGGCGAGGTCGAGATCCGCGCCGACCAGTTCCAGGCGTTCGTGGGCGACCGCTCGGTCGACCTCACCCGCCGCGAGTTCGAGCTCATCGAGCTGCTGGCTGCCGCCCGCGGCCGCGTGCTCGAGCGCGAGGAGATCTACCAGCGCGTGTGGGGCTACGCGATGGCCCGCGGCGACCGCTCGGTCGACGTGTTCGTGCGCAAGCTGCGCCAGAAGCTCGAGAAGGCCTCGCCGAACTGGCGCTACATCCACACCCACTTCGGGATCGGCTACCGCTTCGCGCCCGAGCCGGTCGAGGGCGCGGAGGTCGTGACGCCCGTGGCCGAGGCCGTGGCGCGCGAGGCGGCCGAGTCCGCCGAGACGGCGGCCGCGGCGGCCGAGTCCGTCTATCGTTGACGGCGTGAAGCACGTCCGCAACTTCGCGATCGTCGCGGTCCTGGCGTTCGGCGTCTACGCCCTGCCGGGCGGGGACACGGCCGCCGACCTGTTCGGCGCCACGCTGTTCGTGATCCTGACGATCGGGATCGGCCTGCTGGCCGCGCGCCTGTACCGCGAGCGCCGCTTCGACATCGAGGCGCTCGGCGACCGCTGGCGGCTCGTGCTGTACGGGGCGCTGGGCGCGATCGTGCTCGCGCTGGCCGCCTCCCCGGAGCTGTTCGACACCGGCCTGGGGACCGTCGCGTGGATCGCGATCATGGCCGCGTGCGTCTACGCGCTCGTGCGCGTGTTCCGCCACGCGCGCGAGTACTGAGCTTCGTTGCCGTTCTGACGCAGTTCCGGCGCAGACTGGTGGTCCGCTGACACATCTGCCGCGCCAGGCTTCGTGGCCATGGCGCGAGGGCAGCGAGGACAGGCGGCGGTGGAGCTGGTGGCGCTGCTGCCGCTCGTCGCGCTGCTGGGCCTGCTGGCGTGGCAGGCGGTCGTCGCCGGGCAGGCGGTGTGGCTGTCGGGTGCGGCGGCGCGGGCGGCCGCGCGGGCCGACGCGATCGGGGCCGACGCGCAGGCGGCGGCGCGCGGGGTGCTGCCCGGGTCCTTGGCGCGCGGCACGCGCGTGGTGGGGGAGGGCGACACCGCCGGCGACGTGACCGTGCGCGTGGCGATCCCGGCCGTGGTCGGCGGGATCGAGCTGGCGGCGATCCGGACGCGGGCGCGCTTCGCGCCGCAGGAGGGGTGACGGGTGGGGCCGCGTGGGACCGTGCGCGTGCTCCGGGCGCGGAATGCGCATGTCTCGGGCGCCCGCGGGCAGGCGACGGTCGAGCTGGTGGGGATGCTGCCCATCCTCGTGGTGGTCGCGCTGGCGGCGGCGCAGCTCCTGGCGGCGGGCGTGGCGCGCGAGCTGGCCGGCCACGCGGCGCAGGCGGGCGCGATGGCGCTGCTGCAGGGCGGCGAGGCCGGCCGGGCCGCGCGCGACGCGGTGCCCGGCTGGGCGCGCGACCGCATGACCGTCTCGGTGCGCGGCCGGCGCGTCGAGGTCGTGCTGCGCCCGCCGGCGCCGGTGCGCGCGGTCGGCGACGGGCTGGCGGCGCGGGCCGTCGCGACGGCTGGGGCCGAGTCGTGAGCGCGGTCGCGCGCTGGTTCGTGCGGCCCGCGGGCGAGGCGCGCGCCCCGGCGGCGCGCGAGGTGCGGGCCGGGCGCGCGGCGCCGCCGGCCCTGGCGATCGTCGCCGCCGGCCCGGCGGCGCTGCCCGCCGCCGCGGCGGCCGCGCTGCGCCACGCCGGCAGCGGGGCGGTCGTGCTGTGCTGCTGGCGGGTGGCCGGGGCCGGGCGCGCGCGGGGCGTCGTCCCGCTGCCGGCGGCCCGGCGGCTGGCCGCGTCGCTGGCGGCGCGGGGGCTGGAGGCGGTCGCGTCCGGCCGGCTCGTGCGCGTGGCGCTGCCGGCCGGCGACGCGCAGGCGGTCGCCGCGCTGCGCCGCGCGGAGGCGGCCTGCGGCGCCGCGCCGTGCGTCCCGGTCGTGGGCGGGCCGCGCGGGCCGGCGTGGGACCCGGTGCTGGCCGAGCGCGACCTGGTGCTGGTGCACGGTGACGACCCGGCGGTGGTGGGGCTGGCGGTCGCGCGGCTCGCCGCCGAGCGCTGCGCCGCGGCGCCGCTGGACGGGGCGCCGCCGCGGCCGCTGCGGGGGCTGGCGGTGGCCGGCCTGGTCCTGCCCGCGCCGCGGCCGCGGTCGCCGCGGTCGCCGCGGTCGCCGCGCGCCGCCGACGGGCAGGCCGCGGTGCTGCTCGTCGCGATCCTCTGCGCGGTCCTGCTCGGCGCGGCGGTCCTCGGCCTGCTGGCCGCCGGCGTCAACGCGCACGGCCGCCAGCAGCGGGCCGCCGACCTCGGCGCGCTCGCGGCGGCTCGGCGCATGCACGACCTGCACCCGCGGCTGTTCGAGCCGGCGCTCGTCGACGGCGCGCCCAACCCCCGCCACCTCGAGCGCGCCGCGTACCTGGCGGCCGCGCGCGAGGCCGGCGAGGCGGTCGCGCGCGCCAACGGCGCCGACGCGGTGGCGGTCACGTTCCCCGACGCCGATCCGATCGCGCCCGCGCTCGTGCGCGTGGCGGTCGGCGAGCGCGTGGCGGTCACGGTCGCGGGCGCCCGCGAGCGCATCGACGTGCGGGCCAGCGCCGACGCCCGGATCGTCCCGGTCGCCGCGCCGGACGGGGCGGCGTGGGGCGACGAGTACCGCGGCCCGTTCGCGGTGCGCCAGGGCCGGCGGATGCGCCCCGACGTGGCCCAGGCCTTCGACCGCATGGCCGCCGCGGCCGCCGCCTGGACCTCTGTAGCCCTCGGCGGTCAGCGCATCGCCTACGGCTCGCTCTGTCAGGCCGGAAGCGCGCAGCTCCCGTGCGCGAGCCTCGACGTAGGGGGCGATGACCCGCGCGCGTCCCAGCCGAACGCCGGCCGCTCGCCGTGCCGCTAACGCTTCGCGCGTGCGCTGCGAGATCAAGCGTCGCTCGTACTGGGCGAACGTAGCCCGCACGTTGGCCATCATCTCGCCCTCGGGGGTGGTCGTGTCCACGCCGAGGTCAAGCGCCACGACACTCCACCGCTCGCGCTGCGCCCGCGCCATGAGCGACGCGAAGTCGAGCATGGAGCGTGAGAGGCGGTCGAGACGCGACACGCACAGCGCGTCAGCATCCCCAGCATCGAGAGCGTCGAGCGCGCACCGGATGCCAGGCCGGTTCATGTCCTTGGCGGAGTAGCCCGCGTCCTCGATGAACTCGACCGACCAACCGCGTCGGTCGGCTTCCGCCTGGATCGCCGAACGCTGAGCGTCGATGCCCGCGCCGCTGTTCGCCTGCTCGGCCGTCGACACGCGGAGGTAGCCGAGGACCCTCATCCGCCCCGTCCAAGACCCGCGAGCAGTCGTGCCCGCCGGTGGACCGCGCCCGCGTAGGTGGCGACTTCCGCCCATGCGGCGCGGCGGTCGTTGTCGTTGTCGCTGGCTACCGAGACGGCGACGACGAGCCGTGCCATCAGCGCCTTGATCTCGGTCGCGCGCTCGGTGTCTGACTTGCCGCGCGCGGGGACGCGCGTAGGCTTCGACTTGTCCATGGAGATCACTCCTCCTGGGCCATGGCCCCGGACGGTTACCGCCGTCGCGGGGCCGACTAGTGGTTGAAGCCCTCACCGTAGCTGCTCCCAAGACCACCGTCAACGGAGCAGTATCCGGGAAAATCCCTGCTTATGGGCAGTTTTTCGCGGTAGTTGTCCCACAGGCGGAGAATGAAGCGAAGTGGTACGAAGGCCCTGGACCGGACGGAATTCCGATCTGGCGCGCGTCCGCTGTGCGTGTCACCCTGCCGGCGATGTCGACTGGACACTCCTTCAACCCGCTGGACCGCGTCGAGCTTGGTCGCAGCGTTGGTCGCGCCCTGCTCCTGAGCGAGTGCGGTCCTCTGCCGCCCGAGCCGTTCGCCGGAGCGGGCATCTACGCCATCTACTACCAAGGCGACTTCGACGCCTACGCGCCGCTGGCCATCCCCGGCTGCGTGTGGCCAATCTACGTCGGTCGAGCCATGCCGTCCGGTGGTCGCAAGGGTCTTGTTGGACTCGACGCCTCGCCCGGACCTAAGCTGCACGCGCGCCTGCGTGAGCACGCCAAGTCGCTTGACGCCGCGACCAACCTGAAACGCGATCACTTCCGCTGCCGCTACCTGGTCGTGGACGACATCTGGATTCCCTTGGCGGAACGACTCCTGATCGGCCACTACCGCCCGGTCTGGAACGGCGTCGTTGACGGCTTCGGCATCCACGACCCTGGCGGCAAGCCGGGCGGACGAACGGGCCGCGCGGGGCAGATGAAGTCGCTGTGGGACACCCTGCATCCCGGACGCGCGTTCGCTGATGGTCGCGAGGAGAAGGCGTCGGTCGAGGAGATCCGCGACCGGATCGCGGAGCACCTGTTCGAGCACCCGCCTCGCGACGAGGAGATGCCCGTTCTCGGCGAACCGCCTGCAAGCGATGAGGAAGTGGGCGAGGAGGACGACGCGTAGGCCGGACGAGACCCCTTCATGGGCCCAGAAGGGGTCGACGTCTGTCCGACGCTTGCGCTTCACTCCTCCTGCGTGAGCACCATCGTCGAGCAGCAGGACGCGGCCACTGATCCTCGCGCGCTTGTAGCCGATCCGACCTCTATCGAGTTGTTCGCTGGCGGCGGCGGGATGGCCCTCGGTCTTCACCTTGCAGGCTTCTCCCACAAGGCCGTGAACGAGCTTGACGGTCGATCTGTCGAGACGTTGGAAGCGAACCGGCGGCAAGTCGGCGGATGGCCGCTCAAGCCCGGCGATGTGACGAAGCAGGCGTGGGACGGCTTCCATCGCGACGTGACGCTGATCGCGGGTGGCGCGCCGTGCCAGCCGTTCAGCATCGGCGGCGTCCACCGAGGCGACGGCGACCCTCGCAATCTCTGGCCCGCCTTCATCGACGTTGTCGACCGTGTCCGCCCGCTGGCGGCCATCGGGGAGAACGTACGCGGGCTGACGCGGCCCAGCTTCCTGCCGTACTTGGACTACATCTGCGACCGGCTGTCCGCTCCAACGCTCAAGCCGGAGGTAGACGAGTCGTGGCAGGAGCACGACGCGCGCCTTCGGGAAGCACTCGCGTATGAGGACTTGGAGGACGACGAGCGGTACCTGGTCGACCGTCGCGTGGTCCTCGCGGCGGACTACGGCGTCCCGCAGATGCGCTACCGCTTGTTCATCGTCGCGTTCCGCGCCGACACGGGGGTGCAGTGGAACGCTGATGCTCCCTACGGTGAGCGCTGGACGTGGCCCGAGCCGACCCACAGCCGTGAAGCCCTACTGGCAACGCAGGAAGATGGCACGTACTGGGAACGCCACGGGATCGCGCCGAGGACGCTGGACCTCCCCGCGCGTCGTCTCGCGGAGCTTGATCGCGCCCGGAGGAAGATGCTGGTTGGCGAAGTGAAGCCGTGGCGCACGTTGCGCGACGCGCTGACAGGTCAACTGGACGACGACGGCTTCAAGCCGCTGCCTGAGCCGGTCGACGGGCGGGAGACAGGCGGCTTCAACTTCCACATCGGCATCCCTGGAGCGCGGCTCTACAAGGGCCACTCCGGCAACGCGCTGGATGCGCCGGCGAAGACGATCAAGGCGGGTGTCCACGGTGTCCCCGGTGGCGAGCACATCGCTCTACTTGACGACGGCAGCCATAGGTATCTGACGGTTCGCGAGTGCGCGCGGGTGCAGACCTTCCCGGATTCCTGGGTGTTCAAGGGTCCGAGGTCGGAGGCCAGTCGCCAGATCGGGAACGCGGTGCCTGTGCGGCTTGCGAGGATCATGGGAGAGCATGTCCGCGACGCTCTCGCCCGTGGCCTTCAAGGCGAAGAAGACTGAGCCGCAGCTGCGCGACGCGGCTACCACGTCGCGCATCATGGCGAGGGTCAAGGGTCGCGACACGGAGCCGGAACTAGCGCTCCGTAGAGCGCTGCATGCTCGCGGCCTGCGCTACAGGGTGCACCCGCGTGACGTGACCGGGCGGCCCGACCTCGTCAATCGCTCGCGTCGCGTCGCGGTGTTCGTGGACGGCGACTTCTGGCACGGCAACCCGGCGGAGTGGCAGCGGCGTGGGTTCGCGTCGATGGAGGAGCAGTTCCCCAAGGGCAAGCGCGAGTACTGGACGGCGAAGCTACGCCGCAACATCGCTCGAGACCAGGAGGTCACAGCGGCGTTGGAGTCAGACGGGTGGACCGTCGTCCGGCTGTGGGAATCCGAAATCCGCGCGAACGTGGAGGGAGCGGCTGACAGGGTGGAAGCTGCATGGCGACACTGAAGGCACATCCCCTCTGGGCCGAGCACAAGCCCACCCCGGAGACTTGGCGTGCGCCCCGAGGTCGCTCGATGGCTGAGGCCGTCGCCGAGCAAGACGACGCGGCTGGAGGCGCTGGTCAGCGCGTGGTGACCCTCGATGGTGGACGGCGTTCGACCGGGTCCATCGAGTTGAAGTTCCTTGGTGGGCGGCGCATCTACGCCTACCTTCGCTATACCGACAATGGGAGGACGGTGGCGGTATACGTGGGCGAGGCTACGGGCGAGACGCGCATGGAGCGCCTACGGTCAGCGTGGAGGATCGTGCACGCGCGCGGGTTGACGCGGCGCGGCTGAGCAGTTCAAGCGCATCCTCGGCGGGTGCGCCGACGTCGTGGCGTGCCTGGCAGCGTCCGCAACGCTGACGGGGACGCGCACGGCCAGGGCCGCAAGTCGTACCGGCCTGGGGAGCGTCACGCCGCGCTCGCCGTCAACCTCGCGGGCAGTATGGCGCTGTCGCCATGGAGACGCACCAGGCCCGCGACGCGCCTTGAGGACGCGACGAGGGGACGGCGGCGCGCTGGCCGCCGCCCGCCCATCCCGGCGGTGATCTAGCCGGTCATGGGTTCCTAGGGGCGCTGCGCGAGAAGTTCGCCCCGTCCCACGCGCGCGTGTCGTCCTCGCTGTGGCGGGGCGTCGACGACGATGATGGGCATCCCTTCGGGAAGCGGGAACCACTGATGGGAGCCCTGGCACTGGGGGTTCGTCCTCAACGCCGGGAGCAACGCGGCGATGGCCCGCCGCCGCGGCGGCGACGGGGAGCGCGGCGGCGCGCTGCCGACGTTCGTGCCGGAGCGCTACGCGCCGGCGATCTCGCGCGCGGCGCAGCGCTGGAACGTGTCGGCGACGCTGCTGGCCGCGCAGCTCCAGAAGGAGTCGGGCTTCAACCCGTTCGCGGTCTCGCCGGCGGGCGCGCGCGGGATCGCCCAGTTCATGCCGGGCACGGCGGCCGCCTACGGGCTGGCCAACCCGCACGACCCCGACGCCGCGATCGACGCGCAGGCGCATCTCATGCGCGACCTGCTGCGGCAGTTCGGCTCGGTCCCGCTCGCGCTGGCCGCCTACAACGCCGGGCCGGCGCGCGTGGCCGCCTGCGGCTGCGTGCCGCCGATCCCCGAGACCACGGCCTACGTGGCGGCGATCCTCGGGCTGATGGGCGGCGCCGGCGACCCGGCCGGCCTGGGCGGCCTGGAGATCCGGCTGGTGCGCTGAGATGCCCGACGTCCCCACGTTGCTTGTCAGCTTTTGCGTACCAGGGACGCAAAAGGCGACAAGCAACGGGAGGGGAGCGGCGCGGGGAGGAGAGGGCGGCGTGTGCCGGGCGCGGCCGGGGACAGGGGGTCCGGCCGCGCCCGCGACACACGCGGGACAGGTCCTCCGCGGGAGGAGAGGGAGAGCGCGGAGGTCCCACGCTCTCCATCGGACCCGCGTCCGGCGACCTTGAGCCCCGGATCCCCGAGATCGTTGGGGTTCGGACAATCGTCCAATCGGCCCCGTCACGGGCCGGGCCGCGTATGGTCCCGGCATGGCCTCACCGCTGGTCGCCTCCGCCGTGATGACGTCGGCGCTCGTGATCGCCGCGATCCTCGCGCTCGGCCTGCCGCTCTACCAGCTCACGCGGGACGGGGTGCTGCCACGGCCGTTCCGGCGCGGTCGCTGACCCCCTGCGGCGCCAGCGTCACCGGGATCCCGTTCAGGACCGCGGTGCCCGACACCGGCTCCAGCGTCTGCTCGTCGCTGAGCACGTTGCTGTTGGCGCCTGCGTGGCGCGCCGCCGTCGCCCAGCCGACCCCCTCGGCGTCGTGGCCCCAGCCGTGCGGGATCGACACCACGCCGGCCATCACGGCGTCGGTGACCTCCACCGGCAGCTCGATCTCGCCGACCTGCGAGCGCACGCTCGCGACCGCGCCGTCCGCGAGGCCCAGCCGCGCCGCGTCGGCGGGATGGACCTGGACCGTGCACCGCCGCGGCCCGGACACGAGCAGCGGCAGGTTGTGCATCCACGAGTTGTTCGAGCGCAGATCGCGGCGCCCGACGAGCAGCAGCTGCCCGTCGTCGCCCGGCGGCGGCGCCGCCAGCGCGTCGTGCAGGCGGTCGACGTCGGCGACCACGAGGTCCGGGGCCAGGCGGATGCGGCCGCCCTCGCCCAGCAGCTCCGGCAGCCGCGGCTCCAGCGGGCCGAGGTCGATCCCGTGCGGCTGCGCCTCCAGGTCGGCCAGCGTGAGGTCGTAGGGGCCGGCGCGCAGCATCGCGTCGAGGATGCGCTCGGGCCCGCGCCGCGGGGCGAGCGCCTCCAGCTCGACGCCGAGCCGCTGCGCGGTCGCCGCGGCGACGAAGTCGTCCAGCGCGTCCAGATCGGCGTCCGGGCCCTGGCCGGCCGCGATGCCGGTCAGGCGCAGCAGCGTCTGCCACTCGTCGGGCATCCCCTCGGGCCGCGGCAGCGCCGGCGGCGAGTAGTTGGCGACGTTGCGCACCGCGAACCCGTACAGCGCGATGTCGTAGTGCGAGCGCTCCAGCGGCGACGGCGCCGGCAGGATCACGTCGGCGTGGCGGGTCGTCTCCGTCACGTACAGGTCGACGGCGACCATGAACTCCAGCGACTCCAGCGCCTCGCCCAGCCGTCCCGCGTTGGGCGTCGACACCACCGGGTTGCCGGCCAGCGTGATCAGCGCGCGGACCTGCCCGTCGCCGGGCGTCTCGATCTCCTCGGCCAGGCAGGCGGCCGGCAGCTCGCCGAACACCTCGGGGCGGCCGCGCACGCGGCTGTGCCAGCGGCCGATGTGCGCCCGCCGCGGGCCGTCGCCGGTCGCCGGGCGCGTGAACATCGCGCCGCCCTCGCGGTCGAGGTTGCCGGTCAGCACGTTGAGGACGTCGACGAGCCACGAGGCGGTGGTGCCGAACGCCTGCGTCGTCGTGCCCATCCGCCCGTACACGACCGCGCGATCGGCGGCGGCAAGCTCGCGGGCCAGCCGCCGGATCGTCGCGGCGTCGATCCCGGTCGGGACCGCGACGAGCTCGGGCGCGAACGGCGCCGCCAGTGCGGCGACCGCGTCGATCCCGTCGCACATCGCCTCCAGGCGGCCGGGAGCGACGAGCCCCTCCTGGAACAGCGTCGCCACCATCGCCATCAGCAGCAGCGCGTCGGTGCCCGGGCGGATCGGCACGTGCTCGTCGGCCGCCTGCGCGGTGCGGGTGCGGCGCGGGTCGACGACCACCACCCGCCCGCCGCGCGCCTGGATCGCGCGCAGCCGCCCGCGCACGTCGGGCGCGGTCATCAGCGAGCCGTTGGACGTCAGCGGGTTGGCGCCGAGGATCAGCAGGTGGTCGGTGCGGTCGAGGTCGGGCACCGCGACCGACAGCGGCCCGCCGAACATCAGCGCCGACGCGAGCTGCTTGGGGTACTGGTCGACGGTGCTGGCCGAGAACACGTTCTTCGTGCCCAGCGCCTTCAGCAGCACCCGCCCATAGATCATCGCCGACAGGCTGTGGGCGGACGGGTTGCCCAGGTAGGCGGCGATCGCGTCCCGGTCGCCGCCGGCGCGCTCGAGCACGCCGCGCAGGCCGGCGTCGACGAGCGCGAACGCCTCGTCCCACGAGCACGGTCGCAGCGTCCCGTCGGCGGTGCGCCGCATCGGCGTGCGCAGCCGGTCGTGGTCCTCGTGGAGCTGCTGCAGCGACACGCCCTTGGGGCACAGGAAGCCGTGCGAGAACACGTCGTCGGCGTCGCCGCGGATCCGCGTGACGCGGCCCCCGTCGATCGTCAGCTCCAGACCGCACGTCGCCTCGCACAGCGGGCATGTCCGGATCGCGGTGGCGGACATGGGCGGATGCTACTCCCGTGTCAGCAGGCCGCGCTCGGCCACCAGCCCGGCGTCGAGCGTCTTGTAGCCGACCGAGTCGAACACGACCGTGAGCTGGTCGCCCTCGATCCGCCCGATCGTGCCCTCGCCCCACTCGCCGTGGGTGACCCGGTCGCCGACCGCGAACCCGGCCGCCTCCGGGGTCGCCGCCTCGTCCTCGCCCAGGCCGGCGTCGCACAGGTCGCAGTTCCCGCACGGCGGGTCGTAGGCCTCGCCGAAGTAGCCGAGCACGAACGCGCGGCGGCAGCCGCGCCGCTCCTCCGCGTAGGCGCGCATCATCTCCACGCGCGAGCGGTCGAACGCGTGGCGGTCCTCCTCGGCCCGGGCCGCGTGCTCGACGGCCTCCTCGATCGCGTCCAGCCCGCCGACCGCGCGCACCCGCCCGTCGTCGCGCACCTCGAGGAAGCCCTCCTCCTCGAGGCGGTGCACCGCGGTCGCCAGCTTCGTCTTGGACAGCCCCAGCTCCTCGCGCACGTCGGAGGGGTCGACGGGCCGGTTGGCGACGGCGAGCACGTGCGCGACGCGCTCCATCGCCGCGCGGTCGACCACGCCGCTCGCGAAGAAGCGCCGCAGCCCGAGATCCTCGGGCCGGTAGAACAGCAGCGCCCGTGCCGGCTGCCCGTCGCGCCCGGCGCGGCCGACCTCCTGGTAGTAGGCGTCCAGCGACGCGCTCACGTCGTGGTGGAAGACCCAGCGCACGTCGGGCTTGTCGACGCCCATGCCGAAGGCGATCGTCGCCACGACGACGTCGAGGCCGCCGTCCTCCATGAACGCGGCCTGCACCTCCTCGCGGCGCCCGCCGCTCAGGCCGCCGTGGTAGGCGGCGGCGCGCACCCCGCGCGCCGCCAGCTCGGACGCGACCTCCTCGGTCGCGCGCTTCGTCGCGACGTACACGATCCCCGGCCCCTCGGCGGCGACCACGGCGTCGACCAGCGCGCGGCGCTTGTGGCCGGCGTCGCGGAAGTGCTCGACGCCGAGCCAGATGTTCGGCCGGTCGAACCCGCGCACGACGATCTCGGGGTCGCGCAGCCGCAGCAGCTCGACGATGTCCTCGCGCACCGGCGGCGTGGCCGTCGCGGTCAGCGCCAGCACGGTGGGGCGCCCGAGCCGGTCGATCACGTCGTCGAGGCGCAGGTAGTCGGGCCGGAAGTCGTGGCCCCACTCCGACACGCAGTGCGCCTCGTCGACCACGAACAGCGAGACGCGCGCCTCGCTCAGCCGCGCCAGGACCTCCTCGTTGGCGAGCTGCTCGGGCGCCAGCAGCACGTACTCGAGCTCGCCGTCCTCGGCCTCCTCGAACACCGCCTCGCGCGCGCCGGCGCTCAGCGTCGAGTTCAGGACCGCGGCGTCGTGCTCGCCCTGCACCTGGTCGCGCTGCAGCGCGATCAGCGGCGACACGACGACGGTGGCGCCGTCGATGAGCTGGCCCGCGATCTGGTAGATCGCGGTCTTGCCCGACCCGGTCGACATGATCGCGACGGTGTCGCGGCCGGCCAGGACCGACTCGATCGCCTCGCGCTGGCCGGGCCGCAGCGCCCGGAAGCCGAAGCGCTCGCGGGCGATCTCGTCGATGCGGTCGGGCACCGGCCCGACCCTATCCTGAGAGGGGATGGCAGAAACGGGTGCACGGGTCCACGAGCAGCGCCGGCACCTCCCCGACGGTCCCGGCGTCTACCTCTTCCACGACGCCAAGGGCAAGGTCATCTACGTCGGCAAGGCGAAGTCGCTGAAGAAGCGCGTCGCCTCGCACTTCTCCAACCCGGTGACGCGCGGCGCCTACCAGATGACCGAGGAGATCGACTCGGTCGACTACCTGCTGGTGGCCAGCGAGGCGGAGGCGCTGCTCGTCGAGCAGAACTTCATCAAGCAGTACCAGCCGCGCTTCAACATCCGGCTGCGGGACGACAAGTCGTACCCGTTCATCGCGATCTCGATGGAGGAGGAGTTCCCGCGCGTCTACTTCACGCGCGAGCGCCATCGCCGCAACCGCCTGTACTTCGGCCCCTACAGCAACGCCAAGCGGGTGCGCGGCACGCTGGACCTGCTCGGCAAGGTCTTCCAGTTCCGCTCCTGCCAGGGCCCGGAGCCGGGCCGCCGCTCCGGCTCGCCGTGCCTGGACTACTACATCAAGCGCTGCGGGGCGCCGTGCGTCGGCTACGTCGACCGCGACGGCTACATGGAGGCGATCGACGGCGTGATCGCGTTCCTGTCGGGCCGCTACCGCGAGATCGAGCGCGACCTCGAGGCGCGGATGCGGGCCGCGGCCGAGGCGCAGGAGTACGAGCAGGCGGCGCTCGAGCGCAACCGGCTCAACGCGGTCCGCTCGCTGCTGGAGCGCCAGCGGGTCGCCAACGAGTCGGTCGGCACGCTCGACGCGGTCGCCGTCGCCGTGCAGGGCACCGACGCCAACGCGCAGGTGTTCCAGGTGCGCGACGGCGTGCTCTCCGACCGCCAGTCGTTCTACCTCTCCAACGAGGGCGAGCGCGACCTCGAGCAGGTCGTCGAGGAGTTCGTCCTGCAGTACTACGCCGAGGCGATGTCGATCCCGGCGCAGATCCTCGTCCAGTCCCCGGTGGACCCCTACCTGGGCGAGGCGCTGGCCGAGCGCCGCGGCGGCAAGGTCGAGTTCCGCGTGCCCGAGCGCGGCGACAAGCGGCGCATCCTCGACCTCGCCGAGCGCAACGCCAAGCTCGCGCTCGACCAGGAGAAGCTGAAGACCGAGCGCCGCCGCCAGCAGCGCGTCGAGGCGCTCGACGGGTTGCAGCAGGCGCTCGCGCTCGACGCGCTGCCGCTGCGGATCGAGTGCTACGACATCTCGAACCTGATGGGCACCCACCAGGTCGCCTCGATGGTCGTCTTCGAGGGCGGCGCGCCGAAGAAGAGCGACTACCGCCGCTTCCGCATCCGCGGCAACGAGGAGGGCGTGCCCGACGACTTCGCGGCGATGGCCGAGGTCCTGGGCCGCCGGCTGGCGCAGTGGGAGCGCCAGGCCGATCTGTCGCCGCACGACCCCGAGTACGACCCGTCGTTCGCGGCGCTGCCGAACCTCGTCGTCATCGACGGCGGCCCGGGCCAGCTCTCGGCGGGCCTGAGCGTCCTGCAGGGCTTCCGCGATCGCGGCGTCGCCGTGATCTCGCTGGCCAAGCGGATCGAGGAGGTCTTCCGACCCGGCGTGCGCGAGCCGCTGCGCCTGGCCCACGACACGCCCGAGCTGCAGCTCCTGCAGCGCGTGCGCGACGAAGCGCACCGCTTCGCGATCACCCATCACCGCGGCCGCCGCGACCGGGCGATGACGAGCTCGGTCCTCGACGACCTGCCCGGCATCGGCCCGACGCGCAAGCGCGCGATCCTCAAGCACTTCGGCTCGCCGGAGGCGTTCCTGGCCGCCAGCCGCGAGGAGCTCGAGGCGGTGCCGGGGCTGCCGGGCAAGGTCGCGCGCGATCTGTGGACGAGCCTGCACAAGACCGGCGTCTGACGCGGTGGGCAGAATGGAGCGCATGGCCACCACCCCGACCGCCCGGCAGCCGGGCGACAGCCCGCTCGCCGGCTCGCGGCTGCAGGACCTGGTCGTCATCACCGGCTTCTCGGGGGCGGGCAAGTCGACGGCGATGCAGGTGTTCGAGGACGCCGGCTACTTCTGCGTCGACAACCTGCCGCCGGAGATGATCCGCGGCCTCGTGGAGCTGTTCGTGCACGAGGGCTCCAAGGTCGAGCACGCGGCGGTGGTGTCCGACGTGCGCGGCGGCGCCTACTTCGAGACGCTGTCGGCGGTCCTCGACGACCTCGCCGCGCTCGGGGTGCGCCATCGCGTCCTGTTCCTCGACGCCGACGACACGACGCTGCTCACCCGCTACAAGGAGACGCGCCGCCGCCACCCGCTGGCGCCCGAGGGCAGCGTCGCGGCCGGCATCGCCGAGGAGCGGCGCATCCTCGCGGGCGTGCGCGCGCGCACGAACATCGTCACGGTCATCGACACGAGCGGGATCAGCGCCGCGTCGCTGCGCCGCCGCATCGCCGACGAGTTCCTGCCCCGCCAGGCCAGCACGCGGCTGGCGGTCACGTTCGCCTCGTTCGGCTTCAAGTACGGCCCCGCCCGCGACGCCGACCTCGTCTTCGACGTGCGCTTCCTGCCCAACCCGCACTACGTCCCCGAGCTGAAGCCGCTCACCGGCCGCGACGCGCGCGTTGTCGAGTACGTCGCGCGCGAGGGCAAGCTCGACCGGTTCTACGGCCACCTCGAGCCGCTGCTGGACTTCCTGCTGCCCCAGTACGTGGCCGAGGGCAAGTCGCACCTCATGGTCGCGATCGGCTGCACCGGCGGCCGCCACCGCTCGGTCGCGATCGCCGAGCACCTCGGGGCGCGCTACGCCGACCGCGACGACGTGTGGGTCGAGGTGGCGCACCGCGACATCACGAAGGCCGACCCGCCGCGGCCCCGCACGTGATCCACCACCTCGGGGTGGAGGTGCGCGACCTCGCCGCCTCCGCGCGCTTCTACGACGCCGTCTTCTTCGCGCTCGGGATCCGGCGCCTGCACGAGGCGCCGTCGGCGATCGCCTACGGCGTGATGGAGCCGACGTTCTGGATCGTGCAGCGCGGCCGCCCGCCGGCGCCCGGGTACGGGCACGTCGCCTTCTCGGCCAGCGGCCGCGCCGCGGTCGAGGCCGCCTACGCGGCGGGCATCGCCCACGGCGGGCGCAGCGACGGCCCGCCCGGCCCGCGGCCCCAGTACGGACCGCGGACGTTCGCCGCCTACCTGCGCGACCCCGACGGCCTGCGCGTGGAGCTCGTGGCCGGGTAGAGGCCTCCCGGCACCCGACGCGGGTCCTGAGATACCGTCATCCGTCGGAGAACGCGCCAGAGCACTTCAGCCAAGGAGAACGTCAGCACAATGCCCGTACGCGTCGCGATCAACGGCTTCGGTCGCATCGGCCGCAACGTCTTCCGTGCCGCGCAGGCCGCCAAGGCGGACATCGAGTGGGTCGCGGTGAACGACCTCACCGATCCCGGCACGCTCGGCCACCTGCTGCGCTACGACTCGATCTACGGCCCGTACCCGGGCACCGTCGAGGTCGAGGGCGACGCGATCGTCGTCGACGGCACGCCGATCCGCGTGCTCGCCGAGCGCGAGCCCGCCAACCTGCCCTGGGGCGACCTCGGCGTCGACGTCGTCGTTGAGTCGACCGGCTTCTTCACCAAGCGCGAGGGCGCGGCCAAGCACCTCGACGCGGGCGCCAAGAAGGTCATCATCTCCGCGCCGGCCACCGAGCCGGACGTCACCGTCGTGCTCGGCGTGAACTTCGAGGACTACGACACGTCCAAGCACGACATCATCTCCAACGCCTCGTGCACGACGAACTGCCTGGCGCCGTTCGCCAAGGTCGTCAACGACGCGATCGGCATCAAGCACGGCCTGATGACGACGATCCACGCGTACACGCAGGACCAGAACCTGCAGGACGCGCCGCACAAGGACCTGCGCCGCGCCCGCGCCGCCGCGCTGTCGCTCATCCCGACGTCGACCGGCGCCGCCAAGGCCGTCGGCCTCGTGCTGCCGGAGCTGAACGGCAAGCTCAACGGGTTCGCGGTCCGCGCCCCCGTCCCGACCGGCTCGCTCGTCGACCTCACGTTCGAGGCGGCCAAGGAGACCACGGTCGAGGAGGTCAACGGCGCGCTGAAGGCCGCCGCCGACACCGGCAAGCTCGCCGGCATCCTCAAGTACACCGAGGACCCGATCGTGTCGGCCGACATCATCGCCAACCCGTACTCGTCGATCGTGGACGGCAAGCTCACGAACGTCATCGACGGCACGCTGGTGAAGGTCGTCTCCTGGTACGACAACGAGTGGGGCTACAGCAACCGGGTCGTCGACCTGGTCCAGAAGGTCCTCTAGCCGCATGCGGACGCTGGACGACCTCGACGTCGCGGGGCGGCGCGTACTCGTGCGCGTGGACTTCAACGTCCCGCTGAAGGACGGCGAGATCACGGACGACACGCGCATCCGCTCGGCGCTGCCGACGCTGAGGGAGCTGCGCGAGAAGGGCGCGGCGAAGCTCCTGCTCGTCTCCCACCTGGGGCGGCCGAAGGGCCAGCCGGTGCCCGAGTACTCGCTGGCGCCGGTGGCCCGGCGCCTGGAGGAGCTCCTCGGCGTGCCGGTGGGCTTCGGCGAGGACGCCGACGGCGAGGTCGTCCTGCTCGAGAACATCCGCTACGAGCCGGGGGAGACGAAGAACGACCCCGACCTGGCCCGGCGGCTGGCGGCGCTCGCCGACGTCTACGTCAACGACGCGTTCGGCACCGCGCACCGCGCGCACGCGTCGACCGAGGGCGTGGCCCACCTGCTGCCGAGCGCGGCGGGGCGGCTGCTGCAGCGCGAGGTCGAGGCGATCGGCGGGATCATGCAGGACCCGAAGCGGCCGTTCGTGGCCGTCGTCGGCGGCGCCAAGGTCACCGACAAGATCGGGGTCCTGACGCGCTTCCTGGAGGTCGCCGACGCCGTCCTCATCGGCGGCGCGATGGCGTTCCCGTTCCTGAAGGCGCAGGGCCACGCGGTCGGCGCGTCGCTGTGCGCCGACGAGGACGTCGAGGCCGCGCGCGGGCTGCTCGGAGACGACAAGCTGAAGCTGCCGGTCGACCTCGTGCTCGGCCGTGAGTTCTCCGCCGACACCGAGACGCGGGAGCTCGACGGCGTCGACGTGCCCGACGGCTGGATGGGGCTCGACATCGGACCCCGGACGGCCGCGAGCTACGGCGAGGCGATCGCCGGCGCGGGCACCGTCTGCTGGAACGGGCCGATGGGCGCGTTCGAGCTCGCGCCGTTCGCCGCAGGCACCAAGGCCGTGGCCGAGGCGGTCGCCGCCTCGCCCGGCACAACCGTCGTGGGCGGCGGCGACTCGGTCGCCGCCGTCGTCCAGTTCGGGCTCGCCGATCGCGTCGACCACGTGTCGACGGGCGGCGGTGCCTCGCTGGAGCTGATCGAGGGCAAGGCGTTGCCCGGAGTGGAGGCCCTGAAGTGAGTCGTACGCCCTTCATCGCGGGCAACTGGAAGATGCACAAGACGATCGCGGAGGCCGAGGCGTACGTCGCTGGCCTGCTGCCGCTCGTCGGCGACGTCGACGGCATCGACGTCGCGCTGTGCGTGCCGTTCACGGCGCTGCAGGCGGTCGTGGACTCGACGCGCGGATCGAGCGTCGAGGTGTTCGCCCAGAACATGCACTGGGCCGAGCAGGGCGCCTACACCGGGGAGATCTCGGCGGCGATGCTCAACGAGCTCGACGTGCACGGCACGCTGCTCGGCCACAGCGAGCGGCGCGAGCTGTTCGGCGAGACCGACCGCGCGCTGCAGCAGAAGGTCCCGGCGGCGCTGGAGGCCGGCCTCAAGCCGATGCTGTGCGTCGGCGAGACCGAGGAGGAGCGCGACGCCGGCGAGACCGAGCGCAAGCTCCGCCACCAGGTCCAGGAGGCGCTGGAGAAGGTGCCGACCGACCGGCTGGCCGAGGTCACGATCGCCTACGAGCCGATCTGGGCGATCGGCACCGGCAAGGTGGCGACGCCCGAGCAGGCCCAGGAGGCGTGCGGGTTCGTCCGCGCGCTCGTCGCCGGGTTCGACAAGGCGGCGGCCGAGCAGACCCGCATCCTGTACGGCGGCTCGGTGAAGCCCGAGAACGCCGGCGAGCTGCTCGCGCTCCCGGACATCGACGGCGCGCTCGTCGGCGGGGCCTCGCTGGACCCGGCGTCGTTCGCGGCGATCGTCGACGCCGTGAGGGCCTGACCGATGGCGCCGCTGCCGGTGCCGTCCGTCGTGCTCGTCGTGCTCGACGGCTGGGGGCTGGCGCCGGAGGGCCCGGGCAACGCGGTCGCGCTCGCCGACACGCCGGTGATGGACGACCTGTGGGCGCGGTTCCCGCACGCGCGGTTGCGCACGTCGGGGCCCGACGTCGGCCTGCCGCCCGGGCAGATGGGCAACTCCGAGGTCGGGCATCTGAACCTCGGGGCGGGCGCGGTCGTCAAGCAGGACCTGCTGCGCATCGACGAGGCGCTGGCCGCCGACCCGGTCGACAACGACGTGCTGCGCGCGGCGATGTCGCGCGGCGGGCGCGTGCACCTCATCGGGCTCGTGTCCGACGGCGGCGTGCACTCGTCGCTGGACCACCTCGAGGCGCTCGTGCGCCTGGGCCGCGAGGTCGGCGTCGACGACCTCGTCATCCACGCGTTCACCGACGGCCGCGACACCGCGCCGAAGGCCGGGGTCGGCTACCTGGAGCGGGTCGAGTCGTGGGACGGCGCGCGGGTCGGCTCGGTCATCGGCCGCTACTACGCGATGGACCGCGACAAGCGCGCCGAGCGCACCGAGGCGGCGCGGGCGCTGCTCGTCGACGGCGTCGCCGAGCACCACGTCGAGCGCGCCAGCGACGCGGCGCGCGAGGCGTACGCGCGCGGCGAGACCGACGAGTTCATCGTCGCGACCACGGTCGGCCCCGAGGCGCGGATCCGGCCCGAGGACACGGTGATCGCGTTCAACTTCCGGCCCGACCGGATGCGCCAGATCACGACGGCGCTGAACCACGATCCCGAGCGGTACGTCACGTTCACCGAGTACGTCGAGGGCTGGCCGTACCCGATCGCGTTCCCGCCGCACCGGCCGCAGACGACGCTGACCGCGGTGATCAGCCGCCACGGCCTCAGGCAGCTCCACGTGGCCGAGACCGAGAAGTACCCGCACGTCACCTACTTCTTCGGCGGGGGCGAGGAGAGCGAGTACGAGGGCGAGGTCCGCCACATGGTGCCCTCGCCGCGCGACGTCCCCACCTACGACCACAAGCCGGCGATGAGCGCGCCCGAGGCGGCGCGCGCGTTCGTCGACGCGTGGCGCGCCGACGGGTTCGCGTTCGGGATCATCAACTTCGCCAACGCCGACATGGTCGGCCACACCGGCGTGATCCCGGCCGCGGTCGAGGCCGTCGAGACCGTCGACCGCTGCCTGGGCGAGGTCGTCGCGGCGGTGCAGGAGTCGGGCGGCGTGTGCGTCGTCACCGCCGACCACGGCAACGCCGACCACATGCTCGAGCCCGACGGGTCGCCGAACACGGCGCACTCGCTCAACCCGGTGCCGCTCGTCGTCACGCTCGACGGGCTCGTGCTGCGCGAGGAGGGCATCCTCGCCGACGTCGCGCCCACGGTCCTGCAGCTGCTGGGCATCGAGCAGCCGCCCGAGATGACGGGCGAGTCCATGATCGCCTCCGCCTGACGGGCGGGCGCCGTGGCCGTCTTCGACGCGCACCTGCACGTCGTCGACCCCCGGTTCCCGCTGGTGGCGAACGACGGGTTCGTCCCGGCGCCGTTCTCGGTGGACGACTACCGCGCGCGGGTCGCCGGCCTGGACGTCCGCGGCGGGGCGGTCGTCGCCGGGTCGTTCCACGGGACCGACCCGCGCTGGCTGCTCGACGCGCTCGCGCGCCTGGGGGAGGGGTTCGTCGGCGTCGCCCAGCTCCCGGCCGACGCCGGCGACGAGGAGATCCTCGCCCTCGACCGCGCGGGGGTGCGCGCGCTGCGCTTCACGCTGCGTCGCGGCGGCCGGCTCGACGAGCGCCTCGCCCGCCGGGCGTGGGAGCTGGCCGGCTGGCACACCGAGCTGTACGTCGACGCGCGGGAGCTGCCCGACGTTGCGCTGCCGGCGGTCGTCGTCGACCACCTCGGCCTCTCGCGGGCCGGCCTGCCGGCGCTGCTGGCCGCGGTCGAGCGCGGCTGGCGGGTGAAGGCGACGGGCTTCTCGCGCGGCGACCTCGACGTGCCCGCGGCGCTGCGGGCGATCGCGGCGGTGGATCCGGGGGCGCTGCTGTTCGGCACGGACCTGCCCGGCACGCGTGCGCCTGAGCCGTTCCGCGACGCCGACCTCGACCTCGTGCGCGACATCGCCGGCGAGCGGGCGCTGTGGGACAACGCGGCGGCGGTCTACCGGGTCGGGTCCTGAGGAGGGAGGAGGAGGGCGGCGGCCCACCGGCTCGCGACTGGGTCAGGGTCGTATGTGAGAGCCGGCGGACCGCCGCTGGTGCGTCCTAGGGGAGGATGCGCAGGGCCATCCTCCGGCACCTTGCTCAAGGCGAGGTCAAGATCCCGTGAAACCTCGCGAAAGCCAGTCCGGGAGCTCGCGCAGCACCGCGGGGTCGATCGCGTGGGCGATCGGCGACTCGCGGTAGGTGACGTCCGCGCCGGCGTCCTGGAGGCGGTCGCGCGCCTCGCGGCCGTAGTCGACCGAGATCACCGGGTCGTGCGACCCGTGCGCGATGTACGCCCGCAGCGGGCGCCCGGGGAAGGACCACCCGGGCACCGTCGGGATGAAGCCGCTCAGCGCGATCACGCCCGCGGGCGCGGGGCGGTCGGGGCCGAGCGCGAGCGCCCAGCTCATGACGGCGCCCTGCGAGAACCCGCCGACGACCGTGCGCTCGACCGGCACGCCGGTCGCGTCGAGCAGCGCCGCGAGGCGGTCGTAGGAGGCCGCGAACGTCGGCGGGTCGGGGAAGCCGACGCGCGGCACGACGTACCAGTGGCGCCCGCCGGGCGGCAGCGCCAGCGGGCCGCCGGCCGTGAGCCCGAGCAGGCGGCGCTCGGGGTCGATCAGGTCCAGCAGCCCGTACAGGTCGTGCTCGTCGGCGCCGCGGCCGTGCAGCAGCACGAGCGCGCCCTCGGGCTCACCGGCCGCGGGCCGGACGCGATGGTCCAGCGGCGCGGCGACGTCGCCCCTCATCGGGTCGCCGCCGTGCGCGTCCGCGGGTTCGTCAGCGGCGTCAGCGCCCGCTCGAGCTCCGGCCGGCGGTCCTCGTACTGCGGCGGCAGCTTCAGCGCCTCGCCGAGCGATTCGCGCGGCTCGTCGTAGTCGAAGCCGATGTCGCGCGTGGCCAGCTCGAACAGCACGCCGCTGGGCTCGCGGAAGTACACCGAGTGGAAGTACTGGCGGTCGATGATCGGCGTCGGGCGGGCGCCGGCCTGAAGCGCGGCGCGGGAGACGAGGTCGAGCTCGCCGTCATCGGCGGCCGACCAGGCGACGTGGTGGACGCTGCCGGCCGACTGGATGCCGGGCTCGGCGGGCGGGGCGTCGTAGGTCAGCAGGGCGCGGCGCTCGTCGCCGGCCAGCTCCCAGGAGGCGTCGCCGTCGCCGGTGCGGGCGAAGCCGATGCGCTCCAGCAGCGGGACGCTCCGCGCCGGGTCGGCCGCGTAGGCGCGCACGCCGTGGAAGCCCTGGAGGGCGTGCTCGGCGGGGATGCCGGCGGCGGCCGCCACGAGCGGGCGGTCCGGGACGTCGGCCACGACGAGCTCGTGCTCGAGCCCCTCGGGGTCGGCGAAGCGCAGCGTGCCCTCGGGCGTGCGGGCGGCGTCGTCCAGGCGCTTCTCCCAGAAGTCGATGGCCTCGGGCGAGCCGACGCGCCACAGGACGCGGTGGACCATGCCCGCGCCGGCGCGGCCCGGGCGGGCGCCGGGGAACTCGAAGAACGTGAGGATCGAGCCGGGCGTGCCGGTCTCGTCGCCGAAGTACAGGTGGTAGACGTCGGGCGCGTCGAAGTTGACGGTCTTCTTGACGAGGCGCAGGCCGAGCGTGCCGGCGTAGTAGTCGACGTTGCGTTGGGCGTCGCCGGTGATGGCGGTGACGTGGTGCAGTCCCTCGAGTGCCATGACGTTGTCCTCTCCCGGATGAAGTAGTTGCACGCACAACTATATCACGGCGTTGCTACGGTTGCTTGCGCCGCGAACGATCCGCCCGCCATGTCCTCCTCGTCGACCACCGCCATGCTGAGCCCGCGCGAGCTGCGCGCCTGGCGCGGCCTGCTGCGCGTCCACGCGAAGCTGGTGAAGGCGCTCGACGCGGAGCTCGAGCGTGAGCACGGGCTGAGCCTCACCACCTACGAGGTGCTGCTCTACCTCAACGACGCCGACGAGGGGCGCCTGCGCATGCACGATCTCGCCGCCAGCGTCCTGCTGAGCCGCAGCGGCCTCACGCGCCTGGTCGACCGCCTCGAGCGCGACGGCTTCGTCGAGCGCCAGGCCTGCGACTCCGACGCCCGCGGCTCGTTCGCCGTGATCACCGCCGCCGGCCGCGAGAAGCTCGCCGCCGCGCGCGCCACCCACCTGGACGGCGTCCGCCGCCACTTCCTCTCCCACCTCGACGACGCCCGCCAGGACCTGCTGGGCGACACGTGGGAGCAGGTCCTCGACGGCGCCGCCTGAGCGCCTCGTCGCCCCGCGCCCACCGCGCCCGCGCGCCGTTGTCGGTTCGCGATCGCAGAGCGAGCTCGATCCGACAACGGTGGCGTCGCGCTGGGCGCGTGCTGCATTCCTTCGCGCAGAAGACTTGACATCGAGAGACTGAGATTTCTATACTGGGGCCAGCAGATGTCAATCGACTGTGAGGAGGTGGATATGGCGCTTGTTCGCTGGGAGCCCGTGTCCATGAACCGGCTGTTCAACTCGCTCTTCGACACCCCGACCGGCTCGGCCCCCGTCCAGCGGCGCTGGGTGCCGGCGATGGACCTCGCCGAGACCGACGACGCGTACGTCCTGCGGATGGACCTCCCGGGCCTGACGCCCGAGGACGTCCGCATCGAGATGGAGGGGCGCGTCCTCACCGTGTCGGGTGAGCGCAAGGCCGAGCACGAGTCCGAGGAGGCGGGCTACCGCCGCATCGAGCGCTCGTTCGGCGCGTTCCGCCGGTCGCTGACGCTCCCGGACGGCGTCGACCCCGAGGCGATCACCGCCAACTTCGACGCCGGCGTGCTGACCGTGCGCGTCCCCAAGCCCGAGGCGATCAAGCCGCACAAGGTCGCGATCGCCGTGGAGGGCAAGGAGGCCAAGGCTCTGGAGAGCTGAACGGCCGAGCCCGTGCCGCCGCAGGGACGCGGCGGCCGCCGCACGGACGCGGCTCTCTAGGCTCCGGGGGCGATGAGCGCCCTCGAGATCCTGTCGCGCGACCCCGGCTCGCAGGCGCGGGCCGGGGTCTTGCGCACCGCGCACGGCGACGTGCGCACGCCCGCCTTCGTCCCGCTCGCGACGAAGGCGACCGTGAAGGGCCTCGAGCCCCGCGACGTGGCCGCGCTCGGCTACGACATGGTGCTCGGCAACACCTTCCACCTGTTCCTCGACCCGGGCCACGAGCGCATCGGGCGCTTCGGCGGCCTGCACCGCTTCATGCGCTGGGACGGCCCGATCATCACCGACTCGGGCGGCTTCCAGGTCTTCAGCATGGGCCACGGCACCGTCGCCGACGAGATCAAGGGCCGCGCCGCCCAGGGCGCCGACCGCGCCGGCGCCATCCTGTCGATCGAGGAGGAGGGCGTGCGCTTCCGCTCCTACCTCAACGGCGAGGAGCGCTTCATGGCGCCGGAGACCTCGATGGAGGTCCAGGCCGCGCTCGGCTCCGACCTCGCGCTCGTGTTCGACGAGTGCACGCCCTTCCACGTCACGCGCGACTACACCGCGCGCTCGACCGAGCGCACCCACCGGTGGCTGGCGCGCTGCCTGGACTGGCACGCCGAGCACGGGCCCGAGGGCCAGCTCGTCTACGGGATCGTGCAGGGCGGCGTGTACCCGGACCTGCGGCGCGAGTCGACCGAGGTCGTCGCGTCCGCCGCCGTCGACGGCGTCGCGATCGGCGGCTCGCTCGGCGAGCACAAGGAGCAGATCTACGAGGTCACGGGCTGGTCGACGGCGGCGCTCGACGAGCTCGCCCCCGAGAAGCCGCGCCACCTGCTCGG